>Ga0315279_10002763_pt1 | contig 25693 bp, 14 predicted proteins | sample YL17G06_20_MG_FD_203694 | JGI IMG/M metagenome (GOLD analysis project Ga0315279, IMG submission 203694) | Sediment microbial communities from Yellowstone Lake, YNP, Wyoming, USA - YL17G06_20 | ecosystem: Environmental > Aquatic > Freshwater > Lake > Sediment | place: USA: Wyoming | collected...
AAGGATCGAAAGGCCATCGCCGCCGAGCTGCGCGCGAAGATCCCTCCCCTGCTGGAAAGCGGCGGCTACATTCCGTTCCTCGATCACGTCTTCCCGCAGGACATCTCTTACGACAACTTCCTGTACTACCTGGAGCTCAAGGCCGAGCTCATCGGCATGGAGATCGAAGTGCCGTGGCCGAAGAAAGGGTCAGGGGAACCGGGAGCACTTGGCCGCGGATGAACGCGGATGGACGCGGATCATAGGCCCGGACGCACGCGTGCGGGTGAGCGCGGATTGCCTCGGACGACCTGAGAGGATGTGGCACAGAGCCTGCCCTGAGCGTGTCGAAGGGCGCCCCCTGGCCCCCGAAGCCTTGGCGAAGGGGGCTCGCCTGTGTCCCTCCGCGCCCTCCGCGCCATGACAGGACGCATCACCGCTTGAATCGCCGGTTCAGCGCCAGCACGAACATGGCGATGAGCGGCGGGCCGAGAATCCCCTCAGCCACTGACACGTAGTACCCTGCCAGGTGCGCGGGCTGGAACGGTCTGTCACCTCGGAGTAGAAAGCACATGAGCGAGTACAACAGGTGTGACGACAAACCGGCCGCGGGCTCCGACACTCCAGAGGATGGGACAGTCTGGAGAGCGAGGGACGGAATGTACGCGAATGCCGCCGCAAACGCCACGATTGCGCCCACGATCCACGCCAGCGGCAGGATGTAGTCCTCCCCATACCCGCTGATCCACCGATACCAGGCGAGGAAAGATAGGTTGCGCCTTAGAAAGCGGAGAACCACGTTCGTCGGCGGACTCGAGAGCCGCCGCATGTGCATCTCGCCGAAGTGGAAGTCGCCCGCAGTTATGGGGTCGCGTTGCTCTTCATAGTTGTACTTCAGTTGGCGGTAGAGCTTGCCGATAAGAGCGTAGTCCTTCTTCTCCTCTTTCTCGTTGGGCGCTAATTCATCCCAGATCGCAAAGCGACCACCTGAACGCCTGGCCCACTCAACATCCGTGAAATCCACCCGCCGCACATCGGCTCCGAGAAACCGTGCCCGCCCGAGGAAGACATGCTGGAATACGACTCTCTCAGGCTGATGAAAGCGAACCAGCCCGAAATCAGTAACCGCTTCACGGGGGAAGACCCTCTGGTCGCCAGACCCAACAAACCGCGCCTCGCCCTGGAACGTCGCCTGGCAGAAGTCCGCCTCGCCCTTGAACGTCGCCCACACGAAGTCTGCCTCGCCCTGGAACGTCGCGCCGACGAAGTGCGCCTCGCCCTGGAACGTCGCCCTCCAGAAGCCCGCCTTGCCCTGGAACGTCGCGCCGCCGAAGTCAGCCGCGCCCTGGAACGTCGCGCCCAAGAAGCCCGCGTTGCCCTGGAACGTCGCGCCGACGAAGTGCGCCGCGCCCTGGAACGTCGCCTCAAAGAAGTACGCGTCGCCCTGGAACGTCGCGCCGCCGAAGTCCGCCTCGCCCTCGAACGTCGCGGGCGCGAAGTTCGCCGCGCCCTGGAACGTCGCCGCCACAAACCAGGCCGGCCCGTCGAATACCCTTCCCCCGAACCATGCGTCATCCGGGAAGACGAACCCGCCGAAGTCGTAGTCCTTGCGCTCCAACATCGCGTCGATTTCGCTCTGAAACGCGTTGTCGTCCTTGTCGGGCTTTTCGGAGTGGCAGATGCACAGCCCCTTGTCGTCGTACGGCTCTCGCCCGCAAGGCTTAAACTCGTGCATCTCCACGGCGCACTTGGCGGCAGGTTTCTCGGTCTCAGGCGCGGTCATTGCTCCCTCGCTGCTCCTCTATCGCGGAAAACGCATTCGCTGGCTCGCCGCTGCGTCCATGCCAACAGAGGCGGGCCGGGATCATGCAGCCGTAGGGCAGGAGCTCGCCTCCTGCCCTGACGCGATATAGGGCAGAAGACCAGCTTCTGCCCTACGAATGGTCGGCGCTCATCTGCGTTCATCGGCGGCTAGTTTCCTTCTTCTCTCTGTGCTCTCTGTGTTCTCTGTGGTTAAGATTCCTACGCGGTTCCCAGCCCCTCGAACCGCGCGAACGCTTCCTCCCACGCATCGTCGGTGACGGGTGAGAACTCTTGCGTGGGGAACGAGCGTTCGACCACCTCCGTCAATTCCGCCGGAGAGCTAACCCAGCCCATGGCCCGCGCCTGCGCCAGCAGGTTTCCGATCGCCGTCGCCTCCGCCGGCCCCGCTATCACGGGCCGACGCGTGGCATCGGCGGTGAACCGGCACAGCGCGGAGTTGCGCGACCCACCACCCACGATGTGAATCCTCTCGATCTTCCTCCGGGTCAGCGCCTCGAGCCACTCGATCGCCCTGCGGTATGCCAGCGCCAGGCTCTCGAAGATGCACCGCGCGACTTGCCCTGGCGTTTCCGGGAGCGGCTGTCCCGAAGCGGCGCAGTAGTCCCGGATCGTGTCCGGGATCGGCCCGGGGCGGAAGAAGCGCGGGTCATCCGGGTCAATCAAGCTGCGCAGCGGAGCACTGCGCCCGGCTAACTCGACCACGTCGTCGTATGACAGATCCTGTCCCCGGCGCGCCCATTCGCGGCGGCACTCCTGCAGGATCCACAGGCCCATCACGTTACGCGAGAGGCGATTGTCCCCGGCGCCCCCCGCCTCGTTGGTGAAATTCCACGCCGGCACCTCGGGCTTGATCACGGGCGCGTCGGTAAGCACACCCACCACCGACCACGTGCCGGAGCTGATCCAGGCAATGTCATCGCCGTGGCCTGGGACGGCCATCACCGCGGAGCCGGTGTCATGGCTCGCCGGCGCAACCACCATCGTCTCGGCGTTCCCCCGCAGCGGCCCCAGGCGCGTCCCCGGGAAGACGATGTCGCCGAAAAGGCGCGCTGGAATGTCGAGTCGGCGCAGGACCTCCCAGGCCCATTCCTTGCGGTTGGCGCCGAGGCACTGGGTGGTGGAAGCGATGGTGAGCTCATGCGCCATCACCCCGCTCAGCCAGTAGTGCAGCAGATCGGGGATATTGAGCATCCGCGCGGCGATCTCCAGCGTGGGGTCGTTGGCGAGGCGAAGGGCGAGCAGTTGGTAGAGGGTGTTCAGCTCCAGGAACATGTTGCCGGTGGCGTTGAAGATGGCCTCGCGCGGGACGATCTCGAATGCACGCTGCATCATCCCCTCGGTGCGGCGGTCCCGGTAATGCACGGGGTTGCCGATGAGGCGGCCGCCGCGATCGAGCAGGCCGAAGTCCACCCCCCAGGTGTCGATGCCGACCGAACGCAGGGAGCCGCCGGCGCGCGCCCGCTCGATCGCCAGCTCGACATTGGCGAAGAGGCCCAGGATGTCCCAATACAGAGTCCCCCCGACGGCAACCGGCTGATTGGGGAAGCGCAGGACCTCCTCCAATCGCAGGTGCTTACCGTCGAACCGGCCGCTAACGGCGCGCCCGCTTTCCGCGCCGAGGTCGATCGCAAGCATCGCATCACCGGCGGACATGAATGGACCTCCAAGGCGTGAGTTCTCCGAACGCGACCACCTCGCCTGCCAACCGCCGCTGCGCCGCGCCGCAGCATGAACTGCGGTCGTGGAGGTCAGGCGTGCACTCGCGTTGAAGATAGAGCACGATCGCACAGCGAGGGCGCATGAGGGGCGCCCGTGGCGACTGCGCAGACGCGCTGCAGGATGGAGGTAGTTCGAGCATGCAAGACGACAGCATGAGCCCCGCGACACCGTACTATGACCCCATCATCTTCCACAACATGCTGGACGGCATCGACCGGAAACGCTGCCTGATTGCGACATACCACGTCGAGGATCGGGTGCCCGGAGAGAGTTTCCTGGATCATTTCAGCCTCATCCAGAGCCTCGCGTTGGAGGGTTCAACCGGCACCTGGGAAAAGGTCGCGGAGGAGACGCCGGAGGTGAGAGCGCGCCTGTCCGGCAAACTCGTCGGTTACTACGAGATTCCATCGGCCGAGGCGGACACCAAGCGCGCCGTCATCCAGCTTGCCTTCCCCATAGATGCCTGGGAGCCCAACGTTCCGATGATGCTGCTGTCCATTGCGGGCAACTGCTTCGCCTACTCTCCCCGCATGCGCCTGCTCGATGTCGCGGTGCCTGATGACTTGCTTTCACAGTTCCAGGGCCCTAAGTTCGGCGTCCCGGGAATCCGAGAGATGATGGGTATTCCGCGCCGTCCACTGTCGCTCCACATCATCAAGCCGAAGATGGGGATGACCCCCGACAACACTGCAAACCAGGTGTACCAGACGTGCCTCGGCGGCGTGGATATGGTCAAAGATGATGAGATGTGCTCCGAGGTGTACAACTGCAAGTTCGAGGATCGCCTGAAGGCCGTCCTCGAAGCGATTGACCGCGCCGCCCAGCAGACCGGCAAGCGCCCCCTCTACTTCGTCAGTATCACGGACGAGGTCGACAAGATCGTACCGAAGGCGCTGCAGGCCATAGAGCTCGGCGCCAGCGGCCTTCTGCTGACCTATTCGGCGGGATTGTCGGCGCTGCGCGTTCTGAGCGCCCACCCCGGCGTCACCGTCCCGGTGCTGCTCCATGCGTCGCACATGATCGCCGCGCAGCCGCGCATCAGTTGGCCGGTGTTCGCCAAGCTGTGCCGGCTGTGCGGCGCGGACCTCATGCTGACGCCGACCTACTGGTCGAGCATTCCCATGGTGAGCCTCGAGGAGGGGCTGCGCACGGCGCAGGTCAAGCTGGCACCCTGGCATCACATCAAGCCGACATGGCCCATGCCTTGCGCCGGCGTCTACCCCGGGCTGACGGAGATTCTCGTCAGAGAGTATGGAACGGATATCGTCATCCCGGCCGGCGGCGGGATGCTCGGCCATCCGATGGGCTACACCGCGGGCGCCAAGGCCTGGCAGCAAGCGATCGCAGTCGTGATGTCCGGCCGCTCCCTGGAAGAAGCCGCCGGCGATTACCCGGAGTTGAACGCGGCGGTCGAGAAATGGGGCATCCCGCAGCGGCCCCGGACGCATTGGCTGCGGGCGGATCCCCGCTTCCATCCCAAGACGACCCAAGGCTGAGAACCGAATCACATATTGTTGGCTGGGGAGAGTGATATGAAAACCAGCAATCAAGACGACAAGCGCTACCGTCTGGGCGCATGTCTCCCTGTTTTCGGATCGTGCGCCGACCGCTACTGCCTGTCGGGCTATGGGCGCGGCGCGACTACGCTGGAAGGGATGCTCGATCTGGCGGCGCAATGCCCCGGGCTGGAGGGGGTCGAGCTGGTCGGCAACTGGCACATCAACGACGATAACGTCGCCCGCATGCCCAAGGAGCTGTCCGACCGAGGGCTTGAAGCCTCGATGCTGACGGCCGACTTGTGGACGCAGGCAAAATGGGCCCGCGGCAGCCTGGCGGCTCCGGATGCCGCGACGCGCGCGGCGGCAGTGGCGGAATGCAGGAAAGTGATCGAGTGGGCGCAGGCGATGGGCGACATCGCAGTGGATCTGTGGTTCGGCCAGGATGGCTACGACTATCCCTTCCAATCGGATTACGAATCCGCGTGGACGTGGCTGGTGGAGGGGGTGAAGGCAGCCGCCGCGCACCGCCCGAGCGTCCCCGTGTGCATCGAGTACAAGCTCAAGGAGCCGCGCACCCACATCCACGTCAACTCGGCGGCGAAAACACTGCTGCTGATTGACGCGGTGGGAGCCGACAACGTTGGGGCGCTGCTGGACACCGGCCACGCGCTGGCCGCCGGGGAGAACCCGGCCGAGGCCGCCGCCCTGCTGCACGGGAATGGACGCAAGCGGCTGCTCTACGTCCACCTCAATGACAACTACGGTCTGTGGGACGATGACATGATCGTCGGATCGGTGCGCGTCATTGAGCTGATGGAGTTCCTGTATTGGCTGCGCCGGCTCGACTACCGGGGGTGGCTGACCCTCGACGTCTTCCCGTATCGCGAGGACGGCCTGTCGGCCGCCAAAGAGAGCTTCGGCTGGATCGCCGACCTGCTGCGCGTCATCGAACAAGCGTCCGCCGAAGAGATCGAACGGGTGCTGCGCGCGGGGGATGGCGCGGAATCGGTGCGGCTGGTGCGGAGACTCCTGATCGGAGGGAAGTAGACGAGACCATGTGTGCCGGTCGAGCGGGTGTGAGACCGACGTAGAGGTCACATACCCATCCTTCTGTCGGGTGGGATGGGTCCGCTCTTGCCCCGAAGTGGCGAGCAGATTGGTTTGGGAACACTGCAGCGCCTTAGCCAACAGGCGAGCATATCCTGTCCCTGTTAAGCATGAATGAGACCCCTTTTCGGCGGATTCGCCAGGGGCAAACAGCGCCTCGCGATCATTCGGGACACCCGTTGCGCCTCCACTAGGGGTAACGATCAACCTGTCCACTCCATGCCGGTTTTGTTGACACGTGCTATGGGCAAAGCTATAGTGTCAATGCGGAGCTCGGATCGTCCTGGTTTCATCAGTTTGGGGGAGCGTACGCTGCACTTCGTGGACCGGTTCAGCGAAGGCCTGATAAAGAGTAAGTCACGATGGTATCGCCCGAACAGCGGCCGTCGGTTCTGGTGGTGAGCCACGGGTTTCCCCCCAACTCGATCGGGGGCACCGAGCAGCACGTGGCCGGCCTCGTGAAGGCGCTGGCGGATCGGTATGATTTCCGCGTGCTGACGCCCGACGCGAAAGGCCCGACGACGGAGCGGGAGGGCAATGTCGTGCGGCTGCCGCCGGGGCCGAAAGCGGGGTCGGTGGATGAGCTGGTGGACGCGCACGACGTCGAGTTCGAGGCGGCAGTGCGGCGCCTGGTCGCGGAGTTCCGCCCCGACCTGGCGCACGTGCATCACTGGCTGCGGACCTCCAATTCGCTGGTGCGGCTGTTGGCCGACTGCGGTTTGCGGGTGGTGGTGACGCTGCACGATCATTACGTCATCTGCGCGCGCCACGACCTGCTGCGCGGCGACCGGGCCGCCTGCGACGGCCCCGACGGAGGTCGCGCGTGCGCGGTTTGCCTGCCGCCGCCCGGAGCGGCCTTTGCGGGCGAATCGCTGGCCCATCGCGTGGGCCGCGTGCTGGGCACGCGCCTCGGCGCGCGGGCCGCCATGGAACGGTGGGTGCGCGCGCGAGCGGAGCAGGTGTTCCGCGCCCGCCTCGATCACATGCGCGGCGAGCTGGAACGGGCGTCCGCGGTCATCTGTCCTTCGGCGTCCCTGAAACGCGAGATCGTCGCGGTGTGGCCCGAGCTCGCGGCGCGGCTGCTCGTGCTTCCGCACGGTGTCGAGACCGCGTGGGGGGAGCGGGTGAAGAGGGCGCCATCGGACCGGGTGCGCTTTGCGTTCGTCGGCATCATGACTCCGCACAAGGGCATCGACGTGCTGCTGGATGCGTTCCGGCGGTTGGAGCCGGGAACGGCGCTGCTCGCGCTGCACGGCGCGTGGGCGAGCCCGGACCCCGCTTTCCGGCAACGCGTGCAAAGAGCGGCGGCTGAAACCGGCGCAACGCTGCATGGCCGGTACGAGCAGGCGGACCTGCCCGCGATCTACAGCGCGGTGGATGTAGCGGTCGCGCCTTCGACATGCAAGGAGGCGGCGTCTCTGGCGGTACGGGAGGCCTTCGTGGGCGGGGTGCCGGTCATCGCTTCCGACCTCGGCGCTCTGCCGGAGGTGGTTGAGGACGGAGGGAACGGGCTGCTGGTTCGGCCGGGTGATAGCGACGATCTGGCGGACAAGATGCGCGCGCTGAGCGCAGACCCTGGGCTGTTGTCGCGGCTGCGCGCCAATGTGCGTCCGCCGAGGTCAATCGCGCAATACGCGGACGAGATGGCGGAGGTCTACGAACGCGCGGGGCGCGGGCGAGCGACGAGGGTGTAGGCGGCCACGCAGCAACGCCAAGACGGGCCAGGGCCGACAGCGTATGCGCCGACCTCTTACCACAAGCCTCCGCCAGGGGCCCTCAGTCGCCGACGGCGACCTCGAGCAGCCAGTAGTGGCGGCCCATGAAGACGTCCGGGAACTGCTGGGGCACCGCCTCGTAGCGCCGCACCCTGGCGCCCAGGGACTCGAAGAGCCGCCTGTAGTTGCGCGAGTAGCAGTAGTTGTCCACCCCCGTCTGCTTCAACTCCTCTACGCACTTGCCCTCGGCGCCCGTATCAACCTCGATAAGGATCACGGCCTGGCGCGCGATGCGCAGGAACTCGCGGCAGACCTGCTCCACCTCCGGCACGTGATCCAGCAGCGACATGGTGAAGATGATGTCGTAGCGATTGTCCGGGATGCCGGCCGTGTCGTGCACGCTGCGCACCTCGAAGGTGGCCCCGGGCACGTGCTCCCGAGCGAAGGCGATCGCCTGCTCGTTGATGTCGAACCCCGCTGCCTCGATGGCGGGATAGTGCTTCAGCAAGTAATGGAGATTCCGGCCGCAGTTGCACCCGGGCTCCAGCACGGACGCGAACTCATAGCGCGACAGCACCTCCTGGGCCAGCCAGCGCGACCGGCGCACCGACTCCTCGCCGGTGAAGTAGAACTCTTTGAGCGGATAGGCGGCCCAGAAGGCTTCGGCGCCCTCGCGTTCGTCCTCGGCGGGGTCGGCCATGGCCGGGCCGGCGGCGCGCTGTGGCGCGCCGTGGGGGGCGGTTCCACCCGGCTGGGAGCGCCTCCGAGGCATCGCACTCCAGCCCGACTCGTGCGACGCGCGCACGAGCCGGGCGATCTCCTCGGCGGTATAGGGCGGCTCCACCGCCTTGCTGCCCTGCGGAAGGCCGAGCGCGGCAACGATTTCCTCGAAGCGGTGGCTCCAAGTGTGGGCTGCCATTACCTGCTGACAGCCGCGAGTGGCGAGCGCGATACGCGCCGTGCTGTCCTCCAGCAACTCGCGAAGGTGGGCACGCGTTTGCTCGGGCGAGGCGGTGAAGCGGATCGTCTCGTCCCCGAAAATCCGACGCAGCGGCGCGGATTCGCCGGAGATCACCGGGGTGCCGCAAGCCATCAACTCGGCCACCCGCCTGGGGAAGAGGGTGGAGGCATCGGGTACCGAGCTCACGTTGAGGAAGATCTTGTACTCCTTATAGGCCGCGCTCATCTCGGTGTAGGGCAGTCTGCCCACCACACAGCGCTCGTACGGCTCTGGCCAGCGGTAGTGCGCCTCGGGACGGTGCAAGTATCTGTCAAAGATATGCAACCCAAAGTCGATCGCTGGGGCAAGAACGATTTCAATCTGGCGTACCCTGTCCGGGAATTTATCGTGATACCAACTGCCGGCAAAGGCCACCGCGTAGCGCCGTCCCCGCGGCGAGGGCTCGGGGTTCTGGAGTCGGGGCTGGACGGCAAAAAGCAGCGGCTGCACCTGTCCGCGCCCTACCAGGTCTTCGTATTGCCGCGTCATCGCCTGATCGGCGACAAACACGAAGTCAAACAGCGCCGCCAGGGCCTTGAAGCGAGAGAAATCCTCGGCCAGCTCCTTGTGCCAGAAGGCGGTTGGAACGCCATTCTTGCGGCACCAGTTGATAATCTCCACTATTTCAGGTTGGACCTCCCCCGACGGCGTGGTTACCTTCCCTCGCCACTCCTCATGCACGCCTGCCCAGACATTCTCCATGAAGAAGAGCGCGGGCGGCGCCGCGCTCAACTGGGCAATTGCATCTCTGGGTGTAAGGGTGACCAGGTCGCATTCATAGCGCAATCCGGCATGACTGAATTCGTCAAGGATTGCCGCCACGCGCACATCAGGCCGCCGGACCTGGGCCGGGGCTGTGCTCGCTTCACTGGCAGGCGCGCTGCGGACACCGACAGCCGTCCTTTTTGCGCCTGTGGAAGGCCTGGCGAAGAGCAGTGGGGGTTCAGACACCATAGCATAGTCCTGTCGCAGCCCATAGCCAACCACGCGGCTCTTTGAGAGAATCTCGGCCTCGTCCGCTTGCCAGTGGTGGCGCGACACATCAGCGCGGCGCACAAGCGTGAAGTTGAAGCGGTCGGCGGAGAAGAGTTTCATTCCCGTGGCAACACATGCTCGCAAGAACTCCGTGTCCCTGCCTACCCGCACGTCAGGGACTCTGATGCGCTCAAATACCGAGCGCCGCAAGACCATTGTCGCTCCCGAGACCAAATCCACATACTGATATTCTTCCCCCGGAAAGCGCAGCGCCAGGCAGTCCTGTCCTTCCACCAGAGTATAGTAAGAGCGTTTCCCGACAATGTCGGCATCGCTGTAAGAGAAAGCATGCAGTAAATCGGTGAGGAAGTATTCACCATAGAAGTCATCATCATCCATGATTGCTATGAACTCGCCCCTGGAGGCGTCCACTCCCGCATTGAGGCACGCCCCCCAGGTGAAACTCCTGTCTTTGAACAGAACCTTGAATTGGCTGATCCCCGCCTTCCGCAGCCTATCTTCCAACGCTGATTCGCCCATGGGGTATCCTGTGGCGATGAGGATAAGTTCCTTGTTTGGATACACCTGGCCGGTGAAGTTCTGGATGATATTGTCCAGTTGCTCCGGGCGGATCGTGGCCGTAAGCACTGACGCCAGTGGAGCGGGCTTGGGCTTCTCCAGGCCCAAGGCCTCAAGGATGGTATCCACGCGGTGGCCATAGGTGTGCTCCGAGAAGACCTTGCGCTGTCCGACCAGGGAGAGGCGATCCCGCAGTTCCTCATCCCCCAGAAGCCGGCCGACTGTGGCGCGCAGTTCTTCGGGAGTGCGCGGCATTGGGACAATATCCTCGCCCAGCAGGTTAGCAATGCCCTGGCTGTATCCGCTCACAACCGGGGTGCCGCAGGCCAGTAGTTCCAGCACCCGGTTTGCCATCGTGGTGGAGGAATTCGCCACGGAGTTGACATTCAGAAAAACCTTATACCACTTATAGGCGGCCAACATGTCCTCATAGTCCAGGTAGCCCACAATGCTATTCTCATATTGCTCTGGAAACTCCCAACCTTTGCGGCCCCAGGGCCGATAGAGGTTGCGATCCCAGATGTGCAGCCCCAGTTCCAGCGCCGGCTCCAGGATTATCCTTGCCTGGACGCGGCGATTGGGGTGCTGGAAGCCGACCCAGGAGCCGGCAAAGGCCAGGTGATGCACCCGGCCGCTGGAAAGCGCGATGGGATTATGAATGCGGGGCTGCGCGGCAAATGGGAGGGCCTGGACGCGGTCGTGGCCCAAGTCTCGTCGGTAGCGAGGAATGCAATCGGCGTCGGTGGTAAACACATGGTCAAAAAGCCGCGCCGCGGGCAAGAACTTCTCGTAATGCGGCGGGTCTTCCCGGGTCCAGAAGACTGTCGGAATCTTTTGCTCCTTGCACCAGCGGACGAGTTCTACCAGGGGCTGCGCCTTCGGCGCGTCCGCCTGGTGAATCATGTCTTTCCAGGCACTCTGGGGGCCGAACCATGCTGATTCGACGAAGAGAAAATCCACCTTCTTTCCTGACAGGGTTTCTCTCCAGTTGTGTGGGGTGACCCTCACCAGGTTGAGCTCATAGCGATAGCATTCGTGGAACAAGTCATCCATGACGGCGGCCGCAGTGATATGGGGGCGTGCGACGGGGCCCTCCGGGATGTTCACCTTGGGAGGGAGACCGATCTTGCTCTCGCTCTTCGGCTCCAGGACCAGCGCGGGCGCATCCGCAGCGGCAGCCGCGGGTGGACCGGGCGCCGCAGGTGAAGCGGGGAGGGTTCGTCCTCGCAGAATCCGGACTGGAAGGTCGTACGGAAGACGGGCGATCCGAAGCAGCAGGTGCCCAAGCCGAAAACTGACCGACCTGCGCAGACTGTACGCTTCAAAGGAGGCGGCCTCCAACTGCCTTTGTAGGCTCGCTGTTTCCGTTCGTAGGCTCGCTGTTTCCGCCTGAGTCTGCGTTTGCAGGTTCGCTATCTTCTCATCTCTCTCCCGTTGCAGGCTCACTACTTCGGCGTTCAGTTGCTCCTGTGTCCTGTGGAGTTCTTCCTCTGCGCGCTTCAACCTATCGCGCGTCTCCTCCAACTGCTTGCCCAGCACCGCCCGCTGCTCCTCACGGTATTCAGCCATTGCCAGGTAACGGCGCTCCGCGGCCTCGAACGAATCCTCATCAAAGTCCAACAGCCGGAGCAGTTCGCTCTCCCTTCGTGATGCCTCCTGCGGAATCGCCTTGCTTTTTCGGGCTGTGAGGCAAAGGGTCGGCGCCGGGCTCCATGGCCCAACAAAAGTATTTACCAGGTGCAGGTCTTCGAGATGGAAAGACTCCGGAAGCAAGCGGCGCACCCTGGCGGCATAGTAAGTCGCCTTGTGGTCATGGAAGGGGTGGGCCCCGAAGGGAGTAGTTAGCACGATTATGCCACCATCTTTGAGCAGTTGTTCGCACCGCTCCAACAACCCCTTGGGATGGACCAGATGCTCCACCACCTCGCCGACGATCACTGTGTCAAAACTTCCGAGCTCCAGTGCGGCGCTGAGTATGTCGCCGAGGATGAACTTGACGCGCTGCCGGACAAAATCGGGCTCCTTCGCGAGCGCCTCGTTGGCCTGCCGAACCAGTTCCGGCTCGATCTCCACACCTACCGCATCAAAACCCTCGCGGCCGAGCAGGATTGATACGATGCCCTGGCTTGAGCCAATGTCAAGGATTCGCTGGCCCTGCACATGGCGACAGATCCAGTGAATCCGATCACGATGGTGCGCCTTGAAAGCAGGTTCACCGTGTTTCCCCAGGTATACATCAGAGGTTCTATCAAGCCGCTTGTCCATGACGCTCCTTCCCCCACTTCTCCGCTGCCAGACCTTTCTTCATCACTACTTCTTCGAGTACCTCGTCCCATTCAATCACGAGCACGATGATTTTTCCCCGGGAGCGATCTACCAGATCAAGCGCATCCTGTTCCCGACGCAGAATCAAGCGCACGCGGACAGGTCCAGCGTCGGCGCGGCCGATCGTACTGGTGAGCTAATGACGCTTTTCCCGGCTGCCCGGGAGGATGCTGTAACTGGGCCTCGGCCTACCCGGCCCTGGAATCACCCCGACCAGCCGCCACACGAGCGTCCCTTATCACGCCGAGGTACCGCAGAGCGGTCAGGCGCACATCGTGGTTCTGCCTGACGAGCGTCTCCCCGATCGCTTGAATCTGCTCGCGCCAAGCGTGATCTCTGACTAAGCGCAGAATGACAGCGGCGGCTTCGTCTGGTTGGTCGGGGGCGAAGACCAGTTCCGCGAGAGGGCCGCTCAGCAGCTCCAGCATGGCACCGCCCTTGGCGGCTACCACCGGGCAGCGGCAGGCAAGGGCCTGTATTGCGCTGGCGCCCGAATAATCACCGGTAGAAGTGGTTACGAGGCAGCCTCCGCTTGCGGCGGCCAGGGAGTAGCAGCGGTGCAGTTGGCCAGCCGGGACTGCGTGCATCCAACGGAACCGATGGATGGGCGCGTACTCAGCCGCAGCCTGCAACATCACTCTGCCCGTGGATTCATCCGCACCACCGCCTCCGATCAGCCAGAACAGAGCATTCGGCAACTGCCTTCCCACAATCGCAGCTAGAGTCAAGTAGTCGCGCCAATTGCTCTCTTCATCTAGCTCCCCCGCCCAGAGGAAGACCGGGGCGGAGGGGATTCCGCCTGGTTGGGAGTAGTGGAACGTCGCTGTGTCCAGTCCCATTCGCACGCACGAAAGGAGCGCCTTGTCCCGAGGGAATTCGCTCAGAATCCGTTCCTGCATGCAGCGCGATGGGGCCACCGCCATGTGGCGGGACGGCCATTGCTCAAGTGTCTCCACCCACTTCAGGAAACCAGTGCGGCGGGCATCGTGGACAATGGCCCCCTGGAACTTCGCGGACTCCAAGGCGGACGCTGATCCCAGATGGGCGCCCAGCACATTGGCTGCGTCAAACGTCTTGGAGGACAGGTACAAGTCCAGTTGCCGTTGGCCCCTGATGTGGCATGCTACATAATGACTCTGGATGGGAGGGCTGTCTCCCAGCACCGCCACCTCGGTCTCAACGCCTTCCGCCTCTCGCCACACGTCGAGACGCGACTTGACCCAATGGTCAAGCATATCCCCCCATGAGATGACCAGAATTCTCACTGGTCGGGACCGCCTTCCGCCAGACTGCAAGACGACGCGGCCCCAGTGGCAGGGGTTCCCCAGAGTTGGCGGATCGCTTCCACACGATGGGACCACCTGTTGGCGATCAGGAAGCGCGCAATCGGCTCCGCATCTATCGGCATGACCATGGAATCCTCGACGGCCTTGAGGAAAGCGTCCAGGCTAGCGACGCACGTAACATAGGGGTAGTCTGCGATTGGCTGCATCATGAAGCTAACCACCGGAAGGCCGAGCGCCAAGTACTCGTAGACCTTCAGCGGATCAACGGCATCCGCCAGCCTCCCCATCTTGAAGGGGATCAACGCGCAGCGCCACCTGCGGCTTATGCGCTTGATCCCCTCATGGTCCCTGGGGCCGAGGTAATGCACATTCGCCGGCAAGCGGAGTCCGGCGGGCTTGCCCCTGCCGATGATCTCGAAAACCCAATCCCGGCGTTGTTCGGCCATATGCACTAGCGAGCCCCAGTCGAAATACTGCTCGTTCAGCTCTCCGAAATAGCCCACAATGGGCTTCCCTGAGCGCGGCGCCAGCCGCAGCGGTATGGTTTCGGACAGCAAGGCGTCGCAAGGGGCATTCGGAACTATTACGATATCGTCACGCGACGCGAGGCCCTGTAGGCGGCTGACCGAGGCCGGGGCGCTAGCAGTCACGATGTCGCACGCCGCCGCCAGGTACCGCTCGAGTGCCTTGTCATACCAGGGGGCGAGGCCACATGCCGCAAACGCTTCCCAATCATCGAGGCAGTGATAATGCGAACGCCAGCCGAGAGCGCTCAACGTGCCGACCCAGCGAGCGCAGTCGTAGTGAGGGAATCCAGCGACAAAGACCCGCTGCTTGCCAGCCAGGTCCGCCTCCGCAAGCAGTCTGAGGGCGGCTCCCAGACTCTCGATCGGGCACTGGTACAACAGGGGGTGAACCGGACGGGGGGTCGCAGTGCCCGCAGGCACGTAGGAGAACAGGACGGGGATACCCTGGCTGTAGAGGGCGGCCGCCAGATGGCAGAACGTGTGCGAGAGCGGCTCCTGGACGAACGAGCTCCCCGAGAAGAGCACCACCAGCCATTCCCCTGGTGCGGCGCGCGCCGCCCCCACAAACTCGTTAGGCCCGACCATCATCCCCCGGTTCCGCAGGACTCTGTTCCAGATTCGGGACGAAAAGGTCTTCACGAATCGCTTGCGGTCGGTCCAGCTCCCGCTCAGCAACTCGTAGCGCACGCGCCTGAGCCGAAGGGCCCAAGCCCAGGCTGGGCCGTAATACAGGTCTTGCAGTTGGGAGCGATGGCATTGGAGTTGGTACAGTGCCACGTCCAGCGAGCGCTCCATCCTGCGCACCGCGCGGGACAGTCGCTCCCGCGGCAAGGTGTCCCTTGGAGTTGGCCGCGGGGCTGGCGGTCTGGCTTTGTCGGCTGCGGTCTGCAACGGCATGGGCGGGATCTTCTGCAACGTGGAGACGATCTCCAGATACGCCTTGCCCGCCACCTCCGGGCTGTAACGGGCATGGACCTTTGCTGGTCCGCTTTCCAGGAACGGTTTGCGTGTACCCGGGTCCTCCAAGACACGCCCAACAAGGTCAGCGGCGCTTTCCACGTCGTGCACTTCAAAGAGGCAGTGGCCATGCTCCCCATCCAAGATCTCGGGCAAGGCTCCGGCCCTGCTCGCCACCACCGGGCATCCGCAGGCCAAGGCCTCGGCGGCCGTCATGCCAAAGGATTCCTCGACCGAAGTGATGATATGGCAGCCCCCGCTCGCTCTCGCCAGTGAGTAGACCTTGGGCATGTGGTCGTACTGCATGCTCGCTATCCAGGTCGTGTTTCGCTCCAGGCCGTATCGGCCGATGGTGGCTAGCACTTCGTCCACCGCTGCCTTTGGCGCGCGGCCGCCACCCACGATCCAGAATCGGCAATCCTTGCGCCGCCTCTGGAGGATAGCCCCAATCCGCAGGAAATCGCGCCAGTTCTTGTACTCATCCAATCGGCCCACCCACAATAAGATGGGGCCCATGTCAGCCGTTCGGGCTGGCTGCCTAAACCGGAAGGTCTCTAGGTCCAAGCAGTTTGACACGGTGAAGACCGGGCATATGCCGTCAAACCGGTATTCATAAAGCATTCGGCGGCGCTGGTAGTCAGAAGGCCCTACGAGTGCGTCAAACGGGGGCTCGCTATGGAAATCCCAGAGATAGTCCATGCTCCCCAGGGTCGTGTGCACTTCGTTGATTATCAGCCCTGGGCAATCAGCGGCCCCGCGCAGTCCCTCGTAAGCAAGCGGAGTGTCTATCACAGTGATAACATCGAATGCATTCCTCTCAACCAAGCGCCGGATATCGCCAGGGGTGCTTAGCAAGTGAAGATTGGGATGGTTGGCGAAGGTCCCTCGTCCACCAACATCCTGGAGGAAAGCGAGATGCACCTCTGCCCTGCTGCCCAGGTACTCCAGGCGATTGCGCAGCTGGGTCTCCGTGCCGCCCAAGCCCAGGTACTGGTATATGTAGAGGAACCGCACCGCAGGAGCCTCCTCTGCGGGATCAACCGCCAACGACCGTGCGGTCTGACCGAAGCTATGCGGAGCGAGCGTGAAACCCTCACCCGCCGGGTGCTGTCACCCTGAGCCCCTTCGCTGCGCTCCTCAGAATGACATTCCCGGTCGCCTACGCATAATCCGCGTCTAACGGGAGGTCAGCTCCTCCGCAGCCTGGAGTCCCCTCACTGACGAGGTTGTCGCAAGCGCCGTCTCTGCCAGTTCCAGGTACTGGTCAACCCGGTTTTCCCAACGGTTGCGCGCCAAGAATGAATCGATGACCGCACGGTCCATCGGTGCCGCAGCCGCATGCCTGATCTGGTCAGCAAAGCTTGCGGGGTCTGAAGCGCTATAGACATACGGGAAGTCCCGAATCTGGGACATATCGAAGCAGACCACCGGCAGCCCTAACGCAAGGTACTCATAGACCTTTAACGGGTCGACGGCGTCGCTCAGTGGGTTCAGCTTGAACGGGATCAGAGCGGCTCGCCATCGCCTCGCAATCTCCCGTATCTGTGCGTGATTCCTAGCGCCCAGCAGCCTGACATTTGCTGGCAGCTCGAGCTTCTCGGGGCCGCCGAACCCGATTATCTGAAACTCGGCTTCTGGTAGGCTCCTTGCCACCGTCTTGAGGCCTTCCCAGTCGAACCACCACTGCCCAAGATGGCCCACATAGCCCACGATGAGCCTACCAGTCCGAGGCGCAATCCGCCCGCAGAGTTCGGGCCGCAGGAAGCTCGAGTCAAGGGCATTCGGTGATAGATGTATGAGCCGGTCGGGGGCATATTGTTGCATCTTCTGAACCAGCACGGCGGCGGTCGCCGTGACCACGTCCGCCGAGCACGCGAGCATCCGCTCCGCCCCGGCGCTATACCAGGGCGCCGCGCCGGCCCGGCGGAATTCCTGCCAATCGTCCATGCAATCGTAGTGCGTTACCCAGCCGAGGCTGGACAGCTCCCCTATTGCCTGTACGCACTCGGCACCAGGCAGCCCGACGAGAAACACCCGGTTCTTCCGGCCAAACTGATAGCGTGCCACCTGGGGCATTACCTGGGAAGTAAGCCAAGTTGGCGATTGGAATAATAGGGGGTCGGTTGGCTTTGGCACGGCCTCATCCGGCGCCCAAGGGTAGTAGGAGTAGAAGACGGGGATACCTCTTCGCCCCAGTTCCAGCGCGATCCGGTGGAGGCGATGGCCACGCTGCTCTTGGATGAAGCCGCTATTGGCATAGATGAAGAAAAGCCAATCGCTTGGGGCCTCTCTCACATCACCTAGCCACTGCTCCAAACCCGCCTCAAACCAGCTGGGCTTCAGGTGTTCTTGAGAATGTGCTTTCAGTCTCAGCACCCGCGTGACGCAGTGGCAGGCGTACCGCCAACGTTCAGGCCACGAGCCTGCGATGACCTCCTGTCGAAATCGCTGGATACGCAGTCCCCAGCGCCACGCAGATGATGTATGAACGGCGTCAAGTTCTGACAGAATCCGCCTCAGCTCGCGCCGCGCAGCCGCTGATTGGCTGATAGCCAGGTCCATGCGGTTCAACAGGAAGTCACGCCCCGTCTGCTCGTGGCCTTCCTCGCCTCCGCCGCCCATTTGGCCGCCAGGCTCCATCATGGTTGCCACAGGTTCACTGCCGCCGGATTCCGGGTATCGCGCCGCCCTTGTTCAGGCCGGACGGTGGTGCTAGACTATAAGCAAGCGTTGATTCGGCAAACCTCCAACGCCCTCCTGCCCCGCTGCCCCGATGCCGGCGTCCGCTTCCAACCCGGTGCAATCTGCGCCCGGACTAGCAGCGCGTGACTGGCGACGAGTGATCGTGGGGCGAGATGTCTTGGTGCGGCGGTCTGTGCGTTGGCTCGCAGGTCATGCGAAGCAGCATGGGGCAGTCACGGGTTTGACAATGCCTTGCCACGGGGGATAGAATCGGTCAAGGCAACACCACGCTCAGGAGCGACCAAGATGGAGCATTCCCCCCGGTGGGCGACGTCTCGTTGGGCGCACGAGGAAGCGCTGGCGGATATGCAGTCGAGACTCACGCGAATGGAAGCCGGGCTAGTCAGCCTGCACCAAAGGGTTGATGCCCTCATCGGCCGAGTGGACGCACAAGCGTGGCGAATGACCGAGATGGCGGACCGAATGACCGAGATGGCAGACCGAAGCGGCCAACTTGCGAATGGTCTCGGGGAGCTGACGCGTCAACTGGACCAGGTGGCGCAGGGATTGCACGAGGTAAGAAGCTCTGGGCCCTGGCGGTGGTTTCTCCGTCTGAGAAGATTTCGCCAGGAGTGCCTGCACGGGACGTGGGCGCAACGGCGATCTTACCTCAGAGGCGCTGCAGCGCAATCGAGCGGCCGTGAGCCCGCACCTCCACCTCCCCCTGTTGAAGTCACGCTGCCAGAAGCTTCCGCGACGGAAGTCAGCATGCCTGCGCCGGCCCCGGAGGTGCCCTTCGAGCAGCGCGTGGACGCCTTCCTAGACCACGTCGCCGGAGATCCGGCGATCGAGCGTTGCGTGGTCATGTTCTCATCCACAGTCCACCTCCGACCGGACGTGGGGAATCGCCCGAATCGCATTACCGAGACCCTCATCAAGCAAGGAGTCCCCGTCATCTACTCCTACTGGCGGTGGTGGGACGCGGAGCCGATTCCGGTCGATGGGCATCCATTGCTCCTGCAGTCACCGGTGGACAAGACGGTGGCCATGATGGAGCGGATCGCTCGCCATCCGCTTGGCGGCAAGCAGCGCGTTTTCATCGCCTCCATCCCGCATCTTGCTTGCGCTCGTTGGGTGAACGTCTTCAATGCTTCAGGGTGGGTTACCCTGTATGAATGCCGGGATGACTGGGACGGATTCTACCGGGCAGGTGCCGCCCCCTGGTACCAGCGATGTGTCGAAGGATATCTGGTAAACAACTGTGACGCGACCCTATGCACGGCCCGGGCTCTCCAGGACAAGATGAGGCACATGGGGCCGGGACGAACAGTGGTGCTATCCCCCAACGCCCTTGACCCCGGTTTCGTTTCGGCCGAGAATCAAGGGAGAACCGCCCCTCGGGACGGGGACCCGATCATCGGCTATTTCGGGCATTTATCCCCTCAGTGGTTTGACTGGGGGATCCTGACCGAAGCAGCCCGGTCTGAGCCCACCTGGCGTTTTGAGCTGATCGGACGGGGCGCGCCGGAAGGGTTACAGCTCCCGCCTAACGTCCGTCTCTTGGGACCAAGAACGCCCACCGAGATTAACGAGATCGCGCGCAGTTGGCGGGTCGGGCTGATCCCTTTCAGGATGGGTCCCTTGAGCGACGCGGTTGACCCAATCAAGGTCTATGAATACCTGGCCCTGGGGCTTCCCGTCGTAAGCCTGCGGATGGCTCAGATTGCGGGCTATCCCTATGTATTGCAGGCGTCGGACGCGAAGCAATTGACCGGGCAGTTGGCGGTGGCAATGCGGTTGCCCCTGGATCGCCAAGTAATAGATGCGTTCCTGAAGAACAACCGCTGGGAGGACCGAGTTCAGCAATTGCTGGCGTTAGCTGATGCCAGTCGTCAGGCTGATCCGCTCAAGGGGGTCACAGCGGGGTTGTCCGCATGAGGATTCTCTACTTGGTCCCGCCCTCGCTTTCCGATCATGACGCAGCCCGGCTGGGCCTGCGGCTAAGTTGGCTTGCGGCAAACCGGGGCGCGTCGCCTCACGTCGGCTTCCTGTCGCCGCCGGATCGCGAGCCCGCCTGGCCCGCCGGCATCCAGGTCCATCTGCTCACCGAGGCTTGGGAACTGGGCACCCTGCTAAACGAATGTCCCTTCAATCTGATCGTGGTGCTTGATTGGCATCGGCCCTACCTCCTATTCGAACAGGCGAACCCGCCCGTTGCCATCGTCCACGAGATGATCGCAAACCCCGATCTGGAAACAGTCCTGGATCTCCTGAGTGATCCCCCGATGGACGCCATGGTGATCCAATCTCCATATCTACACTCGATGCTCGCCGCGCACTTCAACAAGCGGGCACCGGTCCCGGTCTGTCTGGTGCCTCCTTGCGTGCCCACGGACACGTTCCGGCCGGGGTCTGTGCAGGCGCCTGCCCAGCGCAGGATCGTGCTCTGGTCGGGATCTCCTGAACGCCGCGGCTGGCTGGACTTTGTTCCCCTGGCCGACGAACTGGCACGCGGCCGTGATGACTGCGAGTTCTGGGTCATTGGCGGCCAATCCATCTCCGACCAGGCGGGCGGCCATCTACTCCGCCAGGTTGATCGGACCGTCACGCTAAAGTATCGTTTCCGCTGGATTCAGCGGTTTGATTACTGGCGCTTGCCATCCCTGCTTGCCCTGGTCTCCGGGAGCGGCGGCCTGGTGCTTGCCACCGGTCAAGAGGATTCGCTGGCTCCCATAGTGGAGGCGCTTGCCTGTGGCTGCCCGGTCATGGCGCCAAGGCAGCGGGATTACGAGCAGGTGCTGAGGGGGCAACTGGCCGCGGGACTCCACGAACCGGATGCGGTGCAGGACGCCGGGGCCGTGTTCGGGCGTATGCTTGATGACCGGGGATTAAGGCTTGAGCTCGCCGCAGCCGGCCGGCACCTGGCGGAAGCCCGGTATGACCTCAACATGGTTGCTGGCGCGTACCTGGAGTTCCTGGTCAAGTGCGCGTGCGAGCCCCCGAGCTCATGTTAGACCTAGATCATGCGTAGTGAGCGTGTGGCATTCACCCAGCGGGTGACGGTTGAACGACTAACTGAACAGTATTGGGGTCAGAGGTACTCCTTCGTCTTCGCCCCCCGCGCGAGGTGCAGCAAGTGGCGCCAACCAGAAGGTCGTCGCTTGAAGCGTAGCAAGCGACGACCCCTGTCAAGCACTGCGCTCCTCGCGTCCCGCGACAAACGCGCGTGCCGCTGCGCTTTGTGGTGGGCACTGGTCCGGGGTCAGGACGCCACAAGAGCTGTTCTAGTGCCGAGGAGGCAAGCACATGCTGTTCAAGTCGGATGGCCCCAAAGCGCGATTCAGTCACCGCCTGGCAGTGGGCATGGCGGCCGGCATGCTGGCGTCGGCGTGGCAGGCGTTTGGCCCGCTTGACTACGTCGGCTTGGCGCGGCTGCTCCCGCTTGCGGGGATCAACGTTGCCGCTGGTCTTGCCCTGGGGGCGATCTCGTGGCTGGCGATACGCAGCGGAGGGCGCGCTGCCAGCGCCCTTGCGGCGCTTGCCATCGTGGTGGCGAGCGGGGTCTTGGCGCATGCGAACATCCGGCGCGACATTGACGTGCTGCTGTATGTGTCAGATGCAACGAGCCGGCGGCACCTGAGTCTTTACGGCTATGAGCGAGACACCACACCGAACCTCATTCGCCTGGCTGACGATGATCTGGCAGTGGTTTTCGAGCAGGCCATTGCGCAGGGGACCGTGACCTGGGGCGGTTGGCCAGCCATCCTCGCCTCTTCCTATCCGACCATGATTGGTCTGGGGCACGGCGCGGAGGGGTTGGCTGACAAGGTCACCACCCTGGCGGAGGCGCTCAAGCCGGCGGGTTACACCACCGGCGGGCTGGTTGCGAACCCGCATCTGGCCCGCGCACTCAACTTCGGCCAGGGCTTCGATTACTACGAAGACTCACTACAGTGGGCCGATGCGTTCAACGCGCCCATGGCCACCGGGCTCTTTGCCGACTGGCATCAAAGCGCGGCGGGCAAGAAGCCTCGCTTCGGTCTGGTATTCGTGGTTGACTGCCACCCGGGCATGTACAGTGCAACCGCGGAAGAGGTGAGACGGTTTCGGCCCGAGTTCGATCTCGAGATAAGGCGTTGGAAGACGATGATCGTCCCGGAGTTTTCGGCGACCCTCGAGACTCGTCGAGAGGATCTCACTGCCTTCTACGATGCCTCCGTGAGGAAAGTCGATGGCAGCTTCGCCGCGCTTCTGGCCTATCTGCGAGCGATGGGCGACCTCGACAAGACACTGGTCGTGTTCACCGCGGACCACGGAGAGCAGTTCTGGGAGCACGGCGGTTTCGGCCACGGCGGAGGCCCTGGGAAGCTCTACGACGAGGTGCTCCGGATCCCGCTGGTAGTGCGCTTTCCTTCTCCCGTCCGCTTCCCGCGGATCAGACCCGCGGCACGGAAGTTCCCCCACCAGGTGGGCCAGATTGACCTCATGCCGACGATTCTGCGCTTCGTCGGCGCCCCGACCGACATCGGCGCGATGCGCGGCAGGAGCCTGCTTGGGTACGTCTATGGGCGAAGAAAATATGACGCGGACAGACCTCTGCTCTCCGAGGCATACTCACGGGGTAGTCGGGGGCGCTCATGGCGGACTTCAGGCTGGAAGTACACGGCTACCTATACCGTGGCGAGGGGCGAAGAGCGACTGGTGCGCGAGAGGCTCTTCGATCTTCGGAGCGACCCCGGCGAGAAGCGCGACGTGGCTCGCGCCCACGCAGAAGTGGCGCGCAGCTATCGCGCGGCCCTGGAGAGAGAAGTCGGTTCGATGAAGCCGTACCTGGTCCAAGCGCCCAAAGGCGCGCTGACCGAGGAGCAAAGGCGTCGCCTGAAAGCCCTGGGCTACCTGGAGTAACCAGCCCGTGCCCGACATGGGTTGGGGTCAGAGGTACTCCTTCGTCTTCGCCCCCCGCGCGAGGTGCAGCAAGTGGCGCCAACCAGAAGGTCGTCGCTTAAAGCATAGCAAGCGATGGGCCCTCAGGTAGTAGCGGCAACTCAACTCACGCGCCGCTGGTGTCTCCGGCTTCCCGCCTGATGACACAAAGCGGTCGAGGTCCTCACCAACAACGGCAAGGTAGCTGTCAACCGCGTCCAGCACCGCCTTGCTCACGTCCTGCGACAAACGGCTGTCCTGCTCCGCCTTGTGGCGGGCATCGCGCACCTGGCGGCAGCCATCCCTTATGGCCTCCATAGCCTCCTGGTTGCAGGGCACATCCTGCTTCACCAGGAACGGATGGAGGCCGCTTTGGCGTAGTCTCCCCAAAGTGAGGTCGAGCGGCCAGAACTCCCCTAGAGTGTAGGGGGATGAGGGCGGGTACAGCTCGAAGAAGCACCGCCGCATGTCCTCGGGACTCAGGAGCACGCTGCCGAACAGACCGTGATGAGGATCAGAGAGAACACATGCATATGCCATCTTGTTAGGGATGTTGAGCACCACCAGGCCCTCTTCGGCACACAGGCGGGAGAGCGTGGCGATCAGCGCATCCGGCTGCGCAACGTGCTCGATCACGTCGTCACAGGTAATAACATCGAAGGGGCCGAGTTCAGCCGTTGTGGACGGTTCCCCGACGTCACCCAAGATCACCTGTGCAGTAAGCCCATGTTCACGGATATTGGTCTCGGCAGCCTTGGCCAGAACCTCATTCACTTCGATGCCCACGGCGCCGGCCACTCCCTGCTCGGCGAACGCGACGAGGTAGCCCCCCCATCCGGTTCCGACGTCCAGATAGCGTGCGCCCGCCAGAGGGCGATGCCTGCTGACCAGCGAGGCGACACCGCGCCCACGCTCCGTTGTGCTCAGAGCATAGCTGACGTACCGCTGATAGTTGGGGGCGCCGATCCCGCGGTCGAAGTAACGCAGCACCTGCGCGACGAAACCCGCACCTTGCCGGTCGCGCCCCAGGGTACCGGCCGTGCGCCCGCTGCCGCCACGTTGGTGCTCGTTGGGCAGTGCTTGCACCTTGGCTGCCGTGTCGGCCGACATCTTCGCGCCGGCGAGTGATTGCCTGGCTCTCGCCTCCAGCAGCACCGCCCACCTGTAGCGCTCGTTGCGGACGCGAAGAGAATCCGTGTCTTCAGTGCTCACGAGGCTCCGCCATCCTCGCTGGCTGGCAGTCGCACCGCCTGGGCGGCTGCCAGAGAGCCGAGTGTGTGCGCCGTGAACCCGGCGCTTGACCAGCGACTGCGGTCGAGCGAGCTGCGCGTATCAAGCACCATCCGGGTGCGCATGATGCTGCCCACCGTCTCCGGATCGACCAGGCGGAAATCCCGGTGATCGGTCAGGACCAGTATGCAATCGGCGCCCTTCACCGAGGCTTGCAGGCTCTTGATTGGGTATGGAAAGCGTTTGACCAGGGGATCCGTTACCGCGAAGCGGATGCCTGCCTTCTTGAGCAGCGCGAGAATGTCAAGCGCTGGGCTCTCCCGCGCGTCGTCAACATCCGCCTTGTAGGCGACGCCCCAGATGGAGACCTTGGGATTTCGGATGCCCTGGAGCAGCCGCACCAGCGCCTGCACCACGAAGGCCGGCATTGACTTGTTCACCCGCCGGGCAGTGGCTATCAGCTGCGCCTCGGCGGGCGCCGCCTCCACGATGAACCACGGATCAACCGGTATGCAATGTCCTCCCACCCCAGGTCCGGGCTGCAGTATGTTCACCCGCGGGTGCCGGTTTGCCAGCCGGATTACCTCTAACCCATCAACACCCAACCGCTGGCACACTGTAAGCAGTTCATTCGCAAAGGCGATGTTGACGTCTCTGTACGAGTTCTCGGCCAGTTTCACCAGCTCGGCGACGCTCGCCGAGGTCGTTACCATCTCCCCTTGCACAAAACGCGCGTAGAGCTGCGCCGCACGCTGGCCGCTGGCGGCGTCTATTCCCCCGATCACCCGGTCATTCTCGGTCAGCTCAGCAAGAATATGTCCTGGAAGGACACGCTCGGGGCAGTAGGCCACATGGACGTCCTTACCAGGTCGCAGCCCGTGCTTGGTCAACATCGCGCACAGGACCCCCTCGGTGGTCCCCGGTGGCACCGTGGACTCGAGCACCACCAGGGCGCCTGGCTTCAGAACGCTGATCAACGCCTCAACCGCGGCACGCACGTGAGTCAAGTCGGCACGGTTGTCTGGCCCCAATGGCGTTGGCACCGCAATGATGAACGTTTCCGCCGCCCGCGGAGTGGTTGTAGCCGCCAATCTCCCTGAGCCCACCGCCGCCTGCACCAGCGTACGCAATCCGGCCTCGTGGCCCGACAGGTCGCCGGAGCTGATCTCTCGGACGACTGCCTCGTTCGTATCCACTCCCACGACGTTCAGCCCGCTCACCGCCAGCAAGGCGGCAGTGGGTAGGCCCACATATCCCAAGCCGAGCACGCACACGTCAGTCATTTTCGATCCCATGCCGTAGAATATGAGCCCTTATCGACTTTCGCCAAATAGGTTGACGATGCAATCATCCGGTGGCGCAGCCG
>Ga0315279_10002764_pt1 | contig 25686 bp, 20 predicted proteins | sample YL17G06_20_MG_FD_203694 | JGI IMG/M metagenome (GOLD analysis project Ga0315279, IMG submission 203694) | Sediment microbial communities from Yellowstone Lake, YNP, Wyoming, USA - YL17G06_20 | ecosystem: Environmental > Aquatic > Freshwater > Lake > Sediment | place: USA: Wyoming | collected...
AGAGATAACTGTAGAAGCGGTGTCAGTTACTCCCAAGGTGCGCTATGCGGAACCGGTCCCACCGGAGGAATAGCTTATGATCCTGCTGCCGCTGTTCGCGCTGCTCATCGGCTTCCTCATCGTTTACACATTGGGCGTCGCGCTGCCCGTCGGCTACGCCGACTACGTCTCCCTCATCATCCTCGCGAGCCTGGACGCGATAGCGGGCGGCGCGCGGGCGCGCATCGAGGGCAACTTCGACGACACCGTCTTCGTCACCGGCGTCATCTTCAACTCGCTGGCCGCGGTTGCGCTCGCCTACATCGGCGACCGCATGGGCATGAGCCTGTACCTGGCGCCGGTGGTGGCATTGGGCGTGCGCATATTCTACAACGTCGGGCGCATCCGGCGGCTCCTGCTGCGGCGAGGGACTGCTTCGCCGGCAGCGAGGGAAGGGTCGGACCTTGAGCGCCTCGGCTGCTAGCGAGCGATCGGCGATGGGTCGCGAACGCGTAATCCTCGCCCTCGACCCCGGCACCACCAAGACCTGCGCCCTGGTGGCGCGCCTGGCGGACGGCGTCGCCCACATCATCGGCGGCGCCCGGGCGACATCGGTAGGCATACGCAAGGGGGCGGTCGCGGATCTGCGCTCGGCGGCCGCGTCCATGGCCGATGCCGCGCAAAGGGCGTGTCGCGCCGGCGGGGTGCGCTGCGAACGCGCGTGGGTGTCGGTGTCCGGCGAACAGGTGCAAGGTGCGCGCTCGCGCGCTGTCATAGCTCCCGCCGGGGCACAGGTGCGCCAGCGTGACCTCGATGCGTGCCTGCGCGAGGCGGTGGCCGCGACGCGGGTTCCCGATGGCCACGAGGTGCTGCACGCTCTGCCCGGGGAGTTCGCGGTTGACGGGCAGCGCGGGGTAGCCAGCCCGCTGGGCATGGCCGCCGGCCGCTTGCAGATTGATGCGTTCGTGATCACCACCTCCGGCACCGCGCTCGACAACCTGGAGCGCAGCGTCGAGTCCGCGGGGCTGACCATGGAACAGGAGGTGCTGTCGAGCCTGGCCGCGGCGTGGGGCGCCACCGATGAGGCCGAGCGCGCCGCGGGCGCCCTGGTGGTTGACATCGGCGGCGGAACCACCGACTTCATCGCTTTCCGCGACGGCAAGGCGGCGCTGGTGGGCTGCCTGGGGGTCGCGGGAACCCACGTCACGCGCGACATCGCGGTCGGCATGCGCGTCGCCCTGGGCGAGGCGGAGCGCCTCAAGCGGGAGCACGCGGCGGCGCTGGCGCGGCTGGTGCCGGCGTCCGAGATCCGGCTGTCGTCGGGCGAACGCGCGGAGCGGTGGTTCCTGGCCGAGGTGGTGGAGGCGCGCATGCGGGAGATACTGGAGCTGGTGCGCGGGCGGGTCAAGCAGGCGAGTCTGACGCCGACGCTGGCGGTGCTGACGGGTGGCGAGGCGCGGCTGGCGGGGTCGGCGCAGTTGGCCCAGGAAGTGCTCGAATGCCCGGTGCGGGTGGGCGGCGCCGCGGCGCGCAGCGGGGTGGGCGTCGCCCGCGACCCGGCGTGGGCGGTGGCGCTCGGCCTTGCTCACTACGCGGCTGGACAGCGCGTCCTCCCCTCCCCCTCCGGCGGCATCTGGACGCGCGGCGCGCGCTGGATACGCGAATCGTTCAGGTAGCCGCCCACGCGGACCTAGGGCCGGTGGGCGCCGGAGTGGCGCCCGACGGCAGGGCGATCATGCGCGCGCAGTTCATCAGCGAGCCGATAGAGGTCGAGCAGGCGGAGGTGCCGGGCAAACCTCCCGTGTCCCTGCGCTGGCGAGATGAGGACTACCCGGTCGAGCACGTCGAGGCGACGTGGCACGACGCCAGTTGGGGGCCGCTGCGAACCCGCGTCAAGCGCTGGTGGCAGCGGCGCCATCGTACGTACTATCAGCTGCGGGTGGCGGGCGGGCGCATTTTCGAGGTCTATAACGACCGCGGCCTCGGGCGCTGGGTGTTGTACCGCATCCTGCACCTCGAACCGGAAGGCTAGCGCCGGAGGCATCCGACGGCTAATGTCAATAGCAAGCGTACGGCGGGACCGCGATTTGACGCGTGAACGCGCCGCCCAGCGATTGACAGGCGCCAGCCCGGCGGGTATGCTCTTGGTAGGCCTGACCCACGCGGGGAAAGGAAACTTGATGCGCGAAAAGGTAGAAGAGGTTATCGGCGCGATCCGAACGCATCTGCAGGCGGATGGCGGCGACATAGACTTGATTGAGGTTGACGAGCAGGAAGGCATCGTCAAGGTGCGGCTGAAGGGCGCCTGCGTCGGCTGCCCGATGGCGCAGGTTACGCTGCAGCGGGGCGTGGAACGGGTGCTCAAGGAGCAGGTGCCCGAAGTGCAGCAGGTCGTGGCCGCCTAGCGCTGGAAACATAGGCGGGAAACCGACAGGCCGGTGGAGGTTTCCGCCGGCCTTCGCTTTGGCAGCGCTTCGGCCGAGATGATGCGTAACGAGCGTGGCACCCTCATCCACCGGGGGCGATGCGCGCCCGATGTGGGGGGGCACGCTGGCTCTGAGCCTTGGTCGCCTCTGGTGACCTGTCGAACGGAGCCGTGCGCCCCTACGCACAATCCGGGTCTAACCGGGATCATGCATAGGAAAACGTCAATGTCATTCTGAGCCCTTCGACTGCGCTCAGGGTAAACTCCGCGAAGAATCTTGGTAGGGAATGTGCAACCGCGATGGCAAGACCCTTCGCTTCGCTCAGGGTGACATCACTCGCTGGGTGAATGCCTCACGCTCGTTATGCATAATCTGGGTCTAACCTGCGAAGAATGAACACAGGATGCAATCCTGTGCCACCGAAGGTTAGTTTGCACTGTGCGTCGGATTCAAGCACACCATGAATAATCCGGGGTAGGGGCGCGCGGCCGTTCGCCCCCATCCTGCCCGCCCTCTGGCCCGCGGCGGGAGGCAAGGTGGTGCTTCGTAGCGAAAAAGCCTCGCCGCTCCGCAGAGTCGCAGCTGTGAAGCGCGGCGCGGCCCACCTGAGATCGGCGTCCATCGGCGTTAATCGGCGGCTAGAACTGTTCCTTCATTCCCACTCGATGGTGGCCGGCGGCTTGGAGGTGATGTCGTAAACCACGCGCGTGATGCCCGCGACCTCGTTGACGACGCGGTTGGCGATGGTGGCGAGCAGATCGTGCGGCAAATCCGCCCAGTCGGCGGTCATGGCGTCGTCGCCGGCGACCGCGCGCACGATGGCGGTCTCGCCGTAGGTGCGCTGGTCGCCCATGACCCCGACACTGCGGATGGGCGCCAGCACGCCGAAGGACTGAAACAGCTTGCGGTAGAACCCGGCGCGGGCGATCTCGTCCAGGATGATGCGATCCACCTGGCGCAGGGTGGCCAGGCGTGGGGCGGTGACCTCTCCCAGGATGCGCACCGCCAGCCCCGGGCCCGGGAACGGCTGGCGCCACACGATCTCGTCGGGCAGGCCCAGCTCGTGCGCCACCGCGCGCACCTCGTCCTTGAATAGGTTACGCAGGGGCTCGACCAGCTTCAAGCCCATCTTCTCCGGCAGCCCGCCCACGTTGTGATGTGACTTGATGACCGCCGCCGCGCCGGTGCCGCTCTCGATCACATCCGGGTAGAGCGTGCCCTGGGCGAGGAAGCGCACGTCGCCGAGCTTGCGCGCCTGCTCCTCGAAGACGCTGATGAATTCGCGCCCGATGATGATGCGCTTGTGCTCGGGATCGGTGACCCCCGCCAGCTTCACCAGGAACCGCTGCTGCGCCTCGACGTAGTGCAGGTCAACCGGGAAATGGCGGGTGAAGGTCTCGCGCACCTGCTGGGCTTCGCCCTCGCGCAGCAGGCCGTGATCCACGAACACGCATACCAGCCGGTCGCCCACCGCGCGGTGCGCCAGCGCCGCCACCGTGCACGAGTCAACGCCGCCGCTAAGCCCGCACAGCACGCGCCCCTCGCGCACCTGCTCGCGTATGGCCTGGCACGACTCCTCGATGATGGACGCGGCGGTCCACCGGCCGCGGCATTCGCACTGCTCGTAGAGGAAATTGCGGAAAACGTCCATCCCGCGCGGGGTATGCACCACCTCGGGATGAAACTGCACCCCGAACAGGCGCCGCTGCGGGTCCGAGATCGCGGCTATGGTCTGGCTTGTGCTTCCGCCTTCGCGGGCCACGAAGTCCCGCTTCGGTGAACGAAGGGGTCGTAGCGAAGGTGCTCCGGCGCCGCGCGAAGTAGCAGCGGTGCGCGCGGCGACCTCGAAGCCCTGCGGCGGCCGCAGCACCGCGTCGCCGTGGCTCATCCACGCGATCATGTGGTCGCCCAGGCCGCGCAGGAGGTCGCCCCCCGCCTCCACCACCAGCTCCGTGCGGCCGTATTCGCGGATCTGCGTCGGCGCGACCTCGCCACCCAGCTCCTTGGCCATCAACTGCATGCCGTAGCAGATGCCGAGCATCGGCACGCCCGCGTGGAACAGCGCGGGATCGCAGCGCGGAGAGCCCTCCTCGTAAACGCTCGCCGGGCCGCCCGACAGGACGATGCCCTTGGGGCACAGGGCGAGGATCTCCGCCGCCGGCCGGTCGCACGGCATGATCTCGCTGTAAACGCGGCACTCGCGGATGCGCCGCGCGATCAACTGCGCGTACTGCGCCCCGAAATCCAGGACCACCACCAGCTCGTCATGATTACCAGTCATTGATTTTGGATTCAACCACAGAGAGCACAGAGATCACAGAGAAGAGCATCCGCAGATTTCGCAGATTTCGCAGATTGGGCAGTTTCTGAAATCCGTGTAATCTGTGAAATCTGTGGACCAATCCGTCTCTGTGTTGTCCGCGGTTCAGGTTCCCTCCCGCGGTGGGCGGAAGGAGTAACCGACGCCCCGCACCGTCTCGATCGCCGTTTCGCCGACCTCGCCCAGCTTGGCGCGCAGGCGGCGAATGTGCACGTCCACCGTCCGCGTGCCTCCCACGTAATCATAGCCCCACACGCTGTCGAGCAACTGGTCGCGGGTGAAGACGCGGCCGGGGTTGGTCACCAGGTGCTTGAGCAGCTCGTATTCCTTGAGCGTCAGATCGATGCGCGCGCCGCCGACAGTCACATCATAGCTGGCGGGGTCGAGCATCAGCTCGCCCATGCGCACGGCAGTGGCGGACGGCACCTGGTTGACCTGCGCCAGCATGCGCCGCAGTCGCACGCGCAGCTCGGCCTCCCGGTACGGCGCGGCCACGAAATCGTCAACCTCATCCCGCGCCTCCAGGCCCGCAAGCTGCTGCTCAGGCACCACCGCCAGCACCGCCGCGGAGCGCAGGCGCCGACTGCCCCGGATCACTCCGCACAACTCCGCGGCGTCGACCTGGGAATCCCGCGCATCGAGGACCACCACGTGCGGCGGGCGCAGGTCCTCCGCTCCCTCTTCCAGTTCGTCGGGGTGGAGGTGGCCGACCTCGCCGCCGACACGCGCAACCTCGCTGCGCACCTGCGCCGCACGCGCCGGATCCGCGCTAACCACGAGGACGCGAAGCGACATCGGGCCTCTTCCCATGTGGCACAGCCCCGCCTTCGCTAAAGCTACGGTGGGCAAGCGCCCCTTGGCCCACGAAGCCTTGGCGAAGTGGGCACGGCTGTGTCCCTCCCGGCGTACAGGCTCAGCCGTCACCCGCGATCTTGCTCGTGGCGGCGGGGCTTATCGGGCTGGCCTCCAGCGCGAACTTGCGCGCCTTCACCTCGTCCGGCACTGCTACCGGGTAGTGACCGTCGAAGCACGCCATGCAGAACAGCTCTCGCGGCAGGCCGATCGCCTCCAGCAGCCCGTCCACCGTCTGGTAGCCCAGCGTGTCCGCCCCGATCGCCAGGCGGATATCCTCGACCGAATCCAGTCGCGCGGCCAGCAGCTCGCGGCGGTCGCTGGTATCGACCCCATAGAAACACGGGTAGCGATAGGGCGGCGCGGCGATGCGAACGTGAATCTCGCTCGCCCCCGCCCGCCGGATGAGCGCCACCAGCGCACGCTTGGTGGTGCCGCGGACGATGGAATCGTCCACCACCACCACGCGCTGGCCCCCCAGCACCTCGCGCATCGCCGTCAGCTTCAGCCGCACCCCCAGCTCGCGCTGGCGCTGGTCGGGCTGGATGAAGGTGCGCGCGATGTAGCGGTTCTTGATGAGCGCCTGTCCGAACGGGATCCCGGAGGCCTCCGCAAACCCGATCGCCGCCGGCCACCCCGTGTCCGGCACCGGGATCACCAGGTCCGCCTCCGCCGGGTGCTGCTGCGCAAGCTGGTGTCCCATCCGGCGCCGCGCCTCGTGCAGCAGCGTGCCGTAGATGTGGCTGTCGGGGCGCGCGAAGTAAATGAACTCGAACACGCACATCGCCGGCCGCCCCGCCGGCACCACTCGCACCGAGCGCAGGCCGCCACCGTCAATCACCACCATCTCCCCCGGCTCGATCTCGCGCAGGAACTCGGCGCCCACCACGTTGAGGCCGCACGTCTCGGACGCCACCACATAGCCTTGGCTGTTGAGCGTGCCGACGCACAGCGGGCGGATGCCGTTGGGATCGCGCATGGCGAGCAGCTTGCCCTCGGTCATCACCGCTACCGAGTAGGCGCCCTCCCACAGGCGGCTCGCCTCGGCGACGGCCGCCTCGATGTCCCCCGTCGCCGCCAGCCGCTGTGCGATCAGCCGCGCCATGATGCTGCTGTCCGTGGTCGCTTCGAGCACGGTGCCCTGACGCAGCAGCTCCTGCTGGAGCTGCTGGGAGTTGACCAGGTTGCCGTTGTGGGCAAGGGCAAGGGCGCCCGTCGGGGTCGCATCCAGCACCGGCTGCGCATTGCGGCGGTAGCTCGACCCGGTGGTGGAGTAGCGCGTGTGGCCGATCGCCATGTTGCCGGTGAGCGAGCGCAGCAGCTCCTCGTCGAAGACCTGCTGCACCAGGCCCATCTGGGCGTGCGCCCTGATCCCGCTGCCGTCGGAGATGGCGATGCCCGCGCTCTCCTGGCCGCGATGCTGCAGGGCGAAGAGCCCGAAATACGTGAGCCGGGCGACATCCTCCCCCGGCGCGTAGACTCCGAAGACGGCGCATTCCTCGCGGCATTCCCCCAGCCGCATGGTGCAACCGCGCCGACCTCGTAGGGGCGCACAGCCGTTCGCCCCTACAGTGCTGCATTTCACCCTGGGCTCACCCCTATCCTTGCCCGCGTCGCTGGCAACACGGGCGATGAGGGCGCCGTGTTAGGCGGCGTACTTTCCCCCATAGGGCCGGTGCGAGAACGGCACGAGCTTTGCGAATGGCCGCCCCGCGATCTCCTCCACGTCGAGGCCGAATTCCGCGCAGAACTCCTCCAGGTGCAAACGCAACTGCTGCAGGTCGTCCTCGCTCGCCTGGCGGATGGTGACGTGGTTGGTGGCTACCCTCGAAGGATCTACTTCGCCCCTCAGGTATATGATTCCTCCGTGCATTCCGGTCGCGCAATAGTCGCCCACCAGGGAATCGCCGCTGCGCCCGTCGAGCCCAAGCACGACCAGCATGCCCCCGGCCATATACTCCCCTAGGAAATCCGCCGCGCCGCCCCCAACCACCAGTACCGGCACCTGGGAGCGGTAAGCCTTCATGTGGATGCCCACGCGGTAGCCGACGTCCCCGCGCACCAGCATCTTCCCCCCGCGCATCCCGTAGCCCAGCACGTCCCCGGCGTTGCCGTGCACCACGATCTTGCCCGCGTTCATGGTATTGCCGATGGCGTCTTGCGCGTTCCCGTGCACTACCACCGTCGGCCCGTCCATGAACGCCCCCAGGTCGTTGCCCGGCACCCCTTCGATCTCGATGTGCGCCGGCCCTTCGATGCCGTCGGCGATGTAGCGCTGGCCGTTGACGTTGGTCAGCGCGATCTCCGTCTCGCCGCCGGCGAGGGCCTCGCGGATGCGCGCGTTCAGCTCGCGGTAGTGCAGCCCCCGCGCATCGATGGTCACCCGTGCCACTTGTTGCGCTCCGATGGTCATGGTTGACGATTCCTTCTTCGCTAGGTGTCATCCTGAGGCCCTTCGCCTGTCATTCCGAGCCCCTCGACTGCGCTCGGGGTAAACTCCGCGAGGCTCGCCCGCCTGTGGCGGGAATCTCGGTCCGGCTCAGGGTAAACTCCGCGAAGGATCCCCTACCGACCTTGCCTCAGGCCGTAGGGGATTCTTCGCCTGCGGCTCACGATGACAGTGCCGTCCTACGCGCCCACCCCCGCCGGCTTGACCCCGAGCACGTCCAGGGTTGTCGCATCCAAGTCCAAGCCGCGCAGGCGTTCCTTGCTCCCGCGCAGGCTCTCGATCGCATTCAGCCCGAGCGCCCCCAGGATCTCCTCCAGTTCCGCGCTCCAGGCTCGAATCAAGTTCGCGATCCGGCGCGAGCCGGTCAGGGGATCGAGGCGGCGCGTCAGCTCGGGATCCTGGGTGCAGATGCCCCACGAGCAGCGCCCGGTGTAGCACTTCTGGCACACGGTGCAGCCCAGCGACAGCAATGCGGCCGTGCCGATGGCAACCGCGTCGGCGCCCAGCGCGATGGCCTTGGCCAGGTCCGCGCTGGAGCGAATGCCCCCGGCCGCGATGATCGAGGCCTGGCTGCGGATGCCCTCCTCGCGCAGCCGCTGGTCCACCACCGCCACCGCGATCTCGATGGGGATGCCCAGGTGGTCGCGGATGACCGTCGGCGCCGCGCCGGTGCCGCCGCGGAAGCCGTCGAGGTAGATGATATCGGCGCCGGCGCGCACGATCCCGCTCGCGATCGCCGCCACGTTGTGTACCGCGGCGATCTTGACGCACACCGGCTTGGTGTACCGCGTCGCCTCTTTGATGGCGTAGATGAGCTGCCGCAGGTCCTCGATCGAATAGATATCGTGCTGCGGCGCGGGCGACAGCGCGTCACTACCCACCGGTATCATCCGCGTCTGCGAGACGTCCAGCGAAACCTTCTCCCCCGGCAGGTGGCCGCCGATGCCGGGTTTGGCGCCCTGGCCGATCTTGATCTCGACCGCCACGCCCGCGTTGAGGTAGCCCGCGTGCACGCCGAAGCGCCCGGAGGCGCACTGCACCACTGCGCGCTCGGCGTAGGGCCGCAGCTCCTCGTGCAGGCCGCCTTCGCCCGTGTTCCACAGGATGCCGCACTCCGTCGCCGCCATCGCAATCGCCTTCTGCGCGTTGAGGCTGATGGAGCCATAGGACATGGGCGAGAACACGATCGGCGTCGCCAGCTCCAGGTTGGGCTCGAGCGTGGTCTTCGCCCGCAGCTCGCCCGCCGGCCCCACCTCCAGCTCCACGAGCTCCGGTTTGCGACCCAGGTAAGTGCGCAGCTCCATCGGCTCGCGCAGCGGATCGATGGACGGATTGGTGACCTGGCACGCGTCCAGCACCAGGTGGTCGAAGATCACCTGGTAGGGCGCGTCGTTGCCCATGCCCGTCAGCAGCACGCCGCCGCTGTCCGCCTGCTTCCACACATTCTTGCGGTGCGCCACCGACCACAGGGCGTGCGGCTTGAAGTGCTGCGGGTTGGGCTGCACCACGATGCATTGCTCCGGGCACATCGCCTCGCAGCGGTGGCAGCCCACGCACTTGCCGTGGTCCGCCACCACCCGGTCCTGCCAGGACAGGGCCTTCCAGCCGCATTGCATGATGCAGCGCTTGCAGCGCCGGCAGCGCTCGCTGTCATTGCTCCACACGAACTCGGGCGGCGAATAGAGCGAGAGCACCTCCGCCCGGCTCTCCGCCGGCTCCGTGATCAACTCCGTTTCCGCGCCCGCCAGCGCCTCGCGCGTGTCCAAATCCAGCTTAGGCATGAGCAGCCTCCTCCCGCGCCTCCGACCCCGGCGCCCCCACGACCGCGCCCTGCCCCAGGCGCCCGATCACCGGCTCCCCCGCGCGCGGCGACCACACCACATCCGGGTGCGCGCATATCGCCCGCACCGCCGCCTCCTCGCTCGCGATGTAGAGGAAGTCGTCCTTGCGCGCCGCCACCATCGGGCGCAGCTTGATGCGGTCGTTGACCCCGACCATGCCGTCGCGGTGGGCGAAGATAATCGCGAACGGGCCGTTCACCAACGCGCTCGCATAGACCTGGCGCAGCGTGCGGTAGAGGTCTCGCTGCGCCGGCGGCATGCGCTCGATCGTCTTCCAGAACGGCGCCGAGATCACTTTGCACGCGACCTCGACCGGCAGACGGTGGCGGCGCACCAGCAGGTCCAGCAGGTACGCCATGACCTCGGTGTCGGTGCGCATGGTGCAGCGGTACCCGAACATCTCCAGGTAGCGCTTGTTGATGCCATAGGATGAGATCTCCCCATTGTGCACCACCGACCAATCGAGCAAGGTGAACGGGTGCGCCCCCGCCCACCAGCCCGGCGTGTTGGTCGGGAAGCGGCCGTGGGCGACCCAGATGTAGGCTGCGTAGTCCTCCAGGCGATAGAAGTCCGCGATGTCCTCCGCGTGCCCCACGCCCTTGAACGCGCCCATGTTCTTGCCGCTGGAGAACACGTAGGCGTCGGCGATATCGGCGTTCACGCGCATCACCTCGCGCAGCACGAAGTCGTCCTCCGACCCCGCCTGGCTGTGCGCCACCGCGTGCGCCTTGGGCGTCACGAAGTAGCGCCACAGCAGCGGCGGATCGGGCACCCCGGGCACCAGCCGCGTCGGGATGCGCCCGTCCCGCGTCACGTCGAAGCTCCCCTCCAGCGCGCGCTCGGTGGCGTCCTTGGCCGCGTTCGAGTAGTACATGATATGCAGGGCGTAGTGGTCGGCGAATTCCGGGTAGATGCCGTAGGCGGCGAAACCGCCCCCCAACCCGTTGGCGCGGTCGTGCAGCAGCGCGATTGACTCGCGGATGCCGCGGCCGTCCACCCGCTGCCCGGTGAGGCTCATCATGCCGCTCAACCCACACCCGGAAACGTTGCGTATCCCGCGGTCGAAGGTCTGGTGGTCGTTCATTCCTCGTCTTCCCCTTGGCATTACGCCATGGTAGGGGCACAGCATGCTGTGCCCCTACCTCAGCATACGTGCCAGTTCCTCCGCGCCCTGCGCGGGCATCTCCGGCAGCCCCAGGCGCTTGCGCTGCGAAGCCGCGCCCTCGATCAGGCGGGCGCTCTTGCGGAAGGCCGCCATCCCCTCCGCCGCGCCCGCGGGCGCGAGACCTTCCTGCGTCGCCAGGTGCTTGGCCACGCGGAAGATGTCGAGCATGCTGTAGCGCTGGAAGCACGCCTCGCGGCAGGTGTAGCACTCCACGCAGCGCCAAAACTCGCCCTCGCGCAGCACTTGCGCCACCCGCCCCGCCGCCAGGTCGCGCACGATGCGATTCGGGTCGAACCTCGGATCGGCGCACGACACCGGGCAGTCCGACACGCACGCCCCGCACTCCGCGCACTTGCGCAGCAGGTCGTAGTCCCAGTGCTCCTTCACCTGCTCCACGGCCTGTTGGCGCGCGCGCCACTTGCTCAGGAACGGCGCGACGTCCACGCGGTGCGCCGACAACCCCAGTTCATCCGGCTCCATGCCGAGCGCCAGGCCCAGCAGCTCCGTGTAATAGAGTATGGGCACGTGCAGGTCTTCCCCCCGCCGCTGCAGCAGGAACTGGGTCATGTCGTACTGCATCATGCACGATGGGCAGGCGAGGACGATCGCGTCTGCGTCCAGCACGGTCAGCTCCCGCAGCTTCAGGCGCGCCATCGCCTGCGAGGTCTCGTCGTCCTCGACGCGCGACAGCAGGCCGCCGCAGCACGTGAACTTGGTCTCATGGGAGATGGAGGTGGCGCCCAGCGCTTCGACCAGTTCGTCGAACTTGCGCGGCGCGGCGGGATCATCGAAGGCGAGCTCGGCGCTCGGCTTCAGCAGGTGGCAGCCGTAGTGCACCGCGACGCGCATGCCGGTCAGCGGGCGCACCGCGCGCTCGCGCAGCCCCGACAGGCCGATGTCGCGGTACAGGACTTCGAGCAAGTGCGAGACGCGAACCCGCCCGCGGTAGCGCCGGCCGACGCGCCCGAGCTGGCGGTTGACATCCTCTCGGCAGGCGACGCTGGCTTCCACCTCGGCGGCGGCCCCGCGCAGGGTGCCGAAGCAGCCGGGGCACGGGGTCATGAAATCCACACCCGCCTGCTCCGCAACCGCCAGGTTGCGAGCGGCGGTGACGAGCCACACCTCGTGATCCATGTTGGCGATCATCGTCTTCTCGGGGCAGCAGGTGAGGCCGTCCAGGTCCGCGCAGTCGATGCCGAGGCGGTCCAGGATCGCGCGCGTCGATTTCTCGATATGTGGGAGGCGACCTTGGATGTAGCATCCCCAGAAGTGTCCGTATCGCGCCATTGCAGTCTCCCGGCCGCGTAGGCTGGCTCTGTTCCAGCGCCGGCATAGGCGGCAGACGGCAAGTGTATGCCGACATGATAGCACGTTACTTATACCATGTCAACGCCCCATTTACACCGCCATCTACATGAATTGTGGGAGAGGACGATACCACTTGACAAACCACGCCGGGAAAGGGTAGGATGCGTCGTAGATCGCGCTCGTCCGTGAGCACGAGACGGCAATCGTTGCCGTCAGGGCGGTACAAATGACGGAAAATGCATCACATCCCGCCGAACCGGCTGTCGCCGCGCGCTCCGCTTCCCGCCGCGACGCCGAGCGAAAAATGCTTGCCATCCTCCGCGTCATCGCCAATGGCCCGGCCCCGGTGGGCGCGCGCATTATCGGCAACAAGCTCAAGGGCATGGGCATAGAGCTGAGCGAGCGCGCGGTGCGCTATCATCTGCGTATCATGGATGAGCGCGGGCTGACGCGTAACTTCGGCGAGCGCGGCCGCGCCATAACCGACAAGGGGCTGGACGAACTGCAGAGCGGCATGGTGTCAGATAAGCTCGGGTTCGTCATCTCCAAGATCGATACCCTCGCCTACCGCACGACCTTCGACCTCAAGAGTGGCCGCGGCCACATCATCCTCAACGCCAGCCTGCTCCCGGCGGAGCGCTTCACCGAGTGCCTGGAGGTGATGCGCGACGTCTTCGCTGCGGGTTACTGCATGGGCGATCTCGTCGCAGTGGTGCAAGGGGGCGAGTCACTCGGGGAGCTGCGGGTGCCCGCCGGCGATGTCGGTTTCGGCACCGTCTGCAGCGTCACCCTCAACGGCGTCCTGCTGCGACACAGCATTCCGGTCGAATCGCGCTACGGCGGCTTGCTCGAGATCCGCGACGGCACCCCCTACCGCTTCACCGACCTCGTCGGCTATCACGAGTCCACCCTCGATCCCGCCGAGATCTTCATCGCCAGCAAGATGACCAGCATTCACGAGGCGGCCACAACCGGTAACGGCAAGGTGCTGGCGAGCTTTCGCGAGGTGCCCGCCATATCGCTGGCGGACCTCGAGCGCCTGCTGGCTGATTTCTTGCGCTGGGGTTTCGGCGGAGTGCTCGCGGTGGGCAAGCCGGGCCAGCCGCTGCTGGGGGTGCAGGTCGGCGTCGACCGCGTCGGCATCGCCGTCGTCGGGGGGCTCACCCCCGTCGCTGCGGTCGAGGAAGCCGGCATCGCCACCGTCAACAAGGCCATGACCGGCCTCGCCGACGTCGCCGACCTCAAGTCCATCCGCGAGCTGTAAGCGCCCGCCGCCCCACTCCCGCATAAGGGTCCGAGCGCGGCCGTGCTGCGCCTCACTCCCCCGCCTGCTTGGCGACCTCCAGCACCTCCGCCGCAGGCAGTATCACCACCAATCCGCCCAGGTCGTCTCCCCCACCCGCCGCCTGCGACATCCGCACCAGTGTGACACCCACTATCTTGCCATCGAGCGAGAACGACGGGGTACCGGGTTCGTCGCTGTCCTGCGGCACGTAGATGGTGCGCGGCTTGGCGATAATCGCCTGGATGCGATCGATGCGCGGGGCGATCGCCCAGTCCGCGGAATTGCGCAGGCGGTTGATGGTCACGACCTGGTCCAGAAGCTGCGGCGCAGCCGCCTGGGACAGATCCACCGCCGCCACCCCATGCGCCAGCTTGTCCGCCGGCCGCAAGAATGCCAGGTCGAGATCGCGATCCCGCAGCACCACCTTCGCCGCCACCTCCCGGCCGTCAGCCAGCCGCAGCTTCGCGTCTGTGACCTGGCTCTCGACGTCGAACGACGGCGTCTCCGCCCCGCGCCGGCCCATCATCCGCTTGTATGCCTGCCCCGGATCGAGTTGGGACAGCGACATCACGGTCAGTCCGCTGGCATCGATGACCGTCCCCACGGCGTCGGTTTTCTCTTCTTGCTCCTCGGATTGGGAACCGCTCATCGTCATCGTGGTCTTGATGACGAGGCGCACCGTGATCACGGTGTTCTGCCACTTGTCAACCACTTGCCGTCCCTGCGCCGCCACCTCGTCCGCGCGCGCGACCCTCGCTCCCAGTGCAAGCAGTGCAATCAGCGCAAGCAGCCCTCCTGCCGCCCAGAATCGATTCCTGCTCCCGTATCCGTCAGTTGCCATGGTTCCCTCCGCTGTCCTCATTGGTGATAGTGCCGCCCGCCGGCGCCGGTTCCGGTTCCCCCCACGCCGGCCGTAGCTCGACATACAGGTGGTGGATGCCCCGCACGACCTGCAGGACGACGCTGTCCGGGCGGCGCTGGGCAACCCCGGCCATTATCTCCTTCACGGCCTCGACGTCGGGCGCCGGCGCAGCGTCCACCGCGACGATGAGATCGCCCGCCGCCGCGCCGCCGAGCGCGGCCCACCCGCCCTGGGCAACCTCCTGCACCACGACCCCTTGCTGCTCCGCCGCCCACCGCTGGTCAACGCGGTCGAAGAAGGTGATATCGCGCACCGTCAACCCGAAGTTGACATCGCGATACCGCTTCATCTCCCGCGGCAGCGGCGGCGAGGCGACCAGCTCGACTGCCAGCTTGCGCTCCTCGCCGTCGCGCACGACGGTAACCTCCGCGGCGCTGCCGATCCGCAGTTGGCGGATCATCGCCGGCAGCACCTCGAGGTCCTGCGGCTCCGAGGCCGACACGGGCTCGCCGTTGACGGCGACGATAACATCCCCCATCTGCAGCCCCGCCTTCTGCGCCGTGCTGTCGTCGTAAACCCGGGTTACCAGTACTCCCGTTCGCCCCGGGATCCCGATCGCCTGTGCGATGTCCCGCGTCAGCACCTGCGTGTCCACCGGCAGCCACGCCTTGCGCACCTCTCGACTCGGATCCTCGATTTCCCTGGTCCCCAGCTTCACCACCGTCAGGTAGCGGCCGCCCCCGCGCACGAAGGTCACCAGCGCCGGCGTCGGGCCGGTCGCTCCGGCGGTGACCGCTTTCGTCACCGCCGCCAGCTCCTCCAGGTCCTTGGCCGCAGTCTCTCCCACGCGCACGATCACGTCCTTCGCCTCAAGCGCCGGCCGCGCCGCGTCGCCCGGCCCGCCCGGCTGCACGCTCGTGACCAGCACGCCCTCGCGGCTAGCCAGCCCCATCTCCTTGACCGTCATCAGCGACAGGTCGCGCGCGCAGATGCCCCATCCCTTCAGCGCGCGCTCCTCCGGTTCCACCCGTTCGCGTTGCTCGGGAACCACGCTCAGAGTCACCTGCTCGCCGCCGCGCAGCACCACCGCCTCCGCCGGCGCGCCCATCGGCAGCCCCAGCGCCAGCCGGTTGAACGCCACCAGCTCCTCCCGGAACTCCACGTTCACCTCGTGGCCCGCGAGCCGAACCAGGAGGTCCCCGGGGCGGAAGCCGGCGCGCTCGGCCGGAGAACCGGGCACGGTGCCGCTCACCAGCACCCCGCGGTGCGGCGTCTGCTGCTCCAGTTGCGGCTGCACCTCCAGCCCCATCCACGAGCGCGTGACCTCGCCGCGATCGATGAGCTGCGCTGCGACCTCTCTGGCCAGGTTCGACGGAATGGCGGCGCTCAAGCCCATGCGCAGCTCATTGATGCCGACGATCTCACCGCGCAGGTTGACCAGCGGCCCGCCCGAGTTGCCCGGATAGATGTCGGCGTCGTGCGCGATCCAGCTCACGATCGAGCCGACGTCCTCGCCCTCCAGCATCACGCGATAGCGCCAGTCGTCCTTGGGCATCACCAGCTCGCGGTTGGCGATGATGCCCATCGTCACCGACTGCGAAAACGCCAGCGGGCTCCCCATCGCCAGCACCCGGTCCCCCAGCTTGAGCAGAGAGGAATCGCCGAAAGCCGCCGCCGGGAACGTCCGCTCCCGCCCGGGCTCGAGCTTGATCACCGCGATGTCGGACAGCGGGTCGCTGCCCACCAGCCGCGCCTCGATCCGCTCCCGGTTGGCCAGGGTGCACATCAGACGTTTCGCGTGCCCGGCGACGTGATGGTTGGTGATAACGTGGCCCTGCCGGGTGATGATGACTCCGCTGCCGCTCGCCTCCGAGTTCTTCTCTTGGCCGTCCTGGTACTCCGCGATAACGACGTCGATCTTCACCAGTGCGGGTGTGACGGCCGCGATCGCCGCCTCAATCGTCCCTTGCTCCTGCGCCGTCAATGCGGTGCCGGGTCCCGGCCGAGCGCTCGCCCCGAGTGGCCCCAAAAGGAGCACCACGGCTGCCAGCGCCGCCGCCGGGCCCGGCCTGCCGAAGCACGCGAACCTGCGGCGGGCTTCCATCATCTTGAGCATTGTGCAGCACCTTCTTGTTCGGACGGGACACCCCGGCACATGTAGCACAGCCGCCTCCGGCTGTGGCGGGAGCTCGGGAAGCTCGATTGAGGGTTGGCGGCTGTGAGTGATGCGGCGATGTCGATCGGCGCAACTGAGTCAGCACCCCCCTGCGGGTTCCCGGAGCCCCCTCCGGGTTCCGACACACGCCTGCCCTGCCCATGTCCAGCGTTAGGTTGAATTCGACACAAGTGGGGCTCTCGCCCTTCAGCGCACGCGCGCGCGCCCGCCACTTAGGGCCGTGGCAGGCCCAAAAAGCGAATCGCCGGATGCCGCACGCCGCCGTGCGCGACAACGCGGCGGAGGACTACCCGGCCAAGCCGCGGCGGTGAGCCCCGCGCCTACTGCGTCGTCCGAATCCGCCCTTCGACGCGAAGGGAGATGGGGCTGTTGGCCGCGGCGAACTGCGCCAGCGCCTGGCTGAGCGTGATGTCGCTGCGGTCGCGGGGCACGGAGTTGAACACGCGAAAATACCCGAGCGCCCCTTTGGCAAGAGATTCGGGCACGGCCACGCGGTAGGTCTTGGCGCTGTCGAGGGGCGCGTTGGTGGTTGCGACGACGACACTTTGCACGCGCGAGCCGGGTGGGGCCTCGGAGTCGAAGCGCACCTTCAGCCCCGACACCTGCAGGAAGCCCTTGTTGGGGTAGGGGAGCATACTCAGCGAGCGCTCCAGCGCGTCGCTGATGCGCGCGCCGCCGAGCTGCAGGACGGTGATCGTGTCGTCCGCAAACACGATCATGGCGCGGATATCGTCCTCCTTGAGGTCGCCCGCCGGGATCGTCACCGGCTGCAGCGCGCTCGCCTGCACCAGCGCGAAGTCGGCGTTCACCGCCGCACGCATGGCGTCGGCAACCAGGTCGCCGAGGTTGGTTTCGGCGACCGCGTTCTTGGTGCCGTCGAGCGGCTGCGCCAGGCGCGGCGCCGGCGCGCATAGGGCCATGCCCGGCGCCGCGACCATCGCCGCTGCGAGAATGGCGCTAGCCAGCGCCCTTCTTCGCGCGCCGCACTTGCCCGCCGGCCTTCTGCTCCAGGTACGCCCGAATGAAGTCATCGATCTCGCCCTCCAGCACCGCTTCTGCATTACCCGTTTCGAAGCCGGTTCTGTGGTCCTTGACCATGACATAGGGCTGCAGCACGTAGGATCGAATCTGGTTGCCCCACGCGATCTCCGCCGGCTCCCCGCGCATCTCCGCCAGCTTGCGCTCCTGCTCCTGGATATTGCGCTCCAATAGACGCGCCTTGAGCACCTTGAGCGCCGTCGCCCGGTTCTTGTGCTGCGAGCGCTCGTTCTGGCACTGCACCACGATCCCCGTCGGCGCGTGCGTGATGCGCACCGCGGAATCGGTCTTGTTGACGTGCTGCCCGCCGGCGCCGGTCGCGCGGAAGGTATCGATGCGCAGGTCGTCGGGGTTGATCTCGACCTCCTCCTCGCGCTCCACCTCCGGTATGATGTCCAACGACGCGAAAGAGGTGTGGCGCCGGTGCGCCGCGTCGAAGGGCGAGATGCGCACCAGGCGGTGCACGCCACGCTCCGCCTTGAGATAACCGTAGGCGTAAGGGCCGGAAATGACGGCGGTGATGCTGCGGCTGCCGGCCGACTCGCCCGGCGTGCGGTCGATGACCTCCGTGGTGTAGCCGTGGTTCTGCGCCCAGCGGAGATACATGCGGGCGAGCATGTCCACCCAATCGCATGACTCGGTGCCTCCCGCGCCCGCGTTGATGGATATGATGGCGTTGCTGCGGTCGTATTCGCCGCCCAGCAGCACCGTCGTCTCCATCTCGCGCAGGCGCGCGCGCAGTTGCCCCAGCGTCTGCTCGGCCTCGCGCGCCGCTGCGGAGTCCTTCTCCTCCTCCGCCAGCTCCGCCAGCGCCTGCACATCCTCCGCCCGCCGCGCCAGGTCGTCCCACGGCGCGATCTCCTGCTTGCGCCGCGCGATGTCCGCCAGCAGTTGCTGCGCCCGCTCCGGGTTCTGCCACAGCTCCGGGTCGGCGCTCTGCTGCTCCCGCCGCTCTAGCTCGGCGCGCCGCCGGGGCAAGTCAAAGACGGTCCCTGGTTTCCTCTAGTCGCTCCAGCAGCTCGCGCACCGCATCCAACAGTTCCTGCGGGTTCACTCTCAAATCACCTCGCTCGCGTCGGCCACGTTCGCGCGCCGCCTCGCCGCGCCTGGCTGCCGCTGCTACGCCTTGTTGAGGCAGCACTTCTTGTATTTCTTGCCGCTGCCGCACGGGCATGGGTCATTGCGGCCCACCTTCTTATTGACGCGCACCGGCACCAAGGGTTCGGGCTCCTCGTCCCCGCCGTGGCTGGCATACACCTCGGCAAACGGCGACGGCTGCGGCCGGCGCTGTTCCCTGGCCAGTTGCACCCGGAACAGCAGCTTTACGATCTCCTCCTGCACCGACGCCAGCAGCACCTCCCACTGCGTGTAGGCCTCCTTGCGGAACGCCACCAGCGGGTCCACCCCGGCGTAACCCCGCAGCCCGATGCCCTCCTCCAGGAAATCCATCGAGTCCAACTGGTCGATCCACTTGGTGTCGATCACCCGCAGCGTGATCATGCGCTCGAGCTGGCGCATTACCTCCGGCGTCAGCTCGCGCTCCCGGTCCTCGTATGCCCGCACCGCCAGCTCGTGCACCTGCTGATTGAGGTCGCCCGGCGCGATCGCCGCCAGCTCCTCCGGCCGCAGGTACTGGTGGATGGGGAAGATGTCGTACAGCGCCTGGTAGAGCTTGTCCAGGTCCCACTCGTCGGGGTGCACCACGGGGCCGGCGTATTCCCGGATGCGCCCCTCGACCAGGGCGTGCAGTGACGTCAGGGCGCTCTCGCGCAGGTCCGCGCCCTCCAGCACCTTGCGCCGCTGCCCGTAGATGACCTCCCGCTGCAGGTTCTTCACGTCATCGTACTGCAGCAGGTGCTGGCGCATGGAGAAGTTGTGGATTTCCACCTTGTGCTGCGCGTTCTCGATGGTGCGGCTGACGATGCCGTACTCCAACGGCTGGCACTCCTCCCAGCCGCCGAGCAGGAAGTCGAGACGCTCCGGCGCAAACAGGCGCATCAGCTCGTCTTCGAGCGAAACGTAGAATCGCGAGGACCCCGGATCGCCCTGGCGCCCCGAGCGGCCGCGCAACTGGTTGTCGATGCGGCGGCTCTCGTGGCGTTCGGTGCCCAGGATGTGCAGGCCGCCCAGCTCCAGCACCCGCCCGCGGTCCTGCTCGCCGGTGCGCCGCGCCTCAGCCAGCGCCTCCTTCCATGCTTGCTCCGGCGCCTCTTCACCCTCGGGGGCGATGCCGCGCTCCTGCAGCAGGTCGCGCGCCATTCGCTCCGGGTTGCCCCCGAGCAGGATGTCCACCCCGCGACCCGCCATGTTAGTGGCGATGGTGACCATCCCCGAGCGCCCGGCCTCGGCGATGATCTGCGCTTCCGACTCGTGGTGCTTGGCGTTGAGCACCTGGTGCGGGACGCCGTGCGCGAGTACCTCGCGCAGGCCCTGGCTGTGCCCGTCCAGGCCGATGATGCCCGCCAGCGCATCCACGTTATCGTCGGCGCATGGGTCGGGCGGGATGCCTAACGCCTGGCACAGCGCCGGCAGCCGCGCCACTCGCACTTCGGCCAACTGCTGGAAGGCGATGAGGTCGGCGATACGGCGCATCTCGCCCCCCAGGTCCTGTCCTTCGTCCAGCTTGGCCAGCGCGTTGGTCAGCGCATCCGCCGTGCTGGTGATCCGCTTCAACCGATGCTCGATCTGGCGCATCTCCTCCGGCGGCGTCGGCCGCGCCGGGTTAAGCTCGAACAGGTTGACCGCGTCCTCGAGGCGTTTGCGCTCGCGCTCCACCCCGTCCAGGCGCTCGCGCAGCGTCGCCCGCAGCTCCCGGCGCTGCTCCTCGTTCAGCTTGGGCGTCTCCAGCAGCTTGTCATGCAGCAGCATCAGCCGCGCAAACAACTGCAGGTTCTCCGCGCTCAGCCGCTCGCTCAACCGCTCCGACACCTCGATCGACCGCGTCCCCACCAGCACCGGTTGCCTGCGCGCCCGCAGCCGCAGGATCTCCCCCGTGATCCCCCGGGACTTCGCCTCCTCCGTCTTGTACACCGAGTCCGCGTTATCCACCCGAATCATCGGCTTGTTGGTCGGTATCACCACCACCGGCAGGCCGTAGATCTTGACGAACTCCTGTTCCTCGGTCTTGGCGGTGCCCGTCATCCCCGCCAGCTTCTCGTACATGCGGAAGTAGTTCTGAATGCTAACGGTGGCCAGCGTCTGGCTCTCGCGCTCGATCTTCACCCCTTCTTTGGCCTCGATCGCCTGGTGCAGCCCCTCCGAGTAGCGCCGGCCGAACATCAGCCGCCCCGTGAACTCGTCCACCAGGATGACCTGGCCCTCGCGCACCACGTAGTCCACGTCGCGCTTGTAGCACGCGTGGGCGCGCAGCGCCGCGTTCACGTGCTGGAATACCTGCAAGTTCTCCGCATCCGACAGGTTCGTGATGTTGAGCAGGCCCTCGGCTTTCCCCACCCCCTGGTCGGTGAGGGTCGCCGTCTTCGCCTTCTCGTCCACCATATAGTCCTGCTCGCGCGTCATCCGCCGCACGATCTGATCGACGCGCTTGTACATCGCGGTCGGCTTTTGGCCGGGGCCGGAGATGATCAGCGGCGTGCGCGCCTCGTCGATCAGCAGGCTGTCCACCTCGTCCACGATCGCGTAGTGGTGCCCGCGCTGCGCCACGTGCTCTATGCTCTGGGCCATGTTGTCGCGCAGATAATCGAACCCGAACTCCGTGTTGGTGCCATAGGTGATGTCGCAGCGGTAGGCCGCTCTGCGCTCCTCGGGCGCCATGTCGTGCTGGATCAGGCCGACCGTCAGGCCCAGGAACTCGTACACCGGCCCCATCCACTCCCGGTCGCGCTTGGCCAGGTAGTCGTTGTGGGTCGCCAGGTGCACGCCGTCGCCGGTCAGCGCGTTGAGGTAAATCGGCAAGGTCGCCACCAGGGTCTTGCCTTCCCCCGTCTTCATCTCCGCGATCTTGCCCTCGTGCAGCACCATCCCCCCGATGAGCTGCACGTCGAAGTGGCGCATCCCCACCGTCCGCCGCGCCGCCTCGCGCGCCACCGCGAACGCCTCGATCAGCAAATCGTCCACCGTCTCCCCGTTCGCCAGGCGCTGCTTGAACTCATCAGTCTTGGCGCGCAGCTCGGCGTCGGCCAGCTGCTCGATCTTCGGCTCCAGCGCCGTTATCTTGTTGGCCATCGGCCACATCCGGCGCAGGTCCCGCCGCGTTATGTCAAACAGCTTGGTGATTAGTGACAGCATCGCTTTCACACCCAAAGCAAAAACGGCGTCCGCGCCGGAACCGCCGTCTGCGCCTAAGGGCCTTCACAACCCCATATTATAGCAGAAGCGCGCCCCTTGTGCGACCGCCGCGTCCACGCCCGCCCCCTACCCCTTTCCCGCTCGCGTGGCTATAATGAGCATACCCGCGGTTGTCGCGGTTGAATGCTGCTTGGGGAATCGATTGCGGCTGTGGCGGAAGCGGAACCAGCAGGCCTACCCGAACGCGATGCCATAACCTCGCGCCGCGTGCGCAGGGTCAGTGCCGACGCCGTCGTGGATACCGACGACGCGCTCGCGGTCGAGCGCTGGCTGCGCATCACCCTCAACGGGCGCGAGATCGCGGCGCTCATGGTCTCGCCCGGGCACGAGGAGGAACTGGGCGCCGGCTTCGCGCTCACCCAGGGGTTCGTCAGGGCGCGCCGCGACCTGCTGTCGGTGACCGTCCGTGAGGACCCCGAGAAAGGCCCGGCCGTGCGCATCGTCGTGCCCGTGGGGCTGTCGTTGGCGCTGGCCGACCGCATCACCGCCCGCGCGAGCTGCGGCGGCACGATTCACGCCGACGACGATCTGCCGGTGCTCCCGGCCCGGGGGCCGGCGGTGGCGGCGGCGCGCCTGCGCGAGATGTCGCGCGCGATGGTGGCCGCCCAGGGCATCTACCGGCGCACCGGCGGCACCCACGGCGCAGGCATCTTCACCGCCGACGCGGAACTGGTGGTCGTGCGCGAAGACGTCGGCCGCCACAACGCCGCGGACAAGGCCATCGGCCACTGCCTGCTGACCGACCTGGGTTTGGACGACAAGGTGCTCGTCGTCAGCGGCCGCGTGAGCCGCGAGATCGCGGCCAAGGCGGTGCGCGCCGGGGTGCCGATCCTGGCCTCGATGTCGGCGCCCACCGACGCCGGCGTGGACGTCGCCGAGCGCTGCGGGCTGACCGTGGTTGGGTTCTTGCGCGGGCGTCGCATGAACATATGCACGCATCCGCACAGAGTAGATGTGGATGTGCACAACTAGAGGCCGGTCCGCCGTCGGCTCGCCGAGGGCGCAGCGCGCGGAAGGGAAATCGACCATGCCGCGAGGAGCAGGGGAGCCCGATGCCATCATCGTCGTGCCCGACGAGGTAATGACGGCTGTCAACAAGCGCGCCGGAGGCACCATCACCTGCGCCCAATGCTTCGAGATCGCCGAGCGTGCGGGCGTGACCCGGCGCGTCGTGGGCGAAGCCGCCAACCGCGCCAAGGTGCGCATCGTCCGCTGCCAGCTCGGCTGCTTCGACTAGGAATCGGATAATCTCATTTCACCGCAGAGTACGCAGAGAGCGCAGAGGGAAACAGTATCGGATGATCGAGCGCTTTCCTTTCGGCGTTCTCCGTGGTTTGTCTGCATCCAGCGGAGTCGGTTTCTTCATCTGTGAAATCTGCGTAATCTGCGGATAACTCCTGCGGATGTGTTGCGAATGAGCTTCCGCCTCCAGCCCATCACCGATAGCTGCGGACGCGAGCTGCGCTATCTGCGCGTGTCCGTCACCGATCGCTGCAACCTGCGCTGCCGCTACTGCATGCCGCCGCAGGGCATTCCCCTGCTGCGGCACGAGGACATCCTGAGCTACGAACACATCGCCGCGGTGGCGCGCGCCGCCGTCACGCTCGGCGTCACCAGCGTGCGCATCACCGGCGGCGAGCCCCTCGTCCGCCGCGGCATCACCAACCTGGTGCGCCTGCTGCGGGATATCGACGGCCTCGACGACCTCAGCATCACCACCAACGGCATCCTGCTTGCTTCCGCCGCGCAGCCCCTGGCCCGGGCCGGCCTGCGGCGCGTCAACATCAGCATCGACAGCCTCGACCCTGACCAATACGCCGACATCACCCGCGGCGGCGATCTGCGGGCCGCGCTCGACGGCGTCCGCGCCGCGCTCGACGCCGGCCTTACCCCGGTCAAAGTCAACGCCGTGGTTTTCGACCACCACCGCGACGACGACCTGAGGCGCCGGATGTCCCCCTTCGTCGAGCTGGCGCGCGCCCTGCCCGTGCACGTGCGCTTCATCGAGCAGATGCCCATCGGCGGGCCTCAGATCAGCGCGCCCGGCGACGGCGCGATCGCCCGCATCATGCAAGCCCTCGGCGCCGCGTCGCCCGACGCAGTGGTCCCCGGCGCGGGCCCCGCCCGCTACTGGCGGCTCGACGGCGCGCCGGGCTCACTGGGGCTCATCGCGCCCATGAGCGACCCGTTCTGCGACCGCTGCAACCGCCTGCGCCTGACCGCCCTCGGCGAGCTGCGGCGATGCATTTTCTCGTCCCCCGACGTTGACCTGCGACCCCTGCTGGGCTCGCGCGCGGATGCCCGCGCCCTGGCGGCGGCCATTTCCCGCGCCTGGCTCACCAGGCCTCCGGGGCGCGGCTCGTTCGCGCCGGAGGCGCCAGCGCCCGCCAGCATGTGCCAGGTCGGCGGCTGACGTGGCGGGACAGCGCGAGCTCAGTCACGGAGCGCCCGTCCCCAAGGCCACGGGGACGGCCGTTGAGTACCAGCATACGCGCTGGAACTTCGCCGTCATCGTCGCCGACGCCAGCTCATTCATCACCGGCCTCGCCTTCGCCAGCCCGCTGATCGTGCTGCCGCTGTTCATGGAGCGGCTGACCGGGTCAACGGTACTGGTCGGGCTGCTGAGCGCGATCCAGATGGCCGGGTGGTTCCTGCCCCAGCTCCTGACCGCAAGCCTGGTCGAGAGTCGCCCGTACAAGAAGCCATTCATGATCAAGGTGTGCCTGGCGGGGCGGGTCCCCATGGCGCTCATCCCGCTCGTCTTACTTGTCTTCCCGCATCAGCCGCACGTCATCCTCGGCGTTTTCCTGTCGGTCCACCTGCTGTTCTATCTCACCGACGGCATGACCGGCGTGCCCTGGACCGACATCGGCGCCAAGACCATCCCCCCGCGCATGCGCGGCCGTTTCTTCGGCGCCATGCAGCTCATCGGCGGCTCGCTGTCGGTGCTGGCGGGGGTGGCGGTAGGCAAGATTCTCGCCCATCCCGGGCTGCCGTACCCGCGGGACTACGCGCTGCTGTTCGCCATTGAGTTCGTCCTGCTGGTGGTGTCGCTCGGGTTCCTGGCGCTGATCCGCGAACCCGTGCGCCCGGTGCGCGAGCACCCGCGGAGTGCGTGGGATCTGCTGCGCTCGGCCCCGGCCCTGCTGCGCGCCAAGCCCCGCCTGGTGCACATGATAATCGTCGCCGGGCTGGTGGAAGTGGGGATGATCGCGGTCCCGTTCTACGCGGTGTACGCCAGGGTGCAGCTCGGCGTGCCCGAGGTCATGGCGGGCGTCTTCGTCTCCGTCCAGATGGCCGGCGGCGTCGCCTCCAGCCTGCTGTGGGCGTTGCTCTCCGACCGCTGGGGATCCAAGCGCGTTATCCAGGGCACGGCGGTGTGCGGCCTTGCGGCGCCGCTATTCGCCGGGCTGGCGCCGCTGTTGCTCGAAGGCTATGGCCCCCAGGCGATCGCCTACGGGTACGCCTTCACCTTCTTTCTCCTGGGAGCGATAGCCAACGGCGCCTGGATCGGCTACACCAACTTCATGCTCGAGGTGCTCGGCGACGAAGAGCGCGCGTCCTACCTTGGCGTGGTGAACTCCCTGGCGGCGCCCACCATCGCCTTGCCCATCCTCGGCGGATGGCTGGTCGGCGCGACGTCATATCAGGCGGTGTTCGGGGTGGCGGCGCTCTGC
>Ga0315279_10002765_pt1 | contig 25684 bp, 22 predicted proteins | sample YL17G06_20_MG_FD_203694 | JGI IMG/M metagenome (GOLD analysis project Ga0315279, IMG submission 203694) | Sediment microbial communities from Yellowstone Lake, YNP, Wyoming, USA - YL17G06_20 | ecosystem: Environmental > Aquatic > Freshwater > Lake > Sediment | place: USA: Wyoming | collected...
CTGTTCCGGCGGCCGACGCCCTGACGGAGAAGTACGCCGCGCAGAACAAGCTTCTGGCCATGAGGGCCGCCCGCGTGGACGCCATGCGCAAACTGGCCGAGCGGATCAACGGACTGGTCATCACGTCCGACACGACCGTCAAGGACTTCGTCGCCACCAGCGACGTGATCCAGTCGTCGATGATGAGTTGGCTTCGCGGCATGAAGGAAGTCGGCGAGCCGAGGTACACGCCGGACGGCATCTGCGAGGTCACCCTGGAGGTGACCGTGCAGGAGATCGTCGTCGAACTCCAGAGGCTCTGCCGGCAGTACTACAAGGGCAACAAGTTCGCCGTCGCGGACTTCGAGAAGATCAACATCAATACCACCGAGAAGGTCATCCGGGAGACCGGCTCCGGCGCCCCGCGACCGGAGTTCGACCCGCGCGGCCAGCTAGTCTCCGCGGCCGCCGGCGGGCAGGACATCATGTCCAGTGCCGCATGGGCGTACTGGACGGCCCACTGCATCGGCCGGGGCAGGCTGATGGCTGAGCGCGCGGCAGAGCTCGACGCCATGCGCAAGCTCGGCGAGAGGATCAACGGCCTGTTCATCACTTCCGAGACCACCGTCAAGGACTTCGTCGCCACTGACGACCGCATTCAGACCGCCATGCAGACCTTCCTTCGCGGCATGAAACCGATTCGCAAGCGGTACCACGAGAACGAACTGATCGTCGAGGTCGAGCTCCAGATCACCGTCCAGGAGCTCATCTCGACCTTGGAGCGGTTCCGCAAGGAGTATTACCAGGGCAACCGCGTGGCCGTGCAGGACATCGAGAAACTCAGCACCCGCATCGAGGAAAAGGACATCCGCGAGGTCGGCATGGGCGTCCCGCCGGATCAGTACCTCAAGGACCCTGGCCCAGACGGCATAGCCGCCATGGCGGCCGCACAGCAGGCCATGAAGTGGCCGCCGGCAGCCTCCGCGACCGGCCAGGCCGCAATCGACACGGGAAACACCAACGCCGCACAGGCCAAACTCATGGCCATGCGGGGGGCCGAACTGGACGCCCGGCGAAAACTGGCCGAGAAGCTCGACGGACTCATGATCTCCTCCAACACGACCGTCAAGGACTTCGTGGCACTCAACGACGTCATCCAGACGTCCATGCTCACCTTCCAGCAGGGCGCCCACCGCGTCAACGGCTCGGAAAAAATCGCCGCCGACGGGACCGTCGAGGTCACCGTCGAGGTCGACCTCCAGCCGCTGGTCAACATGGTCCTGTACTACGAGAAGAAACTCTCGCTGACGATCAAGTAAACCTTAAAGGAAATGGAGAACACGAAAATGAAGACAAGCCACCTGGTTGCCATCGCACTGCTTTGTGCGGCCGTCTGTGCCGGCGGATGCACGAAGACCGTGAACATCACCGTCATGAACCACACCGACGTGTCGCGCCAGCTCCAGCTTACCGTCCCCGACGTGACGATGACGCTGGGCGCCGTCGGGGCCAACAGCATGATTTCGTCCACAATGAAGGTCAAGAAGGACGATCTGCCCGCGCAGTGCAACCTCGATGCCGGCAGCGGCGCCAGCCAGTCGTTCGTCGTTACCGACGAAAGCCCGTCGGCCTGGTGGTTCCACATCAGCGCAGCGGGCAAGCTCGTGGGCCCTCTACGCGAGGGCGACCGTTACACGGAGACCGAGGACCGCGGGACGATCGAGCTGCGATCTGGCCCGAAGATGCAGTTGAAGCCGTAGCGGCCGAGAAAAAAAAGAAACGAAGATTTCAACGCAGAGCACGCAGAGCACGCAGAGGAAGAGACGCCAGAAGAGACAGCTTTATCGTTTCTTCTGATCTTCTCCGCGGTCTCTGCGGTCTCTGCGTTGAATACTCTGCGACAGGAGCATCCGATGATTAACGTTCGCCTCGCAGTTGTCGTCTTATTCTGCCTTACCGCGGCGCCGCCCGCATGGGCCCAGAACGCGACGCCGAAGGGCCAGAACCTGGTGGAAGTGACCGTTACCGGCGCCGGCGTCACCGAGGACGACGCCGTCCGCGACGCCATGCGAAAGGCCATCGAGACCGGCGCCGGCACGTTCATCAGTTCGCATTCCGAGACGAAAGACTTTGCTCTCGTCCGAGACACGGTCCTGGCCAGGGCGGCCGGGTTCATTCAGAGCAAGAACATCATCTCCAAGAACCCCCTGCCCGACGGCACGTGGGAAGTCAAGATCACCGCCACCGTCAGCGTCCAGGGAATCGAGGACACCTGGGGCGCCGTGACCACGCTGCTGACGCAGATGGGCAGGCCCAAGATAATGGTCTTCATCCGCGAGAAGATCGCCGAACAGGTCCAGGACGATTCGACTCTCCAGACCCGCATTGAGAACATCCTTCTCAAGAGCGGATTCCTGCTGGTCGACAAGAACCAGCTCAAGGAGATCGACCTGAAGGACCTCGCCGCCGCCGCGGCCGAGGACAGCCCCGCTAAGGTCCAGGCCATCGCCAAGCGCTTCGGTGCGCAGATATTCATTACCGGCGTGGCAAACTGCACGGCCGGCCCCAGGAGCAACGTCGGGGGCGTGGAGTTGTTCCCCTACCAGGCCGAGGCCAACGTCAGGACGTTCCGGTCCGACACGGCCCAGATGCTCTCCAGCGTCCCGGGCCAGCCGACGCGCGGCGTGGACCGCGTGTGGCGTTCAGCCGCCCAAAAGGCGCTCGACGCCCAGGCCCAGACCGTCGCCCCGCGAGTGCTGACGGACATCCTGGGCTTCTGGCAGGAGGCTCTTGCCGGCAGGGGCGAGGTGCAACTGCACATCGAGGGCGTTACCTTCACGCAGTACACGGCCCTGAAGAAGAAGCTCAAGGAAATCAAGCAGGTCAAGGACCTCAGCGCCAAGTTCGCCAACCAGATCGTCGAGTGCTCGCTCCAGTCCGACGTGAACGCCGAAGCCCTGGCCGAGAAAATCGCCGAGGCGCTGACCGAACTGGAAATAACCGACGTTTCCCAGAACGTGATCAAGGCCCAGTTCAAGAAATAGCTGCGCGGCCTTTGGCCGCGAATGTTCAATGCTCAATGTCAAATGTTCAAGGCCGGCGAAGGTCAGCAATAATATGGATGCCGCTCACTTGCCCCCGAGCCGGCGGCGCCTGGAGGCACACGCGATGACAAAACGACAGATCGGTTTCCTCGTGGCCCTGGCGATTGCCGCCGTCATGCCGGCGGCGCTGTGGGCTCAAGTGGCTATCGCTCCTGGCGCCAGGCCCGAGACTCCCGTCGATGTCTGGGTGACCGCGACCGGCAAGGCCGCGGGCGCCGATGACAAGGCCAGGGACGAGGCCATCGCCCAGGCCCTTCGCACCGCCGTCGAGGAGGCGTGCGGAGTGTTCCTGACCGCCCAGGCCAAGACCGATGACTACAAGGCCGTCTACGACAAGGTCATCGCCAACGCCGTCGGATATGTCCGAGAGCACAAGGTGGACAGCGTCACCGTCGAGCAGGGAGTGACCGTCGCAAAGGTCCGCACTCGGGTCTCGACCCGCAAGTTCGAGCAGGACTGGGCCTCCATCGCCCATACCGTCCACCAGGAGAACAATCCGCGGATGGTCGTGGCGATCGTCGAGGCCATACATGAGGCCGCCGGCGCTCCAAGCTACGAGGTCAAGGAGAACGGCAAGGTCGCCACCATCGTCGAGAGCTTCTTCCTGGCAAAGGGGATCCAACTGGTGGACGCCAACACCGCCGCAAAGGCCCAGAAGCGCGACATCCTGCTCGCCGCGATCAAGGACGACGTCGACGCCGTCGCCTCGCTCGGCGCCAGGTTCAGCGCGGACGTGGTGGTGGTCGGCAAGGCCGTGTCCAAGTTCGGCAAGGAGCTCAGGATTGCCGGCCAGACCATGTATCAATACACCGCCAGCCTGAACGTACGGGTGGTCCAGTCCGATTCGGCCCGCGTGCTGGCCGTGGAGTCTTTCGGGCCCATCACCGTCAACACCATGCAGCGCGGCGGGGAGGATAAGGCCCTGGACAAGCTGGCGACCGACTGCGCGCCCAAGCTGCTGGTGTCCGTGATCGAGGCTTGGCGAAAGCGTGCCAACGTGTCCAAGACCGTCGAGCTGAGCATCACGGGCATGGACTTCAACCTCTGGAAGACGTTCAAGGCGGAAGCTGAGAAGATCCGCGGCGTCCAGGCCATCCGCCTCCGCGAGATCACCCAGGACGTGGCCAACATCGACATCGAATACCGCTACGATAACGAGGGCCTCGCCGACAGGCTCACCGAACTCAAGGCCGTCAAACTCAAGGTGACCGAGATCACCTCCAACCGCCTGCGGCTAAAGACCGAGTAGGCCGCGGTGGCTTTGTGAGGCATTGCAGTCTGAAGAACTCGGATCGCGGCCGCCGGCGGCTGCATCGCCTGGCAGGCCCAGGTTCGTGTTCCTATGGGATAATCCACACTTCGAACTCGCCTTTGTCGCGATCTCGCCACTGCACGAGGTAGTTGACGGTGACTTCCCCGCCGTCGGCATGCACGACGCACTGACCTTGTCGGCGGTCCGTAACCTGATCATTACTGACCTCGCGATGTCCATCGATGGATCGGGCCTTGGCTCCCATGGGGGTTCCTCGAATGACACGATCGAGCAGTTGCACGACTTCTCGGCTCGTGCAGGAGGGCAACCCAGGTGGCGGTATGAGGACCTCGAATAGACCTTTGTCGCGATCTCGCCACTGCACGAGGTAGTTGACGGTGACTTCCCCGCCGTCGGTATGCACGACGCACTGACCTTGTCGGCGGTCTGTCACCTGATCATGACTGACCTCGCAATGTCCATCGATGGATCGGGCCTTGGCTCCCACGGGAGTTCCGCGAATGACCTGATCGAGGAGCTGCACGACTTCTCTGCTATCGCATCCCGGCAGATCGGGTGCTACCAGGACCGCGCGAAGGATTGGGCCGCCCACAAAGAAGAGAGTAACAAGGATGGCAGGAACTCCAAGGTTCGGCCCCTCAAAGCGCTTGCGCCGGAAGAAGGCAATGGGGTAGACAACGATCCACAGCAAGCACATTCCGACAAACAAGATTACCGCCGATTCAGCTTGTCTGCCCTTCAGATCAATGCGTCCAAGCCGGCTGGCATCGATCGCCAGCAGCAGCGCCGAAACGAGCACGGTCCCACCACTGATCGCCAGCGAGAGCGCAAAGGAAGTGACAAACAGCAGGACACCGCCAGCGAGCACCGGCAGTGCCAGTGCTGCAACAACAAGACCAACCCCAACGTCTCGAGGACGTGGCGGTTCAGGGGGCTCCGTGCGGCTCTCTTCCTCGTCGGACGAACGTTGCGGGTCACTAACGTCGTTCATAGAAGCGATCTCCACCCCCTGCGCCTTTCTTCCAAGCCCAAGGACCGCCAATCGCCATGTTGCCGCCGATATGAAACTCCGCGCCCTTGCCCGTAAGGGCGCCCGTAGATGAATCATACCTGCCTCCTACAGCCGTGACAACCCGTGTCCATACTATTGTCGTGCGGGCTTGGGTTCCCGAGGGGGGCGGAAATGGGGCGCACCAGCTAACGCTTGTCTTGCAACTCCGCCAGGGCCCGGCGGTAGTCTTCGGGCCAGTCCAGGTCGGTCAGGATGGCCGGGCCCGCTTCGGGCAGTTCCAGGACGTCCTCGGCGTGGGCGGCGAGCAGGCCGCGAAGGCCCACGCCGTCCAGGCCGGTGAGGACCTCCGGGCGGTAGCGCGAGGCGAAGAGGATCGGATGGCCTCGACGGTGCTGGTGGGCGGGCACAACTATCCCCCGCCCGGCGGCGCGCGAGCCGGCGGGATTCGATTTCCTGAATGCGGCGATCATGCGGTCGATGAGCACCGCGGTGATTGTCGGCTGGTCGCCAAGGGCGACAAGGAAGCCCTCGCAATCGCCCGGCAAAGCCCGCAGGCCGCAACGGATGGAACTCAGCATATCGGCGTCGGCGTCGGTGTTGGCGACTATCTCCAATCGCTCCACTCCAAGGCCCGCCAGCGCCTCAGACACGTCGGCGCCCCTGCCGGCCGGCGCGTCGCCGCCGCGAACGACCGCGACGATGCGATCTACGCCGCCGGCGGCAACCTGCCCTGCCACTTGGCCGATCAATGTCCGCCCGGCCCAAGGCAGCAGCAGCTTCTGCTGGCCCATTCGCCGGCTGAGGCCCGCGGCGAGGATTATCGCGTGGATCATGGGTGTGTTACCCCGTGGGCATTCGAGCGGCCGTGCCCTTGCGGCGCACGGCAATCAACTGGGCGACAATGCTGGCGGCGATCTCGGGGACGGTCTCGGCCCCGATGTCCAGGCCGATCGGGGCGTAGAGCCGCGCAAGCTGCTCAGCCGTCGCCGCGCCGCACGCCAGCAGGTCCTCGCGGATAAGCCCCACCTTGCGTTTGGAGCCGATCATGCCGACGTAGGCCGCGCCGCCGGCGACGCACGCGCCCAGGGCGGCCCGGTCGTGCTGATGCCCGCGGGTCACGATGGCGACGTACGTCTCGCCGTCCATCTCCGTCGCCGCCAGGTGCCCCGCCACGTCGCCGAGGCGGCTCTTCGCGCCGGGCGGGTAGAGGCCCAGGTCGGTAAACTCCGGCCGGTCGTCGAGGATCAGCAGGTCGAAGCCCACAAGGGCCGCCTGCCTTGCCAGTGCCTGGCCGATGTGCCCGCCGCCGGCGATGACCAGCAGCGGCGGGGCTACCAGCGGCTCGACGAGGACCCATGGCCCCGATGCCGCCGCGGCCGCGGGCGCACGGGAGCCGCCGGCGAAGAGGCGGGTCGTGCCGCCCGCCAGGACGCTCCGCAGCGCCTCAGCGCCGGGTGATGGCAACTCGGCCTGGCTTATCTTCTCGACGGCGTCGGCGCCGATGAACTGCACCGTCACGTTTGCCGGCGCCGCCTGCGCCGCGGCGGCGGACGATGCCTCCGCCGTTGCCGGCTGGATCGTGGTCAGCAGCAGGCCGCGTTTGCGGTCGCGGCGTGCCTCGGCCGCCCTGGCGAAGGCGCCGGCGTGCATTGCGGCAGAGGGGTCCAGGAGTATCTTCATGCTCCCGCCGCAGATGGGGCTCTCGCCGGCGACCGCGGGGCCTTGCATGGCGAAGTCGAAGACGACGGGCTCCCCGGTGTCGATGGCAACGACGGCCCGGCGCTGCGCCTCGGCCTCGACGGGCCCGCCGCCGATCGTCCCGTCGATCGCGCCGGACTCGTCGATCAGCGCCTTGGTGCCGGCCTTGCGGGGCGTCGAGCCGCTGTCCGCCAGGACGACCGCCAGCGCGAAAGGCTTGCCCATTGCCGCCAGGGCCGCGATGGCCTGCGGGATGTCCGCCTCGGCGGTCGGGATCCTCATGCCCTTGTGCCTCCATCCAGGCGGATGGGCATCCGGCGGATGCGCTTGCCGGTGGCGTGGAACACCGCGTTGGCGATTGCCGGCGCCACGGCCATGATCGGCGTCTCGCCGGCGCCCGCGCTGGGCGAGTCCGGGCGGTCCAGCAGGTGGATGTCCAGCTTCGGCAGATCGGCGAATCTGGGCACGCGGTACCGCAGGAACGAGGCGTTGGACACGACGCCCTTGTCGAAGATCATCTCCTCGCGGAGGGCGGGGCCAAGGCCCATCACGATGCAGCCCTGCACCTGCGCCAGGCAGTTGTCGGGGTTGATGATCTTGCCGCACTCGAAGGCCTCGCAGACCTGGCGGACGGAGATCTTGTCGCCGTCAATGGCCACCTCGACGCACGCGGCCACCACCGAGCCCTTTTCCGTCCCACAGGCCAGGCCCACGCCGACGGTTGGGTCCTTCTTCCTGCTGCGCGTGGCCCAGTCGAACTCCTTGGCGGCCTTTTCCAGCACGGCGCGCATCCGCTCGTCGTCCAGATTGGCCAGACGAAACGCCAGAGGGTCCATCCCCGCCGCCGCGGCCAACTCATCCATGAAGCTCTCGCGCGCGAAGTTGTTCGCCGTGGAAGCCAGGGCGCGGTAGCTGCCCTGCCGCATGGGCGAATTGGACGACACGGCCTCGCATCGCACCTGCCCGCCGCGGTAGGGGGTGTTGACGCCCGAACTGCCCGGGTTGATCGTGACGAAGTGCCACGACGTGAGCTTGCCTTGAGCGTCCAGGCTTGCCTCGATGTCGATGACCGCGCCCGGCCGGAAGTACGCCCACGTGAACTCCTCGGCCCGCGTCCACCGCACCGATACGGGTTTGCCGACCGCCTTTGCCAGCCTGGCGGCCTCGATGTCCGCGTCGGGCGTGTGCTTGCCGCCGAAGCCGCTGCCGAAGTCCGGCACGATCACGCGGACCTTGTCGCCGCCGATGCCAAAAGCCCGCTCGAGTCCCGACTTGCATCCGAATGGGTTCTGGCTGCCAGTCCAGACGGTGAGCTTGCCGCCGTCCCACTCGGCCAGGGCCGCTCGCGGCTCGAGCGAGGCATGCTGGACGTAGGCGACGTTGTACGTCTGCCGCAGCGACCTGGCGGCCTTGGCGACCTCGTCGGCAAAGGGGTTCTTGCCGGCGCCGCGGGCATTCTTGCGGAGGTAGTCGTAGACGTCCGTGCTGGACGGGTGCGGCGCCGTCGACCACTTCGCCCCGGCCGCCAGGGCCGCCAGCGCGAGAGAGGCCGCGTGGTCCGTAGGCGCCGCGACACCGACGAAATCGCCGTCTCGCACGACCGTTGCGCCGGTGATCGCCTTGGCGGCGGAGTCGTCCAGCCCCGTCAGCTTCGCGCCGTACGACGGCGCCCGCAGGACCTTGCCGTAGAGCATTCCCGGCCGGGCAATGTCCGACGGGAACAGGTGCTTGCCGGCGACGAGGTCCCTGGCGTTGACGCGCGGGTGCGATATGCCCATGACCTTCCACTGCTTGACGGGCGTTAGCTCGACCCCGGCCGGCGGGGCCTGCTTGAAGAGCTTGTCTGCCTCGTCGCCGGTGGCGAGGTCGGCGTAGGAGAGTTCGCGTTTGCCGCCCTGGTCGATGGCCTTGCCGTCCCGCATGGTTACCGTGGCGCGGTCGATTCCCCATTTCGCGGCGGCCAGGCCGATGAGCAACTCGCGCGCCGCGGCGCAGCCCTGCCTGACGGCGGGGATCGTCGAGGGCGTGGTCCTGCTTCCGGCGGTGATGCCGTCGTCCGGGCACAGGCTCGTGTCGCCCATGATCAGCGAGACGGCGGCGGCGGGCACTCTCAGTTCCTCGGCCGCGGCCTGGGTTATTTCCGTCCTGGCGCCTTGGCCGCCCTCGACCTTTCCGGTCATGACGGTTATGGCGCCGTCCTTTGCGATGTGCACTCTGGCGGATACCGGTCCGGCCTGGCCGCGCCCGCCGAAACCGCCGCCGCCGCGCCGCGGCGGGCGAGCCTGGGCCATCGCCCGCCCGCCGGCAACGCTGATGACCAGCCCCGCGCCGAGCGCCTGGAGAAAGCCCCGGCGGGTAATGCCGCCCGCCCGCCCGCCGATATCGCCCCGCGCGTCGCTATCCATCCGCGAATCCGCATGTGTGGTGTCGTTTGCCGCCATGATCGCTACCTCCCCGCCTTGCCGGAGGCACGGCGCACGGCCTTGATGATCCGCTCATAGCCGCAGCAGCGGCACAAATGGCCGTTCAGGGCCGACGAGATCTGCTCGTCCGTCGGACTGGGCGTCTCGCTTAACAGCGCAACCGTCGCCAGCACCATCCCAGGCGTGCAGTAGCCGCACTGGAACGCCCTCTCGGCCAGGAAAGCCTCCTGCACCGGGTGAAGCTCGTCGCCCTTGGACAGGCCCTCGATAGTGACGATCTTTGTCCCGGCCGCCTTGGCTGCCGGCGTGTTGCACGAGGTTACAGGCTTGCCGTCCATCAGCACCGTGCATGCCCCGCAGGCGCCCTCGCCGCAGCCGTACTTGACGCCGGTGAGCTTGAGGTCTTCCCGCAGCACGTCCAGCAGGGGCCGCCGCGGGTCCGATGTGACGCTCGCCGGCTTACCGTTGACCGTAAACGCGATGGTCGTATCCATGTAGCTGTCTCCCGTAAGACTCCGGCGCCGCCGGCTCTCCGCTTCGAGAAAGAAGACTTCTCCCGATGTACATCGGGACAGGCTTCAGGCGACAGCCCTCGTCCTCGTCCTCGTTCTCGTCCTCGGCTTTTTCCTTCATCGGGTGAGCCGAAGGCTCATGTTCGATTGCCGGCAAACGCCGCCACGACAAGTCTAGTCGCGACTTGGCGGCGAATCCAGACCTTCCGCCGTCCTTCCGCCGATTGGCCAACTGCTCTGAAAAGAAGGCTACAGGCTACAGGCTTCAGGCTACAGGCCGCAAGGTCCCGATCCGTGTCCGCGCCTGAGGTCTGAAGCCTGAAGTCTGGAGCCTTCTCTTCATGGTTCCGGGTGGCCCGAAGGACCATGTTCGAGTGCGGTTAAAAGCCCCGGATCCCCCGCGGCCGGGCGGGGACTTATGGGCCGCGGGATAATGTGCCGATGGGTATAATCATTCATCATCGGCGCCCGTGCGGCCTCGCGGCGGCGGGCATGCCGGCGGCGAGACGTTGCGGAGTCCTGCCCATGGCAGAGAGCGAGTTTGATCGGCCGGAAAACCACGTCGAGGCCGTCATGGAGCTTGACGGCAAGCAGTACCGCTGCGAGGTCGTCCAGCTCGGCTTCAACGGCGCGATGCTGCGGACGGACGCCCCGGCCGGGCGCGGCGACACGGTGGAGTTGGACTTCGACATGATCGTCGGCGAGCAGGACCTCTGGGTCCACCTCGGCGGGCAGGTGATTGCGCGGCAGGAGCGGCTGGTGGGCGTGGAGTTCTGGGAGATGGACCTCGACAGCCTCGGCGCCCTTCGGCAGATCATTTCCGCTCGCGGCCCGGACGCCGACGTGGTCAGCGACGAGCGCCGGGCCTTTACCGGGCGGCGGATCCGTCACGGCCGCGACGGCCGGCTCGAATACTGATCGGCCGCCAGTCTCCGTCGCCCGTCGGGGAGCCCGCGACAGCACGCCGCTACTTGCCCTTGCCCTTGTCTTTTTCCAACTGGTCCAGTGTGTCGAAGATGCCTCGCATGAGCATGTCCTCGGGCTTCTGCGGCGCTTTCTGTGTGGCTGGGCCGGGGCGGTCCGGCTTGCCGGGGGCCGGCGTCGGCGCGGGCTGCGGAGCCGGCGCGGGGCTGCCCGGCTTCTTGCCCTTGAGAAGCCCATCAAACAGCCCGCCCGCCTCCTTGCCGATCATCTTCTCCGCCGCCTTCTTCAGCAGCGGCTGAATGTCCACCTTCGCCATGTCCATGTTGGGCTTCTCGCGAGTGCCGAGGATCGGCAAGTCGATCCTCATGCCGTCAAGCAGCTTGGCGTACTGCTCGGCCGAGCCGCCGACGCCGAGCTTCTTGAGCAGTTCGGCGCGGACGGGCACCGATACGACCATGTCTATGCTGTCGTCGAACCGCACCACGCCGCGGAAGCGAAGGTCGAATGAGCCGCCGAACGTCATCGAGAAGTTGTCGTACCGCAGCGCCCCGTCACGGATGACGAAGTCAATCCCTCCGACCTGCACGAGCTGCTTGCCGCCGAGCCCCCCGAGCTTAAGCAGTTCCGCCATCATCCCGTCCGGCTCGAACTGCAACTGGCTGAGGTCCACGTGCCCGCTGCCTGTGCCGCGCTTCTTGAGAGCCTCGCCAAGCGGCACGTCGATGTCCTGTGTCACCAGCGTAATCCGGCCCTCCAGCGAGAGCAGCTTGCCGAAGATCGGGTTGAGCCGGCTGAGGACCTTCTGGCCGACCTCGCGGTTGATCTGGAGGTTGTCCAGCACGGTGAGCTTGCCGGGCATCTGCAATTGCGGGTCGGGCTTGGACATATCCACCGTCGCGGCCAGGTTCACCTTGCCGCCCGGCGCCTGTATCTGCGTGGCGGGCACGACGACTCGCCCGTCCTTGAAGGTGATCGGCACGTTGGCGTCGCCGAGGTCGAAGCCCAGTATTCGTGCCGTCTTCCAGCCAAGGCCCGCGCGGGCTTGCACGTCGCGGTAGACAGGCATGAGCGTGGGCCTTGCGGCCGGGCCCGTCAGAACGAAGTCGCTCTCCAGCGGGCCCGTTATCGCCACGTCGGCCGTCGAGGGGGCAAGCTCGTGCGCGACGCCCATGATCTTGTCCCACTGGCCCTTGTAGTGCCCGCGAATGTCCAGCAGATTATCCGTGCCGTATTTGCCGATCGTCCCGGAGGCCGTCAGGTCGAGCATGTCGCTGTTCATCGAGGCCGCGAGTATGCGGATGTCCTGCTTATCCGGGTCGATTCGGATGTCCTGCTTGAACGTCAGCGGCTCGACCTTGACCGCCTTTGGGCCGGTGCCTGTCTGGAAGCCGGCTATCTCCCCGCCGCCAGTCAGGGCGATCTCCGGGCCGCTTCTTTTGGCCTTGCCGGAATACGAGAGTTGCCCCGCAAGTTCCATCGGCTTGGCGTTGGGGTCGCCGAATGCGTTTACGATGGTGGCGATTCGAGCCAGGTCGGCCGAGGCCGTCAGGTCGCCGGCCAGGTTCAGTTCCTTGCCGGTCCGCACTTCCAGGGCGGCAATCGTCAGCGTCGCGGCGTCGCTGGTGAGGTTGATCCTCTCCGCCGCGACCAGAACCTTGGGCCCGAGGGCCTTGAGCCCCGCTACGACGAGCTGGATGTCCTTCTCGCTGACGGGCTTGTTGTCGATGCGGAACTGACGCACGGTGAGGGCTGCGTCGGCGGCGATTGCGTCGGCGGATGACTTCCGCGAGGCCCGCATCTCTCCCGTGAGCATGCCTGCCAGCGAGGCGGGCTTCTTTACGCCCATGGCGGATGCCTTGGCCCACAGCCCGGCCAGGTCCGCCTTTTGGACGACGGCGTTGGCGTCAAGGGCGCCGGTGGCGACGTTCATTGACGCCCGCCCGGTAATCGACAGGCAATCCTCTACACCCAGCGTGAACGCCTCGGCCGAGACCTTCACGTCCTTGCCCGCCTTGTGCGTCAGGTAGCCCTTGCTGGACAGCGCCGCGGCCCGCACGGTAAGCGGCGGCTGGTTGCCGTCGGCGACGGACACGCCGCCGGCCTTGGCGTCGAGGCTGTAGTTCAGCCGCTCATCGCCCGCCATGGCGACTTTCATTGTGCCGTCGAGTTTGCCGGCCAGCGCGAGGTGCTTCAGGTCGATGATCTTGCCGATCTCATCGCGCGCCGCGGCCAGGTCGGCTTCGTAGCGTGCGTGGAAGTCCTTTGGCGTGCCGTTTCCGTCGAGGGATGCGAAGGCGCTCTTGAGCTCGAGCCGGCGCACATCCAGGCCGGTCTTATCGACGATGGTCGAATCGAAGACCACACTGACGGGTTGGAGTTCGATGGGCTGCTGCCGGCCGTCAGGTTGCGTCTGAATTGCGGTTACGCCGTCCAGGCTGGCGGCGAGCGTCATGGCCGGGGCCTTGCCGCCGCTGACCGTCAGCCTCGTCAGCTTCGCCGTGCCGGCGGTTACGGCCACGTCCTTCCTCACCTGAAGCAGCGACGGCACGGCGTTGGCCAGTGCGGCCAGGTCCACCTGGCCGTTGGCGTCGAGCGTCATCTCGGGCAGCGCAGGAATCTCGCCGGTCAGCACGGCCGAGATAAGCTTCTCGGCCGTCAGTTCCGGCATCGGCCCGGGTTGGTATCGGTACGTCCCGTCGAATCGGCCCAGGTCGCCGCCCAGGTTCATCGTGCCGACAACGTCTTTGTCCTTCAGGGCCGCGGTGGCCCCCAAGGTGAAGCTCACCGGCTTGACCTTGGCGGCGTAGCCTTCGCCGGCCTTGAGGCCCGCCAACGACAGACCGAACCGGCCGTCGGGCTTGCCCTGGTCGAGCTTGACGCTCGCTTCGACGCCCAGCGTGCCGGCCAGGCCCTTGCCGGGCATGGCGAAGCTGCCCAGCGGCGCCAGGTCGATCGGCTTGTCCGTCCCGACCTTTATGGTCCCGCTGATGCCCCCCAACTGGAACTTGCCCTCCCGCACGAGGCCGCTCAGGTCGTACTCCGTCCGCAGCACCGCGCCGTTTGGGAACCGTACGCTCTGTTTGCCGACAAGGTGGTCGAGGGTCTGAATGTCGATGTCCGTGTTCGCCTCCGTCAGCACCAGGCGCCGGCCGGTCAGATCGACAACCGTCACCGTGCCCCGGTTGATGACGACCGTTCCTCGCGGCTGGGGCAACTCGCCGGCAGGCTTGGGCGGGCCTGGGGGCGCGAAGGCGTCGTCAATCGAGTACTGCCCGTTGCTCATGCGGTAGAGGACAATGTTGGGGTCGTCCACGTCGATATGCCCGAAGTCCATCGGCCCGGCCGCAAGGGCGAGCAGGCCCTTGCCGGCGCGCACGCTGGGCACCGAGAGCACGGGCCGGCGGTCGGCGTCGAGCACGAGGAGCCCCCGGACCGAAGGCGCGGAGAACCAGCCCAGCGAAAGCTCGTCGATTTGGACCTGGCCGCGAATCCCGCCGTTGACCGACGAGAGGATCCACCCCAGCACCGGCCTGGATGCGACGATGTACGGCGCCGCCAGCACAAGCAGGCCTATGACGGCCAGCACGATGATGAGCCAGCGGAGCCGGTGATGCTTCTTCTTGCCCGCGCTGCCGTCGTGCTGCGTCGAGGCTGCGGGCGCGGCGTTGTCTTTATTACTGATCATGGTCCTGACCTTTCCGCCGAATTATAGACGGGTCAGGTCAGGGAATCCGCCCCCAAGGCCGGACAAACCGCGAAAACGCTCGCCATGCGAGCATGCGATGTCCCAGCCAGGGCGGTGCGGGCGGGCGAAGAAAAGAAGATCAGTCTGCCCCGGCGGTGCCGCGGCGGCGTATGCCGTAGCGGCGCACCACGAACCACAGCACTCCCATGAAGATCAAGCCGGCCGTGCCGGGCTCGGTCACGATGCCGATCCCGAGCCACGCCCCGCCGTTGTGGCACGCCGAGGCGGCGGCAGGCATATCCGCCTGGACGCGATACGACAGGCCTCCGATGGGCAACAGCACCATGGCCATCGCCAGCAGACAACTCAATTTCGCTAACATGCTGCCCTCTCCCACAATCGATTCCCCGCCACGCGCCCGGCACGACCGTCATGCCACCCGCGCGTGACCGAATCTTCTTTGCAAAGGGCTTTCCCATTGGAAAGGGGGCTCGCGGCCCCACGAGGGAAACTTACGATCTGTTTGCGGTGGAGGCGCGACGACCAGCCCGTGAACGGCGAAACCCCCGTCTCGCTACAGGGACACGATCCCGCGTCTTGGGGACATCCGGCCATTGTCCCTCCAAGTGTCCTGGCAGATGTCGTGGCAAAGTCACTGCATGGTGACTCGGCGTCGGAGAGGGAGCCCAGAGAGGGAGCCAGTTCTTCTCTCGACAAGGGAGCCAGTTCTTCTTGACACCGGCTCGCGCGCCGGCGATAATTCAACAAGGCGTGTGAAGGATGCCCCCCGGCCTGCGGAAAGGGCAAAGCCCACCTTTCATGTGACTGCATAAACAGAACCTTCTTTTCTGCCCACGCGAGCAGGCCCGGGGCGCGAACGAAAGGAAGGTGTTTCATGACCCTCACTCTGCCGGAACGTCCCAGCCTCGATTACCTCAGGAAGTAGGCCAAGCGCATTCTCAAACGCCAGAAGGCCCGCGATCCGGACGTCTGCACGCTCCTGCGCCATCTTCACCGCTTCACCGACGTCTCTGATGAGGCAGTGCTATCGGCTGAACTGTCACTGGCCGAAGCACAGTTCGCACTCGCCATCGAGTACGGGTTCAAGGGCTGGGATGAGCTAAAAAGACACGTCGAGTCGGTTGGATCGCCCGCGACAGGCACGGCCGGTACGGATGTTCCTCCCGCTGAATCGCTCTGGTCAGAGATTCGGCGCGCTATCATCGCCGAGGCGATCGCCTTTGGGGCTTCCGACTCGCATCTGGAAGGGCACCAGAGCCATTTGGTCGTTCGGCAGCGCGTGGGCGGAGCGTTGCGACCCTCCTGCGTGGCTGTCAGCGAGGAGCAGCAGCGAGCCGTCATCGATGGCTTCAAGATGATGGCCGCTCTGGATACGACGGTCCACGACGAATCGCAGATCGGCTACTGCATGTGCGAAGTGGACGGCCGCCAGATCAGCATGCGAGTCTCTGTCGTCCCGTACAGATCCGGTGAGTCCATCGCTGTGCGCTACCTCCTCACTGAGCCGGGGCTCTTCGACCTCAACGCCCAGGGCTGGGCCGACGATGACTTGTCCAGAATCCGCCAGTGGATTCGCCGGCCCAGCGGCTTGATCGTCGTCACCGGGCCTGTTGGCTCGGGAAGGACGACGACAATCTACGGCACGCTGCGTGAACTGGCCTCACGGGGCAACCTGAAGATCATCACGGCCGAGAACCCGGTTGAACACGAACTGGAGGGCGTGCTCCAGCAGCAGGTCGGTGAGGCTGAGGGCGTATCGTATGCTCAGGCCCTAAGGGCGCAGATGCGGCAGGACCCGGACGTGATGATGGTCGGTGAATGCCGAGACCTGGATACTCTGGAAGGCGTGTCCGCCGCGGCGATGACCGGACACATGGTGTTGACCACGATGCATACCAATGACGGGTCGGCGTGTTTGCGGCGAATGCTCGATCTTGGGATCGAGCCCTACCACTTGGCCAGCGCGATGGTCGGCGTCCTGGCCCAGCGACTAATAAGGAGAGTGTGCTCGGAATGCGTCAGTCGATGAGTTTCGCAAGCAAGCCGTCGCTTCCGGCTTGCGCACGCTTCGTGCTGCCGGGCTTGCCAGGGCAGCCGAGGGTATCACCGCCGTGGAAGAGGTTCTGCGCTTCTGCGCCCGATGAATTGGGCAGCATCTGGTTTGCGGTGCTATCCATCAGTTGCCGCATGTTCAAAGCTGGAACAGATGGAGCGTGCGCAATACTGACCGCAAATGCATTGGGCCACCGTCCTTATGGCGGCCTAATGCATGTTTACGTCGCCGCTCCCACTGCGAGTTTGAACGCGTCCCGTTGGGATTCCTCTCGTGGTTCTTCGACCCGTCGCTGGAACGGGCATCACTGCAAGAACTTATGGCCGAGTTGGCTTCAGGAGCAATCGATAATGCCCTGGATGTGGCCCACGCATGAACTCGATCAGGGCCCGTTTCGCGAGCGGATTGAGCACTCGTTTGGCCTGTTTCGGGCCGATCTTGAACTCCATCTCGACCATCTCGCGGGGCAGTCTCACGCTGTCACTGAGCTGATCGAGCACCCAATGCTGACGTTCTGTCAGGGGGACATTGTCTTTCGTTGCAGGGACATTCGCGGAAATGTCCCTGCGAAGTCCCTGCAAGACTCGAGGTGGCCAATCAGAGCACGAAGGGCCCCAACTCTCCGTTCAACAGTTGGTCGACGTTCTCGTAGTCCGCCTGTACCCATGCCTTTGGCACCCCTGCAGCGGTCATTGCCGCTTCGCATGCTTCTTGGAGTCTCGCAGCGTCTTGGCTGAGGTTTGCGCAGAAGAGCCGCTCAAACACCTGCTGAAGGCGAGCGGCGGCCGGAGATGGGGAGTTCTGCCCTGCAATGTCCTTGGCTGCTTCGGACAGAAGCGGGCAGAATTCTTGCCCCAAATCTGTCTCTTTCGCGCAAACCAAGAGCTTGGCCGGGTAGGGATATGGGCGGTTCTCCACCAAGAAGAACACGCGGAGCAGTTCAAGGATTGCGTTCGACAGTCCAGCCACCGCTGGTAGAACGCTGTCGTGCCCTCGCGGGCGCATGTCGATTGCGAAGTATCCAGCCGCAAGCCAATGGTACTTGATCTTCCTTACGCGCTCAGACTCCGGGTAGCCCTGAAACTGGTCTCGAATCGCCACGAATTGACCTCTGGGATCGTGAGCAACACGAGCGTGTGTCCAGATCCACAATGGTACGTCCTCGAATGCGTCAAACTGGGCCTTGACCGTTTCCAGCGGAGTCACCGAGAAGTGCGGGTTGCCCAAGGCCTCGCCGAAGTACTCCTTGGCAGCCGCGTCGCGCTGAATGCAGAAGAACGAGTTCGGGGACTGGATCAATCCTCCGGCCAAAGCCTTTGAGTGCAGTTCCTCGCACAACCGACCTGGGCACAGAACATCGACGTCAACATCCGAAGCTTCATGGTGAAGGCCAACCGACCGGCTGCCCGTAAGGAGGATTGTGAGGTCCTCTCGCGGTTCAGACAGCCCTGGAAGCGTAAAGATGCGATCTTGGATGAAGCGCCGGAATCCTGATGGCGATACTCCCGTTCCCTTGAGGAAACCGCCCTCCGGGCCCAACCGCTACCCACTCATGATCCGCCCCCCGCGCATTGACCACGCTTGTCCAGACCGTTGATGAGGCCGGAGAGCATTCGGGCGATCTCTTCAAGGTCGGCCTTCATCTGCTGATGTTGGGCTTCTGCCAGCAGTTGCTGTCGGCTGGCCAGTTCTAGTAGCGGTACGCACTCCTGCACGCTGCCGCGGGCGATGCCAAAGAAGTTCTTTCGATCGGGTTTAGTGAATCGGCCGTTTCCTTCGGCGATGTTGGCGGCGATGGAGAGGGCGGCGCGGTTGAGCTGGTCGGCGAGGAATAAGTAGCCGCGCGGGAAGCCTTTGGTCAACGTGCAGACGGCGTCGGCGAAGGCGACGGTTTTCTGGTAGACCTTGAGCTTTTCGAAGGTGAAGGCCATGGCGAGAGTCTATCCCCTTAGCCAGAAAGTAGAAAGGAGAAAGTAGACCGCAGGAGAGGTCTTGACGCTTGCGAGCGACGGTGTGCTCGTCAAGGCGTCAGCCTCTGCTCTACTTTCTCCTCTCTCCTGCTCTATTCGGCCTTCGGCCGAATCGGGGAGACGCTATCTGAACCGTGATTCTCGTTTGGAATTTGGTTTCTTGGTACTTGTTTGTTACCTGCCGGCAGGCAGGTTTGGTGCTTGTTGTTTGGAACCTATTTGTCGCTTGTTGCTCGGAGTCTCGGAAAAGTCACATTGTTTCATAAGCAGCACACTACCCCAGCAGCCCTCGCAGCGGGTCGATATTTCCTACGGGGGCGAGGATCAGCCAGGCGATGTTCAGGGCGGTGACGAAGTCGTAGGGCACGGTCATTCGGGGCCAGCGCCACAGGCGGATGCGAATGTGCCACGGGGCCCGGCGGATGTCCCGGACAGGCTCACGGCCGTTGATGACCATCCAGGTGTGGGACATTCGCCTCAGGACCGTGAGCATGGGCAGCAGTGCCTGCTGGGCCAGCAGGGCGGGAATGTTGTAGGAGAACGTGGCGATGAGGATGGCGGCGGACCGCTCGCCGCGCTGCCAGTAGCCCGCCCGGCAGGAGTCGATGATGTCCTCGGCGCGGGCCTTGGTGTAGGAGATCATGAAGGCGTTGAAGAACGCCAGCATCGAACCCAGGACGAAGGTGAGGTTGGCCGGGTTTTGGCGGGCGTAGTACAGGCCGATGCCCGCGTAGACGGCGAAGTCGCTCAGGCGGTCGAGCGTGCTGTCCAGGAAGGCGCCGAATCGCGTGGCCTTGTTGCCGATGCGGGCGACGGCGCCGTCGAGCATGTCGCAGGCGGAAGCCAGGATCAGCAGCCAGGCCGCCAGGAACGGATAAGCGTTCGGCGCGCCGGGCGCGGCGTCAAGGCCCCAGGCAAGCCGGCTCGCCCCGCCGCCCAGGGCGTAGCAGGCGCCCGCGGCGAGCGTGAAGGCCACGCCCAGCAGCGTCAGCATGTTGGGGGTTACGGCCACGCGGATCAGCCCGCGGGCGACGAAGTCCCGGGCGGTTGAGAACCCGAAGCCGATTGCTCGTCCGATCATGGTTGCCGCCTATGCCGCCGCGGGTTCACTTGGCCGGGGCCTTGACGGGCAGCTTCACGGCCAGAGTCGCGGCCGGGGCATACGTGCCGGGCGTGCCGGCGGCCGGGGCGGTCATCTCGGCGATGAACTGCTCGAGCATCTCGTGCGCCCGGGAATCGGTGTACTGCACGGGCGGGTGTTTCATGGTGTAGGCGCAGACCGCGTCGAGCGGGCCCGCCAGGCGCTTCCGGCGGGCGAGTTTGCAGCAGCGGATGGCGTCGATGGTCTCGCCCGCGGAGTTGGGCGAGTCCTCGACGCTGAGCCGCAGTTCGAGGTTCAGCCCCACGCCGCCGAAGCCCCGGCCCTCGAGGCGGAGGAAGCAGACCTTGTTGTCTTTCTGCCACGCGACGTAGTCGCTCGGGCCGATGTGCACCTGCTCGTCGGGCAGGGGAACGTCGAGCTGGCTCTGCACGGCCTGGGTCTTGCTGACCCGCTTGGAGCCCAGGCGGTTGTGGTTGAGCATGTTCAGGAAGTCGGTGTTGCCGCCGGTGTTGAGCTGGTACGTCGCGTCGAGTTTCACGCCGCGCTCTTCCATCAGCCTGGCCAGGACGCGGTGGACGACCGTCGCGCCGAACTGGGCCTTGACGTCGTCGCCGACGCAGGGGATTCCCGCCCGGCGGAACCGCTCGCCCCAGGCGGCGTCCGAGACGATGAAGACCGGCATGCAGTTTATCAGGCTCACGCCGGTGTTCAGGCAGCACTCGGCGTAGAACTCGACGGCCCGCTGAGATCCGACGGGCAGATAGCACATGAGGATTTCCGCGCCGCTTTCGGCGAGCAGCTTCTCGATCCGGGCGGCGCTGGCGGAGGGGCGGTCGGCAACCACGAACCGCCGGTGCTCCGGGTAGTCGGCCATGTGATCGGCCACGCCGTCCAGGACGTTGCCCATGGCGACCTCGCACCCGCCGCCGGGGGCCAGGACGTGGAAGATCTTGGTGTTGTTCGGCGGCGCCGCCAGCGCGTCGTTGAGGGGCCTGCCGACCTTTCGGGCGTCGATGTCGATCGCCGCCACGACTCGCACGTCGCCCGGCTCGTAGCCGCCCAGCCGGGGATGGGCCAGGCCGACGACGCCGTCGGCGCTTGCGGCGCCGCCGGGGCGCATGATGTCCGCGTAGTAACCGATTCCCTGCACCAGGGAAGACGCACAGTTTCCGACGCCTGCAATGGCGATCCTGATCTCACTCATGACAACCGCTTCCAATACTCCGGCCGGGGGGCATTTCAGGCCGGACGCTCCTTAGGCATTGACGCGGGTTCCCGCGAAGGATGATTCAACACCCAGTAGATTCTACGCCAGTGCCGCCAAATGGTCAACCCCGCCGGGCCCGGCTCCGGCAAAAGACTTAAGAACGACAGATTGTCAGATCATCAGGAGGAACTCCAGATTTCCTCCCTTGCCGCGCAGTGGCGAGCATACGATGGCCCGGGCGCACATCCCGGCCTCCGCCAGTCGCCGGCAGGAGTCCAGGCATGCCTGCCGGGCCTGATCGTCGTCCAGCGGGGCGTGGGGCCTGCGGCGGCCTGCGCTGGCGATTTCGTAGTGGGGCTTGAGCAGCGAGACTATTATTCCGCCGGGGGCGAGCCAACGGGCCGCGGCGGGGATGATCAGCGTCTGCGGCGTCCAGGCGACATCGACGGCCACCAGGTCCACCGGCTCTGGCACGGGGCATCGCAGGGCGTTGGTCCGCTCCATGACTGTCACGCGCGGGTCCTGGCGCAGCGACCAGGCCAGGGCCCCATATCCGGTATCGACCGCGAAGACCTTGCTTGCCCCTCGCCGAAGCAGGCAGTCGGTGAATCCGCCGACGTTGCAGCCGAAGTCCGCGCAGACAAGGCCCGACACGTCAAGGACGAAGGCGTCCAGGGCCGCGTCAAGCTTCTCGCCGGCCCTGCCGACGAACCGTCCGCCCTTTGCCCTTGCGCCCACGAGGTTGCCTTTCGCCGCTAATGTGGCGTTTCAGGATAGGTGAACATTCCGCCGCCCATCAATTCTGAACGCGCCGCCGACGGGTTGCAAATGGACACGAAACAGCCCACAGCGCCCGCGCCGTCAGGCGGCGGACGATCCTGTGGGCTGGTTATCCGGCATCCGCCTGGCGCGGCGGCGGGTTTGTTCCACGGCCTGCTAGGGAAGCTTGTTCATCGCCTTGGCCATGCGGCTCTTGCGCCGGTTGGCGGTGTTCTTGTGCATGGTGCCCTTGGCGGCGGTCTTGTCCAACCGCTCGTAGGCGACCTTGAGCAGATCGGCTGCCTTGGCCTTGTCTCCGGCCTTGACGGCCTCCTCGAAGCCGCGGAGGGCGTCCTTCATCTGCTGTTTGCGCCACCTGTTGCGGCCTCGGCGCCTGGCGTCCTGACGGACGCGTTTTTTCGCTGAAGGCGAATTTGCCACGAATACTTCTCCTGATCTATATCCGGTCTTCAGTCATTTCCAGGTACTGAGAACCGCGACATTATACGGACGGCGGCGGGAAACACAAGGGCTATTTTGCGTCCCCGGTTTTTGGCGGCTCGTCCGGCCGTTTGCGGATGTTTTCGATCCGATGGCGGACGTCGCGGTAGTTGTAGTCGAGTTGGGCGACGGTGGAGAACTGCTCCAGGGCCAGATCGAACTGTCCCATTTGTTCCCGCGCGTCGCCGAGGAAATACCGCAACTCCTTGGTGAACTCCTCGGTGGATTCCGAATCGAGGGCCTTCTCGAAGGTCTCGGCGGCCATGCTGAGCCAGCCCTTCTTGACGAACGCCTGCCCGATGAGGCTGCGCGCCCTCATGCTCCGGCGCGGGTCTCGCTGGGCGGTCTGAAGCGAGGCGATCGCCTCGTCGTACTGGGACGAAAGGAACTGCCGCCGGCCCATCTCGAACTGAAGGCCCAGGTCCGTCGGGTAGTTGGCGCATCGCTCCTTGAATTCGTCCAGCTCGAAAGCAAGCTGCCGCCGGGCCTGCTCGGTTGCCGCGGCCGTGTCGCCGGAATCGCGCAACTGCCGGAACCGACGCGACATCTGCCTTATGCGGATGTCGCCTATGCGCATCTTGAACTGGTAGGCGCCGCTGTCCTTGTGGGCCTTGGCGAGTATGTCGATCGCCTCGTTCTCGTACGACTCGTTCTCTATCTTCAGCAGGGCGTCGACCATGTTGTTGATCTTGCCCGCCACGTGGGGGTTATCGAGGTAATCCTGGCGGCACCTCTTGATCTGCTCGATTAGGTATTCCTCGTCCTTGACCAGCGAGTCCTTCTTCTGGATCTTCTGCTGGGCCTCCAGGTTGTCCACGCCCTTGGTGAAGTCGCCCTCTTCCTCGAACTTGCCCTTGTCGATGGTGTACAGGGCCGACAGGCTGCGCATGCGGTCGCGCAGCTCGCCGTCGTTGGGGTCCGCCTGCATCGCCATGTCGCAGGCCTGGACCGACATCGAAAAGTCCTTGGCCGCCTCGAAGGCGTTAATCAACTCGACCAGTATGCGCTTGTTGGGCTTCTTGGATTGACGCTGGCTCTCCAGCAGTTGCAGGCTGATCCAGTGCGCCACGCCGGTCAGATCGCACTTCCTGGCCGCGTGAAGAACCTGCATCATGTTCTGCACCGAGCCGGGATCCTTGGCCAGCATGTACTCCGCGTTGACGAGGTTCCGGACGGGGTCCTTGCCGGGGCGGCGCTTGAGTTGGTCGATCATGCCCGCCGGCTTGCCCCCCTGGGCCTTGCGGTTCATGGACACCTTGCGCAGGGGCTTGTGCCCCCGTTCCAGGTTCTCCGGCTCGCGGGAGATGCCCTCGAGGTACATCTCGATCGCGAAGTCCCAGTTGCCTGTTTCGGCCACTTGGTCGGCTCGCTCGAAGAAGGCGTTGCCTTTACCCGCGTTGGGGCTGATGTTCGTCTCTGCGCTGGTCATTCATGCTTCCTCTAACTGGGTTCACACCTGACGGTGCGATACTTTACTCGGGCGGCCCGGGCTTGGCAAGCCAACTTGCGGCCAGGTTTGGCGTTTGCGGCGGCGCCGCAAAGCGCCATTGGCGGCAAATCCGCCGTTACGGGCACACTGTAAGCGGCACGGCGCAATCGGTTCGGCGGCGCCGGACTGACGATTCATTCTACCACGCGGGCCAGGGCGTTGGCAAATGCCAGAAACGCGCCGGGCTCCACTCGCTCCGGCCGGCACGACGGGTCGATCCCGGCCGAGGCCATTGCCGCCTCCACGGCCTCGGGCGCAAAACCCAGGCCCTTGCGCCGACTGATGGAACGGATCTGCTTGCGGCGCTGGCCGAAGGCGTGGACGAGCAGCCGTTGGAGGATCCCCACGTCCTCCAGCAGGGCGGCCCGGCCGGGGTCGAAGTCGAAGCGGCACATGCGGCTCTCGACGTTGGGCCGGGGCCAGAACGCCCCCGGCGAGACGACCGGCCCGGGCTTCAGGCTGCCCATTACAGCCGACATAACGCTTACCGGCCCGTAGGCGTCCGACCCGCACGGGGCCCCGAGGCGGTCGGCGACCTCGCGCTGGACGGTGAAGGTCATCCGCTCGAAGAGGCGCCGCCCTGGGGCGGGCCGGCGGAGTTGCCGCCACGACTCGGCCAGGCATTCGGCAAGCAGCGGCGTGGCGATGTTGTACGGGAGGTTTGAAACCAGTTGCGTCCGCTGGGGCAGGGCATCGAGCACCTTCGGGGCAAGCAGGTGTTTGCCGGCCAGGACGTCGCCCTCGATCAGCGTGAAGCCCTGCCGGCCGCCCAGGCGCTGCCGCAGCAGGCGGCACATGCCGTGATCGATCTCGCAGGCCACCACGCCGGCGCCGGCGGCGAGGAGCTCTTCCGTCAGCGTGCCGGTGCCCGGCCCGACCTCCAGAACGGTCAGCCCCGCCGGCGGCTCGGCAAGCTCCAGCAGCTTGGCCAGCATGTTGTGATCGACCAGGAAGCACTGCCCGAAGGCCTTCTGAGGCGAAAGGCCAGCGGCTTCAAGCATCCTGCGGATTTCGGTGAGAGTCTGCATGCAGAGATCAGACTACAAACCAGGGCCGGGCGGCAAGGATAAGTTCCAAATCACAAGCACCAAATCCCAAGCAAGGACCAAACGGCAAAACGGCAAATTCCAAACAGGAGCGGGAACCCCGGAAATGTCAGTCGCGGTTCTTCCTGTGCTCGGCAAGCAAATCGGCGACCGGGACGCCGTCAATGGTCATCCCTTCAATGTTGCAGTCGATGATCTTCACGTTCGACATGTCCACCTTACGAAACGTGCTGTCGCAGAGCATGGCTTCCTCAAACACAACCGGCCTCTGGCGCTCCTGCTTGCCGTTGGGGTCCGGAGGCGGGCCGACGTGCTTGAAAGTCGCCCCGCCGATCTGGACCGCCGAGACCCGGATGTCGCTCAGATTGATATTGTGGAACCTTGCATTGCTGAGGTTCACATTGTCGAAGTCCGCGCCAGACATATTGGCATCGTTAAACATCGCCTTGCCAAGGTTCACGTCGTGAAAACTCGAACCGGAAATGTCCGCATGCTCGGCGAGGTGCCGCCCGCATTTGATTGTAGGTTCCATTTGCCTAGCCCTTTCGGTTTTGGCCGGGCAACAGCCTAACAGACCGCGCCCGGCAAGCAAGCCCAAACGCCGCCTTGCAAAGGCCAGGCGCCGCGCTTGGCGGTTGTCTCCCCCTTTGGGATTTGCCGTTTTGCCTCTTGGTCCTTGTTTGTTCATTGGTGCTTGTTATTTGGTCCTTTGCTGACAGCCGCCCTCCGGCCCACCAGCGTCGCCCGAGGCGCGTTGTCTTTGCGGCCCGCCGCCTGTATATTTGTCCGCCATGGACGAATCGCGGAACAAGCCCGATCCCGGGCACAACGTCAACATCTGGGCGCCGTGGCGGATCGAGTACATCGAGTCGCTGTCCAAAGATACGGGCTGCTTCCTTTGCGACATCCGCGACAACCCCTCGCGC
>Ga0315279_10002766_pt1 | contig 25658 bp, 26 predicted proteins | sample YL17G06_20_MG_FD_203694 | JGI IMG/M metagenome (GOLD analysis project Ga0315279, IMG submission 203694) | Sediment microbial communities from Yellowstone Lake, YNP, Wyoming, USA - YL17G06_20 | ecosystem: Environmental > Aquatic > Freshwater > Lake > Sediment | place: USA: Wyoming | collected...
TGGTGGAGGCCGAATTACATTAATTCGGCACTCCCCAAAAATTTCATTGTCGGAAATTTTCACCGCTGTAAGATACTTACCTCGCTGCAACGCTCTGTCGCGTTGCTACGCTCGTTAAGTATCCACCAACTTTTTCCTTGTCGGAAAAAGTTGGTGGAGCTGGAGGGACTTGAACCCTCGACCTATTGCATGCCATGCAAGCGCTCTCCCAACTGAGCTACAGCCCCAAAAATTTTTTCATTAATGAAAAAATTTTTGGTCCTGAGGACAGTGTCCGAAGGACCTTATCTTTTATTAATAAAATTTATTTTGGGCACTTGGACAATGTGGCCAAGCGCCTTTATCCCGAAGGACCTTATCTTATATTAATAAAATTTTTTTTGGTACTTGGGCAATGTGCACAAGTACCTTAACTAGATAATTATCTGTTGACCTTTGTTATTTTAGAATATAAAATAGCTTGCGTCAACTAAATATATTGCCGAGGTGGTGGAATGGCTTACACGTCGGTCTCAAAAACCGATGAGCGCAAGCTCGTGAGGGTTCAACTCCCTCCCTCGGCACTTAAATCTAATTTATTATTTTTGCGACTGTTTGAGGAGAGTATTCTGGTTAAGGTAGGGTGTTATCACGCGATAAATACGTTGGGCAATTACATTATATCCATCGGCATTGGGATGAATAAAGTCGCTCTTCATAGAAGGATTGGTGATAATTCCGCTCAATATACTTGAAATAAATATAGTTCCTTTTTCTCTGGCAAGCTTAGAAAACGCTGCCCGGTATTCTGCAAGAAACATCCCTGCACTGATATCCACAATAGCTGCCATCGCACCTTTGGCTTGAATTTTTTCTATCATTTCTTTTACATTATTTAAAGTAACTTCCTGGGGTATCTTTCTTAAAAAATCATTACCTCCAAACTCAATAATCACTAAAAGTGGATCCCTCTCCAATACATCAGACTCCAGGCGCTTCAGTGCTTCGGTTGAGGTATCGCCATCTATGCCTGCATTGATTACCGGAATGCTAGTCATCTTGGTTAATGCCGAAGGATAGTCTGCGCCCGGTTCTGCCCCATATCCAAAGGTCATGCTATCGCCAAAACAAACTATATTTTTACCTTTTGAATCTATATTTTTAATCTCTCTTTTCGCACAACCCCACAACGCAATGAACGCAACAAACCCAATAAACGCAACAAGCAAAAGATTACTTCTTTTCATAGCTTAGTCTCAATTGCCCGCAAGCAGCTTCAATATCTTGGCCGCGCGCTCGACGCAAAGTTACATTTAAACCGCCTTTTATAAGGCAGTCTCTAAATAACGAGGCTTCTAATTTATTCGGCGGCTCTATATTACATTCTTTTATGAGATTACAGGGTATAAGATTAATCTTACATAGTTTTAAGCCTCTTAATATTTTAATTAAATTTTGGGCATTCTGCAAGCCCGAATTCATCCCCTTGATTAAAATATATTCAAAGGTGATTTGCCGGTTTGTCTTTCTTATATAATCTTTGCAGGCCCCGATGAGGGCTTTGAGGGGATATTTTTTATTTATGGGCATAATTTGTGACCTGGTTTTATCATCTGCAGCATGCAATGAGATGGACAATTCTATCTGTAGCCCTTCAGTTGCCAACCTTTTAATCCCGGGAATAATACCGCAGGTAGAGATGGTCATCCGGCGCACTCCAATATTTAAGGCATAAGGCGAATTTGTCATCCGGATTGCCTTCAAGACATTATCATAATTATCCAAGGGCTCACCCATTCCCATAAACACAAGATGCGTAAGTTTATTGCTTTGAGAATTATTTTTTAAATATAAAACCTCATCCAGCATCTCGCTGCAACTTAAATTCCTTTTAAAACCCAATAACCCACTGGCACAAAATCTACAGGCAAACTTACAGCCGACCTGCGTAGAGATGCAGCCCGTAATCCTTTTTTCCGCAGGAATAATAACAGCTTCAATAAGATTATCGTCTTTAAATTTAAAAAGGAATTTCTCTGTGCCGTCATGGGATTTAATCCTTTTAATTAAGTTTAAACTCAATATATAAAAGCTCTCCTTCAGGCGCGCTCTTAAATCCGAAGGCAAATCACTCATCGCCTCAAAATCCATAACCCCCTTTTTATATATCCAAGAAAAAATCTGTCTGGCGTGAAAGCGAGGTTGTTGCCAGCTATCCAGAATTTGCTCCAGTTCTTCTAAACTTAATTCTTTAATATTCTTATGCATAGGAATATTATTATATCATAAAAAACCCGCGCCTGAAAATAAAGGCGCGGGTTATGTTCCCGTTAGAAAAAGTGCTCCCTAGAAAGTGTATTTCAAGTTTGTATAGATTTCACTCTGGTCGCGAAACTGGCCGTTAGTATCAAATTCATTGCCGTAAAAATAATTGGCTCCCAAGGTTAACCAGAGATTATCTTTCAGTTCAAAATTAACCTTTGGCGCAAGCCTGCCCTGTCTATCATCGGTGGTACTCCACAAAACCTCGGGTAGTATCCGGTCATTTAAGAAGTGCGAGGAAATTTTCAAAGTAAAGATATTCTCTACCCGGTCCTGCGGCCCATAGGTATAAGCATTCATGACAAAGTTATTCGGAGGGTTTGAGCCTGCTTCCTTATGCTGCATAATATACTGGCCATACTGGAAACTCGCTGACCATTTAGTAAACACGTACCTGTCTAACCCCATTAGCCAGAAGATGTTATCCCAACGTTTAACTCCGTAAGTAATCCCGGTATTCACATTCCCGTAATAAGTCGGCTCATCATCGTAATACGCAAAGTCACCTCTTAAGGTAATGCCTTGCAGAGGGCCGGGATTGGTAAATGTCTTGTTCATGGAACTACCGTACATTTTCCAACGCGTAAACTTTCTCAGGTACCAGACATCTCCCGCAACCGTACTTATAGACTGGCCACCCGTAAGGTATGTCCTAGCACTATAGTAATACCCGTTAAGATAGTTCAGGGTGTATTCTAAGTCACCAATTCTATCCTGCCATTGTAAACCAAAAGTGGAATTATCAAATTGCTTACCCGGATAACTGATATCAGTATTTGGAACAGATGCCGGTACTGTCGCTCTTTTTCTCTGTTTATAACGCTCAAATAGTTTTACCGCCCGAAAGGCAAAAGGCGCGGCATCCGGAGCACCTTCTGACTGTTCAAAATCCGGGATAATCAGAATCTGTAAATTGGAATTCAACTTGGGAGAATAATTAATATTCGCCATCCACAAAGGAATACGTAAATCCACGAAATCCGGCAGAAAGTATTCAGTTAAATCCACGGGATTAACCCGGTCTAGAATCGTAACCCCGTCTGACTGTCCCCAGGCAACTTGCTGTTTACCCAACCTCAAGAACCAGGGTCCGTTAGTATAATCTATATAACAATCCCTCAGCCATTGAGTACGTTGGATATGCGCCATCTGGTCATGGCCGGCATCAAATTTTTCTCGCCAATCATCGTTATACACCGCGTCATACCAGTATTTTACTTTACCAAAAAATACCAGCTCATCGTCTCTAATCTTATACTGGCTAGAAAGCTCAATAATGTTTTTAAATTTGTCCAGGCTAGTATTGTTATCATTTTCTCTTAGGGCAGTTTCATTCTTCACATAACCGCTGAACTCAAGTCTATCTTCGGCATAAACAAGGCCAGGCAACAGTAATAATACTAAAACCAGTGCATATTTCTTCATCATTTCCCTCCTTTTACCATCTGGATTGCATCAAGGCTCTTTCCGTGAATAAATCCTCTGAAAACCCTTGTTCAAGTTTTACGTCGCTATTGACGATAGTCGTGCGATGCCCTGTTCTGAGATCCTTACCTTCCAGGATTATCTGTAGGGGATATTCTTTACCATCTACCTTATAAATTACAAATTCTTTAAATAGCGTCATAAACATCCGACCTGTGGAATCATACTTCTCTTCATAAATGCCGCCACCTGTATTTTTATCTACCCAGAGGACTCTCTTGGAATAATACCAAGGTGACCTTTTCGGAGTAGCCTCAATCACAAAACAAGGCGTATCTTTGTAATAAACTTTCTTGTTAAACTCACAGGTATATCCTTTAAAATTCTCCTCTCCGATTAATTTGTAGGTCTCATCTTTAAAGCTGCGGGTGATGATATCTTCGTTGGTGAAATCAGCGCCCAAAAAAGAATCAGCGCTGTTTCCGGCGGAAATCTTACGTATCTTCTTTAAAGAAGGAACCCATAGCCAGGAATCCTGCTGTCTCTTGGGGTCCATATACGTCCAGGTGAGCGTTCCCAGACCTCTTACCTGCGGAGAAGTAAAGATAACTAAATCTTTATAAGCAATGTCATCGGATTTTCTGCCCAGGGTAATTCTCTGTCTTAAAGTCTCTTTTTCTCTCGTTGTTCCAGACTTATCCACAAAATATGCCTTACCCATAAATTCTGCATCCCGCGCAAATTTGGTGTACTTCACAAAATACTCAATCTGCATGATTTCATCCGCAGTCATTCCATCTTTGGGCTTATAGACCTGGAAGTACTCCAGTTCTCCGGCAAAGGCATAACCTAATATTAAGGTTATCCCTGCCAGTAATAAAATTAATTTTCGCATCTTTTCCTCCTTTTTAGCGCATCAAAAATCTCGGCTTAACCGTCATCATCATCGACGGTAAAACTATCAGTGTCCCGATAGCGTTGAAAAAGATAAAGAATCCCAATAGCGCACCTAACCTTACCTGCATAAGAATGGTCGAAAACATCCAGGTAGCGATGCCCACTGCCAGGGTAAGACCAGTAAAAAATACCGCTTTACCGGATGTAGACATTGCTCTAACGACAGCATCTTTTAACACACCACCTCCTTCTCTTCCCGCACCAGCTTTTAGCAACAAGTGCGGGATCCCGCCCATCTGTTGACTCTGGCGGGATAATTCATCCTGAATGCGCGAGACGATATATATCCCGAAATCATCGCCAAAACCGATGCCCAAGGCAACCATCGGAATCATCTCTGCGGTTAAGCTCACTTTTAAAAATCCTAGTATCCCGAAGACCATCATCGTCCTGAATATTAAAGGCAGGAATAAAATCCCGGGGCCTAATACCCATCCATATGCCACAATAAGACAAACCAAAACTAAAAGTGCCGTTCCCAATGAATTAAGACTTAACATCGGCTTGAGCAACTGATTAACCGCTGCCAGCATCCCGATATTTCCACCGGCATAAGACAACTCTACTTCCTTACTCAAATGATTTTCTCTAATCCAGTTATCCGTACTTTTAATTACTTCATTTATGGTTGCTGCCTTGTGGTCGCGGAGGTCCACTTTAATATTGGCATATCGATAATTATAATTAACTACCGGGTCAAAATCTCCTGGAAATCCAGTTAGGGAATATAAAAATAAATACTCCGCAATAGTCTTATCATTATCGGGTATTCTAAATTCTTTTCTCTCGCCGGCAAACATAACCATATTCATCCCTTTTACATATTCAACCAAAGAAAGAGTACGGCCCACGCCCTTTACTTCTTTCTCCAGATAACGCTGGAGGCTGTCCATTTCTTTTAAGACTTCACTGTCTAAAAGCGCATCCTCGTGTTTTCCTTCCACAAAAATGTAATAGGGATCAGAGGTAGCAAATTTTTCGCTGATAAATTTCTCTGCCTGGTTATAAGGGCTATTGCTAAAAAGTAAAGAGGTGCCTGGTCTTTTATCGCCTACCTCTAACTGACTTGCCCCGAGTAGAGCCATAAAGGTTAAGATAAAAAAGGTGGCAATAACTATCCGGCGCGAGGTTTTATTTACGGCGAGCTGGGCAAAAAACCTGAGGATTCTATTGGTAAGCGTAGTCTTTTCTTCTCGGATAACCTCGAGTCTCTTCGGTGGCCACATAAAGGAAAGTAAATTGGGTACTAAAATTACCGTAGAAAAAAATATGCTGATTACACCGAAGCCGATAGCAATAGCTAAGCTTCTGACCATGCCTAAGGGGACCCAATATAAGGTAAATGGCCCGATACCATCGGTAATTAAACCTGTAAATGCCGGAATAAATAAGGCACGACTAATCTTAATGGCTGCGGCTTTCGTGTTTTGCTTATGCTTGCTCATATATTCATAATAAAGCTTGATATATTGCACGCAGTGGCTGACGCCTAAAGCAAAGACCAGAAACGGCGCCAATACCGTCGCAGGTGTAAGTTTAAAGCCGCAAAGCGCAGTTAGACCTAAACCCCAAAGTGTAGCCATGGATGCGGAAATCAAAGGTAAAAATACCCCGCGCTTAGACTTAAAGGCATAATAGAGAACCCAAGCCATAGCTAATATGGTAACGATAAAAAGTTTGGTCATGCGCGGAAGATAAAAATCCAACCAGCCCTGTAAAACCGGCTGGCCCGAGATGTAAATTATATTATTTTGGTCTGTGTATCTCTTTTTTAGTTCCTGCAAAACAGCAAAAATCTCTCGCGAAGAAACATTGGATTCAAAATCCGCCTGAATTAACGTGGCTTTAAAATCTTGGGACACAATCGGACCATAAACCAGTGGATTTCTCGCAATTCTTTCTTTTAGAATATCTAACTCTAAAGGCGACTTAGGTGGGTCATGCATCATCCAGTCTGTAACAAAGCCTTCCTCATTAGCCTCTACATGCTTTATTTTTCTTGCCGATAAAGAAACTACTCTCCCGGCATTTATTCCATCAGTTAAATAAAGCTGATTGGTAATCTGCCAGACTTTATCTAAGGTAACTGGATTAAGGATAGTGCCATTTTTTACCTCAATAGCAATGGAGACCTGATTTAAACCTCCAAATACTTTTGTGAGTTTATCTTGAATTTGAATGTAGGGATGTTTTAAAGGATAGAAATCGCCGAGATTGGTCTTAAAAGAAAGATCTTTGAGTTGATAGGCAAAAAATAGGCTGATGATAAGACAGAGCCCTAGAAAGCCAAATCTATATCTGATTAAACCGTGACTAAACCAAGAAACAAATTTATGCATATTATACCGAACTACTCCTTAATCTCTCTTTGTCAATCTTTCCAGTTCTGGTTTTAGGAAGCACTGTTGTAAATTCAAAATAATGCGGAATCTTAAAGCGCGCCAGGTGTTCCCGACAAAAATAACGCAAATCTTCTTCACTGATTTTGCTTCCCTCTTTTAAAACCACGAATGCCTTGGGCACCTCACCGCGTAATTTATCTGGTATGCCTATCGCTGCCACCTCCGCAATATCCGGATGTCTATGTATGGCGGCTTCTATCTCTGGCTCAAAGACAATCTCGCCGCCCACCTTAATCATCTCTTTTTTTCTACCTGCAATATAAAGGCAACCTTCGCTATCAAATCGTCCTAAATCTCCAGTATGGAACCAGCCGTTGTGCATGGCCTGGGCTGTGGCATCAGGGTCCTTGTAATAACCGTCGGTAACTACCCAGCCTCTGACTACTATTTCGCCTATCTCACCTTGAGGTACTTCTTTATCTTCGGCGGAAAATATCTTTACCTCTATCCAAGGAGCGGGCCTACCTATACTTTCAATCTTTTCTGAACCCATAGGTATAACCGTGGTAGGAGCATTGGTTTCAGTTAGGCCCCAACCATTAATAAGATGTGCTCTAGGACAATACTGGTGAAATCTTCTTAAAGCATCAGGAGAACTAGAAGTACCAAAGCTTACTATCCAGCGTAGACTCGACAGGTCCAGGCTCTCAAATTCTTTCAATTGCAAAAACGCATAATACATTGAAGGCACAATCCAGAAACAGGTAATCCTATATCTTTGAATATTTTTTAAAAACTCCAGAGGCATAAAACGCTCCATCAAAACCATAGTAAAACCAAAAGAAATATTATTCTGAATGTAAACCAATCCTCCTAAATGTGAAAATGGTACAGCACATAAGACAGTATCTTTCTCATTTAAATCCACAAAAAAATCCATTGCCTTAGGAGGTGCGTCTAATTGAAGATAATTTACTAATACACCTTTGGGCTTACCTGTGGTTCCTGAAGTATAGAAGATAATCGCATAATCTTTGTCTTGAATCTTTATATCAGGACGTATATCTTTCCCTTTTGCTAACAACTCTTCAAATGACAAAAAACCATCTATTATTTCCTGACAGAGGATAATTTCTTTTAAAGTAGGACAACCTTGCTTAAGTGTAGTAAATGAGATATTTGCTTTGGATTTCGTAATTAATAATTTTGCATCCGAATGGAAAAGACAAGCAGCAAGTTCCTCTTCGGTTAACATAAAATCCAAAGGTACAGCAGTTGCGCCGCAACACCAAATGGCTAAATAACTATAAACATATTCTGGCCAGTTAGGAAGATAGATAGCCACTTTATCGCCTTTTTTTATGCCTAAATTTTTTAGACTATCGGCGAACCGGAAAGAAATGTCCCTTAATTGACTAAAGGTTATGGGCTGGTCTTTAAAGATATAAGCAGGCTTGTCGTGGTAAGTCTTATTTTTTTCTTCTAGAATAGCTGCAACGTCCATTTAAATGGCAAAAAAGGGACTTTTAAGGAGGGCGAATTTGGCCTTCACTATAGTAAAATTTTACTATTTAAATTTTATTATATTATATAAAGAAATATGGCTCTGTCAAGTATTTTTTAGCGAACCTATTCCAATGCGGGTTTGGAATTTTGAAGTTAGGTAATTTCTTCGACAGGTAGGATAAAGGCTTTAATGCCTTCTTTACCTAATTTCTTGCGCAGTTCTTTTATACAAGAAAGAATTTGTTTAGCTTCTTTTTCCTCGCAGGCGATATACAAAATATTATTTCTTCCCGGCCAGATGTCATTACCTAAATGGGTTCCGGAAGTTGTGCCGCTACCGAATACTCCTGTAATTTTAGTATAATTTTTAAGCGTGCACTGATCTAAAACTTCCATTGCTTCTGCATCTATGGCTTCGTTATAGGCAATCATTACCATCTTCATTGTAACCTCACTTGAGTTCGGTTAGATTACAGATTACAGAGAACAGAAAAATTTAATCTCTGTTATCTGTGCTCTGTTTTCTGTTATCTTTTATTGTTTTTTTTAATCCTTGCCTCCACTACCGCATAAAGTGTAGGCACAAATAACATGGTAATTAAAGTTGAAATGCTTAAGCCGCCTATCATGGTTATGCCTAATGGTTGCCATATCTCAGAACCTTCGCCTCTGGATATGGCCAACGGCAGGAGGCCCACTAGCGTGGTAATGGTAGTCATAAGCACTGGCCTTAATCTCTCTTTTCCGCCGACAGTAACCGCTTCCAGCATTGATAAACCTCTTGCCCGCAGGATGTTTATGTAACTTATCAAGACTATTGCATTATTTACGACTATACCCATCAGCATAATTATACCCAGGAAGGTGATGACGCTCAAGGTTGTCCCTGTTAAAAGGAATCCTAAGATCACACCTGTGAAGGTAAAAGGAACGGCAAACATGATGATAAATGGGTCTAGTAGGGATTCAAACTGGGCAGCCATGACCATATACACCAGCGCAATGCCCAATATCAGTAAAAGGGTTAAATCCTTGAATGCCTTAGCCTGCTCCTCTGCCTCACCGCCAAAATTTAGCATCACATCTTGAGGCAGGATAATTTTGCGTAGCTCTTTTTTAATATCTTCTCTGACCTTTCCTGCTGAACGCTTAAATACGTTACATTCCACCCTCACCACCCTTTCCCGGTTTTGACGCTCGATGTCCACAGGGCCTGATACCTCATAAATTCGGGTAAAGTTGGCGAGTCTTACCTGTTTTGCGGTAAGCGGTGAAACAAGTGCCAAATTCTCGATATCTTCTATTTTTGAGCGCGATGCTTCTTCCAGCCTTACATATATGTCATAGGTCTCGCCTTTCTCCCGATATTTACTGGCAGTGGAACCTTCGATAAATGTCTTGATGCTGGAGGCTATAGTATTCATGTTCAAACCCAAATTAGCTGCCTTCTCCCTATCTACTGCAATCCTTAACTCCGGACGGTTTATCTCCCTTGAGATACTTACATCCACTGCTCCCGGGATCTTTTCCATAATCCCTTTTAACTTTTGCGCCAGAGTATTAGTCTCTTCAAATGAATGCCCAATAATCTCTAGTTGTATACTTTTTCCTCCCATTCCGGTAATGATTCTGCCCATGGGATTACCTGTGGAAACATCGACCTTTAAGACACCCGGGATGCGTCTTATCCGGCTCCTGATTATTTGGCCTATCTGGAAAACAGACCGTTTCCTTTCCTGCTTCGGCACAAGCTTTACTCCCGCCGCTATAATATGTTCTCCTGATGACCCTGCCCCCATTGCCCTGCCTGCCCCCGGCGTGGTGCCGGGCCTGGCATACATAAACCTTGCCTCAGGCACATGCTTCTGCAAGATATCCTCAATTCTTTTGGCTACCTTATCGGTTTCTTCAAGTCTCGTGCCTAAAGCAAGGTTGACGGTTACGCGGACATCCCCTGTATCCTCGTCAGGAATAAATTCATTACCGATAAAACGGGTGGAAAATAAGCTTAAAATGAATGCCCCTAAAAATCCGAAAACAACTATTTTTTTATGACCGAGGCAAAAGGCAAGTGACCTGGCATAAAAATCCTCCCAGGATTTAAACCACCTTTCAGATACATCATATAATTTTTTAATCCTGCTCTTACGTTGACCTTTTGCCTGGTCAGTGAGAGAGTTGGAATTAGTTTTAAACCATTTTGCGCAAAGCATCGGACTAAAAGTCACCGCAGTGAAAAGAGAAGCCAGGAGCGTAACCGTAACAATAATCGCTAATTCTCCAAACATAATACCGACGACACCAGTAATTAAGAGCATAGGTAGAAACACCACTACAGTAGTAAAAGTAGAGGCAGCTACAGCCAGGAACATCTCAGAGGTCCCAAAAATAGCAGCTTCCTGGGGCCTCTGGCCCTTTTCCAAATGCCGGTAGACATTGTCTACAATCACGATGGCATTATCCACCACCATACCACAGGCAATAGCCAGGGAAGAAAGGCTGATAGTATTTATGGTCTTGCCGCTCAAGAAAAGATAGATAAAGGCAATGAGAAGCGAGAAAGGGATGGTAAGAGCAATAATCAAGCTACTTTTAAATTGCCGCAGGAAAAACCAGACCACCAGAATCACAAATACTATTCCTAACCACAATGCGGACTTCAGTGAATCCAGCGCATTTATAATGTCTTGGGAGGTATCAAAGATAGTAAACATCTTCACATCCGAGGGAAGATTTTTCTGGAGTCCCTTTAAAGTATTCTTTACGCGCTCAGCCACCTCCACGGTATTAACCCCTGTTTGTTTCTGAACCATCATCATCAGGCCACGGCGTCCATTAATTCTGACTTTCATCGTTACTTCTTTAAAACTGTCTTCTATTCTCGCCACGTCTTTCAAATAAACAGATTTACCGTCACGTTTACCTAAAATAATCAGATTTATCTCTTCGGGTGTGGCAAACTCGCCGGGCAAACGCAATAGATAATCAGTAAGCCCTGATTTTATCCCTCCTAAGGGCTGAGTAATATTTTCCTGTATGATAGCGTTTTGTATATCGAGTATGGAAAATCCGTATCCTTCAAGTCGTTGGCGGTTTATCCAGACATTTATCTGTCGTTCTAATGCTCCGTAGAGTTGAACCGTGCCCACTCCCGGAATCTGACGAAGGGCATCTCCTACCTTTTTATCAATCAAATCATAAAGTTGCGGATAAGTCTCTTCAGCGGTTACCCCTATAAAAAGGATAGGCATCATCGCCGTATTAAATTTAAAGATGAAGGGATTATCCATCTCATCCGGTATATCGGGAAGAAAACGTTTGGCCAGCTCAATGCGGTCGCGTATATCATTGGATGCCTCATCGAGATTCGTCCCCCACTTAAATTTAAGCGTAATCAAAGAGGCTCCTTCCAAGGAACGGGAGGTAAGTTTATCCAGGCCAGGCATAGTCGCAAGCTGATTCTCTAAGGGCTCGGTTACCTTTATCTCCACATCTTCGGGGCTGGCTCCGGGGTAAGATGCGATCACGGTTATTGCCGGTGGCTCAATTTCAGGCATCATATCAATTCCTAAACGTGATAAACTATAAAAAGCAATAATAAGAATTGCCGAAAAAATCATTAAGTTGGTCACCGGTTTTTTCACACCAAATTCAGGGAGATTCATTTTAACCTCACTTCGCTCGGTTAGAAAACAGATAACAGAGCACGGATTACAGAAAAAATTTCTGGTTTATTTTCGCAAGTCATCTTTTTGTACTCTGTACTCTGTACTCTGTACTCCAATATTTTGTTCTATTTCAACTGTAACTGGCACATTATCAAACAGTCTCTGTTGCCCCATAATTACCACGAGGTCGCCTTCCTTTAAACCCTCCTGCACCTCAAAATACGGACCCTGATGTAACCCTAAGGTAACTTTTTTCAAAATTGCCTGATTATCCTTTACCATATATACATATAAATCAGGCTCTTTACCCATCACTGCTTCTTTTAAGATAACCGGGACATTTTTGTGCTTCAGAAGAATCAATCTTACCTTAGCAAACATCCCAGATTGTAAGTGATGACTGGAATTATCTATAGTTATCTCAATCGGAGCTGAACGTGTTGCCAAATCGACAACCGGGCTGATCTTAGTCACCCGACCAGAAAATTCTTCTTCTGGATATGCATCAACGCTAATCTGGGCTTCTATTCCTGGAGAAACTCTGGGTAGGTATTTTTCCGGCGTATCTAAATCTATCTTTACCTTATCCATATCTACCACTAAAGCTATGGGTGTTTGCGCAGTCACATTTTGACCGATGTCCACATAAACTCTACCCACTATTCCGGCCAAAGGACTCTCCACTGGCGCCTTCTCGAATTTAAGCCCTACCTCATCCCGATCAATATAGGCAATGGTCTCACCTTTGTTTACGGCGCTGCCGTCAACTTTCACTTTTTCCATAATCTTCCCGCTTACCTTAGGATAAACCACGGCCTCATCCTGGGCTTTGATATTGCCGGTATACTCCAGGGCCTCAAGAATTTCTTTTAGTTCAACCTTTAAAACCTTAACCGGAATGACCTCTGGGGCTTTCTCTAATTCTCGCTTCGGCTGACAGCCAAAGGTTAGCAATAAACTCAATAATAAACTCGTAACTCGTAACTCGTAACTCGTAACTCGTAATTTCATCACAATCCTCCTGTAGCTTTATCAAAACGCGCCTGGGCTAAGATGTAGTCATAAATGGCTTGTTTTTGATTAAACAAAGAAACCTCATAACCTAAAGAGGTATCATTTAAATCCAAGGAACTGACTATGCCTGCTTTATACTTACCCTGTATAACTGAAAGCGCATCTTTATATGAATCTATCTGGGTCTGTGCTGATTTCATTTTAGCAATGGCATTTTTTAGGTCTAAATAGGCATTCTTTAATTCTAGGACAATATCTTTTATGGTCTTTTCTTTGGTGAGCTGTGTTTCCTTTAAATCCACAATTGCCTGTTCTACCTTGGCTTTTGTCGCCCAACCGTCAAATATGGGCCAAGAAAAAGTGAAACCGAATATATTGTAATCGTTCCAGTTCCTAGTATTTATGGTGGTGGCAACGGCGTGGGAACGGCTATAATAATCCCAGGAGGCATAAATATTCGGTCGGTTATCTGCCTTGGCAATTTCGATGGCTTTTTTATCCGCCATTTCCTGCGCTTCATATTGCCTTATTTCTGGCCGGTTTTTCATGGCCTGCAAAAATCCCTCATCATAGGCAACTTCCCGAGGTTCATAAACAAATTGACTTGCAGGATTTATTTTCACTGCCTCATCAAGATACAGTAAGTTGCGTAAAAGTACCTGACTTGCCTCTACCTGATTTATAGACGCCTCGTATGCTTCCTGAACGTTGCTTAGTGATTCTTTGATTTTTAAGATATCTGATTCTGATACTTCGCCGTTTCCGTAACGGGCTTGTATAAAATTAAGGTGCTCCTGGGTATTATCGAAAATCCCTTTATTTAAATTGCTAAACTCCCCAGCCAATAAAAGCGTATAAAATGCCTTTTCTATGTTTAATACGGTTTCTAATTTTGTTTTGTCCAGCAGCGCTTGCGAAACTTCTAGTTTATATTTATTTTGCCTTATGGTATTTATGGTCTTGCCGCCTTTATACAGGTATTGCTTCAGGGTAGTCTGGGTGGTGGTTTGGCCTAAATCTTTTCCATAATATCCGGCTGTATATGTCCAGCCACCAGTAAAATTTAGAGTAGGCAATAGTTCGGCTTTGGCTTCGGCGATCTTTGCTTTTGCCTTTTTGATATCTTCGGCATTGAGCAGGACATCGCGGTTATCCCGAAGAGCTATAGAAATTGCCTCATCCAGGGTCAAAGAAATCTCCTGCGCCCTGAGGCTAGCTTGGGTGAGAAAAATAAATGCTATTAAAATAATTGCAATTAGCTTCATTGATTACACCTTATCCTCTTTAGTCAAAATATCATGTATGCGCATTAAAATTCTTAGATAATCCTGCCGTTCTACCTGAGATATTTTTCCAAATATATCAATTATCATCTGCCGTTTCTGCTGATTAATCTTCTTTAATAACTCGAGACCTTTTGAGGTAAGCTTTATTTTAATTATCCTTCTGTCAAGCGGTTCATAGACTCTCTGCACATAGCCGTATTTTACTAGTCTATCCACAATACCCGTTGCTGCAGCTGTAGTGACATTCAAAAAGTGTGCTAAGTCAGTCATCCGAGACTGGACTTCTTTATCCAGAAAATTCAATATAAAAAGTTGAGGTAGAGTAACCTTTCCTTTAAACAATTCGCTTGTCTGTCTCCTGATAAATTTTTTGAAAATCTCAGGCATAATTTGATTAATCTTATCTGCAAATTCTAATAAAGAAGGCTCAGACATATTTAATCCTCTTAATATTTAAGTATATTAACTATTAACAATATTAAGTATAATATAGAAAATACAAAATGTCAAGAATATTTAGCGAGAGCGCTGAAAAATTCTTAAAAATCATATCAGCGCTCTCTGATTACACAGATTATTTAAGATTACACAGATTGTCTCGTCGGAGATTTAATCTGTGCAATCTGTTTTTAATCTTTTAATCAGAGATTGCTGCATTGTTTAGGATTTTTTCAGCAATCTCTTAGCTTAGGGAGATTATAAAAAAGAGGGGGGCTTTGTGAGGGCGAAAAATAGCGTGGTTACTGAAAAAATAATCAAGAACCAGCCCATCGCACGAGTATTGCGGATTTCTTTGGCTAGAGAAATAGGTTCTATCTTCCAGTTTATAAGGCAATAGAATCTTCTCTGTATCTCTATTGACAGGTGAGGATTAATAACCATAAATGCGCCGATGCCTAAACCGATTATAGAAAATAATATTAAAACCGGTAACATTGGAATACCTGCCAACCAGGCAATTATTAACTCTAATAATTGTTCTTTATGCATTCTGGGTCACCCGCATTCTCATCTAAAGTGTCTTGATTAACCTGGAGAGGAACTTGGATTCAGTTTCTATCATCTGCAGGTTATGTTCGAGGATATAAACCAATGAGGCAGACTTCTGCTTTTTAAGAGAGTAAATCATCTGTCTTAGGCCCCTGGAGAGTCCTTCTAGAACATGCAGGCGGGCGCGTAATCTGCGTTTTAAGATATCGGGTTTAATATAATTCAAAAAATAAAGACTTAAATCCAGGCTGAACTGCGGCCGCTTAAAATTAAGCAAACTCTTAGTAAGTAATTGGTTAAACCTGCTTTCGCCTTTTGTAGTTAACGCATAGACCAGGCGTTGCGGACGCCTGCCTGGTTTGCTTATTTTTTTGGTTACCAGGCTCTTTTTCTCCAATATGTGTAAAGGATAATATATAGATTTTAAATCTACACCCGCAAATAAAGACAAAATCTCCTTAATCTTTTTCTTTATCTCATAACCGTGTTTCGGGCTCTCCTTTAATAAACCCAGTAATATCAACTCATGCTCTATCATCCTATGGCACCCATTCCTCTAAATTTCTTGTATCTTAACTTAAGCAACTCCTCTTTTTTCAATGCGTTTAATTCTTGCAAATTTTTCTTTATTGTCTCTTTTAGAGTTTGGCCCATCCTTTCTGAGTCGGTATGCGCACCGCCTAAAGGCTCGGGAACTACTTGATCAATAATGCCCATCTTTAATAAGTCGGGGGCAGTCAGTTTTAACGCCTCTGCTGCCTTAGGCGCTTTTGCGCCGTTTTTCCACAATATCGCCGCACAACCTTCAGGCGAAATAACCGAATAGTAAGCATTCTCTAATACGCAGACTCTATCTGCAATCCCGATTCCGAGTGCTCCTCCTGAGCCACCTTCACCAATAATGATAGCTATAATGGGCACACCTATGCTCGTCATCTCTCTTAAATTAAGCGCAATTGCCTGGGCCTGGCCGCGCTCCTCTGCGCCCACCCCGGGATAGGCCCCAGGAGTATCAATAAATACAACAATGGGTAAATTGAATTTCTCTGCTAACTGCATTATCCTGAGGGCCTTACGATACCCTTCGGGATGCGCACAACCAAAGTTACGCCTCAGGTTTTCTTTGGTATCCCTGCCTTTCTGATGGCCGATAACTACAATCTTTTGATGGTCAAGTTTTGCAAAACCGCCGATTATAGCTTGATCGTCGGAGAAACTACGGTCACCGTGCAATTCAATAAAATCAGACATAATCCTATTAATGTAATCTTGCGTGTAAGGCCTTTGCGGATGCCGGGCAATCTGTACCCTTTGCCAGGCAGTCAAATTACCATAAGTATCTTCTTTTAGCCGCTCTAATTTTTCTTCCAGGCGTTTTACCTCAGATGAAAGATCAATTTTTTTCTCCGAGATAAATCCCTTTAACTCCTGGATTTTTTTCTCCAACTCAATAATAGGTTTTTCAAAATCGAGTCTATTCATTGTTAATGAGCGCATAACTTACGGAGCACAAGGTGCGACGTAAGTTGTAGGCGAAGCCGTCTGCGAATTCAATCGACGATGGTTACTTCTGTACTGATAGGAACGATGGCGTATAATTCCTCGATATCAGAATTAGACATGCGTATACAGCCTTGGGTAATCTGCTTACCCAAATCTTCAGGGTTGGTAGTACCGTGGATACCGTAACCGGGAAGATCGAATCCCAGCCAGCGCGAGCCCAGAATATTATCAGGACTGTTTGGCGCTACCACTGCACCTGCCTTAAACCAGGTAGGTAGGGTGAGTTTGTTGATAATTTTAAAATTACCAACAGGAGTAGAATTATTAATGCCTGTTGAGACAATATATGTCTTAATAATCTCTTCGTCGGTCTTTAAGATGAGGGTATTTTGGGATTTATCCACAACAATGCTAAAGGGAGCTGTCCATACCTTGATTTTTCTGCCGGCTAAGATTTTATCATCCTTAATGTTATTGCTCTCTATAATTAACTCAACCGTCGTCTTAAATTCTTTAGCAATTTTGGCTAAGGTATCGCCGGGCTTTATCTCATAAAGAATACTCTTGGGGGTTAACACAGGAGAAAATAATAGTTTCAAATTTAGCTCTTCTACCTTCTTTTGCCAATTCATAATCTCAGGCGAGTTGGGAAATTCATTGATTAAACGTTGGTAGAGTGACTTTGCTTGCGGGAGATCGCCCTTTTTTAAAGAATCCGAGGCCTGGACATAGAGCACGACAGAAGAAGTAATTTTACCTGCCTTTATTTGCAATGGTAGATTGATTTTCTTTATAATTAAGATTATACAAACAATTAAGACTAAAATTGAGACAATGCCTAACAATAATCTTTTATTCACCCCGCCCTTCCTTTCTAATCTTTATACCCCGATTCTTCCTTACGATATTCGATTCGTTATTTTTAGGAAGAGCGGGGTTCACAAAAAGCTCCTTTTTAGTGTAACCAAAAAGCAACGACTATACCTAATAAAGCTCCTGCTAATACCTCAATAGGGGTGTGCCCAATGAGTTCGCGCAGCCTGCCTTCAGAAGTTCTGCCCTGCCAATAGATATCGTCCATTATCTTGTTTAAGATGCGCGCCTGTCTGCCGGTAGACCTGCGCACGCCCTGGGCATCAAACATCACTACTATAGCAAATGAAGCAGCCAGTGCAAAGTAAACACTATTAAAACCGCACTCAAGGCCAAGGATAGTGGCTAAACATACGGCGCCTGCAGCATGGCTGGAAGGCATGCCACCTGTATCTATTAACCAACGGAAATCAAATCTTCTCTGACGGATAACGCCGATAATTACCTTTAAAGTCTGGGCAATTATCCAGGCATAAAGGGTAATTATAAAGACTTTATTCTTGCTTATCTGGATAAATATTTCTTTCACCCCGCACCTTCTCTTCTATTCAAGACCCTTCCTTTATTTAGAGTATTTTTAATCTTAACTTCTAACTTATATATTTTAATTAAACATATTTGAGCTATCCCGACCTTTGTAAAATTGCGGAATGAATACAAAGAAGGTGCGGGGTTCATTATTTACTTGGAGGGGCAGGCATTACTTCTATTTTAATCTTAGTGATAGGGAAGGTAGACTTTCCGTTCTTTATTAAAAAACCGCAATTTCCTACGGTGACTCTTCTCTTTTTGGCTATTTCTCTCATCATTACTTTTGCCTTACGTATCTGAATCTTTACTTCCTTAATTGTCTTTTTTAGTTCTGGAATGGAACTTAACCGCGCCTTGAGTGTATCTCTTTCTTGAGAAACCTGAGTTAACTCCTGTGATAGCATATCCTTTTCTTCTCTTAGGGCGGTATTCTCCGCTTTGGAAAGGGCAATTTGCGAAGTTAGTTGCTCAATGGTTTTTTGGACATTCTGCAGGTCTACGTCAAGCTGGGTGAGTTTATCTGTATTGGCTTTTAATTCATCTTTTAGTGTTAAGTTCTCTTGAGCGAGTCCCTTATGCAATTCTTTCTCTTTCTCTATCGCTTGTTCTAACACTACAACCTGGCCTTTGGCCTGATTTAAGTTCTTCAACAAATCATATTTTTCTTTTAGGATCATAAGATATTTAAAAACACTGAATAGAGTTATACCTACTAAAAGAGCGGTTATGATAATCTTATAATTTTTTGCTTTTCTTGGATTCACAGGTTCTCATTATATAATAAATAACTTAAAAAGCAAGCCCTATTAGAAATACTGCAGTACCTTAGCATAAAATTTCTAACAGGGCAAGCCTTTTTTAGGGGCTCTTTAAGGTTCTGTTTTTTAAAATAATTCTTTATCCAAAGTTCTATATTGGACTGCCTCTGAGATATGCTCTGATTGAATTATCTCTGAATCGGCCAAATCTGCTATAGTCCTTGCTACCTTTAAAATCCTGTCGTAACTTCTAGCAGAGAGATTCAATTCTTTTATTGCCATATTTAGCAAATTTTCTGCCTCACTATCCAATAAACAAAATTTCTTAATCATTTTATGAGTCATCTGAGAATTGAAATAGATTCCTCTATCTTTTCCGCCAGAGGCGGATCCGCCTTCGGCGGAAAATCTTCCCAGTTGAATCTTTCGTGCCTTTTCAACTCTTTCCCGAACTTTATACGAAGGTTCTTCTTCTTTCTTTGCAGTTAAATATTCATATTTTAACTCTGGCACTTCTATATGTATATCAATTCTATCTAACAACGGGCCTGAAATCTTATTTCTGTATCTTGCGATTTGAGATGTGCTGCATCTACAAACTCTAAATGTTGAAGTGTAGTAGCCACAATAACACGGGTTCATAGAAGATATGAGTAAGAAACGGCTCAAGAATGTTAAAGTTTTACTTGCCCTTGCTACAGTTACCTTACCGTCCTCAATAGGCTGCCTTAAACTCTCTAAAGCATCGCGATGAAACTCCGGAAGTTCATCCAGAAACAAAACTCCATTATGGGCTAAACTTACCTCGCCGGGCTTGGGGTTTTGCCCTCCTCCTACTAAGGCAATATCTGAGGTTGTATGGTGAACCATTCTAAAAGGCCGAGTAGTAATTAAAGGAATCTCTTTGTTTAACAACCCAGCAATGCTATATATCTTTGTGGTCTCAAAAATTTCCTCATTTGTCATCTCGGGTAAAATCGTAGGTAGCCTTTTTGCCAGCATTGTTTTTCCTGCTCCAGGAGGTCCGATAAAAAGAATATTATGAAACCCACTTGCGGTAACCTCCAAAGCCCTTTTAGCCAAATACTGACCCTTGACTTCTGAAAAATCAACATCGTATTCCTTTTTCTCTATCAGTTCATTTATCTCTAACTTTAAGGGTTTCTTCTCAAGATAGTTAGAAAGTAAGTATACAGTTTCTTTAAGGCTTTCCGCAGGATAAACATCAATTCCCTCTATTATTGCTGCCTCGCAGGCATTCTCTTTTGGGACGATTAACTTTTTAATGGTCGATTGCCTTAAAAACAAGGCGGCAGGTAAGACTCCTGTTACTTTTCTTATTTTTCCATCCAAGGCCAATTCTCCCAAGAATACAAAATCCTTTAAGATTTCAAAAGGAATCTGACCACTCGAAGCAAGAATCCCTAGGGCAATAGGCAGGTCAAAAGAAGAACCTTCTTTTTTGATATCTGCGGGAGCAAGATTTACCGTAATTCTTCCTGTAGGATACTCGTATCCACAATTTTTTATGGCACTCTTTACCCTATCTTTACTTTCCTTTACTGTCTCGTCTGGAAGACCCACTACAGAAACTGCAGGAAGGCCTTGTGAAAAATCTACCTCTATCTCCAATAAATAAGCCTCTGTGCCGAAGGTTGAAGCTGAATATAATTTAGAAAGCATATCTACCACCTCCTCAAATGAGCATATAACTTACGAACACGTAGTGTGAGTAAGTTATAAGTGCGAGATTCTTCACTTTGTTCAGAATCGTCCATCGAGTCCTAGAGCGAAGCGAAGGACGAATTTGACCCCCACACCAATTACGTATTAGCCTATGCTATTTATGTAATTGGTGCGGGGATAAGTTCGGCCACATGACTTAGCTTCACTATCGTTCGCTAAGTCGTGGCCTCACTTAAATAGACGCAAGAAGTGGCAAAATCTAACGGGAATTTTTTAAATTTTTTCAATGGAAAACAACCCCACGGGCATGCCCGTGGTACCTTTATAGATCCTTGACATTGCATAGCAATGTCAAGGATTATCCCGCCGACAGGAATAGCTTGCCCATTTAGTGACATCCCGCCGAGCAGCTTTTTCTTCGCATTCATCCACGTGCATACACGTGGTCTTCCCTGCCTGCCGGCAGGCAGGTGCGAAGGCGGGATAAATCCTTTACCCTCTCTGAATTCTTGCCTTCTGACCCGATATTCCTTATTTCCCAATTATATACGGTTGTTTCTGAGACGCCTAATCTCTCGGCGACCTCTCGCATTGTAAGTCTCATATCCATTCTTTTCTTTCTAAGTCTTTCACCGAAATTCTTAAGGTGACACCTCCTCTCTAAAAACAAGAAAATCGCCTTCGCGATAACTTTAAGCTATTTTCGCAGTGGTATAGGAAAGTGTTTTATACTTTCCTATACCACCATAAAAAACCGCATTTTTGAAATGCGGCTTCTATATTAACCCCTTAATAAATGGGGGATCATTACAAATCTTTTAAAACAACCTATTTCTTTCCATTACGATAATTCTTACTAGACTAGATTACGTAACCTATCAGTCGCTGAATCAGAAAACACGACTTTTTCAGCAAGTTCTACTTTCTTTTTTTAAAAAATTATCGATAGCATCTTTTACGTTGCCTGAATATCTGAATACCTGAACGCTAGCTTGTGCGAATCTTTTCTGCGCAGCCACTCCCATATTATCTGCTATTAGATGGGTTATTCTATATTTCAATACCTCATCGGCCACTTTACATTCTTTGCCATTATGCTGAACATAATTCGGAACAATCCTGCTACTAACAATTTTATTTTTATCAACATCTAAAATAAAAAAATGACTGCTTTCTCGAAAATATTCACAAATATTACTATATAACCCATTCTCATCTTCTAAGCTTATACCTACTTTCATATCTACTGCCTCCCATCTTTTTTATTTAAAATATCTTTCAAAATCAAAGATTATAGGAAAAATTTCATGCTTATTTTTTATTTTCCTTAAACGTCCCACCACAAATTTATCTCTTACCAAATGAGAAATTTTGGCTAAGATTTTAAGATGAAGACCGACTTCTTCTTGAGGTGAAATGAGCATAAAAAATAGGTAAGTCTTTTCTCCGTCCAAAGCGTCGAAATCAACGCCTTCAGCCGACCTACCTAAGATAAGTAAAGGTTTTTTAACCCCCTTAATTCTAGCATGAGGTATGGCTACGCCATTTCCAATTGCGGTTGAGCCTAATTTTTCTCGTTCTAAAATAGCTTTAAATAGAGCTTTCCCGTTCCTTATCCGGCTAGACTTAGCAACTAAATCTACTAATTCAGCAATTAACTTAGTCTTTTCTTTTTCCTTCAAATCCAGTTCAATGTATTTTTCCTTGAGTAAATCTGGCAGTTTTATGTCCCTGTATTTGGCTCCCTCCGTCATACTTAACTTTATCCTTTCTCTCTAGAATAAGGAATAAAGTATGGGACAGCGCAAGTCTCGACTATAGCCATCCCATACTTAAGAATACCCCTTCATTGAGATTTCTGGGGCGTGGATGGCGTCTGAGGAGTAGAAGACTGGCCTCCAGATGGAGCTTGAGGATTCTGGGAGGGGGTCTGTGTGGGTTGGTTTTCTGTCTTCTGAGGCGTCACTGGCGTAACCGGAACCTTTTTCTTCCTTGCCATTTTCATTCACCTCCTTTACTTGTATTTTGCACTAATTTGTTTTTCTGCCTGAAACCAATTCTCCCAATCTTTACCAGAAGGTTTTCCTTTCCGCTCCCATATGTGGTAAGCCATTTCCCTAATTTGCTGCAATTTTACCTCATCAACCTTTGGAAAACTCCGGCTGGTTGTAACTTTAGAAAAGTTGTCAAATGCCATCTTACTCACCCCCTTTTATTTAACTGGTATAATAATTTTCTGACCAACTTTTAGTTTATTGGGCCCTTTAATTTTGTCTTCATTTAACTCGTAGATACTTTGCCAGCGATTGCCTGATCCCAGTTCTTTTTCAGCAATTTTCCAAAACGTATCACCTACTTGAATTGTGTACTCCTTAGTCGGGACTTTCGTTTCGCTCTCCATTTTCTTTCTTCCTGCTATTTCCACCCATTTCTTTACTCGATAGGTATAATAATCTTTTGACCTGCTTTTAACTTGTTAGGATTTTTGATTCTATCTTTATTCAGTTCATAGAGATATTTCCAACGGTGGCCTGAGCCAAGTTCTTTTTCAGCAATCTTCCAGAGCGAATCGTTCTTTTGAATTGTGTATTCTTTTTGTGAAACCTTCACTTCGCTTTCTACATTTTCTTTCTTTTCTTCAATAAATTTGCCTTCTTCTATGGGTTTTGCCTCCTCTGGTGGTTTTCCTTCATAAGGAATCATTACCTCCTCAACCTCAGCAATCATAAATTGGGCATTACGATCTTTCTGCATACCCACAAGGTCGGTGATGGGAGCGACGGCGTCAAGTTTTCCTCGGCTCACTATACGAATGTGGTTTTCTGATACCCCATTATCAAGCATGAACTTTTTTACCGCTTCTCCACGCTGTTTACCCAATTTTTCATTGTAGGTCTCTGAGCCACGGATATCACAATTTCCAGTTATAAGAATACTTGTTTCCGGATTTTTATTAAGGGCGCTTACAGCATTTTCCAGTATCTTTGCGGCATCGTCCCGTAAATCAGCTTTATTGTAGTCAAAATAAATCTTAACATTTTTGATCATCTTCTTTATCAGTAAAGAAGGCCTCAGTTCTTTTGGCTTAGGCGGTGGGAGTTCTTCTGCCTTATAATCGAAGATGATTTTATATACATAAACATAACCCCGGTTTCCCCAAGGCATAACTTTACCGGGTTGGTTCGGCCACCACCAATATCCGCCACGCTCTTCGTCTTTTACCGGGCTGGGCTTGGCATCTGTAGGCCACCAGGAAAACTCTTTCTGTAATTCGTCCAATTCTTTTTTCCTGCGCTCTTCTCTATCTGAGGCAAATAAAGAGGTAGCTAGGGTAACCAAAAAAATCAGTGTCAAGATTTTTATCAAAAAGGACTTCATAATATCACCTTCTTTCAACCTAAAAATACCAGAACACATACGCCAAGGAATAAGGTAATCAAAGTTAATGGCAGGCCTACTTTTAAATATTCAAAGAAACCCACCTTTACCTCATCCCTTGCCGATTCAAAGACAATAATATTGGCAACTGAGCCGATAATAGTTAAATTACCCGCTAAGGTGGAAGACATTGCCAAAGTAAGCCAGGCGAGTCTTGAATTAGCCAAATTAGCAAAGAAATGTGAAAACAGGATTACTGCGGGAACGTTGCTTACGATATTTGAAACTACCGTTGAGCCTAAAGATAAATTAACAATTTGTTCTAATTTTCCATCGCTAAGGTAATATTGCATATAACTAAATATGGAAGTAATGATGCCGGATTTTTCTACTGCCCTCATCACAATAAACAAACCGGCAAAAAATAATAGCAGGGTCCAATCCACCTCCTCTAATGCCTTTCTGGGTTTAGTGGCGCCGGCTAAAATGAGAAGACAAGCTAAGGTTATGGCTACTGCTGGTGGGCTAAATCCTAACGAAAGAAAAACCAAAAGCAGAGCTAGCGCAAAAAAGGAAACAAAAAGCAGCTCTTTTTGAACTACTATTCTTGAAGAATCATTTTCTGTTATCATTATGGGTTTATGGGCAATTTCTTTTCTATAAATAAAACGGATAACCAAGAAATTTATCAATAATCCAACAACCGTAACCGGAGCTAAAATCCTTAGGAACTCCAAAAAAGGAATTTTTGAATACAGCCCGATGAGCATATTCTGAGGATTTCCAATAATGGTCATAACACTGCCAATATTTGAAGAGGTAGCCAAAGCTATAAGATAGGGAATGGGATTAAGGTAAACTCTGCGCGTTAATCTCAAGACGATAGGCGTCAAGATTAGACAGATAGTATCGTTCATAAATAAACTGGAAAGCAGCCCTGAAGAAATAACCAGAAATAAGAGTAACGCTGAAGCGCTTTTGGCGCTTTTGAGAATAAAATCCTCGGCTATCTGGAAAAACCCCGATACTTCCGTATAAGCAACAATAATCATCATCCCCAAGATAAATAAAATGGTGTCCAAATCAATTGCTGCATACGCCTCTTTAAGGTTGATGACACCGAACAAAACCATCGCCACAGCACCTAAAAGCGCACCTGCCGGCCGGTTGATATGCATCTTGGGGATGTTTTGTATGCCAATAATGATATAAGTCAATACAAATATAATTAAAGCTATCTTCATAAAAAACCTATTTTCCTATAAGCTATTTATCGTTTTTATTGCTCTTTTAATATTTTGCTCTCACCCAAACGTACCTCACCTTGCAATTTAATCCCTTATCTCTTTATTTTTAGAAGAAATTTCTTCTTGGGGTTTAAGATATACCTTTAATTTCTCCCAGGTTTTTGACCCCACCTTACCATCTGCGTTAAGGTTA
>Ga0315279_10002767_pt1 | contig 25651 bp, 19 predicted proteins | sample YL17G06_20_MG_FD_203694 | JGI IMG/M metagenome (GOLD analysis project Ga0315279, IMG submission 203694) | Sediment microbial communities from Yellowstone Lake, YNP, Wyoming, USA - YL17G06_20 | ecosystem: Environmental > Aquatic > Freshwater > Lake > Sediment | place: USA: Wyoming | collected...
GGGACACCGATGACGACGGCCGGCCCCGGGCCGACATCGTCATGACGGACGACCCCACGATCGCCGTCGCCGTGCAGGTAGCTGATTGCGTTCCGCTGCTTCTTGCCGATCCGGTCACCGGCGCGGTTGCGGCCGTTCACGCCGGTTGGCGCGGAACAGCGGCGGGAGCCGCGCGCGAGGCGGTCGCCGCCATGCAGGCGCACTTCGGCACGCGGCCCTCGGATCTGGTCGCGGCCATCGGGCCGAGCATCGGCCCGTGCTGCTACCAGGTGGGCGCGGACGTCGTCGATGCGTTCCACGCGGCGGGTTTCGCGGACGAGGAGATCTGCAAATGGTTCCGGCCGGAGGCCGGAGATGTGGAATCGTGGCGCGGGACTTCAGTCCTGCGAGACGCCCGACAGTCAGTCCTGGGAGCCTCGGCGGCGCGCTACCTGCTCGACGTCCCGAAGGCCAACATCGATCAACTGAGCGCGGCGGGGCTGCAGCCGGCAAACATAGGCGCGTGCCGACTGTGCACCGCCTGTCATCCGTCGGTGTTCCACTCGTATCGACGCGATGGTGCGGGGACCGGCCGGCTGGCGGGAGCGATCAGGCCGAAGTAGGCGCGGCGCCCTTCAACAACGGCCCCGATCCTGTTCGAGTTCCAGCGCCTTCCTTCCCCGGTAGCGGACGACGGCCACCGTGATGTCGTCTTCCTGCGGCGCGCGGTTGGCGAAAGCGCGGACGCGCTACTCGAGGCGGAACCTGACGATGACGCCCCACTTGTCGTTGCCGCGACCCCACGAACCGTACGCGTTGGCGCCCTCGACGGGGACGATTCCCGACACCCACGGGAACGGATTGTCGAGGCTGTTGCGATAGTAGCCGACCGTCACCATCCGGCTGATGTCCGCGTAGAAGCGCCACACGAGCGACCGCTCCTTCTTGCCGAGCGCCACGCCGTAGAGTCCCTGATCCGCGAGGTACTTGATGAGCGCATCGTCGCGGGAGAGTTCTTCGCGCGTGGCGTTCGCGCCGAGGCGGACCTGGCGGGCCACCTGGTACGCGACGCCTGCGCCCGCGTAGTACCCGTCCTTGTGCACGGCACCCCGGGGAATGCCGAGCAGATCGGCGGAGGTGTCGGTCGGCCCCCACGTGTAGGCTGCATATTCGCCGAACGCGCGCAGCGAGAGCGATTGAACGGCGCGCGAGTACTGGCCGGACAACACCAGGGCGCGATCGTTGCGCTTCGACGCGTAGAAGTTGGGAAGGGTTTCGACCTTCGAGCCCGTGTAGCCCCACTTGTACGCTGCGCGCAGTTCGGCGCCGCGGACCGGAAACACCGTTCCGGACACGAGGCCCGTGAGCGCCGAGTTGGTGTCGAGCGACGCGTCGAGCGAGTAGTAGTAGTCGTAGTCGTGGAAGCGGTTGCCCTCGCCGAGAAACGCCGCGCCGTGCCCTTCCACGAAGGGCCGGCCGCCGCGCGAGCAACGGGCGGTGAGCATCGCGCCGAAACTGGCCTCCGCATCGATGCGCTGGATGTGCGTTGCGTCCTTGGCCGTGAAAGAGCCCGCTTCTTCTGCCCCGAAGCCGATCGGCAGGATGAAGCGGCCCAGTCGTATCGCGATCGGTCCGTCGTACTCGAGGTACGCCTGGCGCAGCGGCCCTTGCTGGACCATCGTGTCCAGCGCGATGAACCGGTAGTCGTCCACGCGCACGCGGCCGTTGTTGTCACAGACGACGTTCGGGCCGAACGCCTGCGGCGTGTTCGGGTAGAAGTAGCGCGCCTCGCCGCACGAGGGCAGCGGCTGCACCTCGTTGACGGGATTCACCTCGAACAGCCAGGCGAAGCGGTCGCTCAGTTTCCCGGACAGTTGAACGATCGCGTAGCCGACGCGGCCCTGGTTTTCGAGGCCCAGGCTCTCTTCGCTGTTGTCGCCGCCGTAGCCGGCGAGGAACCGCACGCCGATGCGCAGCCTGTCGGTCTGCGGCACCTTCAACCCGGTGGATTCGGCCTGTTGCTGGTCGTGCCCGCCCGCGGCGGGCTTCGACCGGGCAGGCGCCTGCGCGTTGGCGAAACCCGTTGAGCAGGCGATGGCAACTGCCATCGCGGCGAGGCAGGCGCGCTGTGTCATCGCTCTCCCGAGTCGTCTTCGAACGGCAAGGCGTTCTGGCGCTTGCTCCCGGGCCGAAGCCCGGAAGTCCCACACTTGGCCTCGTCCATGGCGAGGTTCGCCAGCCGGTCCGCGTCCTGGTTCCGGTGGCGCGGCACGTGCTCGAAGCCGACCCGCTCGAAGCGATCCGCCAGCGCGCGCGCCTGTCGATACAGCGCCTGCAGCCCGGGGTTCTTCACGCGGTACTCGCCGCGCATCTGCCTGACGAGCAGCAGTGAATCCGAGCGCACGTGCAGCCGTCGATGGCCGTGCTCCAGAGCCCAGGTCAACGCGGCGAGCAGGCCGCGATACTCCGCGACGTTATTGGTCGCGACGCCGATCGATTCGTGGAGTTCCTCGACGAGCGCCTCGTCCGGCGTTTCGATGCGCACACCGAACCCTGCCGGGCCGGGGTTGCCACGCGATCCGCCGTCGATGTAGGCGATGATGGCGCCTCTGGACGGCATCGCGATGCGCGCCGTCATGTCGCGCGCTCGGGCGCCTGCGGCGCGCCGGGCCCAAGGGGCGGCGAGTACAGGATCCGCTGGCAGCTATCGCACTGGATGATCGTGTCGTTGCGCAGGACGTCGTTGAAGACCTGCGGCCGCAGGCGCACCTGGCAGATCGAGCAGAGACCGTTGCGGGCTTCCGCGACGCCGATACCCTTCCGCTTCGGCGCGACCGTCTGGTAGATGGCGAGCACCGCCGGCGAGATGCCGGCGAGAATCCGCTGCCGCTGGCCGATCGATCGCTCCAGTTCGCCCTGCAGGCGGGCGACTTCGTCCTCCATGGCCCGGCGCTCGCCCTCGATTTCCTTCTGCGCGGCTGCGTGCGCGGCCTCGGCCTGCTTGAGGCCCGCCGCCAGCTCGTCGGCTTCGACCATCCGATCCAGGATGCGGTCCTCCATGCCGCGCACCTCCTGCTGGGCGACTTCGATCTCCTTCTGCATGGCCTGGTATTCGCGGTTGGTCTTCACCTCCATCAGCTGGTCCTTGTATCTCGACAACCGGCCCTGCACGGCGGCGAGGTCCTTCTCGAGCGTGCGCCGCGCCGCCTGGTTGTCGGCGATGCGCTGGCGGGCCGTCGCGAGGTGCTCGCGCGCCTCGTTCAACCGATCGTCGAGCGCCTTGGCGCGGGCCGGGTGGTCGGCGATCGTGCGCCGCGCCTGCTCCACGAAGTCATCGAGTTGTTGCAGCTTGATGAGATGTTCGAGATCCGGCAGCATCGTTGTCCTGGAGAACCGGGAATCAGGTGCGTTTCTCAACCCCGATCCGGGCTCCTGATTCCTGACTCCTGGTTGTCTTGCGTGCAAAAAAAAGCCCCGCGCAAAGGCGGGGCGTGTCGGTCGCGGGCATCACTGGCCCGACCGGTCGGTCGGCGTGTCGCTGGTGAGAACCGCTCAGCGAAGACATCATGTCGCCTGGTCCTTGGTCCCCGCTCCCCGGGTGCGACGCTGGTGGGCCCACCAGGATTCGAACCTGGGACGGGCCGGTTATGAGCCGGCGGCTCTACCGCTGAGCTATGGGCCCCAATTGGGCATTGTAGGGCGGGTGAGGCAGGTGGGGCTAGTGGGTCCCCTACCCGCCCTACCAGCCCCACCTGCCCTACGTCCTTCCCTCCAGGAACGCGCGCAACTTGCGGCTGCGCGACGGGTGGCGCAGCTTGCGCAGCGCCTTCGCCTCGATCTGCCGGATGCGTTCGCGCGTCACGGCGAAGCTCTGGCCCACCTCCTCGAGCGTATGCTCGCTGCCGTCGCCCACGCCAAAGCGCATCTTGATGACGCGTTCCTCGCGCGGCGTCAGCGTCTTCAGCACCGATTCGGTCTGCTCACGCAGGTTCAGATTGATGACGGCATCGGCCGGCGAGACGACCTGCCGGTCTTCGATGAAGTCGCCAAGATGGCTGTCCTCTTCCTCGCCGATGGGCGTTTCCAGCGAGATCGGCTCCTGGGCGATCTTCAGCACCTTGCGGACCTTCGACACCGGGATGTCCATCCGCCTGGCGATCTCCTCGGAGGTCGGTTCGCGCCCCAGTTCCTGCACCAGCGAGCGCGAGGTGCGGATCAACTTGTTGATCGTCTCGATCATGTGCACCGGGATGCGGATGGTGCGCGCCTGGTCGGCGATGGCGCGCGTGATGGCCTGGCGGATCCACCACGTGGCGTAGGTCGAGAACTTGTACCCGCGGCGGTACTCGAACTTGTCGACCGCCTTCATCAGGCCGATGTTGCCTTCCTGGATGAGGTCGAGGAACTGGAGGCCGCGGTTGGTGTACTTCTTCGCGATGGAAACGACCAGCCGGAGGTTGGCCTCGACCAGTTCCTTCTTCGCCTGTTCGGCCTGCGCCTCGCCGCGGCGGATCGTGTCGAGCGTCCGCTTCAACTGGTCGGGCGTCTCCTCCAGTTCGTCGGCCAGGCGCTTGACCTCCGCCTTCAGTTCCCTGGAGCGGCCGGCGGCCGCCTTGCGCTCGTCCTCCTTGAGGCGGGCCCTCCGGCCCTTCGCGTTCAGCTGGCGCTCGATCGCCTCCATCTCGCGCTGCAGCACCTGCACGCGCTCGACGCCGTCCTTGATCTCGTCGATCATCCGGCGCTTCACCTGCTCGGTGAACTCGATCGCGCGAATCAGCTGCGACAGCCGCACGCGGGCGCGCAACGCCTTCCAGCGTGCCTTCCGGTACTTGCGCTTGTCCCTCTTCGGAATGTCCCCGAGCTTCTCCGCGCACTTCTTGTATGCGGCATTCGCCTTCTTCACCGCGTCGATCTGCCGGACGACCTCGTTCAGCCGTTCTTCGAGCCGTTCCTCGGTGATCTCCTCGTCGTTGAAGATGACGAACTCGCGGATGGTGCGCTCGCCGGCCCTGAGCGCCTCGCCCATGCCGACGACCTTCAGCGCGATGGTCGGCATTCGCGAGATCGACTTGATGACCGACAGCTTGCCGCGCTCGATGCGCTTGGCGATTTCCACCTCGCCCTCGCGGGTGAGCAGGGGGACCGTGCCCATCTCGCGCAAGTACATCCGGACCGGGTCGTTGGTCTTGTCGAGCGCGCCGGGGGTCAGATCGAGCTCCAGGTCCTCGCCCGCCTCCAGCTGCTTGTCCTCGCGGTACTTCTGCTCGGAGTCGACCACCTCGATGCCGGCGCTGCCGAACGTGTTGAACAGGTCGTCGAGTTCTTCCGAGGAGGTGATGTCCGAGCGCAGCAGCTCGTTCACCTCGTCGTAGAGCAGGTAACCTTTCTCCTTGCCGATGGAAATCAGCTGCCGTACCTCATCGTATTTGTCTTCAATCGACAAGGGCGTGTCCTCCCTGAAGTAACGCTCCCGGGCACGGCCCCGTGCCGTGCCCGCTCCCGGGCTGAAGCCCGGAAGTCCCACATTTGGCTTTCGCTGTTACGAGCTCAACGATTCTATCCGGTAGAGCAGGTCCTTCTTCCGCTGCCACAACTGCTCGATCGCCTCGTCGGCACCGCCCTGTTCCTGTTCCTGCAACCGGTCGATCTCGCGCTGCAGAGCCGCCAGATCGCGCTCCAGGCGCAACACTTTCAGGCCGTCCACGCACAGCGACGCCGACAGCCTGGAGGCCTGCGGTTCGGCCGCGAGCGCCGAGACCAGCCTGGCCTCCTCTGTATTTAGACGCGCGAGCAGGGCCGAGGGTACGTCCCCGGCAGCATGGTCCGCGAGACTTCGAATGACTTTCAGCACGTTGCCGATCGCCAGACCGTCCAGGTCCGCCTCTTCGAGCCGGCCAATCGCGGCCACCGCCGTCTCCGGCTCGTGGAACAGGTGCCAGATCAAGCCTTTTTCATCGCCCCGGACCTGCCCGTAGCTGGGCAGTTCCCGCTCGGTCATCGTCGTCCGGCGCTCGACGGCGGCCCTGCGGATTTCAGCCCGCACGACATCTTCCGTGATGCGGGCCTTGTGCGCGAGCCGATCGGCAAACTGGTCGCGTGCCGCCGCATCCGGGATCTTCGCGGCGACCACGAGCATCTCGTGCAGGAACTCGCGGCGGCTTTCGTCGCTGTTCAGGTCGTGCGCACGAGCCGACCGGTCGAGCAGGAACTCCAGGTACGGGCGCGAGGCCTTCAGCGCCCCCGCGTACGCCTCGACTCCATTCCGTCTGACGAACACGTCCGGATCCTGGCCCGCCGGAAGCGCCGCGACGTTCACCTGGAACCCTTCGGCAACCAGCAGCTCCGAGGAGCGGGCGGCCGCACCCTGTCCGGCCGAATCCGGGTCGTAACTGAGCACCACCTTCGTCGTGAACCGCCTCAGCAGATGCGCCTGTTGAGGCGTGAGCGCCGTGCCGCACGAGGCAACCACCGGCAGCCCCCCGGCCTGAAACGGCTGGGCGAAATCGAAGTAGCCCTCGACGAGCACCGCATAGCCCGAACGCCGGATCGCGGGCTTCGAGAGGTGCAAGCCATAGAGCGTCCGGCTCTTCGAGTAGATCGCGGTCTCGGGCGAATTCAGGTACTTTGGCTGCTGATCCGATTCGAGCGCGCGCCCGGCGAATGCCACGACCGACCCGCTCTCCCGGCAGATAGGGAAGATCAGCCGGCCGCGGAACCGATCGATCGATTCGCCGTCCTCGCGTTCGAGCACCAGGCCGCTCCTCAGGACCTGCCGCAGATCGAAGCCGCGTTCCATCAGGTGGCGCTTGAGCGCCTCCCGCCCGGGCGGCGCGTGCCCGAGCGCCAGCTGCTCGACGGTCTGATCGGACAGGCCGCGGTCCAACAGCAGCCGCCGGACCCTGGCGCCTGAGGGCGCCCGCAGCTGTTCCTGGAAGTACGCGGTCGCGATCTCGTGGATCTTGAGCAGCGCCTCCCGCGCCTGGATCTCGTCGGGCGCGATCCGGTCGCCTGCCGCTTCCGGTATCGGCACGCCGAACCGCTGCGCGAGCTGCCTCACCGCGTCCTGGAAGCCGATCTTCTCGTGCAACTCCAGGAACTTGAAGACGTCACCGCCCACGCCACAGCCGAAGCAGTGGAAGAACCCCTTGTCGCGGTGGACGATGAACGACGGCGTCTTCTCGCCGTGAAACGGACACAGGCCCTTGTAGCTGGCGCCCGCCCGTTTGAGCGGGACGTAATCCTGGATGACCTGCACGATGTCCGCCTGCAGCCGCAAATCGTCGATGAAGGACTGCGGAAACATCATGTCCAGGAGACCAGTCCGATGTCCGATGTCCGGCGTCCGATGTCGCCGACTTCGGACCTCGGACTTCGGACTTCGGACTTCGGACGACGCTATTCTTTCAGTTCCACCACCGTCACGCCGCCGCCGCCCTGTTCCGGCGGGGCCACCGTGAAGTGCGCGACGAGCGGATGCCGCTGCAGGAATTCGGCGAGCGCGCGTCGTAGCTGCCCGGTCCCGTACCCGTGAATGACCCGGATTACCCGCTGGTCGGTCAACAGGGTGTCGTCCAGGAATTTCTCGGTCCGAGTGAGCGCTTCGTCCACGGTGCAGCCGATCACGTTCAGGTCCGACGCCGTTTCGTCGCGCGCGTGGACGTGGATGTTCACGTTGACCCGGCCGCCCGCGGTTGCGGCCGCTCCGCGTGCGAGGACGCGCAGCTCGCTGGCGGGCACGCGCAGCCGCTTGCCCTGGACATCGACTTCCGCGTCGCCGCCCGACAGCAGCACGAGCCGGCCCTCCATGCCGAGGCTGCTCACCACGACGCGGTCCCCGGGCCGGGGAGACCCTTCGATGGTCTTGGCCGCCAGGTGCGGATCGGTGACCGGTGGGGCTTTCGCCTCGTCACCGCGGATGCGGGTGGCCGCCTGGTCGAGGGCGGTCAGGGCATCGCTGCGCACGGCGCCGGTCTCGCCTGTCGAGAGCATCGCGCCGCCGTGCTCGCGCGAGGCTCTGGCCGCCAGCTCCGCCACCCGACGCTTCAGGTCGTCGATGACGACGTCAATCTCGCGGCGCGCGGTGCGCAGCCGCTCGTCGATCTGCTGGTCGAACCGCCGCCTGGTGGCCTCCTCGCGGTCGCGCAGCGTCGTCTCGCGGGCGCGCAGCCGGCTCTCCGCTTCGTGCATCGCTTCACGCTCGCGCGCAACGAGCCGCCGTTCGTGCTCGAGCTGGCGCAGATCATCGTCCACCTTCTTCAGGTGCGCGGCCAGTTGCGCCTCGCGGTCGCTGATGTTCGACCGCGCGGCAGCGAGGATCGCGGGATTCAGGCCGAGACGCCCGGAAATCTCGAGCGCCAGGCTGCGGCCGGGCGAACCGTAGGCGAGGTGGTAGGTCGGCGCAAAGGTCTCGGGATCGAACCCGAACCCAGCGGCCACCGCGCCCTCGGTCGTCGAGGCGTACGACTTGAGGGCCTCGTAGTGGGTCGTGGCGATGACCAGCGCGCCGCGGCGACGGAAGTGATCGATGATCGCCATGCCGAGCGCCCCGCCCTCGACCGGGTCGGTGCCCACGCCGATCTCGTCCAGCAGCACCAGCGCCGGCAGCGACAGCCGGCGATCCATCGACGCGATGTTGGTGATGTGCCACGAGAACGTGCTCAGGCTCGCGGCAATCGACTGCTCGTCACCGATGTCGGCGAAGACCGAGCGAAAAACCGGCAGGCGCGATCCGGGAGCCGCCGGCACGTGCAGGCCGGCCTGCGCCATGACGGCCAGCAGCCCGGCGGTCTTCAGCGCTACCGTCTTTCCCCCGGTGTTCGGCCCCGTGATCATCAGCACGGTGGTAGGCGGCGTGAGCAGGATGTCCACCGGGACGGGTTCGACTCGACCCGCCGGCGCCTTGACCGCGCGCCCGGCGTCGGCCGGCTCCTCGAAGTCGCCGGCCGGATCTACATCGCGCCCGTTGCCGCCGTCCGCGCGCGTCCCGGAGGCACCAGCTCTCGGGCCCGCGCCCTCTGACAGCCGGGCCACCACCGCCGCGATGAGCAGGGGGTGGCGGGCCGAGCGGAGTTCCAGCGCGCCGTCGGTCGAGATTGCCGGTTCGTTGCCGCCGATGAGGCGGGAGAACTCGGCCTTCGCCTGGATCACGTCGAGTTCGATGGCGGATTCGACGGTGCGCTGGATGTCGGCCGGGCGGCCGCGAAAACCGTTGGTCAGGGCCAGCAGGATGCGCCGCACTTCCTCGGCTTCCTGCTCTTCGAGCGCCACGATCTCGTTGTTGAGTTCGACCGTGCTCAACGGCTCGAGAAACAGCGTGGCCCCGCTGGTGGAGCTGCCGTGGATGATGCCGGGGATCGCCGCGCGGTGCTCGGCCTTGATCATCAGCACGTAGCGGCCGTTGCGGTCGGTGACGATCTGCTCCTGCAGGTAGCGCGCGGTGTCCTTGCCGCGCACGAACGACTCGAGCACGCCCTGGAGGCGGCCGCGCAGGCGGCGCAGCCGATCGCGCACCGAGCGCAGTTCCGCGCTCGCGTTGTCCAGCACGCCGCCGCTCGCGTCGATCTTCTCGCGCACCTCGGCGATTTCGCCCTTGAACGATGCCGTCGTCTCGACGACGGCGCGAAGAGCGGGGAAGGCCGGGGCGGTGCGGCGGATGGCCGCCCGCGCGGTGTCGGTCGACTCGAGGAACTCGGCGAAGCCGACCAGGCGCAGCGGCTCGAGCGGCCGGCCTTCGATCGCCAGCGCCGCCAGGATCGCGTCCAGATCGGCGGGAGCGCGCAGCGGGAAGCGCCCCTCGGTGTCCAGGAAGCGGACGCCCTCGGTGGTGGCGCCGAGCAGCGAGGCCACGCGGCGCGGATCGGTCTGCGGCCGGATGGCTGCAAGGCGGGCCGCGCCAAGGGGAGTGGCGGCGAAACTCGCGAGCGCCTCGACGATCCGATCGAATTCGAGGGCCTGCAATGCGCCAGCGTGCATAGTTGGCGTGGAATCTGATGAGGAGAGGGGGTAGAAGAGCGTTCGCCGCCCTCCCAACGAGGGCCGGGCGGGCAATCCCTTACTCTACGCCGGTACTCAAGGGCTCGTCAACCGAAAAAGACCGTGCAGGCCGTGCCCGGGGACCCCTTGTTCCAGGAAACCGCAACCGGAGGTTGCCATTTACAAGTGATTGATGAGGCTGGCGATAGAGGCCGCACCGAAGCCGTTATCGATGTTGACCACCGACACGCCCGAGGCGCAGCTGTTCAGCATGCCCAGCAGCGCGGCGATTCCGCCGAAACTCGCCCCGTAGCCGGTGCTGGTCGGCACCGCGATCACCGGGACCCGCACCAGCCCCCCGACGACGCTCGGCAGCGCGCCTTCCATGCCGGCGACGACGATCACCACGCGCGCATCGGCCAGGCGGCCATGCGCGCTCAGCACGCGGTGGAGCCCGGCGACGCCCACGTCATAGAGCCGATCCACCCGGTTGCCCATCAACTCCGCCGTGATCGCCGCCTCTTCGGCGACGGGCAGATCGGCCGTCCCGCCGGTCGCGATGAGAATCACGCCCTTTCCGGGCTCGACGTCCTGCTGGGCCAGCGTGATGGCGCCGGCCTCGGCGTGGAAGCGCGCACCGGGCAACGCCGCCTGGACGGCGTCATAGGCCGCCTGGTCCGTGCGTGTCACGAGCAGCGATTGGCCCCGGATCGCAATTCGCTCGGCAATGGCGGCAATCTGGGCGGGAGTCTTACCTATGCCGAGGATGACCTCCGGAAATCCCTGTCGCATGGCACGGTGATGGTCAACCCGGGCAAATCCCAGGTCTTCGAAGGGCAGATCGCGAAGAAACGAAAATGACCGGCGTTCGGCCTCGTCCACGGTCATCTCGCCCGATCGGACCTGCTCGAAGAGGGCGCGCAAGGGTGGCAGCTTCATGGTGAAAGGGAATGATCAGTTTGACTTCGTTCAACTGGGCAGTATAATTCCAGTTTCGTCCCCGCGAGAAACCTTGCGACCATGACGCCGTCTGACAGCCTGCTTCTCGGGGCTTACTTCTTCATCCTGACGATTCTGGCGATCTACGGCTCGCACAGATATTTCCTGGTCCACCTTCACAAGAAATACCGCGACCACGGCGATCCGCTGCCGCTCGGGACGCTGGAACACCTGCCCAAGGTGACCATCCAGCTGCCGATCTACAACGAGATGTACGTCGTGGATCGCCTCGTCCAGGCCGCCTGCCGGATCGAGTATCCCCGCGACCTGCTCGAAATCCAGGTCCTGGACGATTCAACCGACGAGACGCGGCAGATTGCCCAGCTGGTGGTGCAGCGCTACGCCAACCAGGGCTTCGACATCCGCTACCTCCACCGGGGGAACCGGACCGGGTTCAAGGCCGGCGCGCTCGAAGCCGGCATGAGGCAGGCCACCGGAGAGTTCATCGCGATCTTCGACGCCGACTTCACTCCCACGCCGGATTTCCTGGCGCGCTGCCTGCCGCACTTTTCCGACCCCAAGGTCGCCGTCGTCCAGGCGCGCTGGGGACACATCAACGAGGATTACTCGGTCCTGACGAAGGTGCAAGCGATCATGCTCGACGGGCACTTCATCCTCGAGCACGGTCCCCGGTTCCGGTCGGGCCGTTTCTGGAACTTCAACGGCACCGCCGGGATGTGGCGGCGCCAGGCGATCGCCGACGCGGGCGGCTGGGAACACGACACGCTCACCGAGGACATGGATCTGAGCTACCGCGCGCAGATGCGGGGCTGGCGCTTCGTGTTCCTGCGCAACCTGGTCGAGCCGGCCGAAGTGCCCGTCGAGATGAACGCCTTCAAGTCGCAGCAGCACCGCTGGGCGAAGGGGGCGACACAGGTGTGCCGCAAGATGCTGCCGCAGATCCTGCGGTCGGACCTGCCGCTGCCGATCAAGATCGAGGCGTTCTTCCACCTGACCGGGAATTTCACCTTCCTGCTGATGGTGGCGCTCTCGCTCCTGATGTTCCCGGCGATGGTGATCCGCTACAACATGGGCTGGTACGAGATGCTCCTCATCGACGTGCCCATGTTCTTCGCGGCAACCTGGGGCGTCTGCAACTTCTACATCGTCTCGCAACGCGAGATCCACGACGACTGGGTGTCGCGGCTCAAGTACCTGCCGGTGCTGATGTCGATCGGCATCGGGCTGTCGGTGAACAACGCCCGCGCCGTGGTCGAGGCGCTGCTCGACAAGAAGAGCGAGTTCACCCGCACGCCCAAGTATGGCATCGAGCGGGTGTCCGACGACTGGGTCTCCAAGAAATACCGCCAGTCGATGCTGCTGCAGCCGCTGGTCGAACTCGGCCTTGGCCTCTACTTCACCGCGACGGTCTTCTACGCGCTGGCCAACGGGATCTACGGCACGGTGCCCTTCCTCGTGATGTTCCAGTTCGGGTTCCTCTACACCGGCCTCATGTCGGTCGTGCAGCAGTACGCGGGCAGCGTGGTGCTGAAGACCGAGGTGGCGGGGGGCAAGTAGCATCTCGTCGTCCGAGGTCCGAAGTCCGACGGTCCGAAGGTCGGAGCTTCGGAAGTGCCACCCCACGGGTCCGCCAATCCCCGGATGCTATAATGAGGGTTCCTGAGAGGGCTCCCAAAGCCACCTGAATGGACCAGGCCCGCATCCGCAATTTCTCGATCATCGCGCATATCGACCATGGCAAGTCGACGCTGGCCGACCGGTTCCTGGAGATCACGGGCGCCGTCGAGCCGCGCGACATGGAGGCCCAGCTGCTCGACAGCATGGACCTCGAGCGCGAACGCGGGATCACCATCAAGGCGCATCCTGTCCGGCTGAACTACACGTCGCCGGATGGCGAGAAGTACGTGCTGAACCTGATCGACACGCCGGGCCACGTGGACTTCTCCTACGAGGTGACGCGGTCGCTGGCGGCGTGCGAGGGCGCGCTGCTGCTGGTGGACGCCTCGCAGGGCGTCGAAGCGCAGACGCTGGCCAACGCCTACCTGGCGGTGGACGACGATCTCGAGGTCATCCCCGTCATCAACAAGATCGACCTGCCCGGCGCGCAGCCCGAGGAGACGCGGCGGCAGATCGAGGAGATCATCGGCCTGGACGCGAGCGGCGCGATCCTGACGAGCGCCAAGGAAGGCACCGGCACGGCGCAGGTGCTGGAGGCGATCGTCAAGCGCCTGCCCGCTCCCGCGGGCCGGTTCGACGCGCCGCTCAAGGCGCTCATCTTCGACTCCTGGTACGACACCTATCGCGGCGTCGTCATCGTCGTGCGCGTCATCGACGGCGTCGTGCGGCCGCACATGAAAGTGCTGCTGATGGCCGAGGGGCAGGAGTACGAGGTCGAGCAGGTGGGCGTGTTCGCGCCGAAGCCGACGCTGGTGGACGAGCTCGGCGCCGGCGAGGTCGGGTTCCTGACCGCCGGCATCAAGCGGGTGGCCGACGCGAAGATCGGGGACACGATCACCGAGGCGGCCCGGCCGGCCGCGGAGCCGTTTCCGGGGTTCAGGGAGCTGAAGCCGATGGTCTTCGCCGGGTTGTACCCGGTCGAGGGCCACGAGTATCCCGAGCTGCGCGACGCGTTGGAGAAACTGCGGCTGAACGACGCCTCGTTCTTCTACGAGCCGGAGAGCTCCACGGCGCTCGGCTTCGGGTTCCGCTGCGGCTTCCTCGGCCTGCTGCACATGGACATCGTGCAGGAGCGCCTGGAACGCGAGTTCAACCAGGACCTCGTCACGACCGCGCCGGGCGTGCTCTACCGCGTGACGACGACCGACGGGGACGTGACCGAGGTCGACAGCCCGGCGAAGCTGCCGGAGGTGAGCCGCATCGCGAAGATCGAGGAGCCGATCATCACCGCGATGATCCTCACGCCGTCGGAGTTCGTCGGCCCGATCCTGAAGCTGTGCCAGGAGAAACGGGGCGTGCAGAAGTCGCTCGAGTACGTGGCGCGGGAGCGCGTGCTCATCACGTACGACTTGCCGTTCAACGAAGTCGTGCTCGATTTCTACGACCGTCTCAAGACGATCTCGCGGGGGTACGCCTCGCTCGACTATCACGTCACCGGGTACAGGGAATCGCCGCTCGTCAAGCTCGATATCCTCGTGAACGGCGAGCCGGTGGACGCGTTGTCGATCATCGTGCACAACGACTTCGCCTTCACGCGCGGCAAGGCGCTCGCCTCGAAGATGCGCGAGCTCATCCCGCGGCAGCTCTTCGAGGTGGCCATCCAGGCGGCCATCGGCAGCCGGATTATCGCCCGCGAGAGCGTGAAGGCGCTGCGCAAGAACGTGCTCGCCAAGTGCTACGGCGGCGACATCACCCGCAAGCGCAAACTGCTGGAGAAACAGAAGGAAGGCAAGCGGCGGATGAAGCGCGTCGGACGCGTGGAGATCCCGCAGGAGGCGTTCCTCGCCGTGCTGAAGGTGGGAACGGAATAGGCAGGTGGGGCAGGTCGGGCGGGTAGGGCAGGTCGGTGGTTCTCCCCAGCCCCCTTAGCTCCCTCAGCCCCCCTACTTGCCCTGGTAAGGTTGACGATGGCTGAATTCAAGAAATCCACCGTCCGCGAGTACTTCGAATCGATCGTGATCGCGGTCATCCTGGCGCTGTTCATCCGGACATTCGTCGTCCAGGCATTCAAGATCCCGACCGGCTCGATGGAGAACAACCTCCTCATCGGGGACCACCTGCTGGTCAACAAGTTCGTGTTCGGGCCGACCGAGAGCTCGATCGAACGCCTCCTGCTGGCCGTGCGGCCGATCCGGCGCGGTGACGTGATCGTGTTCAAGTACCCGGAAGAACCCGAGCGGGACTTCATCAAGCGCGTCATCGGCCTGCCGGGCGAGACGCTCGAGGTCCGCAACAAGAAGATCTACATCGACGGGAAGGGGTTGAACGAGCCGTACGTGCACTTCCTCGAGCCGCCGTCGGGACCGGCGGAACTGCACGAGGTGACCTCGTTCGACGTCCGCGAGAACTACGGCCCGGTGACCGTGCCCGCGGATGAATACTTCATGATGGGCGACAACCGGGACAACTCGCAGGACAGCCGGTACTGGGGATTCCTGCCGCGCGAGTACATCAAGGGCAGGGCCATGATGGTGTACTGGTCGTACCGCGCCGACCGCGAGGACTACCAGGACACGGACCTGATCGGCGGCATCCGCGGCGTGCTGTCCACCTTCGCGCACTTCTTCACGCGCACGCGGTGGGACAGGCTGTTCCACCAGATTCACTGACGGTCTGACAGGCCTGGTGCAAGTCGGCACGGCCTGTCATTAGCAGCCCGGTTGGACTTTCACCACGGGCTGCCAAGACCGGGCGCAGGGGGCCCACGGCCATGGGAAAGCTCATCAAGCTGGCCATCGTCGCCCTTGTCCTGCACGCCGCCTGGCGCGTCGGCGCCTCCTACTGGCGCCTCTATGCGTTCGAGGACCAGGTGCGGGAGATGGCACTGACGTCGGGCACGCAACCCGAGGACGTGCTGCACGATCGCGTGGTGGGCATCGCGAGCGAGGCCGGCATTCCGCTGCTGCCCGAAGACGTTACGGTCCGCAAGCAACCCGGCCACGTGATCGTCACCGCCGCCTACACGGACCAGGTGCAGATCCTTCCCGGCTATCCCTATCCGTGGCGCCACACGCTGGATCTCAGCGTCTACTCTCTCCGCTGAACGGCCGCGCGACCACGCGACCGTTCTTGATCACCGCGGCGATGACCGGCGCGCCAACCCTCAGCAGGTCGACCGCTTCTCCGCGCACGATGACCGCGTCCATCAGCTTGCCCGTCTCGAGGCTGCCGGCGTCCGCGTCCCGGTCGATCGCGTACGCCGCGTTGAGCGTCGCCGCGGTAAGGGATTCCTCGAAGGTCATCCCCATGGAGAAGCAGGCGAGCGTCATCGCGAAGGGCATCGAGGGGGAGAACCCGCCGCCCGGATTCAGATCGGTCGCGAGCGCGACTGCCACCCCGGTGTCGATCAGCAGGCGGGCGGGAGCAAAGCGGGCCATCTTCAGGTAGAAGGCGGCGATCGGCAGCAGCGTAGCCACGACGCCCGCCCGCGCCATCGCCTCGGCGTCGTCGCGTTCGACGAACAGGAGGTGATCGGCCGAGCGCGCGCCGAGGTCGGCGGCGACGCGCGATCCGCCGCTCCTGGCGAGTTCATCCGCGTGGATGCGCGGCCGCAATCCCGCCCTGGCGCCCGCTTCGAGGATCTCGCGCGATTCCTGCGGCGTGTAGACGCCCGTTTCGCAGAACACGTCGCACCACGACGCGAGGCGGTCGCCGGCGACGGCCGGGATCATCTCGCGCACCAGCAGGTCCACGTAGTCTCGGCGCCGCTCGCGATATTCCACCGGGATCTCGTGCGCGCCGAGGAAGGTCGGCACCAGATCGATCGGTTGCTCGCCGCCCAGCCGCCGGACGACGCGCAGCATCTTCAACTCGGCCTCGGTGGCCAGTCCGTAGCCGCTCTTCGCCTCGGCCGTTGTCGTGCCCGCGCGCAGCATTTCGTCCAGGCGCGCCCGCGCCTGCACGGCCAGGTCGTCCTCGCTCGCCTCGCGCGTCGCGCGGACGGTCTTGATGATGCCCCCGCCGTCGGCGGCGATTTCCGCGTAGCTGGCGCCTGCGAGCCGCCGGCGCAGTTCCTCGCGGCGATCGCCCGCGAACACGACGTGCGTGTGCGGATCCACGAAGCCCGGAACGACGGTGTGCCCGCTGAGGTCGAGGACCTCGGCGCCCGGCGCCGGCGACACGGCGCGCTCGCAGTCCTCGTCGCGTCCCACGAACACGATTCGCCCGTTCTGCGACGCGATCGCTGCGTCGCCGATCGAAACGACGTGCCGCTGGTCGTCGCCCCGCCGGGGTGCGGGTCCAACCGGTGTCACGAGCGTGCGAATGTGGCGGATCAGGAAGTCGGCGTTCATCGGGCGCATTGTAGCGGGGGTGGACCTGAAGTAGCGAGTAGCGGGTAGGGGCGGAGCTTGCCTCCGCCCGCCCTAGCGGCCCTCGGCCTTGGTCGCCGGCAGACCGTCCGTGGCGCCCGGCCTGGCGTCGGCAACCGGCTCGATCTGCCGCGGCCGATGCAGCAGGATCTTCTCGTCGCGGTCGCGGTGCTCCTGGTCGCGCACGAATTCGAGGGCGTTTTTCACGGCCGCGATTGTCGATTCGAGCGACCCCTCCACCTCGCGCCGTTTCATGCGCATCGTGTCGATCTCGCGCTGGAGGTCCTCGACGCGCGCCTGCCCCTTCTGCAGGATGAGCTCCGCGCGTCCTTCCGCCTCGCGCACGATGCGGTTGGCCTCCTGTTCGGCATGTGCCTTGATTTCGTCCGCCAGCCGCTGGGCGGTGAGCAGCGTGTTGCGCAGGTTCCGCTCGTGTTCGCGGTGCTCGTTGAGCACGCCTTCCAGCCGCGCGAGCTCGCCCTGCAGCCGATCCGTTTCCCGCAGTGCCTGCTCGTAGTCGTCTGCCAGCTCCGTCAGGAACGCCACCACTTCGGTCCGGTCGAATCCCCGCATCACCGTCCGGAAGCGCTGCTGCCGCAAATCGAGTGGGGTGACCTTCATGATGCTCTCCAAATCCCGCTGAAGCCGGATCCCACGTCCACAGGCCTGACGGACACCGCTGAGCGGCATCCGGTGTGTGCAGACCCCGCCCGGAAACCTCTCGACGGAACCTCTCGATGGGTTATCGGCTGGTGCGCCGGGCGACATGAGAGGGCAGGGCCGGTCAGGGGGTGCGTTCGCCGAAAATCGCCGTCCCGACACGGACCATGGTCGCGCCTTCCTGGATGGCGACCTCGAAGTCGTGGCTCATCCCCATCGACAGCTCAGCCAGCATGTCGGAGGGAACGCCCCGCGCCTTCAGGCCATCGCGCAGCGTCCGAAGCCGCCGGAAGTAGGGCCGCGCATCCTCGGGATCGTCGAAGAAGGGCGGGAGCAGCATCAAGCCGACGATGCGCGCCGCCCGGCATTCGCGCGCCGCGGCGAGGATCTCGTCGAGATCCTCGGGCCTGGCGCCGTGCTTGGTCGGTTCGCCGGCCAGATCGACCTGCACCAGCAGCCCGGGCCTGGTCCGTTCTTCGGCGGCCGCCAGATCCACGCGGCGCAGCAGGTCCGCGCCGTCGATCGAGTGGATGCAGGCGAAGGTCGCCGCGGCTTTGCGGGCCTTGTTGCTCTGGAGATGCCCGATCAGGTGCCAGCGCAGGGGAAGGCCCGCAGCCTGGCCGATTTTCTCGAGGCCCTCCTGCACGCGGTTCTCGCCGAAATCGACCTGGCCGGCCGCCGCCGCGGCCCTGACGCGATCGATGCCGAACGTTTTCGAAACGGCGATCAGGCAGATGCTGCGCGGGTCGCGTCCTGCGGCTTCCGCCGCACGTGCCACGCGAGCGCGGACCGATGAGAGGCGGATGCCGATGTCGGCTTCGAGCGGCACGATGGCAAATCGACGGGCAGGCGCCCGGTCTTCAGGCAAGTCACCTGTAGGCGCCCGGTCTTCAGATCAGGCGCTCGGCCCCGGGCTCCGGCCGGCGCCGGAGCCCGGAGCCTTCGCCCCTACTTCTTCGGCAGCTGCGCGATCAGCGCCTTCGCCTGGGCCGCGAACTCGCCGTCGGGCGCCAGCTTCAGATACGTGTCGAATTCCGCGGAGGCCTCCGGCAACTTCCCGAGGTTCACCAGGCACATACCCAGCTGGAAGTGGGATGCGGCATGGTTCGGATCCGCCTTGAGCACCTCCTCGAACCTCAGCTTGGCGTCCTCGGCCTTGCCGGCGTTCCACGCGATGACGCCCTGGTTGTAGAGCGCGTTCACGTTCCCGCCGCCCGCCGCCCCGCCCGGACCCGCCGCGGCTGCACCCACCTCGATCGCCTTCTGGCTGGCCGCCGCCGCTTCGTCGAACTTCTTCTGCGCGTTGTAGATCGTCGCCAGCCCGTTGTACGCGTCGGCGTAGTCGGCCTTCAGCTCGATCGCCTTCTTGAAGGCCTCCTCGGCCTTGGCGTAGTCCTTCTTCTGCGTGTTCGCCTGCCCGATGTTGTAGTAGCAGTCGAAGCAGTTGGGCAGCAGGCCGATCGCTTCCTGGAACTTCGCGATCGCCGTGTCGTAGTCGTTGGCCCGGCTGGCGGTGACGCCGGCGTCGAACGCCGCCTGCACGGCCGCTGCCTTCTGCTGCTGCTCCTTGCTGGCCACCGTCATGCCCGGCGCGAGGAGGAACTTCACCTCGGTCGGGTCGCCGAGGCGGACGCGCAGGTCGAAGGACTGCGCGCCGAGCTTCTCCTTCTCGGCGGTCACCTTGTACTGGCCAGGCGGCATCCCAATCTGGGCGAATTCGCCCTTCTTGTTGCTCGTGACCGTGAAGGTGCGGTTGACGCCCGGGTCCTTCGACTCGATCGTGATCTTCGCCCCTTCGATGGGCTGACCCTTTTCGTCGAGGACCCTCCCCTTGACCATGCCGGTCGTCTGAGCGAACGCCGGCGATGCGATGATGGCGGCCACCAGGACAGCCAGGACGAGCATCAGCAGTCGCCGGCCGGAAGAAACGGGAAGCATCTAGTCCTCCGTATCAGGTAAAAGTATTGAGAATGGCGAAGGCGGGGACCACTCCTGCGCGGGGGTAGTTTACACCGAAACGCGGTTGCCGCGGCCGATTCGGTCCCGCCAACGACCTTTAGCCCAGCCATTTGCGTGCCACACGGCCGGGCCTGATTATCGGGGCTGCGGGGGCCCTTGTCGCCTCCGGGGGACAATCCGACCGACAAAACTGACACACACCTGGGCGTCCGTGCCTTGCGATGGCCCGGTGTCCGGCGCCCGGCGTCGATGTTTCGCCCAACTTGCACCGGGTCAATCGCCGAAAAACCGGCTGATGTCATCCAGGCTGGTGGTGAGCGGCGCCGGCGGCAGTGCCTCGAGGAAGGCCCGGCCGTAGCTCTTCGTGCGCAGCCGCGGGTCGAGCACCGAGAGGATGCCCCGGTCGCGGCGGTGGCGAATCAGGCGGCCCAGCCCCTGCTGCAGCGTCAGGATCGCCAGCGGCACTTGGTACTCCCAGAACGGCTCTCCTCCCCGGCGTGTGATGGCATCCATGCGCGCGGAGGTCACGGGGTCGGCCGGCGAGGCGAAGGGCAGCTTGTCCACGATGACGCAGCTGAGCGCCTCGCCGACCACGTCCACGCCCTGCCAGAAACTGGAGGTTGCCAGCAACACCGTGTTCGGCGTCGTCCTGAACTGCTGGAGAAGAAGGGAGCGTGGCGCCGTGCCCTGCACGAGGATCGGAAAGCTGACCGCCCGTTCGACGACCGGCTGCACGGCGCGCAGCATCGCGTAGCTGGTGAACAGCACGAACGCGCGGCCCCGTGTCCGCTGGAGGATCTCGACGATCTGTTCCGAGGCGGCCTGGGCGAATGCGGGCGAGCGTGGATCGGGCATGCGGGCCGGGAGGTAGAGGATCGCCTGCTGCGAGTAGTCGAACTCGGGGGGCAGGCGCAGCTCGCTTGCGGGGTGCACGCCCAGCCGGCCCCGCACGTAGTCGAAGGACCCGGCGACCGACAGCGTCGCGGAGGTCAGCACGGCCGCCTGGAACCGATCGAGCAGCTGCTCGCGGATGATGCCGGCGACCTCGATGGGCGAGGCGCGCAGGAACACGCCGCGGCCCCGCGTTTCCAGGTGGTAGACGAAGTCGGGATCGCCGGCCCGCAGCAGGAAGCGCAGCTGGTCGCGGATCTCGCCCGCGCGGCGCGCGATCGCCAGCGCGTTCTCGGGCGCGTCCTTCACGGCGTCAAACACCTGCTCCACGAGGTCGAGCGCGCCCGCCAGCTCGTGGCCCGCGTCACCGATGTCCGCCAGGAACTCGGAGGTGAGCCGCACGCGGTCCTCGCCCGTCGCCTGGTAAAGGGGCCCCGCAGCACGCCCGAACTGCAGGCCCATGAAGAACGCCCGCGCCCGATCGCGCAACTGCTCGATGCTCTGCCCGCGTTCGAACCCTTCCCGGTCGAGCCCGTGCGCGGCGATCGCCTGCTCGGCGTCGTGACACAGTTCCTCGACGCGGTAGTTGCTGACGGCGATGCCGAAGTACTGCGTCGCCACGTCCTCGAGCTGGTGCGCCTCGTCTATTACGGCATAGGCGCAGGCCGGGATCACCTCGCCGTACTCGTCCTGCCGGACGGCAGCATCCGCGCACAACAGGTGGTGATTGACGATCACGATGTCCGCTTCGGCGGCGCGCTGGCGCATGCGCGTCACGTAGCACTCGTTGCAGTGCGGGCAGTCGGAGCCGAGGCAGGCTTCGCTCGTCGCGGCCACCTCGTTCCACAGCGGCAGATCCTCGGGCAGGTCGCTCAGCTCCGCACGGTCGCCGGTTTCCGTTTCACGCGCCCAGTCGAGGAGCATTGCGAACATGGGATCGGTTTGACGTCGTCCGAAGTCCGATGTCCGAGGTCCGAAGTCGGAAGTCCGAGGTCCGAGGTCCGACGGCGCTGCGCCGTTGCTCTGGCGCAGCGTCTCCAGGCGCTGCAGGCAGAGATAGTTGGCGCGCCCCTTCATGTAGGCGGCCGTGAAGCGGACGCCCAGCGCCTCGGCCAGCGCGGGCAGGTCCTTGAAGTAGATCTGTTCCTGCAGGTTCTTCGTCCCGGTGGACACCAGGACGCGCTGCCGGCCGAGAATGGCCGGCACCAGGTAGGCGAGCGTCTTGCCCGTGCCGGTACCGGCTTCGACGAGAATGCGGCCGCCTCGTTCGAAGGCTGCGGCGACGGCCAGCGCCATGTCGCGCTGGCCGGGCCGCGGTTCGAAGTCGGGCACGGCCCGGGCGAGGGGCCCGTCATCCTCGAACACCCGGGCGACGAGCGAGAGCAGTCCTGCTGGCATGGCTAGTAGCGAAACTTCGCCACGGGCCTTCGCCGATCGATCGGCCCGCGGCGAAACCTCGTTACCGCAGGCGTTCGGCGTAGAGGGGGAACTTCTGACACAACTGCTCGACCTCCGCCCGCACGGCCGACAGCACGCGGTCGTCGTCGGGCGACGACAGCACCCGCGCGATGTATTCGCCCATCATCTCCATCTCGGGTTCGCGCATGCCGCGCGTCGTGACGGCCGGCGTGCCCACGCGGATGCCGCTGGCCACGAGCGGCGGGTTCTGGTCGAACGGGATCGTGTTCTTGTTCACCGTGATGCCGGCCTTCCCGAGCGCCGCCTCGGCCACCTTGCCGGTGATGCCCTTCGAGAAGACGTCGACGAGCATCAGGTGATTGTCGGTGCCGCCGCTGACCAGGCGGAAGCCGCTCGCGGAGAGCGTGGAGGCGAGGCGCGCGGCGTTGGCCACGATCTGCCGCTGGTAGGCCGCAAACGGGGGTTCGGCTGCTTCCTTCAGGCAGACGGCCTTGGCCGCGATGATGTGTACCAGCGGGCCGCCCTGCACGCCGGGGAACACCGAGCGGTCGAGGTCCTTCGCGAACTGCGCGCGGCAGAGGATCAGGCCGGCACGCGGACCACGCAGCGTCTTGTGGGTCGTCGTCGTCACGAAGTCCGAGTGCGGCACGGGGCTCGGATGGACGCCCGCCGCCACGAGCCCCGCGATGTGCGCCATGTCGGTGACGATCGCGGCGCCGACGCGGGTGCCGATTTCCCGGATGCGCGGGAAGTCGATGATCCGCGGGTAGGCGCTCGCGCCCACCATGATCATCTTCGGCTTGTGCTCTTCGGCGAGTTGCGCCAGCTGGTCGTAGTCGATGCGCTCGGTGTCGCGGGTCACGCCGTAGGGCACGATGTTGTACAGCTTGCCCGAGAAGTTCAGCGGGTGCCCGTGCGTGAGATGGCCGCCGTGCGAGAGGTTCATGCCGAAGACGGTGTCGCCCGGCTTGAGCAGCGCGAAATACACCGCCATGTTGGCCTGCGCGCCCGAGTGCGGCTGCACGTTGGCGTGCTCGGCGCCGAACAGCGCCTTCGCGCGCGCGATCGCGAGCGACTCGACGACGTCCACGAACTGGCAGCCGCCGTAGTAGCGCCTGCCCGGATAGCCTTCGGCGTACTTGTTGGTGAAGACCGAGCCGGCGGCTTCGAGTACCGCCTCGCTGACGAAGTTCTCCGACGCGATGAGCTCCAGCCCTTCGGCCTGGCGCCGGGTCTCGTCCTGGATGGCCTGCGCGACATCCGGATCGGTCTCGGCAAGTGAACGGTTCAGGTGACTGGTGGCGACATTGTTCATGATGGCTACCTGACCGTCCCGGCCTGAAGGCCGGAACGTGCGAGACACTCACTCGGACTTCGGACTTCGGACTTCGGACGACGTAGCGGGTCCACCCTCCAGCGCGGCGATCTTGTCGATTCGGCGCTGGTGCCGCCCGCCGTCGAACGGCGTGTCGAGGAACGTGCGGACGAACGCAAGAGCGGTGTCGGCCGGCGTGATCCGCGCGCCGAGGGCCAGGACGTTGAGATCGTTGTGCCGCCGCGCGACGGCGACCGCCTCTGCCGAGCACGCGGCCGCGGCGCGAATCCCCGGGATCTTGTTCGCCGCAATGGCCATGCCGATGCCTGTGCCGCAAATCACGATACCGCGGTCGACGGCACCGTCGGCGACCCTGCGGCCGACGGCGGCGGCGATGTCGGGGTAGTCGACCGACTCGGGCGACGAGCAGCCGAGGTCCTCGCAGGGCACGTGCAGCTCGTCGAGGAACCGCTTCAGGCGTTCCTTCAGGTCGAATCCTGCGTGATCGGCTCCCAGGGCAATGCGCATCCGGGGAATTCTATCGCAGAGCGGCTGTACAATCACGTGAGCCATGGCTGAACCAACCGTCGCGATCTCGGGCCGGGGCGAGGAACGCATCCGCTCGGGCCATCTCTGGATCTACCGCAGCGACGTGACGAGCGTGCGCGCGGCCGGCGGCGACACGGTCGTCGTGCAGGGGCCGCACGGCCGGCGGCTGGGCCATGCGCTCTTCAGCGACCGTTCGCAAATCGCGCTGCGCATGCTCGCGACCGACGATCGTCCCGCCGACCTCTCGCTGTGGCGGGACCGGCTGCAGGCGGCCGTCCGCTTCCGCGACGGCCTGCACATCGACGCCACGGCCTGTCGCCTCGTCCATGGCGAAGGCGATCTGCTTCCCTCGTTCATCGTCGATCGGTACGGCGACTGTCTGGTGGTGCAGGCACTCTCGCAGGGCGTCGATCGGCTCCTGCCGGATCTCACGCGCCTGCTGGTCGAGGAGCTGCGGCCGCGGGGAATCCTCGCGCGCAACGACTCGCGCGTCCGCGCGCTCGAAGGCCTGCCGACGAGCGTCGAGGCGCTGCACGGCGAGGTGCCGAAATCGATCGTGGTGCGCGAGGCGGACGTCGAGTACGACGTGGACCTGTGGCAGGGGCAGAAGACCGGCCTGTTCCTGGACCAGCGCGAGAACCGCGACGCGGCGGCCACCTATGCGCACGGTCGCCTGCTCGACTGCTTCAGCTATCACGGCGCGTTCGCGCTGCGGCTGGGGAAGCGCTGCACGGAGGTCACGGCGGTGGACATCTCGGAGGACGCCGTCGAACGCATCCGCGCGAACGCCGCGCGAAACGGGATGGCGATCGAGGCGCGCGCCGCCAACGTGTTCGATGAACTGCGCCGGCTGGAACGCGAGGGCGAGCGATTCGACACGATCGTGCTCGACCCGCCGGCGTTCGCGAAGAACCGCGCGTCGGTCGATCGCGCGCTCGCCGGTTACAAGGAGATCAACCTGCGCGCGCTGAAGCTGCTGTCGCCCGGCGGCCTTCTGGTGACGTGCAGCTGTTCCTATCACGTGGACGAGGCGATGCTCGGGCAGGTGGTGTACGAGGCCGCCCAGGATGCGCGCGCGCCGGTGAGCGTGGTCGAGAAGCGGATGCAGAGCCGCGATCACCCGGTCCTGCTCGGCGTCCCGGAGACGTACTACCTCAAATGCTTCATCCTCAGGCGGCTGGCATAGGGCGCCGCGCACGGTGAAGCAGTCGGCTTTGGGCCTTAGGCTTTGGGGCTTGTACGGCTGTGGGCTGGGCCGGCTCTGGGCCTTGGCCCCGAGTTGGTGTTGTGCGATTCCACGGCAAGATGTCCTGCCGGCGGTGAGGAACGGCGCAGCCCGCAAGAAACCGCGTCGGACGCGGCCCGCTCTGCTAGAATCGCTCCGTCTTTCACTGAACTCCACGCGAGGTACTCGAGTGGCCAGGTCGAAACGTCCCAGCACGCCCGACGCGCCTCGGAACGTCGCCAAGGCCGAGAAGATCGCCGAGCGCTACACGCATCCCGACAAGACGAGCCCGATGCGGCCGGATGTGGGGACGCAGTCGCAGTTCCGCAAGAAGAAGCCGCCGGCCACATGGCGCTACGATTCGGCGCTCGCGCCAGCGCTCGACTGGGACGGACAGAACGGCGCGCGCGAACTTGGAGAGTGGCTTCTCGGGGTCATTGGAAGACTCATGTCCCGCGCGGTTCCGCCGGACCTCGACCTCCAGAACGGCGACGCCCTCGACGCGCTGTTTCGATTGGATCCTCCTGAGCAGTTCTGCGCGCTCGACGGCCGCGTCCTCGTCACCGTTCGCTCGCTCGAAGAGGCGGTTGAGCACCTGAAGCGCCTGGGCCGGCCGTTCCTCAACTGGGCGGGCAAGGCCGAGCGGCTTTCATTCGACGTTCCCACGCTTCCGCTCTTCGTCCACGAGCGCCTCTCGACGAAGGCGATCGTCGACACGCTCGTCGCCCATCGGAA
>Ga0315279_10002768_pt1 | contig 25651 bp, 21 predicted proteins | sample YL17G06_20_MG_FD_203694 | JGI IMG/M metagenome (GOLD analysis project Ga0315279, IMG submission 203694) | Sediment microbial communities from Yellowstone Lake, YNP, Wyoming, USA - YL17G06_20 | ecosystem: Environmental > Aquatic > Freshwater > Lake > Sediment | place: USA: Wyoming | collected...
GCATGGTACTGGGTATGTCAACCTGAATTGACATTCTGCTGATGCTTGGTTCTTGATTATGTTATAGTTTGGTGCAATGTTCAATATTGCTTGTGCCCCTAGACATCCGCCATTTACACTGCCGCAATCTCTGCTTGTATCTTTGTTCGTCATCCAATGCCAATAATCGTCTTCTATTGCTCCAATCTTGCATCTGAATTCCATACCGTATTTTATGCCACCGTTATAAGTCAGACCTTCTATGTCTAGCACATTGCTTACTGGACACATTGCTGCTGAATGTGATGGATCTGTCAAGTCGTCTGCCGCTATGAATGCCCATAGATCAACTCCACCCTCAGCCAAGTTTTCTATCATTAACTTGTTGGTGGACATGACTGTTTGACCTGGATATCCATCTTCGAATTCTACGCTTGGAGCACCATCGTTAGTCTTCAATTCCAACATGATAGCTGGGTTGAAGAACCAAGTCTGAGCTATACCATTGTCGCTAACTGTTCCCTTTAAATCCATTGCCTTGATGTTTATCATGCTGTCTCCGTACCAAGATGGTTCAACTGTTAAGATACAGTTGAATACCTTGTCTGTTGGCAAGTTTATACCTGCTGGTGTGAATGGTTTTGCTGGTATTTGATTCTTATATGCTCCTTGCGTGAAACCATCTGTACCTGTTACTTCCGTACATAAGGCTTCATTCATACCGTCAACAGTGAAGAATGCATAACCAATGTCTTGTGCACCGTTCAAGTCTCTGACAGCTACTCTAAAGTATATCTGTTCTCCTGTGAATGCATACTCGTCTGCTCTAACTTTACCTAAGTCAATCAGACACCCATCGAACTGGGCATCTTGTTTACCTGTGACAGGATCTGGTATGTATGGTCTACTTCCACCATTACCTGCAGGACAACAAATGTCATATTTTGAGTCGAGCAAGTATATTTCTGGTGGTAAGTTTCCTGGACCTGCTTCAACAGGGAATGTATCTGCAAAAACTGGTGTTGCTAGTATTGCTAAAAGAGCTACTGCTACTATTCCAACGAATAGTTTATCCATTATATCTACCTCCATATTTAATGTAAATAAGATAGGATATTAAAGATTTATACTTTATTTGTCATTAAATATGATATTTTACTTAATAATGACAGGAAATAGTTTATTATATAAAATAAAAGAATTTTCTACCTTATCTAAAAATAATTTCTTTTTTTTAGTAAGGATTGTTATCAGCAACCAGTGGTATATTCATAAAACAGAAAAGAATTTGAAAAAAATAGAAGTAAGGTTTCTCGGATTTCCCTCATCGAAACATATGGAGATAGTAGAGTCAGAAACTATTCTAACTGCTCTTAACTAACATATTGGAATGGTTTATATAAACCGTTTGTGAAAAGAAAATCTAGATTTAAAATTCATGAAATCTGTTATAAAAATAGATTGAATTAAATGATTTACAGAGCTCTTACGATTACGTGGAATGCTCCTTCTGTGAAGTCACCGATGCATGGTACTGGGTATGTCAACCTGAATTGACATTCTGCTGAAGCCTGGTTCTTGATTATGCTGTTAGCAATAGTTAACAATGGCACTGCGCCTAGACAGCTATTCTTGGTGCAATCCTTGCTTGAATCTTCATTTTGCATCCAATTCCAACTATTTTGATATATTGCTCCGATCTTACATCTGTATTCCATACCGTATTTCAAACCGGCTGGAGATGTTAGACCTTCTATGTCTAGTACGTTGCTTAGTGGACATTTAGCTGCTGAATGTGATGGGTCTGTCAAGTCGTCTGCCGCTATGAATGCCCATAGATCAACTCCACCCTCAGCCAAGTTTTCTATCATTAACTTGTTGGTGGACATGACTGTTTGACCTGGGTATCCTGGCTTAAATCCTACGCCTGGAGCACCATCGTTTGTCTTCAATTCCAACATGATAGCCGGGTTGAAGAACCAAGTCTGAGCTATACCATTGTCGCTAACTGATCCGCCTATGTTTTGTGCCTGGATATTTATCAGGTCGTAGCCGTACCAAGATGGTTCAACTGTTAAAATACAGTCGAAGATTTTATCTGTTGGTGCGTTGAAACCAGCATTTACAAATGGCTTTGCTGGAATTTGATCAAACCATTGACCTGGTACTGGATTTAATTTTTGAGTTACATCAGTGCACAATGCTTCATTCATACCGTCAACAGTGAAGAATGCATAGCCTATATTTTCTGCACCATTCAAATCTCTGACAGCTACCAAGAAGTGGATTTGCTCTCCCGTGAAAGCATACTCAGATTTTCTTACCTCACCGACATCAAAAATACAACCATCTGTCTGAGGGTCCTGATTGCCAGTTAAAGGATCCGGGATATATGGTCTACTTCCGCCAGTTCCGCTGTTTCCATTCGCTGTGTCAACAAAATCTGTAATTTTACTCCCAGCACAAAGATCATACTTGGATGATAACAAGTATACTTGTGGTGGGTTGCCTCCTGGCATGTAGCCAAATCCAAAAGGAAATTCCTCGGAAGAGACAGTAACGCTTGGACCAGAGAAAACCATTAGTCCTACCAAAAATATTGTAAAAACTATAGGAAATATTTTGCTGTTAGTTTTTTGATTAATTAACATCACAGTCCCGGACTATTTTATAAAAATAATATTGTATAATTAGAGATTTAAGGCCAATAGGATATTTTTAAGAAGTTTTACACCTATTTCCGACAAAATCCGTTTCTATTTTATGTAAGAATTACTTAATAGTCGTTATCCCTTTATGGTATAAATTCTTTCTCTAACTTTAATCAAATCTTCATTCTTGCATCCATTCTCTGAATAAACAACTGATACATTATATTGTCTTAAGAATTGTGTGTCGCTACAATTGCTATCGAGGAAATTGGTTATCTCTTTGTTGAAATCTAGAATGTCTGTATTTGGCCCAAATGGCGTGACTGATAAGACTTTTCTTTCAGCTATTGCAGGCAATGCTCTAGCCTTCCAAGGATCTAGCAATACTATAGCATCTTTTTGAGTGTTATCTCGAATCCATAAGAAGTCTTGATATTCCCTTTCATCGATGACATGATAGTATTGTTCCGAAAAGTGTTGCTGGAGTGATAGAGCTATCGCAATCAACAGAATGATTGCTATAACTGGTTTTATTTTTATCTTCGACAGTCCATATCCTGCAACCATCACCATGAGTATGAACAAAGGCATGTATGTTCTATGATAACTAAAGAGCAAAAGCCATCCTGTGTTGATGTAGAAAAGTATTACTAAAAGAAAAATTATTACACCAATTAAAATCGTCCAGTCTTCTTTCCTCTTTGATTGCGTTAAGAAATAAAAACCTATGAAGAAAAATGCAATCGGTACATAACCAAACAATGGAGGAATCATCTGCACATAACCCCAGAAAGAGTATGTTACTGCTCCTATACCCTTGCTGCTGAATGCAGGGATGAACCGTGGTAGAACGATTAAAAAAGATAGTATCATGCTGAGAAAAATCATGCCAGACTTTTTTCTATCTTCTTTCAAGTTTAAAATTGCATAGACGAACAAGAGAAGGAATATCGGAACGATGGTTAATGGATGAGAGAATAATATGAAAACGTTGATTGCAAAGAGCAGAATGTAGTGTTTAAAATTTTTAGCATGATAAACGATGAACAGAGATAAAGGTATGAAGATAAGACTCAAGTTGAGCGGTAGGAGCAAGCTCGGGCCACCGATTGTTACGTTGCTCGGTATCAAAGCTGTCAGTATTGCTGATATGTATGCGACATCATTGCCCCATCTTTTCGCTAACAAGAAAACGCATAGAACTGAGATTATTGCTAAAATGCTAGGTAAGATTACTGGAATCTTGATGCCCAAGCCAGTAAGTTTTTGTATGCCAGCTAAAAACAGATGATATCCAATCTCCAAATCATTCGAAGACAGTTTACCAGTGAAAGGATCCTCAGTTAAAAAACTATTAGTCCGAGCTATTTCATCGGCTATGGTTATGTGAAACCATTCGTCTACGTGCAATGGGAATGGATAATTTATATGAGGAATGTATGCAACAAAGGCTGCAAAGATTAGGATTGCTGCTAAAAATAAGCATTGAATTTTTTTATCAGACATACTTTCTAAAGAAAATATTCAAAGATTTAAGGGTATTGTGCGGTCCCAGAGTCTTAAAAATTTTATTATTAATTTTTCCCAGGACAAAAATCTATCTGATTCTATTGGGTTTATTTCTTCTTCCTTTTTGTTCCATATATTCTTGTTCCTCCTGCTTGTTCCCAGAAATCATCACTTTTTCTAAGACCCGAAGGACCTTGCCGGAATTCTCTTCTACGTCTATCAGCTTCTGCCACATCTCTTCTTGCCTGTATTCTTTCCAACTCCCTTGCTCTTTCTTCTGCTTTCTCCTTTTGCTTCTCGTCCATCTTCCTCTTCAACCAACTTCCAAGTCCCATACTTATCATTTATAATTATGTTCTCCAGTGACATAAATCTCAAGAACAAAAATCTATTTTTCTCTGTGGATTATCTCTTTTTATCTTTAAGTTTTTACTTAAAAGTTATGAAAGGTTTCGCAAATCTCTTTGGCTGGATTATAGAAGAGAAGGATTTCATCAAGAACAGTACGATTGTTTTTCTTTCGAGTGCTTTTGCAAGTGTCATACTTTTCTTAACAAACCTGTACTTCTCAAAATTATTTGGACCGGTTTTATTCGGGAATTTCAAGACTGTTCTTTACTTGTTCACTCTCCTGCCTTCATTGATAGACTTAGGCATGTCGGTTACTTTTCAAAAGTACATAGCTGAGTTCAGGATGAAGGATAAGAAGAAGATTGGATATATGGTCAGATGGTTCTTGAAAATCAGGATTGTAAGCTTTTTAGTCTTACTCGGATTCTTGTTCATTTTTAATAATCAGCTTGCTGTCTATTTTTTACATGATGGATCGTTGTCATACCTTATGATAGCTGGATTGCTTATTCTAACAACAAGTTTTTTCAGCATTCTTAGGCCAATGGTAGGAGGTTATGAAAACTTTAAGCTTTTTTCATTATCAAATATTCTAACGAACATCCTGTATGCAGGAATAGGGATTGGACTAGGTTATTATTTTGGCATATTTTATGCAATCGTAGGGTTTTCTATCGCTACTTTGATCGGCAATCTTGCCTGTCTGAAATTTTTATTCAAGCAAGATACTTTTAATCGAAATGAAGAGTTTGACGTCAAGAAAATATTCTGGAAGTATTCCTTGCCCATGCATATCTTGAACATTCCAGGGTTTCTAGGCTTAGGCATCGTTCCTGTGTTGAGCCTGTTCTTCTCGGCTAAATTAATCGGCTATTTTTCCTTTGCCTTCATGTTCTACTATGCAGCTTTGATAATCCCTAGTAGTTTGAGCACTGTCCTGCTTCCTAAAGTTTCTAGGCTGCATGGGCTGAATAAACATGATGAGGCTTTTAGAAGTTTGAAGAGGATATTGGGAACTTATACTGTCATTGTTGTCGTGGGAATAATCGGAACTTTATTGTTTTCTGGATGGTTTGTTTCTTTAATAGCTAAAGATTATTTGCCAGGATTGTTGTTGTTCAAGGTTATAGTTTCCATGGGATTCCTGCTGGGTTATTTTGCCATATACACCTCTTATCTGAGTGCGAAAGGCAAGATCAAGGAGAATGCATTCATCGTATTGTTGCAGAATTTGATTTTGTTTGTAGTCAGCTTTATTCTTCTTTCAATGAGTTGATTATTTTATTGAATAGAAAAAATTATAAGCCATGAGATAAATAGAAATTATGCCAAGACATGAAAAAGATGAGCACGAACATTGGGAACATGGTGCTAGACGACATAAATTTGGGTTTGCATTGTTTCTTTTGATTGTTGGTTTCTTTTGGCTGTTCAGAGATTTAGGTTATATACAAAGTTTACCTTTCTGGCCACTTGTACTGATTTTCTTTGCAGTTTTCTTGTTGTTGAGTAAAGTTTGATTTACAAAGAAAATTTTATTGAATAGAAAAAATTATTTTTTGGCTGGCGGTGCAGTCAATTGAATTGTTTGAGTTTGCTGACCTATTATGTTATTCCCATTAAAGACTTTGACAACTATTGTGTAAGGGGTTGGTGTTACTGGAGTATGCCATTCAAGACTGTAAGAAAGACCTGAAGGACAATATCCAAAGCATGAATTAACAGTCTGAGTAATGATGAGTTCGGATGTAGCCCTGCCTGATTCATCGATGCAACTTGTCCCGCCAGAAGTTGTGACAACACAATTAACAGTGTGGCCTTTTCCCTTAGAAGGACCTGTAATATCAAAAGTTATTTTCGTGACAGACTCGCCTGGGTTAAATGAAATCGTTACTGGAAATGTTACAGTAGTTGCTGCTTTTGCACTTGATGGTGCTGTTATTGTTACTATAGCTGCCGATACAGGACCACTAGACACTATCAAGGCTGAAAGAAAAATTGTAAATATTACTGGAATGATTTTGTCAAGCTTTAAAATTCCTTTTGCAGTTTTATGAAATTTTATATCTCTCAATTTAATCAGTAACTAATTCTCTGAATGTTAAATTATAAATGCTTTATGCCCATTTTTCACTACTTAATAGGAATTTCATTTCTAAAATTTGAAAAAAATATTGATGAATTTTATAAGTTGTTAAGATTTGGGTTTCCATTTAAATTTATATTTTCTTTGTTCTGATTTGCTTCTTCTCCAATTATAAACTAAGTAAGTAATACAAAAAATCAAAGTGATAATCGATATTGCAGAGTCTATGTAGAACCATTTTTGTGTCAGGTAAAAACATGGTAAAGAATTTATAATTCATCCCAACTTCCTATTTGATATAAAAGTATGCTATAATAACTTTACCTACAATAAAATTAGTTATGATAAAGATGGCAATCTTGAATACACCGATGTTATTTTGGGCCAGTTACCTCTAATATAAAAAAATGATGATAAGGATTGAAAATAGGATGTTCTTCTTTTTTAATTTTAAATCCCACTTTGTTAATGATTTTCTTGATTTTTCTTTTTGAATAACCTATTCTTCCCATTTCCCACTGATGTTCTAGATCATTAGGCATTTTCAAAAAAAAGACTGGTATTATTATTAAGAAATCTAATATTTTGTCCTGTAATCTTGCAGTAATTTCAAACCTTATGCAAGAATATGGAATTGATATTACTGCATATTTTTTTGTGACTCTTTTTATTTCTTTCAAAGAAGTTTCAAAGTATTTGAAAGGTATATGTTCCAATACTTGAGAACAGAGAACAATGTCAAAACTTTTATCTTTGAATGGCATTTTTCTAACATCACCAACATAATCTGGTTTTAATCTTAAGTCACAATCAAAGGTTGTGACTTTAAAGTTGTTGTTTTTAAGATAATTGGAAACTGTTTTATTCCCTACACCTATTTCAAGAATATTTTTCTTACCCAAAAGCTTAACTAATTTTATCTGTGTAAAGTATGAACTGAATCTAGGAAAATTATCATAATCTGATTTATAATACTCTGTATTGAATTTTTTTTGGTGGAATTTTGTGCGAATCATAAATTTACACATTAAATTTTTTATAATAACAAATATTTTTAATGTAAAACCTATTTTTAATATATTCTTTATCACTAATCGTTAATCGAAATATATCAGTTGAATTTATTGTTGTATTTCCAAACCTAATGTTGAGTTTATCGTATGGGACATAAATTTTTTGCCAATCTTTTCCAATTGAATAATATACCCTTCCAAGACCGCATGTTTTACCGTTTACATTGCATACCGTTTCATATAAACCAACATCGATAACATTAATAAAATTATCACTTTTTATTTCAAAAGAAATTCCATCTCCTGTTAAAATAAATGGATATTGAACAAAAACATAACCGTTATTTATGTTATAATCAATAACACTTTCGTTCCATAGAGTAGTTATAGTTATATTGCTTCCTTTTTTATAAGAAGCTTTAATGTCATTTGCCGAAAATTCTATACAATCTGTTTTTGTATATAAGTTATCGGTATTTATTTTGTATAGTGAAATATACGGGTATCCTTGAACATAAACATTATACACATTATCAAGTTTAGAAAAATTAATGGTTGGAGTTATACCGCCACTTTTATGCGAGTTGTGTATAAATACATATTTAGCACCATTTGCAATACTTTCGTCAATATCCTCATTTAAAGATTGTTTAATTATCTCTCTATTATCGACATATTCCTTCATCAAATACCAGAATCTTATACCAGAAACTGTTGCATTTTTATCAGTATTTTCATTTAACCATTTTCCTAATAATTCTAGACCTTCCCCATCCCCAACTCTGTAAAGTTTACTTGCCCCTTTAACACCACCAATAATAATATTGTTATAGGCATTATACATGGAAGGATTCCATGATACTAATTCAACAAAATTTAATACAATTATTACAAATATTATTAGATAAAAATAATTCTCTTTTTTTTCCTCTAATTTCCAAATAAATTTATTAGAATTAAATACAATTTGGTTAATTGTTTTAATAAATATCGAAGAACTAAACAATATTACTAGAGGCCAAAGGTCATAAATTCTATGAACAGTTGACGGCAAACCACCAAAATAGTGGATGAATAAAATATAAAATAATATTATAGTTATAAAAATATTTTCATAATACAAACGTTGTTTTTTTATTAGTCGTAAATATAAAAATGATATTAATGAAAAAATGAAAATCAAACTGGTTATGGTGGTTAATTTCCCGAATAGCATCCAAAAATAGTAAAGTGGGATATTACTACTACTAATTTTAATCCCTTTATAATCGTTGACTTGTGAAGGATATTCACCCTGATTTAAACTAAGTATATATAGCATGACACCTTTTATATGATTCCAATCTCTTGCTCCACTCCAAATTATTGGAGGAATTATAAATAAAATGAAAAAGAAAAGGATAACTTTTGAAACAGGTACATCTTTCTTAATTGTTTTAACGATTAATATAATAATTAAAGGTGCTATTAATGGAAATATATAAAATTTTGTAAGTATACCAAAAGAAAATGATACTGATGATATTATCAGACTTTTGTTTTTTTTACTATTAAGAAAATCTAAAAAATAATATAAACCTATTAAAAAAAGAGATATTAACAGCGTATCAAGATATGCCGAACCATCTAGTGCAATAGAAACAGGAGCAAATAACAGTGATAATGACGAAAGCAAAGCTATTTTTTTATCAAAATATTTTTTACCAATAAAATATACTATTACACAATTTAATGAACCTAGAATTACATTTAACAATCTTGCACTAATCAGACTATTAAAACCAAAAAAATTTCCTATAAATATTAGTAGGGCCATTAAAATTGGAGCTAGAGGTGGATTAACAAAAAAAGGAGATACCGGTGGGTATATTTCATGCTTTAATTGAAAAAAATATTTCCAGAAATTAGAAACAAACCATAACCCCAAATCTTTTACATGAAAAATTTCATCAGCAAGCCAACCTTGTTTAACAGCTGTATTTAATCTAAAAAGAAATGAAATTATGAAAATAATAATAAATACCAAATCTTCATTTTTCATCGATAACACTCCCGTAGAGATTTAATGTTTGTTTGATTATTTTGTTTTTATTAAATTTCAGATTGGTGATAAATCTGTTTCTCTTACCTATTTTCATCATCTTTTGTCTGTCTACTATCAAATCACATATTATTTTAGAAAGTTCTTTAAAGTCTTCTGGCGGATATAAATATCCATTAACTGAATTTTCTATTAATTCTGGAGAAGCTCCAATATTAGATGCAACAATTGTTTTTCCCGCTGTCATTCCCTCAAGTGTTACTCTGCCTAGCGGTTCTGGGTATATCGATGGTATTGCTATTATTGATGCTGTTTTAAATAGCCTTTCCATTTCCTTATAATTTTTTTTACCTATCAGAGAAACATTATTTTTTAGATTTAATTTTTCTATTAGTTTTAAAAGATTTTTTTTATATGGCCCTTCACCTGCAATTATTAATTTATAATTTTTATATTTATTAGAAATATAATAAAATGCCTTGATTAAAATATGAAAACCCTTTTCTTCTTTTAGACGCCCAGCGGAAAAAATAATATTATTGTCTTCAAAATTATTATTATATTTCCAATCTGGAGGAAGATTATAAATTAGTTCTATTTTTTCTTCTGGTATGCCAAATATTATCAAATTATTCCTTATATGTTTACTTATAGCTATTATTTTGTTAGCATTTAACAATGCTTTTTTTATCGTTTTAGATCTATACAAATACATATTAGTTGCTAAAAATTTATATAATAAATTATCTGAAAAAACAGGTAATCTGGGCAAATTATCTCTAACTGTTACAACTACTGGAATTTTTAATTTTAAAGCCGCATTAATTATTGAAGGTAGGATATAAATATCCTGAATGTGTATTAAGTTGGGTTTTTCCTTTAATAAAATTTTTGTTGCTTTGACACTTAATAATTTATCAATTAATTGACTGCCAATTATCAATATTTTTTTTGGAACAAATTTAAATGGTATCCCAATTATTTTTTTGTCACTATTATTACCTATTGTTAAAATCTTAATTTTTAATTTATTTTTACCTAGTTCTTTTTCAAGTAAATTAGTACTTATTTCAGCACCTCCTAATGGTTTGTCATAAAATGCATATGCAAAGATTATTTTCATCTCTTCAACTCCTTTCTGAGAAAACCTATTAAAAAAAAAACACCATAAGAAATGTGGGTCTTTATTATTCCAAACCAGACCAAAAACAAAAGTTTCAGATTGCCCAACAAAAATGCTGACAATAGCGTTAGCGTTAAATAAAATGCGATAACCGAAATGTAGACGTATCTGTTGATGACCCAGCCTAATAATAAAAAGAGAACAAAAAATGATGGGATGAAGTAGGTGAGCCTAAACGATGTTTCAGGGAACTTTTTAGCGAAGAAACCGCGGTGTAGACCGAACTTTGATACTTGAGCCAAGTGTTTTCTGAACAATGGTCTCCTATGGTGATAGACAACCACGTCTTGAGCCTCCAGCATTTTACCCCCAAGTTTTTTTATGTCGAGACAAAGCAGAGTATCTTCCCCAGGCCAATATTTTTCATTCCATTTGATTTTTTTAAATAGGGACTTTCTTGCTATGAAATTACATGAGTGAATATCATCACTGTCATTGATTTTACCCGTTTTATACCTTGTTGACATCCCAGCCATTAAAAAAGATGACATCACCAATCCACCAGCCTTTTGCATATTGCTGTCATTCTCTGGTGTTACCCCTGGACCACCTAAAGCCACAACCTCGGGTTTTGAGAAATATTTGATGGCATTCTTTAGCCAGTTTTTCTTAGGATAGGCATCAGAATCGATGAATGCATAGAATTCCCCCTTGGAGTGTTTGACACCTATGTTCCTTTTTTTTCCAGGGGACACATTCCCAGTGGGAATTATTCTTACTTTATTTATTTTTTTAATTTTAACATCAGGTAAGAGGATGATTTCAAAATTTTTATAGTCCAATTTTTTGCATTCTTTAACGCATTCATCCACATATTCATCAAATTTCTTACATGGAACTATTATTGAAACTGATGACGATTTCATATTAAGATCAACTCAGTTATTTTTTTGAATATTTTCATCCCTACCAAGTAAGAAATTATAAATTAAGAGATTTAAGTCTTAAAGTGCATTTTTCTACGAGAAATAAGGATTATTGCTATTTAGAATAATCTCATCCAATATTCAATAGGAATCAGTTGTCATAATACCTGAGAACCTTTAATCGATAGAATATCGCAGCTGTATCAACTAACATTCTCACTATATCATTCATTTTTATCCTTCCAGCAATTCTTTGGGAATTCAATTCTATCGGAGCTTCCTTGATCTTAAACCCATGATGATTCGCATTCACTAACAACTCTAAGTCGAATGCATATTTCTTGACCAGGACTTTGGGGAGTATCTTCTTCAACACATCGTACTTGAAGAGCTTGAGCCCTGCCTGTGTATCTTTTACAGACAATCCAAAAAGAATCTTGTTCAATAAATAATAGGCAGAGCTGAGTATCTTCCTCTTCAAAGGATAATCTATTTTAGAGAGGGGGTGCCTCTTAGAACCTATAATCACATCAGCATCACTCTTTTCCATGAGCTTCATGAATTCTTTTATTTGATGTGGATGCAGATCTCCATCAGCATCGATGAACGTTACCAAATCACCGGTCGCATACTCGAACCCATGTTTCAACGCTTCTCCTTTACCACCGTTCCTTCCATTCTCTATGACTTTCACATGTCCATTATTCTCAGCATTCTTCCGAGCTTCCAAATAAGTGTTGTCAGTAGATCCATCATCGACGACAAGTATCTCATAATTTCCAGGATTGGAAAAAACTTTCTCGATATCTTCTATGGTCTTACGTATATGAGGACTCTCGTTGTACGCGGGAACAATAACACTAATCTTACACATTCTTTCGTCTACCTTTACCATTCGGCAATAATGACAATAGGAATGGAGTTATTTATTTTAAAAGGCAGGAAATTATATATTTCTTTCTTATATTCCTTTATTAATAAGTTTTCTATCAAAGAATAAATTTAATGACTTTTCTATGAAAAATGAGGTATTTTAATATTAGATATAAAAATTACTGGGCGGTGACAATATGCTTTGCTATTTTATAGAAAACTATTTTCTCTTATTTTACCTATGAGAAAACTTATTCTTTGCCAATAGGTTGACGAGGATTTCTATGTCTATTATCTCATTACATTTAGGACATCTTATCTCCCAGAATTCATCGAATTGTTTGTCAGTAAAAGAATATGGAGGTAGACTTGACATTAATAAGGATTTTGGATTGAGGTTATAAACTGTTTGTGAAGAGAAAATACAGATTTGAAATCCTTAGAAAGTTATTTCTTTGTGATAGTTAATTCAAGATTCTTTTTCTTCAATTGATTTACCAATATCTCTAGATCAATGATCTCTTTGCACTTAGGACATCTCATCTCCCAGAATTCATCAAATTGTTTTGATGTCATTATATCAACAATTATAACTTAATAAAACATTTTAGGACTTATTACAAGAAATACATTTGTATTATAAACTATATAATGGATTAACTATTATTTCGTGGTCTTTCTAGGAAAAATAAAAGATTTTACTATGTTGTATAAAATACGAAAAATTATTTAAGCTCAGTAAAGAATTCTAGTGTTCCTTGATCATAATCACTCGTGTATGTGATTTTTGGTACGTACATCTGTATTTTTTTAGAGGGATCTAATAGCCCTAAAGAAATAGTACTGTTACAAGCTGGCAATGGAACAAAATTTCCAATTTCCACTCCTTTTTTAATCTTAAACTCGACCAAGCCTGGAAAGTCCTCTTCACAAACAGAGACATTCAATGGAAACTTCCCTATATTTTTTATTATCACATTATTTGTTGCGTATAATGTTTGTCCTGTATACAGAGGTTCGGGAAATGTTAATTCCATCCCATAATCAGAGTATTGTACTTGAATGCCGCTCATGATTGTTGTATTTATAAACGGCGTCCTGATTTTCATTGAAATATTAGGAATTATCAGAGTTATATTGAATAGATCATCCGAAGAAGTTCCACCGCCTGCGAGATTAATTGTATCACCTATACCAATTGTCCCATTACCATTACTGTCGTTAAGGTCGAATAAGAAAATATTTATCGGTTTTATAATTTGAGGAATATTAGAACTGTTTTTGAATTCTATTAAAAATACTCCTGTACCATTGCAAAAGATTCTTGTAGGACTGAAATTTGTACAATTAGTAATGTTTGTCAACTTAATTGAATAGAATACTTGTGTTATTGGATTAGTTAATGGATTGATCAAATAACCGCTTCCGCTGAGCCATCCATCTCCGTTATATTTTTTAATAGTGTCATTTCCCCAAACGGTTAAGCTCAAAGAAGGCTTGTTTGGCGAAAAGTCTGATATGTTGATTCCGAATATATTTTTTATACCATATTTCGGTGGATTAGTGCCAACGGCTGATATCCTGTAATAATTGTATTTTTGTACTCCTATGTCTATTGCCAAAGTTTTTACTGTCAATGATAAAAAAACTGCAACAAAAAATATTCCTATCAATACCTTATTCATTTTACTACCTCTAAAATTTTAATAAAAAAAGAAAAAAAGAAAAAAGGTTAGACCTTATACTGGCGTGCTATCTCTCTGCATATCCCACTTACACTGTGGAAATCTAGCAAAATTGTTCCATTCAGTGAATACTACATGTTGCTGTGGTACACGACCCCAGTAACAGGAAGTTTCTGCATCTAGATATAGATCGGTTGTACATTCACCGTTTTCAGCCTTGTATGCTTTAACATATATCTTGTCTCTTTCAGATCCTAGATAATCTGGTCCGTATGCTATATATTCGATACATACTGGAACTTTTCCGCCGGCTGGTGCATACTGAACTGAATAGGTTCCCATTGCTTTACATTCCATGTATTGATGTCCGAATGACTCACAATCTATATTTCCATTTGATATCAGTGTTACTGCCCATGGTTTAGCTATTAGTTTTTCTGGGTCTGGTAGGTATGATCCCTTTGCATAGAAATACAACTTACCCTGATAAAAGACAGGTGCTGATGGGTTGCCATATATCCAAGTTTCTGTAACTTGTGAATTTGCTCTTCCGTATTCCAGATAGTATATATTGATATCATTACCTTGTGCATCGTAAAGTGTATTTATTGTATATGGGAAATAGTCGAACGCTCCTGTTGTAATCTTTTCCTGACAATATGGTTTTAAAGCTGCCATTACTGGACTCATTGCTAAAATACTAAAAATTACTGGCAAAACTAACATTATTTTTCTCATTTTTTTCACCTTTTATTTTCCGTCGGTTTTATTTAGGTGTTAACCGAAAACCTTTGGGTATCATCGCACCCTTCGCTATCAAATAATTATGACTTTTTTTTCTGTTGAAAAAAATTCACTAATAGTTCCAAGTCTATCTCTTCTCCGCATTTAGGACATCTAAGTCCCAAGAATTGACTAAATTGATTCGTGTCTAAATCCACTAGATCTTTTTTACACTTTTCTGGTATTGTTTTTAATACCATATTGAATTTAATTGTGCTTCTTTTATAAAAAAGATTTATATTTAGTAGAGAATAAGTCAATATCTACTATATAGTAACTCTGATGGAAAAAAGGAGATATTTTAATACGAATTAGAAATATTTTTTCTATTTTATATAAGAATTACTTATATGTGATAACTATTTTTTTCCCGGGCAAAAAATCAGTTTTTATCAAACTAAATTTTAAATATTAATCAAAACAAAAACTATCTCTTAGTGATAATATGAAAAAAATTGAAATATTGGGTATAATAGCAATTCTAGCAATTCTTTCAGTTAGCATAGTAGCTGCAAGAAAGTTGCCGACAATTGGAAATACAGAAAAAGGTATGTTCAAAAATTTGGTCCAAGGATACTTTCACCCAGAGATAAACGGCTGGGGCATCGGACTTAATACAGAAAAAGACAGTTACTTAATCGCAAAGTTCCATGCAGTTTCAACAAAAACATTGCCAAACAGTAGAGTTGCTGAAATAATAAAAGAGGCAAGAGAAGGAAATTCAACCAGCTGGTCAGATGTAAGAGATAAAATAAAAGCTGCATTAGATACAGAAGGCACGACAAAAACAAAAGGTAGGATGCAAATAAACAAAGAAACTTATGTTCTGACAGGCATTGTAAGGACAAATACGACGTTCACAACAGATATAAGAACGAAGCCAGACTATTCAGCATGTGTAAAGCAAAACATTACTGCAGAAGATTGTGAAACTCAGTCCACGAAAGTTGGAGATTTGTCTTTGACTCAAAAAACAGCGGAGTTTGAAACAAACAAACAAAGAGTTTGGGCTGGAACGATGGATTTCAATGATACATCATATACATTGGTTGCCATAATTAACCCAAGAGAGTGAATGGAATGAGCATAAAAATAATCGCAATACTCGCAATTTTAGTGATAGCTGCGTTTGGTTTGGTGTTTATGAAAAAGACGCCAAATAAAGTTATAACGCCTACTACAACACCTACGACTGCACCTGAAACCACCACTGCTACAACAACTGCCACTACAACACCTACTACAACTGTTACAACTACGCCTTCTACAGCAACAGGAGAAGAATCGATACTTTCTGATCAAATAAACTCTTTAACTGATCAACAACTAGCAGCAATTTCTATCGATATGAAAGATTTTTCGACATCAACACAGAACGATATAGCAACTGACAGCAGTATTTTCTTATACAAATAACTCTTTTCTTTTTTATTTTTCGATATTCTATCAGATAGATTTTTTCTCTATCAAATCTTTAGTTTCTTCAAATTCTCTCTTATAGTCTTTGTGTTCTTTTACAAGTCTATTCAATCTTCTTTGATTAAATACACCAGCGGAAATTGTAAGTCCAAAAAGAATGAGGAACCCAAAGAAAGGAATGTCTGAAAATATATTGGAACCATTCTTATAATCTGTAGATGCTGTGATGGCAGCTGCTCCTGCTGCTCCAAGAGATGTGGCATATGCAGTAAACATCCCTATGAGAGTTCCTCTTACATCATCTCTATTATCGTTTATATTTTTAGCCAGTCTAGACTCTTTTTCCCATAAATTTGCCTTATCGAGGTACTCATCAGCAATAAACTTTTCATGAAGAGTTTGAGTTAAACTATTGTTTTTAAGATGTGCTAATGCACCATCGATTTTTTCCTTATATAAATCTCTATCCTTTCTGTAATGCTCATTAAGGACTTTGTTGTCTATGTAAGTAGTCTTTCTCTCTTGCCAAGCATATCCAATATTATCTAATAAATCCCTTATTTCTTGTATAAACTTGACCATTTTCTCCTTCTCGGGTTTTATAATAAAAGAGAATGGTTACTTATTTAAGCACGATAGTTGGACGGAAAAGAGGATATTATTTTTATTCTTCCACAAAATAGACAGATTTTGTCTTCGGATTTATATTATTATCCCGTTACCTATTATTCTTGGCATTATATCATTTTGAGAGGCGACTATACAACGCTGATTTTTTCTATAAGCAATTTTTTGGTCTGATTTTAATTTTAATTCACTTCCTGTAGATTCAATAGTACACGAGACAACTTGCAAGCCAATAGACAATAATACAGGTATGTCTTGCTTTATTTCCTGTTTAAAAAATCTATTCTTTTTAAATTTAATTACTATTTCAGATGATTTTTCAACTTTATCTTTAACTATAACGAACCCTCTTTTCAATTCCTCAACTTCTACCCCCTTGATATTTAGTCCTATTCGCATTCCTGAACCAGCTTCCTCTATGTCCTTGTCTTGTGATTGTATACCTTTTGCAATAACTTCCTTTCCAATGGGTTCGACAATTAATTTTTCATGTAAACTTATTTTACCACTTTTGATTATACCTAAAATTACTGTGCCAACACCTTTTACATTAAAATAGTTGTCTATAGGTATCATCAAAAAATCGTCATGTCGTTCGATATTAAAAGATAAAAGCTTGGGCCATAAGTCATTCTCTCCTATAATTTCAAATTTTTCAAGACATGTATTTTTTATCAATGGCTGTATTGTATCTCTAATATCAGTTACTATGAAGCCTTTTTCAAAATTCATTTCATTTATTCCTACTATCATCTCGCCTATTTCTTTTGTTAAATTATCTATGATTAGAACGGGTACGTCTATCATGTTCAATACTTGAAGTAATGACTGTATCTTTTCAGAATTAGGACATATGTATGTAAAAACTCCCTCGGAGCTGCTATGACTATATATTGCTATGTCATTAATCGTGTCTTTTTTTCCTAGTTTCTTTGCCAAATCTTGGTTCCCAAATATACCGACTGTAAGGTGCATTCATAATGATTGAAAATAAATATAGATATTCTTTTGGTTTTATTAAAAAGAATGTTCGTTTCAATTAAAACCTTAAATTAGATAGATTTTTGTTTTATTTATAAATCTTATGAACCATTGGTCTACTCCTTCTGTTCACAACCGAGATGTATTCCCAAAGTTATAAATTAATAACATCGTGAGGTGACCATATGTTGAAACCCAAAAAAACTAAAATGTCTGAAAATAGACCATGTTGATAGAAAAAATGTGTGGGGAGGGAGGGTGACTCATCCTCCCATACACCCTCCATATAAAAATCAGATAGATTTTTTATATTTGAAATTACATAATGAATCGGTAATCTTATGAAAAATAAACCTAAAAAGGAAATAGAAGAATCTGAAGAAATAGACGAAGAAGAAAGAGAGGAATTCATACATCAACAAAGAGGAGATGAAAGTTTATACGAAGATTCGATTGAAGAAAGAGGCAGAGAAGAAACAGATCATGAAACCAAAAAATTTAAAAGAAAATCGGAAGGAGATTAATTAAAAATATAACAAAAAATTAAAAAATTAAGCAATCTCGTAGCTTACACTTATTGATGCTGTAATCTCTATTTGACCTGGTGATATTTCTGTTGGTGCGGCTGTGGCACTAGATACCGCTTCATAGGTTTTAGGTACATTGTAAGGTTGATAATAAACATAGCCCTCACTGGCTTGATTGACTCTTGTTATTGTAACTCCTAGAGAACTAGCCATGGCATCTGCCTTTTCTTTTGCATTAATCCCTGCCTGCTTCAAAGCTGATAATCTCAATTCTTTAATTGTATCATCAGTAAGACTAAAAACTACCCCATTAACTTTATTTGCTCCGCTCTGAACAGCTTTATCGATAATATCGCCGGCCTTGTTTATATCAGTCGATTCAATCTTGATTATATGAGTAGTCCTATAGCCATCTATCACATATTTTTCATTTTTTTCGTCCCAATGCTGTACAACATCCAATGAATACTGAGTAGTTTTTATATCCTTAGAAGCTATTCCTATAGATTTCAAAGAATTCCTGATAGCATTCATTATGTTAGCGTTATCTGTTTGCGACTCTTTTGCTGTTGAGGCCGTTGTCTCTGCTCCAAGAGATACTTCCACTTTCTCCGGATCCGCACTTAACTTTGCATCTCCATTAACGTTTATCAAATTTTTAGCTTGTTCACTGTCACCAGTAGCAGACAATATCTTAAAATCGTTATTGCTGTATTGTGGGAATATTTTATCTGGCAGATTTTCATTCTTGTAAGTTATTAGAAATGCTAGGCTAAAAACGGCTACGATTAATATCGCTACTAACAGTATTTTAGTTGTTTCCATGGAATAAATATAAAAGACGAGTTTTAAATAACTAATATTTTTTTTAGGGTCTAGACCATATAGAAGTTTTAATCAAAAAAAGAAAAAAATTAAACATCAATAAAAATTATTCTGATTCTTCTTCAGAAGTTGTATTATCTTCTTGAGTCGTATCTTTATTTGGGGTTTCTTCAGTATTCACATCTTCTTTTGGGGCTTCCTCTGATTCTTTTTCTATAGTTGTATCTTCTTTTGGACTTTCATCTTCTGAGGTTTCTTTAGATTCTTTTTTATTCGAACGCATTCTCCAAATCAATGCAGCTATTGCCCAAATTATTATAATTACTATCAGAATTGACCAGTATCCTAGAGAAGCTATACCATTCAAAAATAATCCTGTTATATCGAATGCATTTTGAACAGTCTCTGGAGACTCGGTTGTAACAGGTGTTTTTGTCTCGACATTTGAATTATCATTACTTGGAATAGTTGTGGCAATAGTTGTTACAGCAGTTGTTGTATTTGTCTTTTTTGTAGTATTGATAGTAGTTGTTACACTATGTCCGCCGCCACCCCCACCCCCACCGTATTGTATAGTTGTAGTGGGTACAGTCGTAGGTGGACTAGTGGCAGAAATGTTTATAGAGTATAGATTACCATTCTCGCACAATTTAATTCCTTGATCGATTACTATTCCGTTTATTTTTAACGTTACGTTCTCTCCAGGAGCATTAACAGCTATTGAATAATGACCAAAACCTGCGATTGGCTCTTTACCTTTTGATATAAAAGTTCCATTCATTAAATAAGCGTCAACATTAGTTCCGTTTATTGGAGAACCATCTAGAGTCACTTGCCCATAAAAAGCACATGGTAATGCCAAAGCTGGACTAATAAATAAGAATAATGATATTAAAAAACTGAAGATATTCAGTTGCTTTGTTTTCATTTTGACCACTTTTACCTCTTACATTTAAACTTATATACTCAATAGACAGTTAGCCTGAGTTATCTCAAGCCTATCCTCTCTGACCAACCTGATATAATATGGCAAACTGTTTTTATCGTTGAATTGTGTCAAAGTAGAGTGAGCTGGATCTTTTGGATTGTAATAAAGCCAATCAGCTCCATCAAAGTACCAAAGTACATCGTAAGATGGGTCGCTTCCATCCAAAGATTTCAATATTTTTTCGACAGTGTAAGGTTTACCGTCTCCACATATATCTTCTAACATATCCTCTGGTAGGAAGAATGAATTCCATCCAGTGCTCCAGTAATGACCGTAATCTGGAATGACTAAATTATAGTTTCCTGTTGTGTCTATGTAAAATACAATTGTCTTTGAACTATCCATCTTGTTTCCTGCCATATCTTCGCATACGACATGATAGACTTTTAATCCATCTGTTAATGTTCCTAAGTTAGCTGAATGAATTGTTGTTCCAGAACCATCCATGCTTGTCATGGTCGAATAATCATCTACAGTTCCATACTTGCATACAGATGGCTCGTCAGTTGTTGCAGTTAAAGTAATTATATTATAACTGATAACACCACTTGGACCAGATGATAATAATTCTGGTGGTGTAAAGTCTGTATTGATTTCTGATCCTTTCTTGACTGTTAATTCAGTTGAGTGACCAGCCTTGTCTGAAACGTGGACTGTAATATTAGCCACATTACCAAAGACTAAACAACTTCCAGTCTTGGTATCTGGGTTAAAGCTGCATAAATTGAGTCCGCCGCTGTAAGTTGGCGTCAATAAGCCTGAACTCTTTATACCATCATTTACTGAATAGCCAAACCACCAACCAACTGGACCCCAACTTGATTGTGAAGTCGTTAATATGGCTGGTATGATTTTATCGACAAATACGTCGAAGAAACTTGATACTGTTACATGGCCAGCTTTATCGTATGACTTTATTTGGTATTCATGATTTCCTTCAGAAATTGAGATTCTTGGTAAACTGATACCACCGCCAGTGTAAATTAGTATACTATCTTCATACAATTCGTATCTGTCAAAGTTAACATCTGTTCCACCATTCCAGTTTATATTATAATTACCGTTAGTATCATAGATTGGATTCTCTATGTTTGTTCCATAGATTGTTAATGCTGAAGGTGATACTGTATCGATAGTTAAACTGTCGAGATTACTCCATCCAGTTGCATGACCTGCTTTATCAACAGCTTTTACTCTTGCTATATGATTTCCATCTAACAAGTTTATAGTGTAAGATTCGAATCCACTTTCTGGACTTGTTGATACTGTGTAATCAATTCCATCTATATCTATTATGTAATGATCTAAACCTGAACCTACATCAGATGATACTTGCCATTTCCATGTTACAGTATTTTGAGTAACATAATTTCCTGATGGTATGTGTATCAAAGCCGATGGCATTGTAGGTGCATAGTTATCTATTATGAATGGCACATGAGCAGATATTGTTTCTTTATCCATGTTATCTTTTGCTACAGCATAAACTTCATGAGCTCCGTCAAGTAACTGAGTGCTGATGAATGAACATTGCCATGTCCCACCTATTAATGTTGCATCACAATTCCAAACAACTGGGCTTAAAACATATATTTTAACACCTTTTATACCGCTGACATAATCTGTTGCCAAGGCTTTCAAAGTTATAGTTCCTTGTACTATGTCATTCTTGATTGGGTTTAAGACATAAACTCCTTCAGGTGCATCATTGTCCACTATTACGATGACCACTTCTGAATAACCTGTATTTACAGCTTGATCTGTTGCTTTTGCTATTATACCATAAGCCATTCCATCTGTTTCCAGAGTTGTGTCCCAGTTATAACAGTATAGATTTAATCCACAGTTGGATACACTCTTCCATGTTTGACCATTATCTGTTGAAACTTTTATTAAACCTAAATCTAGATTTGCATCTGTTGCTGAGAATTTGATTAATTGAGTTCCACTGACAAATTGATTGTTGCTTGGCATAGTTATTGCAAGTAAAGGTAATACAGTATCAACGTTGACATTTATCGTATCCGAACCAATGTTTCCTGCATTGTCTGCGATTTCAACTTTCAATCCCTGTGTTCCTTGTGAGAAATCTTCATCTTGAGGAATCATTATCGTTCCTGAACATTTTCTTTCAATATTGTTATAAGGTACTGTTCCGAGTGAAATTCCACCTACTGTTACGTAGCATGGAGTTCCAGAAGTTATAGTGGATGTAACATCGCCGTCGTTTGCATCAGTAACATCAGCACTGAAGACAACTTGTTGTCCACCGAATAAAGTTCCTTCGATGGGTTGAGTTATTTTAACTTCTGGTGCATGATTATCAATTCCGATCTTTGGCAAGTTCCAGATTGTAACTATGTCCTGAACAACATCTCCTAAACATTCAAGATATGATGGCCCATCAGTACATTTAGCTTCGATTGCTTCGAATATTTCCAATAAACTATTTCCTTCATTGTTTAGGTTATCAGATGTTGAAACTACTAAGAATGTAATGCCATCTGGTATTAAACTTCCAGTATTGTTAAGAGTAACATAACCTTGGCATTCATGTGCATCTGCATTGTAGGTCATATGACTTTCAAGAGCAACTGTCTTGAATTCTGGTAATATATCTAGCAAGTAGGCATTGCATTGTCTGCCATCTTCTATTCCTACTGCACATCTTTCATCTAGAATGCCATTACATGGTCCATGAGTATTACTCAAATCTTGTGCAGCTGCTACAACTGGTATATCCTCTCCATCTGAATACCAACCATCAACAGGTTTCAAAATCAAAACGTGTGGAGGTGTGTTATCGACTTTATGTAATTGTGTGTGTTCTGTTTCTACATTTCCTAGAGCATCTACAGCATGCCATTTTATTTCATGTAAGCATTCTTCTCCTAAATAAATGGTTGTACTTAATTGACAATCCTTATTTGTTTGTACTGATTGTTCTTCACCGAATATATCAATTATTCCATCACAGTTTGAATCACGATTAATTGTGTAATATAAAGTTGCTGGACCTGAAGCACATGGAATTTCCTTATCTAATGTAGTTAGTGTTATTGGTGTCTGTGAAGTTACCCAATAATTATCATTTCCATATTTTGGATCACCTACTGTCTTTGTAGTGTCAGGTGATGTAGAATCAACTCTCTCGGTTTGAGTGTGAGTTTGCTCTGTATTACCTAGGGCGTCTACACAGTACCAATCAAGAGTGTGTTTTGAATTTTCATTGTATTGGATTGGATTAGTATATTCTATCCAATCTTGATGGATTACATCGTCAACAAAGTATCTATAATAAATCTTCTGATGATCAACTGGATGTGGTTGTTGATCAGAACAACTTAAAACTATCTTTGTGTTCTGAGTTATGTAATAATCACAATCCTTTTGGTTAGCACAACTCAATTCACTGCATGGTATCTTTGTTCCATCAAATGTCTTTGAAGATATTGGTGCTTTATTATCAACAACATCTATCTCTGAATGAGGCGATTGAGCAGTTCCATCAGTGTTGCCTAAAGCATCTACACAGTAATAATCTACAATATGTCTAGAGTCTTGTGGAATGTTAAATGTTACTTGACTACCATCCTGTGTGAATGCAGGTGGTGTTTCTCCATCAATATAATATCTGTAGTAAATATTTACATTGTCAACTGGATGAGGTAGTTGATCTGTACATGTCAAAGTTATTGGGGTTTGACTTGTTATATATAGATCGCAATTTTCTCCTTCTTCGCAAACATGTTTGGGTTCACCAACTTCTTTTGTAACAACTGGTGGTGCGTTGTCAACGAATACACATTGTTTCTTTACGGGTTCTGCATTTCCTAATTTGTCAACAGTGTAGTATTCAATCAAGTGACATGAATCTTCTGGAATATTAAATAGTTGTGGTGATGCACTATCCCATGCTTTGTCTATAGGTGGTAATTGTTGACATCGTGATTGATCTGAACAGTATTCATCATCTACTCTTAGGTATCTATAATAAGTTTTATCAACACCAATCGCACATATTGCTCCACCATCTGTTACTGTCAATGTTATTGGTGTCTGTGAAGTTATCCATTTTGGATATCCACCATTTGTTGTAACTAAAGGATTACCATATGTCTTAGTTGTAACTGGTGGAGTTGTATCAACCTTATCGACTTCTGTTTGAGTTTGCTCTGTATTTCCTAATTCATCAACACAATAATATTCTAGGTTGTGAACAGAGTCTTCATTGAATTTAAATGTTCCTGTATACAAAATCCAATTTGTAAATTGACCACCATCAACTTTATATCTGTAGTAAACTTTCTCATGGTCGACTGGGTGGGGTTGTTGATCCGTACAAGTTAATGTTATCGGTGTATCTTTTGTTATCCACCAATCAAAACCATCTCCTTGTATTTTTGGATCGCCCACTGTTTTGCTTGTTATAGGGGCTTGTGTATCAACAATATCATATTCTGTGTGTGTTGATTCAGTGTTACCTAATTCATCAATACAATACCAATCAAGTATGTGTGCAGAATCTTCTGTCTTAGTTATGGTTATATGATTATCAGCCACCTCTGTAAATTCTGGTGGTGTGTTACCAAAGAGATAATCTCTGTAATAAATATTTACATGATCGACTGGGTGTGGTTGACCATCAGTACATGTTAATTCTATAGGAGTATTCTGTGTGATGAAATAACAACCATCTGAAGGTATACCTGTCTTGTAATATTCCATTGCTTCTGCTTCAGTACATGTATGCTTTGGATCGCCCACTGTTTTTTGTGAAACAGGCTTTTGTGTATCGACAATATCAATTTCTTTATGTGGAGTCTCAGCTGTGCCTTGACTGTTGCCTAATGCGTCAACACAGTAGAATTCTAAAACATGTTCTGAATCTTCAGTTTTCTTTATTTCAGTATATCCTCCTTGAGCTGCAGTGTATGCTGGAGCTGTTTGCCCAAGTAAATAATCTCTATAATATAAAACTACATTATCAACTGGATGTGGCATTACATCATCACAATCTAGAGTTATCTTTGCGTTTTGTGTTATGTACCAACATCCATAATCAGGATTACCATATTGTGTTTTTTCATCAAGAGTACATTCATGTTTTGGTGTATCAACAGTCTTTACTATTTCAGGTGGTGCGTTGTCAACGAATACACATTGTTTCTTTACGGGTTCTGCATTTCCTAATTTGTCAACAGTGTAGTATTCAATCAAGTGACATGAATCTTCTGGAATATTAAATAGTTGTGGTGATGCAC
>Ga0315279_10002769_pt1 | contig 25644 bp, 28 predicted proteins | sample YL17G06_20_MG_FD_203694 | JGI IMG/M metagenome (GOLD analysis project Ga0315279, IMG submission 203694) | Sediment microbial communities from Yellowstone Lake, YNP, Wyoming, USA - YL17G06_20 | ecosystem: Environmental > Aquatic > Freshwater > Lake > Sediment | place: USA: Wyoming | collected...
CTTATCAAGGAGAAACAGGAAAAACACTTGAAGATTTTATTACAAAATTTCTTACCCACCTCGAAACAACCCATGAAGTAAGTAATGACAGGTATGATAACAATGCCTTATGGTTTCTTGGTCAATATGTAAAATATGTAAAACATGTAAAAAGTGACCTTGTGCCGACTGGGTGGTGGCATCAAGACTTTGGGCGGGCTCGCTTGGATGCGCACCGTCCCGGCAATAGGCTTTGCACTAGGAGTTGGGGTGGGTCCTCCACGGTGAGATTGCTTAGGCCTTAACCTGGACTGCGCCCCCGCGAGTGGACTTGTCGTCCGTTATCGGAAAACCCCCTACCCAGTATCATTCGTCGTCCGCAGAAAACTTGTTTTCGAGGGTGCGTATGAACATTTCGTTCATATATGCATCGATGTGCATTCCATTTTAATTAATGCTATAAATCATCTTTTTTTAGCTAATCTTTTTTCGACTGATACGCCGCCGTGAGGCGGGATTCGTCTCGTTGATTTCCTTCAGGACTTCGCCGAAGGATTCATCCGGGGTTAAGAGGCGTTTTTTGAAGATCCCAGTGCGCCCGATTTTATCGCGGCGCTCGAGGACGCGAATGCGTTCGAGGACTGTATCGACCCCGATATTGAGTTGTTTTGCGATCAAAGTCGCGTTTTCCGGTGTGATGCGGTATTCTTTATGTCCGGCTTCGGTGGGCTCAATGAACAGGAGTTTTTTATTTACACCCGGGACTCGAATAATGAGGTTACTTTTCAAATCAGTGAATCCAACGGCTCCCCCAAAGGAGTAAAAATCGCGTTCACGAGGATAAAAGGGAATCAGAGGGAACGTGATGCTGAAGGGCGGTGAGGCCGAAAATATCAGGACGCCTTTCACAGCAGCTAGAGGGGTTGCCTGGATAATCCAGCGTTCAAGTGGTTCGTAGCGCAGCCCACTCAGTGGCACCCCGATTTGAAATTCTGTAATCTGGTACAGTATAATAACATCAATATCACTATTTCTGGAGGTATCCCCGCGGGCGATAGACCCATGGAGAAGGGGCGTGTATGCTTGTAGCACTTCTAAAATAGGAAGCGCAGTAGTGCGTAGATACTGAAAATGATCCCAGTGTTCCGAATCATATTGAACTTCATTTTCGAGGTAATCGTGCGCAACTTTTTCTCGACCCACATCCTCACCCAAACTCGCTTTAATAATTCCTCCAATATTACATTCTTAATCGAAGATATTTTTTTCAAACTAATTAGAGAGGAGCTTCTTTCTGACGTTTATGGTGTCCGCTCATGGGACAATCCGCAATGGGACATTTTTTGCAGCCGGTCAAAGAATGGGTGATTATCATCAGAAGGGCCACAATAAGGTAGATCGCCAAGAGCACCCACTCCAGAGGCTGTAAGATGCCTGTGAGTGCTTCTAAAACATATGCAATAAGGGGGATAAGGACGGCGATCAGTAAGAATGAGATATCAAAAAGGAGTGCGGTGAGGAATCCGCCATCAGCGCAAAAATTCGGTTTATTTGATCGCTTATAGAGTTTGCCTGCGATAATACCCATGCACCAGCTGGGGCAGGGCTTGCCGAGGAAATCGCAGTGCCGGCAGGTCACATACCGACCCACAATGATATACAAACCCCAGCAGAGGTAATACAGCACGAGATAAATCCAAAGCGCTTTAAGGACCAACATGAAGGTAGAAAGTCCAATTGAAATGAACAATATTATCAAGTTAATTGCGATATCAAACGATGTCCAAGGTGACTCTTCTGTCATACTTATCACTGTGTTGAATATGATCTCATTTTTATTTATCTTTAATGATAGTTCCGCCTGCCCGTTTATATGCTTTTTTCTGGAAGGCAGCTTGAAATCCCGGGGCATAATTCATGTAGTTGGGGATAGGGTAACGAAGGCCCACGGCATGGGTCGTTTCCAGCCCCTCAATGAGCGTATCTAATTTCTCACGGGGACATGCGAACATGACTTCCGAATCTTGGGCTCCACCCCACACTCGATCGCCGTTCCCGAGCAGTACGAACTGGGGCTTCTTGGTTAAGTAGGTTTTAATAACCCCATCATGGCAGGATCCAATTCGCCCAGCGGCTGTGAATTTCAGCACGCCCCCTTCGCAATACAGATAGCTCTGTACTAAGCGCATTGCCTGAGCAGGCAGGCAGTAAATCAATACGACATCCGGCGCGACTTTCGTTCTCGTAAGGGGTGAGATGACCAGTCCCCAAAATTCATTTCCTAAAGATAACAGATGTTTTTCCAATTTTTTCGAGGTCTCCAGGTCCTTTGCATATAGACCAATATTGAATTTATGGGCAAATTCCATATTTTCCTCGGTAGCCTCTTCCCACCCGAACACGCTTCGGGCCAATTTACAACTAATATCATCCGCACTCACAGCGATCGTCCAGCCATAAGACCGTGCCATTTTAAAGTCTTGGCATAAAAAATTCTGCACCTTTAGATCCACGCTGGGGCGCTTTGAATCCGCTGGAATTTCAGATTCCCCTTTAATCAACTTAATTGCAAGGGGAAAGGTTGCAGGGCGGATATACTTCTCAATTTTTTCTCCAATCTCTTGATAAACAGTTAAATTCTCGCTCACTTCTGAGATTCCTCCTATTCTAAATAATTCAGACATCCAGTTTTTGTTACTTCAATCCGATATTCAAATCCATATTTTTCCGCATAGGGGATGGATTCGAAGCACCAAATACAGCATTTATCCAGTAATTCTTCTTTATTTGATTTTTTAGCGAGTCTATTAAACTCTTTCCTGAATGAACATTTGGTAATTTCAAATCCTGCCTTTTCGCTAGTTCGTTCCAGAATCACGATATTTTTGGGCGATTCAAGAAATTCTAATTCACTGACCATCATTTTTAAGCCTTCTTTTATTTGCAGGGCTTTAGGAAGTCGTTTAATGATTCCTTCCATCATCTTATAAATCGCACTCATTTTCAAATTGAAGAAACTCTCCTGACCAAATCTAAAGAACTTTTCTAATTCTTCTACGCCATAATTATCAAAAAAATATTGGGACATCACATAAATTTGAAAAAATAGATATTCTTGCGTTTTGGTGTGCAATTTCTCGGGCGTCGATTTTTTTATAACCTCGGATCCGACTTTGCTTGTGTCTTTTTCCATTTTCTCTCGCCAATATCTATTATATTATATAATATATATAGACAATACAATCCTGAAAAAAATAAATTAAGAAATGAAATGAGACTATCAAAAATAAGGTTTGCCCAGTTAGGCTGAGATCGCCGCTTTGAGGCGTTTATTATATTCTTGTTCTGTCAAACTAATAAAATTTGAGACAGAGTCGTCTTCAAATTGATTATTTTCCATTAAACTGGTAATTAATGCCCGGAGATGAATGAGACCCGATAATTCTTTATCGCAAGTTCGCCCAAAGCGGGGTGCGCGGCACTCATGACAAACATTAAGCGCGAAATCCTGTAAAATGGACGTTGAGATTGGTTTACCCTTGATGAAGTGAGCGCCAGCCATAGAGGATCCGCAAGGAGAACTTCGAATAAGTCTAATCTCTGAAACTATTCCATTCTCAAGGACTGTTTCATAGAGCGGACGGCCAAAATGGCGTGCGAACTCATCAATCTCTGGAATATTTGTATTCGGCTCCAAAGAACACATAGTAGGAAACGCAACCACTTTTGGATTTATTTTTTGGACTTGTTTTAGAAAGCCTGGGCCAAAGGAGACCCCCAAAATGATGGGTCTCTTTAAATCTCCCGAACCAATAGGCTTCATTAATAAATCTGCAAAAGCAGTAGGTTTCTTTAAATCTGCTAAAGCCATTACCTGATCCGGATGTCTCAAATAGGATAGATACAAATCACAATCAGGAACCTTTAGTTCGTAATCATCCAAAACCACAGTCGGTGGGATTTCTTCAATCAGAATCCATTGGCACGGAAAGACTTTTTTTATATTTTGAAAAGCCCGTTCTCCATATTTGCCATCTGTTACAATTCCGATTTTCATCCAATCACCATAATTAATTCTGAATCGAACTATTTAAAGAAGAACATCGCAATTCAAAGAACTTTGAATTCCTTTTAATAGGGCGAATACTTAATGTTATTCGTGAGTAACAATAGATGTTGTGCAACGGACCCCTTAGTAAAGGAGGAATTAGAAGAATCGCTCCAAAAACTGAGAGCAGAAGTTTCTGAAGACAAAAAAATCGAAAATATTAGCAAAATCTTAGCAGGATTATCTCACCCGCTGCGTTTAAAAATGGCTTTACTCCTTTTGATTAAAGATCAGTGTGTTTGTGAACTAGTTCAACTTACTGGGAATGCGAATAAGCCGAATCTGGTATCGCACCATTTAACAATCCTAAGAAAGAGCGGGATAGTTTCTGCCTATATGAGGGCAAATTGGAAATATTATAAATTAAAGGAAAATATCATTCCGATTTTAAAAGAAATTGAGCGTGCCTCAAAGTAATAAGCGGTTATTTTTTCGGTGAAAGGAGAATGTGATTCCGCTTTTAAAGCAAATACAGCTCACCTCAAAATAAGAATCGATATACCACTTTTCGGATTTCATATTTTATTCTTAATCTTTTTTAATTGAATCTATTTTTCTAATAAAAATCAGAAATTATTAAATATCATTCTGACATTACAAAATATCTGATAATGAAGATAAATGTGATTCTATGATTGAAGTCAAATCTAAAATTGGAAAACGGTTTTCAGTAATAATTCCAAAAGAAATTCGAGAAAAGCTGGGTTTAAAAGAAGGCGATGTAATTATTATTAAAAAAAAGGAAAGTGATATAGTAATTTCAACTGAAAAAATATCACCATTTAAAAAATTGGCAAATTTACTTGGAACCATTCCATATAATGAAAAAGTCGAAGAAGAATCTGAAAAATTTTTAGTTAAACTCATTGGAGAGGAAAATAGTGGTAATCATTGATACAGAATTTTTATTTGCTTTAAATGAAACTGATCCCAAACACTCAAAAATAATGACCATACTAGACAATAAACGCAAAAGTCTAAAAATTCCTTCCATTGCCATTTTTGAATATGTTTTAGTTTTATTATCGTGAAATACAAGCAATGAAACCATTGTCGAATCTCTTTCTGTCCTAGCTGATATTTTTAACGAGTATGATCTTCAGATTTTGAAATTAGATATAAGCCAATTAATTGAAGGTTTAAAGCTCCGCAGTGCGTATAGATTTGGATTTTTTGATTGTTTAATTGCAGGGACGGCACTTGCTTCAAAAGAATTATTAATTGGCGATGATAATATATTTGGGAATATTAAAGAGCTCATATGGGAAGACTATGAATCATTTATTATTTCTTAAATGGTTTAAATAGATTGGAAACATTTCGCCTTTGGAATAATTCAAATATTTATTTTCTTTTTTTTCTCTGGGTTTTAGCCCTCTTCGCTCGTTTTTCTTTTCCGACTCCGAGTTTAGGGCAGAGATGCGCTACAGGGCAGGTTGTACAGAGTGGCTTCAGGGCCTTGCATACGGCACGCCCGAAGAAAATGAGCGAGACATGGACTGTGAGAATTTGCTCGGGCGTGATAAGGGCCTCGATGCCTTCCCGAATCTCATCGTATTTCGCGTTTTCTGGGACCAACCCGATCCGTTTTGAAATGCGTGTGATGTGGGTATCCACTGGGAGAATAGGACGTTGCGCACAGAAGTTGAGGACAATGTCGGCGGTCTTTTCTCCGATCCCAGGGAGCGCCATCAGTTTCTTACGAGCTTCTTCGAGGGGCGCCTCATAGATAAAGGTGAAATCAGAGTTCCACTCCTCTTGAATTATCCTTGAAACCTCTTTGATTCGCTTACTTTTCTGATTATGCAATCCTGCAATGATTATTTCCTCTTTGATCGCTTCTTGGTCTGCATTGGCTAATATTTCCGGTTCGATTTTTTGGAATTTCGCCTGTAAATTATCGAAAGCCACAAATGAGGTTCGATTGGTGGTATTTTGGGAGAGGATGGTCCTGATAAGCGTTTCGAAAGGAGAATACCTTTTCCAATCCCTGATATGATCCGCAACATCCATTTCCTTTTCAATGATCTGTAAGATTTCAGCAGCCATTGCCGTTCCCAAGTTCCTAATTTACTTTTGAAAAAACTTAACATTAGATTTATTTTAATTTTTTATCTAAGAGTATTGATAAGATCTAATTATTGTTGTGACTGTCCAATATGAAAATGAATACCTTGAATGAGTCGATAAATCGTGACAATTAAAATCGCTCAAATAAGTTGCGGCACGGAATGGAGTGGAATCCAGCGTACCTTAGAGCAAGCCGCAGACATTGTTGGAGCGAAATTAGTTTATCCGGAAGTAGATTTAGAATTCATCCTGAAATCATCAAGTGATTTCGGATTGGATGTTGACAGCGCTAATTTGAAGTTAATGATTGCGCGGGCCATGGCGATAGCCCTAAAGGAGTCCGATGCGGATGCGGCGTTCGTCATCACCTGCTTCCGGTGCGCAGAAGGCGCCATAGTACGGCATGAAATCCGGCGATATATCCAACGCCATACGGATTTTCCTGTCATTATGTATGCCTTTACCGAAACCCCTAAAATGGGCGAATTGGTGATTCGAATGGAAGCCCTGGTGACTGTCGTGAAACAGAAGGCATTGCTTGCCAGACAGAAGCAGGAAGGGCTCACTTTAGGGATTGATTCGGGGTCTTCAACAACTAAGGCTGTTATAATGCAGGATAACGAAATTATCGGCTTTGGTTGGAATATAACACACGAGATTGACGAAACCGCGGAAAGAACTGTGAACCAGGCATTAGGTGAAGCTGGAATAAGTTTAGAACAAGTACAAGCAATTGGAGTCACGGGGTATGGGCGGTTTCTCATCGGGAAAAAATATAATGCAAATCTGGTTCAAGAGGAATTAACCGTTAATTCCAAGGGCGCCGTCTTTCTAGCAAATAAACAGCAGGGTGAAGCAACAGTTATTGATATTGGAGGGCTTGACAATAAAGTAATCACCCTACTGAATGGAATTCCCGATGCTTTTACGGTGGGTGGAATTTGCGCAGGAAGTTCGGGGCGCTTTCTCGAATTAGCTGCCAATCGGTTAGGCCTGCCTATTTTAGAATTTGGGGAACTCGCCCTAGAGGGAAACGCCCAAAATGTGAAACTGGATAGTTATTGCAGTATTTTCGGGATTCAAGATTTGGTTTCCAAACTTGCGGAAGGCCAAGCGATAGAGGATGTTGCAGCGGCGGCATGCCATAGTGTCGCCGAGCAGGTCTTCACACAGCAGTTACAGGAAATTGATCTGCGAGATCCGGTCATTGAGGTCGGGGGAACATCACTTATAAAAGGATTAGTCTATCAAATGAAGAATGTATTGGGACGCGATATCATTGTCCCCAAGCACTCACCATTTGCAGGTGCCGTGGGTGCCGCGCTCTTAAGTTCTGGGATGATTTCAAAGTGAGAGGGCATGGCAGAAAATAAGGTCTTCGTTGAGAATTTGGATCAATCGGACCCTTTCAATTTTGGAATAATCTCCTATAAAGTGATCGCGGATAATGTTTTTGCCGATTTAGCAGTCTCGGGCTCGCTGCGATTCGTCCGGATTTTAATTGATATCAGCAAACCGTTCTTCTACATTTGGGGCGAAGTAAGTGTCATGCAAACCCCCATTTTATTTGGAAATGTCACCTCAATTACCTCAGAGGACCAGGGGATTCATGTGGTGATTGAGGATGAGACCTATGCCCCCGATATTTTACGGGTACTCTGGACCCAGTTCGGGCGTGAAAATTTATCCCAACTCGATCGCTGGAATATAATAATTCCATCCCAATTCACCACGGTTGAAGAATTAAAACAAGTGATTACAGTCAATCCGCGGGAGCGCATAGTCAATAAAGTCCTCGATGCCTTTAACCGCATTATTCCCGAAGGCTTTCGGGTGCGGCAGAGCAATTTTAAGAATAATATTATCACGATTATCGCCTCGGAAAATCCAATAGAAGCTGGATGGTTGGATCAGGTCGAAGAGGCATTGAAAAAACCGCCAAGCCGCATTCCTGATGAATATAGCAAAAAATTAAAACGTGAACCCAAAAAAATTACGAAGAAAATTGTTCCTTGGAAAACGCATGATTTTCAGGAGAGTCTGGAATGAGCACAGAATCCTTTGTCTTCGAAGGCGGTCCCCATCGGCACGAATTGCTCACGGAATTAATTGAAGATCTAGGTGGTTGGATCATTCAAAAGAAAATCCTGGCTCAAGAAATTACGATCACCTTTATTGTTCCTGAAGCGGATATCCCGCTGATTCGCGAAAAAGCGCTCAAGCTCCGTGGCAGTCTGAGAGAACAGCCTTTGCTGGGGACTGAAATTGCGGTTATTGCACCGACCATCGCCCGACACCATTTACCACACTTGCTCTGCGACATTGCGGAATATCTGCGCCGTCTTGGGGCGAAGACGAACATGATCGGTTTGGCAAGAGGCGTCGGGCAACGAATTGCCCAAATCTCTACCCATGAGAAAAATATCATTGAAGAACATGATGTCGCGGTTTTTGTGTTTGGCAATTTTGAATATTGCCTCAAGGAACACAAATGGAAACTCTATAAGGAATTGGCAATACCGGTGGTGGTCACCGCCGGGCCGGATTTAACTTCCATTCCTTATACAGACCACTATATTGGGAATATCGGACGCCTCCCCTATCGTTTCCGCCTATTGGATGAATTTGATAAACTCCAACAAATTGGAAATGCTGTAAGCCAATGCGCTCGAAAGGTCCGCAGTCTTCTTGAGAGGGATTCCCTCTTTTTATCACCATTCGCTGTTAAAGAAGAAATCGAACGCCAAATCCCCGAAATCAGGAAGGTTTTCTCTCCAACACCTATCGTTCCCCAAATCCGCGGGTTAAGAATTAAATTACCCTTCCCTGAATTTCGCGAAAAAATTGCAAACGTCCAAATTGGCGATTATTTCCTGAATGAGATTGCGGACATCGTCAAATCAAACTTTAGGAACTATACTCTCGTTAAATTCCTGCAACGATCCCAAATTAGAATAAAAAAAGAAAAAATATAGATAAGAAGGCATTATTTCTAAATTTTTTACTTCTTTTTAGCCGGTTTCTTAGGCTTCTCTTCCATTTTCTTGTATCTACTTTTTGGTGATTTGCACCTTGGACACTTCCAGTCATCTGGAAGGTCTTCAAACGGTGTTCCTTCTTTCTCCTCATCGTAGATGTACCCGCACTTTCCGCATTTGTACCGCGACATATTTATCTCATCCGTTTTAAATCCTTTTTTATATTTCCTCCTTCTTTTCTTATAGAAAAAGAAAAGAAGGTAAAAAGGAATTCAATTACTTTTTCTTCTTTGCAGGAGGAGCTGGTTTTTTAGGAGCTTCTTTCATTTTCTCAAACGCGTCTTTTGGTGCTCCACATTCTGGACAGGTCCAGTCATCAGCAAGCTCTTCGAACGGAGTTCCTTCCTTGTCCTCATCGTAGATCCAACCACATACTGTACATTTTAGCCGCATTTTCATCTCATCCTTTTGTTACTTGTTATTTACTAACTTCTTTTTGATATTTATTTTGGTATTTGGTAGATCATAATACCATTAAAGATATATTTAATATTAAAGGCAAAATTTAGATTTTAATGCATCTTAAAGGGATCAAACCATTTCGAGAAAAACTCCTAAAATATACTGGAAAACACATTATCTGACATTTTTAAATTTCTAATCACGAAAGATTAAATGTAAATTTAGCTTTTCAATTACAGAAATTTAATCAAAAAAAGGAGTTATGACTATGCCACGTGCAAAAAAGCAAAGGAAGGCTGGAAAAAAAGATAAAGAAGTCCAGCAGATTATAGATGCTGCGCAGCGGTTAGGGGTAACAATCGATAAAGAAAAAGCAATTAAATGGCTGGAAGATATGGCTAAAGTTAAAGAGAGCACTGTTGATGTCGATATAGATCAAACAACAGGCGTTTACGGTCATAAAATCAATCTGATTGATTTTGACTCCCAAGAATTGGATCGTTTTAAACGAATCGCAGATATTGTAGGGCTTCCTGATACGAAAGGTATCGTTGAAACCGCTATTTCATTATCAGGATCAGCGGCGCAAGGGAAGATTCAACGCTATCCAGGAGATCTTGATTATTTCGAGCGCGTCAATATTCTAGCCCCTACCAGAGAGGATGCGTGCAAAATTATTGGTGATGTCATGCGAACGAAAGCATTGGATAAATTCTACTCACCGATATATCAATTAATAGAGGTAAAATGGGGCTCTTTCAAATCAGATTTCAAGAAAAAAGGGAAAATCATAAAATCGGGGTCCCCGATGTCCTGGGATGCTGATGAAATTAAGCAAGGTTTTATGATGCTTGAGGATGAAAATGGCGAACCCATTAAAATCGATTGGAGTTATGGTGAACAAGACCCCGGCTGGTGCAAACTTGATTGGGTTATTGCAGAGCCAGATATAGGGCGTGTAGTCAATGTTTCAAACATGTTAGATGTCACTTGGGAGGCACCTGACGGCAAAATTATTCCCTTGGATGGGCAGCTGGACCCATATTTTCAGGAAGTGTATTTAGAAGCGGAATCAATCCCGCTCTTTACAAAGCTGCGCCAATTTCTTTCACCCGACAATCTCGATAATTACGTTAAAGCACTAGAAGGACAGGTGATCCATTATTCTGAAGAAGGACCCCAGCAAAATTATGGGAAAGTAGCCAAAAGATTATATAATATATTCCGTCTGACTGGCGCACATAAAGAAGCAATGTTTATTCGAGAGCTTTTTGATGAGCCTGCCTCAGCATTATATCAGGTTTGGTCCATAATAGATATGCTCGATGATGTAGGTAAGCCTGATTCGTCCATAGATAAGAAAACCCTGTTAAAACAAACTAGCGATGTGATCAAAGTTGTGGTTGATATATGCGAAGGCGAAGTAGAATCAAAAATTGTAGAGGCGATTATGAAGTTGCGCGACGATATTGCAGGGATTGCAGATATTTCAGATGAAGAATGGAGTAAGACTATCTCAGAAACCCGATTAATTGTTATAAAGCAAGTAAATGAATATTTCTATACACGTTTAAATATACTTCCTCAAATATTAGCATATATCGATAAGATTCGAAGTCAATAAAATCCCAATAATTTTTTTTCTTTTATTCTCCCACTTCATCTTGTTCAAAGGCAACGAAACGGAGAGCCATCTTGGTTTTATAGCGTTTCTTCGCCCGTCTGAATGCTTCTTCCAATAAATTTTGTTTTTCATCTTTTAAAATAATTGAGACCTTATCTTGAAATGATTTACTTTTCGACAGGATGATTCGATTTAAGAATTTTTGGAATTCTGAAAGATCAAGGTTTAGATCCAATAGTTGTTGTTCAAAAATAGCATAGTCCTTTTCCTCGAATTCTTCCAATATAGCTTCTTCTAACATTTCGATAATAAAATCATCGTGCAGAGAATTTCCTCCTCTAATACAAAAAAGAGTCAGTTAAGTAGTCATCGCTTTCTCTTGGTCTCTCATCACTTGAATCACTTCATCTGGTTTCCCCAAGGAGACAATTTTTCCTGCTCGCATTAACGCGGCGCGATCACACACATTTAAAATGAAATCGATATCATGGCTCACAATCAGATAGGTTTGGTCAAGATCTGCCTGGGATTTTCGGATGGATCGGACGATTTCTTGGCGAGTCAACGGATCCGCGGTCCCTGTTGGCTCATCCAGTAGAACAATTTTCGGTTCCTTAATCAGCACACGGGCAATGGCGACTCGATGCCGTTCGCCCTCGGAAATATCATCAGGGAATTTATAAAGAATATTATCAATCTCCTCACTGGTGAAATTCACCGCGTAGAGGACATCATAGGCTTTCTTCGTTTTGAGTTCCTCAGGCACGCGTGCACGAATTGCGCCCGTTAAATTCTCAAGAACCGTTCGATGCGGATAAAGGGCGTATTCCTGATGAAGGATGGCCATGTAACGTGAGGCGCGCCCCCGTTCTCCGGGACCTGGCACGCTCATATCTACCCAATCGTCTCCAACTCGGATCCAAATTTTGCCTTTGGTGATAGGACGTAATCCAATCAACATATGGGATAAGCTGGTTTTCCCGGATCCTGACACTCCGACTAGTCCGAAGATTTCGCCCTCATTTATTGTTAAGGATACGCCATTCACGGCTTTAATGATCCCTCGGTCAAAACTATAGTACCATTTGACGCAATCTTCCATTTTGATTAGGGGACGGTCACAGACTTTATGTTCAAATTCCGTGATTTCAAGCTGATCCATAAATTTTTGGGCCACTTCTTTTGGGTCCCCACTCGCCGCTATAACTCCCTTCTCAAGGAGAATCGCCTCATCTGAAAGTTCTGCCACGGCAGAAGGCCAATGAGACGTAATAATTAATGTTAGATTGCCACCTTTCACGGTCGATTTCATAATATCATGGACTGCTTCCGCAGTGATAGGATCCAGGGTTCCCGTTGGTTCATCCGCAAGGAATAGTAATGGATTTTTTGCCAGGCTCATGGCAAACACGGCTCGCTGCTTCTCCCCACCGGAGAGATCACGGGCGAGATGCAAGGCCCGGTGCGTTAACTTGACTTGCGATAAAATTCTCAGGGCACGTGCCTGAATCTTCTTTTCTGGAATACCTGTTTTCGCCAGAATATTCTGAAGATTCACTACCACTGGATATTCTCCAAAAAGGGCGAACGTGCGCTGTAACATAATGGAAATACGACTATAGAGCGAGTGAAAAATCTCAGACCCTTTAGCTTCTTCCTCCCACAAATCGATGGTTTTTAGGCTCATCGGGTGCTTACATTTGGGACATTCAGAACCTGCTCTACTGGGATACTCAATCTGATTACACGCCTCACAATGGGCAACTCGATAAAAAACCTTGCCATGGGTCGGTTCAAATCCCTTTGTCCCACGAATTGAATGCATCAATACGGATTTACCTGACCCTGATTTACCTAAAATCCCAAAACTCGAACATTCACGCAAAATAAAGGAAATATCTTTTATGGCATAAGTTCCTCTCTTGAATTCTTTACCTAAATTCTCTACCTTCACAAAAAAATCTTCATCTGATGCCATTTCACTCATCTCTCAACCATTAATCTGCAGATTTGAATTCGATGCAATCCTTTATTTTTCGACTTTGATTATCATATATGATTATTTGAATATTAAATGTTTTTTATAACCAATTAGAAATTTAAAAAGTAATTTATACTCGAATTGCGTTTAAAAGAGTAAGAACAAAAGTAAAATTTAATGTATTACTCTTTGGTTCTGAGAATTGAGATGTACAGTAATTTTTCAATAAAATTGAATATAAAGAAGTAAGGAAGGCAGAAAAAAATTGGCAGAATCGAATGAAACTGAACCCCCCTACAAATTAGAGGTAGTTGTTTTCCCTGAAAGACTTTGCTCTGATGAAACGGTCATAGATTTTTTGGAAGCCCTGAAAGAAATTGATGGCATTACCCAGATCATATTAAGCGGCCCAAGAACCTATGATCTCGTGAAACGGAAGATTAAGATTGGGTCGTCCAATGAGATCATTTTAGATATTCAGGTGGGGAAATTTTTCATTGAAGTTGAGGATTCTGAGATTATTCTGCCCATTAGGGCGGCAGCTGACCGAGTCTTCACCTTCGGTTATAAAATCGGTGCAGGGCGGTATAATAAATACCAAAAAACAACAATGGACTATGTACGTGGCTATACTTTGACCTTCAGAAAAGATATCTTAGAGAGGGCACCTGAAGCTTCAGAAAGCGAATCAGATGATTCAGAGAGAGAACCTGACGATTTAGAGCGCGAACCTGAATGATTCCAGAGGAAGATGAAGACCAACCATGCGAGGAAAGGCGGCACAATCGATCTAAACGCCCTTGCCAATTTGACTCGCAAGAGGAAGATGTGCAACCGACCAAGAGGGGCGATCAATTTAAAAATGAGGCATCTTGCGGGAAGGATACCTTTAAACCCAAATTAGGTCGTCAAACCCATATAATTGATTGCCGAGAAACTGCTGGTTTAGGTTTGGGTGGTGGACTTGCACAACGTGCCACTTTTTCTGAAGCCGAAAGACCCGATATAATCGTCTTATCAATGGGCCCATCTGCCCGTCATATAACTAAGCCTGTCTGTGAAATTACTTACGGATTACGCGAGGCTGGATTGCAAGTTAGTGTCCTCGTCTTAGGCGCAGGGATCGGACCTCCTGAGGATTTCCCAGGTGGTGCGATGCCTGGAACTGCGATCTCAGGGATTTCTCCTGAAGAGGAAAAGCAAATTTCACGTCATCGATTAGCGATTATCCATCTTGGGAATGTACCAGGGCATTTTATTCATAAAGCAAAAGTCTTTCTTAGAAATATTGCAATCCCCGCAATCGTTGTGTGCCAAGCTCCAGTTGGATTTGAAGATTTTGCAAAATTAGGTGTTCGCACGCGCCCTATCAAACCATCTTCCCCAGAAACCAAGGGCGAAATTGTGGATATTGTTACAGGGGTCATTCGGGGTCAAACAATTCCCCAATACCAGGTTGAAGAAATTATTGAGCGCGTCAAGTATTGGTTAAATAAAAGTTAATTAAGAGTGCATTAGATTTTTAAATTTCAATTAAAGAATTAATAGATTCGTCGGAATAGAATGCGCTTAAAATTAGATGAATTTTTTGAGGACCCACTGCTATTTCAGGCTAAAAATTTGTTTTTAGAGGAATTCTCTGAGTATATAAGAGAAAGGCGTTCGAATTTTGCCACTGAAATTATTAGGTTTGAAAAGACATTCCTTGAAATTAGCATAACTGGGCGGCGGTTAAAGGTCAAATTAGATTCCATTCCTGACTTCATGCAGGAGGATTACCAAAATTCGAGCATTATTGAATACAATAAATATGCTGCATCCTTACATTTACTCGATCTCAATAAACCCCCGAAATTCTATGCCACTAGAAATGAAATCGAACGATGTGAGTGCTATCTAATAGGAAAAATAATCGAGAAGGCTATATTACTTATTTTTAATTTGACAAAATTATCCGAATTCCAATTTTATACTTATTCTGGCAATTATTTAGGTGTGATTACCCGGATTCGACTCAATCACGACCTTATTACAAACACATTTTCAATTTATGATTGTCTAATTTTCACAGAGCACTACAAAATTGAGAAGAAAGATATCGCCACGTTGAAAGATATTTTGAAAATTGTGGAGAAAGAAGATTATTGTGTTCAGAATCTGCCTGAGATTATTAATGAATTAGAAGGCTTCACAAAGTTTCCGTTTATTGAAGCTGAGGACGTTATTAGTTTTGAAAAATTAAATCGCGTCAAAATCCCTAAAAGACCGATTTTTCACAGAATTCCATTCCTGGTCTGGACCCAACAACAAAAGGCCTTTTATGTGCCCGATGAAAGTATTTCAGAACTTGTTTATTAAGGATTGATTGAGTTGACTCTATTAGAGGAAATAATAAAGGAAATGAAAGCATCAAAACTTTCTCCAAATGAATGTTATGCATATATATTGAAGGTTGAACAAAAAATTAAGCAAGATATGGATTCCCTGTTTGAAGGATTGGCTGGCGGGCAAATACACGATATTCTCTCGAAAATCGGCTATACCAAAAATTTATTGAATCTGGTTATCGAAAGCAAGGGTGCATTTGATTATAAGAAGGCCCTTAAATCAGCAATTATTCAATTGGAGGATATTCTCGTGCTTTATAAAAAAAGTGGGGTTTCCACCGTTATATCTTAGAAATTATATTTTCGCGACCAAATTTTTTCACGGCAAGGCCATAGAACCCAATATCTGCCCCAATCAAACTTGCAAATAAAATGATATTCCAAGGGAACATAAAAATTGAAGTAGTGAAGGCATTCAAAAATACAATGGCTAAAACGGGAACAAGTACTGCACCTGCGAGTTGTTGGGCCTCGCGAAAGCCTTTGACTTTTACTGATACGAAGACCGTTAATTCGATGGCCAAAAGCGTGAATAAAGGTGCCGCAAGCAGAATAAAAATAAAATTCAAGTTTGGAAGCTTGAAAGTCCCCAGACCTAAATTTACCAGAACACAAAAGATTGTTGCTGACAGGTATGTGAGGATAACGGTTGGAACAAAAGATACTAAAACTTTCCCAAGAAATAACTCTGAATCACTTATTGGTGCGGCTAAAAGTGCCTCTATAGTTTTGCGTTCCTTTTCTCCTGCAAAAGAATCGGAAGCAATAACAGTCGGAATAATTGCGCCCATCATTAGAAAAAACCCACTATAGAGATTTATTAAAAAATCGAGTGTTCCTATTTCTGCTGGCGGTATTGATGCGGCAACAACGGCAATAATTATTGGAAAAACAACTCCAAATATAATTGGAATGATAATCATGACACCAAATACTTGAAAAGTTTGCGAAATTTCTTTTAAATCTTTTTTCATCACGGCTATCGCTTTTGTTATCATTAAATAATACCCTCTGCTAATCTCTTATTAAATTTAGATAGACTTCCTCTAAAGAATGTCTTTTTATTTCTGCGCTTACTATTTGTGCCCCTGCATTCACAAGAGCCTCAATAATGCGTGGATTATCAGTCAAGGTGTCCTGCACATCAATTATTAAAATGTTATTTTGGAATTCAAAATGCTTTATGATATCTAAGTCCTTTAGAGTCTGTTGTATCTGATGATTATAATTTTTTATGGCAATTTGTACCTGTTGACCTTTCCAGATATCTCTACTTAATTCATCTGGACTTCCCATTCCCCTTATTTTACCATGATCGATAACTGCAACTCTATTACAGAGATATTCTGCTTCTGTGAGATTATGTGTTGAAATAAAAATAATACGTTCTTCTTCTTCACTCAATTTTTTAATATAATCCCGAACACCTTTTGCAGTTTTGGGATCAAGGGCTGCAGTGGGTTCATCGAGAAATAAAATTTTCGGACTGTGAAGTAACGCTCGTGCTAGTGCTAATTTTTGCCTCATACCCTTTGAAAAAGTCTCCACTTTCTGATTTTTACGGTCATTGAGGTCAAACATCGTCAAAAGTTCTTCGATTCGTTGGGCGCGAACCGCAGCAGGGATTGAATATAATTTTCCAAAAAAATCCAAGTTATAAACGGGGGTGAGCCGTTCGTAAAGACAGGGGTTTTCCGTCAAAACGCCTACTATTTTCCGAATTTCCATCGCATCATCGAGGATATTATGCCCGTCTAAAAATGCAGTTCCAGAGCTGGGTTTAATAATACAACTCAATAGGCGGATTGTGGTCGTTTTACCAGCGCCATTTGGCCCTAAAAACCCAAAAATCTCTCCTTTTTCTATTTCAAAGGTAATACCATCAACTGCCTTCAAATCGCCAAAATGCTTGCTTAAGTTTTTCACCTGAATCATGTAAAGTCCTCATTAAGAAGGAAAAAATTTGAGTATAAAAACTATAGCATTTAAACGGAATTAAGCGAGATGCTGTTTGAGGATGCGAGTTATTTGCCGAATTTCCTCGCCTTGCTGCTTTGAAACCTTAATAAATTCTTGCATCAAGCGATCGCTCAAATAAAGTGGAACTTTCCTTGAAATGCTTGCTGAGAGCATTAATTCGAAGCAACGACGTTCTGCAACCGTGAAATCATACTTTTTTCCTAATGAGGTTGTGTCCTTAATAAAGACTGGGTTCTTATTTTCAGAGGTTTTTAAAATTGTCGTCGTCAAGTCAGTTCCTGGAATAGGCTCAGGCAAACTAATAGTGTAATCAACCAACGAATGCTTTTCGATGAATTCCTTGGTCTCTTGAAAATGCTCTTCACTCTCGCCAGGATATCCTGTAATAAAAGCTCCTGCAACTGCGAGCCTCAAGTTTTCGCACCTCTCGATTGCCTCTTCAATTTTTTGAACAGTTATTCCTTTTTTCATTAATTTGAGCACCTGATCGCTACCCGATTCCATCCCAAAAATGATTAAGCCGTAGGTATATTTACGAACTGCCTCCAAGATGCTATCAGGGATCATATCCACTCGTAAGTCTGGTGCCGCAAAATTCGTTGGGCTCATAACAGAACTGATGGTGGCTAGCATTTCCACTACCTTTTCTTCATTAATTTTATGGTCTTTAATGCCATAAAGTGCAACATTGCCGCTTCCAATTGCTATCCTTATTGCGCCTTTTATTGCAAAGGCACGAACCTCGCGTTTTATCTGTGGAATCGTTTTACTTCGAATAATTTGCTGCCCAAAGTATTTGGGTATCAAGCAAAATGCGCAATTCGCTAAACATCCCCGATGCGTTTCGAAATAAACATTTGCCCCACGAATACTTTGTTTACCAATATCGTCAGGGATTTTCGGAATAGGACTATTCTCTAACTTATAGGCTGATCGCTCTTTTGTTTCGATAATTTTCCCATCCTGCTTATAGGCAATTCCATCAATCGCATCTAAATCTTTCTTAGACCGAACAGCATCTACCAATTCTCGAATTGTTTCCTCTCCTTCTCCAATCACTACCGCATCCACTTCAGGGAGACACTTAAATACTAACTCGGGAACCATCGACACCGGACCACCTACCACAATAAACGGCGTGGTGTGACCTTTTAATTGATTAATGAGGTTGGAAGTTGTTTCCGTTAAATGCAATGTGGAACAAAGGCTAAATCCAACGATATCAGAATCTGCTGCTTCTTCTAGGACAAACTTCTTGGTTAATTTTACATTCTGCCCCGCATTCTCTAAAACCCCTGCGATGACCATTGATCCGTAGGAATATATGTTATCTGGACTGTAAATCGTGATTGCTTTCATACTTTCAAGACCCTTGCCTGTGAAAAAGGATTATTTACTATTTTCATAAAATCCTTATAAAATATCTGGAAAATTCGTGATAATCCCATCAACTTGATATTCATCCTTGAATTTCAAGAATTCTTCCTTCGTATCCACGGTCCATGGATAAACTTTGAAATTCTGTGCATGAGCTTGGTCAACAAATGATTTCGAGATAATTTTATAGAGTGGATTTATGGCCTCGATTCCACTAATTTGGAGCTTTTTGAAAGGATACCGAATTTTAAGCAGATTCCAAGGCATAAAGGTCAGGAACGCTAAATGCAAATTCGAGTTGATTTCGTGCAGATTTTTCAGAGTGGTGAAAGAAAAACTGGAAATGATAGTTTTATCAATTAATTGATACTGATCAATTAAGTCATTCACCTTTTTCTCGATATTTTCCACCTTAATTTCTAAATCAAATCCAACTTTTTCTCCAAATATCCTTAACACATCATCCAATAGGGGTATCTCTTCATTGTTTCTCAATTTGATGCTCCTTATCTGGTCAAGAGTCATCTTTTTAATTGCTCCCTTGCTTCGTGTTGTTTTATCTAAACTCGCATCATGCATTAAGACCAGCTGACCATCTGCAGTTTCCTGGATATCGGTCTCTATCATTGGCGCTTTCAATTCTATCGCCTTATTGAATGCTTCAAAAGAATTCTCCAACGCATAAGCACTTGCACCACGATGCGCAATTGTTAAAAACGCTTTTTGCATCATTCATTTCTACCTCTGGCTGCTTTCTTTATTTCCTCTAACCAGACTCCATATTGCGGATAAAAGTATGAATTATTTTATATAACAGAATAATTAGACTAAGTTTATGAATTCTCCTAACATAGAATTTTATCCGGACATACCGAAAGACAAATTGCAAGCCGCATGGGACTTGGTGAGTAATAATAAAACTCGATATGATGACCCATTTTTCATGGACCCCTATAAGCACGTCAAACTCCAAGAAATCAAAAAGGTTTGTGACCCCTATCTTGCCAAAGGCGTGAAAAATGTCATTGTTTTAGGGACAGGTGGGTCCATCCAAACGCTATTAGCTTTACAATATTTGGCTGCTGCCCCTCGACGCATTATACCGCTCCCATCTTCTCGCCCCTCTGAACTGAAAGAAACACTCAAAACAACTACACCCAAAGACTCGATAGTAGTCCCGATTTCAAGGGGTGGGGAAACCCTTGACATCAATTCCACAATATGCCTCTTCAAAACTTATCCCATGTTAGCCCTCGCCGCACGTGGCGCGATGTTTGATCTCGTAAAATCGCTCAACGCCACGATTATAGATGTACCGGATTTATCAGGCCGGTTTGCAGGGGCATGCACGAACGTAGGAATCGTCCCTGCCTATCTAGCAGGCATCAAAGTGAAAGAATTTCTCGACGGAACTGTAGCGGGATATAAGATATATAACCTCGAGAGTGACATAAATGAGAATGACGCGTTAAAATTCGCATCATTCCTTTATTATCTTCATGAGAAGGGATTCATAAATGTCTTCTCAATGCCCTATTCCCGCTGGATAGAGGGTTGTGTGGGACTATTCGTGCAAGAACTGAGTGAGAGCACGGGGAAGGATGGGAAAGGATTACTAGGCACATCCCAGCCAGCACCCATTTGCCAGCACTCTATGCTCGAATTAGTCCTCGGAGGTAAACACGGTCACTCCATTCCTCTAATTTGGGAAATGCGTGAGGATCCCGACAACCTCGACCTCAAGTCCACCTTGTCGAGCTTACGTGGTCAAACTGCGCTCGATGTTATCCGATACCAGGCAGATGCTACCTTTGAGGCGATCTTGAGTCAGGGATTACCGGCAGCCAAAATTAGCATTGACACCCCGACTGAAAGCAATATTGGGCATTTAATTGCTTTCATCCAAAGTGCCGTGTATTACTTATGTCTAATGCTGGATGTCAATTGGGCAGACAATCCAATGGTGCTCATTGGCAAGCAAATCTGCAACGAGGCCATGGCTCAGAACTTGACTGACGATCAACGGCGAGCCAATCGCGATAAAGAAGCCCAGGAAAAAATAGACTCGATATTTTGATAAATTTTCGGATAATATTATTTTTTTTATATAATTAACCGAATATTTTATTGGATAATGCTTCAAGCTTCTCTGAAAGGGCGATATCATACCTACGCATTGCGCCAATAAGAATGCCGGCTATTATTTCTTCATAGGATTTTCCGAGGCTTTTAAACGATTCACAGAAAGGAGAAGATTCCTTTAAAGCAGGGGAGGGTGTAATATCTTGGATAATAAATTTTGATTTTTGTTTAGGTTTAAAAACCCCACTAAGTGAAAAATAATCATATAGTTTCAGTGAATATTTCAGTTCAATAACATTTGAAATCAGCATTTTCTGCGTTTCTTCGTTTATCCCAACATCTTTGGAAATTTTCCCATTTGAATCTAATCTTCCAATATTGAAGCTGATTTCTTTTTTATTTCCAAGCACAGAGATATAATAGGAATTTTCAATGGGATTTTCAGAATAACTAATTCCATGATACTGTAAAATTTCCTTTGAAAAGCCGCCTGTTAACATGGAATTTGTAAAAATGCCAGTTCCCACATATGGAATTTTTAATAGTTCACATATTGCGGGGACAAACCGTGAATAGCGATCGTTCAATGCTGGGACTAAATTGAAAATGAGTTTAAATCGCTTTCTCTCTAGAAACTTATTTAAATGTTCATCTATTTGGAGTATCAACGTAGCCAGTCCAAAATTTTCGATGAGATCCTTGATTCGATTGATGTCCACTTCTTCATAGATGTTTGAATTTGCGTTGTGGATAATCACGATTTCATTTACCAAAAACTACCCTCTAATCCAACATATTATATCTCTTAAGTGCACAATTCAGAATTTTATTAATCAGTTCCGTGTAAGTAAACCCAAAAAAGAGACCCGCTTTTGCGAATTCATGGTTCTCTATGGGATTAACTGAGATCCCTGGAAGTGCCGTCATTTCAAGAACATATAGATTGCCTTTCTGATCCATCCTGAAATCACATCGTCCAAAATCATGGCATTTGAAGGCTTTATACGCTTTTAGAGAAATCCTTTTCATTTCTTGTTCTTCTCTGGGTGTCAATCTTGCAGGATAAATAAGGTTATTAGGATCATCAAACGTCGTTTTTGCTTCGTAGGAGTAAAAATGATGGAGATGGGATGGGAAAGTGCCGAAATCTACTTCGATAGGTCGAAAGATGATATAAGGATCATTCCCAATAATTCCGACTGAACACTCTTTCCCATCTATGAATTGTTCCACTTGCGCTGGTTCTTTGAATGTCTCTAAAATATATTGGACCTTTCGTGTAAGATTTTCAATGTTCTCTACTAATGAATCATTGCTAATGCCTTTCGAAGTCCCTTCATGAACAGGTTTCACAATGACAGGGAAATCTAGATCAAACTCTTTTAACTCGCCCATCTCTGAAAATACTTGAAAATGCGGTGTGGGGATATTATAATATTTAAAAACTTTCTTGGAAGCATCTTTGTTCAGTGATAAAGCAAGCGTTTCAGGGCTAGATCCTGCATAGGGAATCCCTAACAATTCGAAAAATATTGGGAAAATCGATTCACGACTATCAGACCCCGAATATCCTTCTGCAATATTAAAAATGATGTCTATTTTATCTTTTAATTTAAGCAAATTTTTGTAAACATCCCTATCACATTCAATACAGAAGACCCGATGCCCCCCACCAAGGAGCGCATCTCTAACACCTATTAAGGTTTTCGCGGTATCAAATTCCGCTTCCACTTCGGTTCGATTTCTATCATAATTATAGGCAAAACCTACATTGAACTTCCTATCCATGGTCCTATGGTCCTATTCTCTTCTGTACCTTCTAATATCTGAATGGTTTCTCTTCTATTTCTCTTATTATCTTAATTTTCTACGATTTTTAAATTTTTTTCTCTAACAATTTCATCTAAATTCTAACCGGATTTCTCTTGCATACTCTTTTTTACTGGATCCGATATATCTCTTTTTATAAATAGTTGAAAATTTGAATGGAAAGTGGCTTAATTGGCAGAAGATCAGTTGGGACGTGTTTTCAGTCCTGCCAAAATTGGTAATCTTGAGATCCCTAATCGGCTGGTGCGATCGGCTACCTATGAATGTCGGGCGACGGAAGAGGGCTTTGTTACTGCTGATATACTTAAAGTGTATGAAGAATTAGCACGGGGCGGAGTGGGTCTGACCATAACTGGCATGACATATGTAAGAGAAGATGGCTGCCAACTCCCAAAAATGATAGGAAATTATTCTGATGACCATATTGAGGGTTTATCGCAAATAGCGGGCAGATATCATGATATTGTTAATGAGAATGGAAGCTATTCAAAGATTTTCTTACAAATTGGACATTCTGGTCGCCAGATTTCTTTCGGAGGATATGCCGGAGAGACTATATCCTCATCAGCTCTTGAAGAGAAAATCCATAAGCGCACACCTAGAGCCCTTACTATTGAAGAGATAGCTGAAATCGCAGTTTGCTTTGGAGAAGCCGCAAGACGCGTTAAAATCGCTGGATTTGATGGTGTCCAATTCCATGGAGCTCATGGCTATCTCATCACGCAATTCTATTCCCCTTTTATGAATAAACGGACTGATGCTTATGGTGGATCACCAGAGAATCGTATCAAATTTGTCCTTCAATTACTGAAGGAGTCGCGGAAACGCGTTGGGAATCACTTTCCTATTTGCCTCAAAATGAATGGCTCCGACCGCATTGAAGGGGGATTAGAGGTGGATGAAGCCGCTTACCTTGCCACAATTTTAGCAGAGGCAGGCTTTGATGCCCTTGAAATTTCCTCTTACATCTGGGAAGCTGGAATGCTGGAAAAAGTAGTTTCTCTCCCTCCCGAATCGCAGCGAAAGATACGTGAACGCAATCTGGAAGCTTTTAACCTCGATTTAGCAAAAAGAATAAAGGATGCTCTCATCGAAAATAAAAATATTCCAATTATTCTAGTAGGTGGATTATTCCGATATGAAACCATTCGTGCAATCCTCGAAACAACGATTATTGAGTTCTGTGCATTAAGCCGACCTTTAATATGCCAGCCTGAATTGCCTACTCTCTGGCGAAATGGACCGCCGTTTCCTGAGGCGGAATGCGTCCATTGCAATCTTTGTACGAAAGATTTTCTGGCTCATGGTCTCAACTGCAAAGGCGTTCGGTGTATAAATAGAGAAAAAAAAAGTGAAACGCCAATAGTTCTCACCTAAATACAACCAAAATTTGCCTTAAACTTTTAAAATTATGAAGCAATATAGGATTTACTTAATAGTTTTAAATCAGGTGAGATTGTGTCAAATTCAAGCAGAAAAACAACTTTACAAGTTGGTAACTTAATCGGTGTCATAATCACTGTCATAGTCAATGTATTAGCAACCATAGGTCTCATAAATGGGATAAGCACAGCTGCAATATCAGATTCCTATCCGAACCTATTTGTTCCCTCAGGCTTGACCTTTTCGATTTGGAGTATTATTTATATCCTTTTATTCGTATTTGCAATTTATCAAGCCAAAGACCTCTTTAAAAAAGAAAAAGAAGACCTTCCCTTCCTAGATCAAATCAATTATCTGTTTATCATTGCATCTGCTGCTAACATTATATGGATCTTTGTATGGCAATACGAAATCATAATAGCCTCTGTTGTAATAATGCTGGTTCTATTAGTTTCCTTAATTGCAATATATCTCAAATTAAACATCGGAAAGGCCGATGTTTCCAGTAAAGTGAAAATTTACATTCATCTTCCCTTCAGCGTATATTTAGGATGGATTACCGTCGCTACAATCGCTAATGTTACAGCGCTTCTGGTTTCAGTGAGCTGGGATGGCTTTGGGATTGCGCCAGACCTCTGGACGATCCTTGTTATCATTGTTGCGGGAATTATAACGGGAGCAATGCTTCTAACAAGGAAAGATATCGCTTACAGCCTCGTCGTTATATGGGCTCTGCTCGGAATCGTCATTAAACGCTTCACTGACTATACGGATATCGTCCTTGCAGCCTCAATTACAGCCATTGTCATAGCCGTTGTAATTATTCTTGTTATAATAAAAAATCGGAAAAAATAATAAATTATCATATCATTTCTCTTTTTTTGAAAACTCCTTTGAGGTTTAAGTTTTAATGACAGCAACAACCACGGTAGAATTTTCTCCTGAAAAAGATCTATATAAAAACGCAAGAGAGAAAAGTTCCGGACGCTGGATTATTGCTCATATCCTGAAAGGGTCTAATAAATTCCTATTCTTCTTTACATTTCTTACTACCATTCTTTCAGCCGTTCTTTCCTCTGGTGTTATTGTCATTATTGGAATAGCCATTAGTGATGTATTAGCGGCAGGAACGCTTGAAACCTTGACTCATTATGCCTGGATAATCTTGCTTATGGGCATTAGTGCTCCGGTTCTTGTTCTATTAAATAACTTAATTCGAGAAACATTGGCACAACGGATTGAGAGAGATACCCGAAAAGAATTCTACGTAAATCTTCTGGGTAAAAGCCAATCTTTTCATGACTTGCAGCGCATCGGGAATCTCATGGCACTTGCAACAAATGACATCCGAATGCTTAATTTCCTGATCAGCCCTGCTTTATCTTTAATAATTAATGCTTTTA
>Ga0315279_10002771_pt1 | contig 25628 bp, 25 predicted proteins | sample YL17G06_20_MG_FD_203694 | JGI IMG/M metagenome (GOLD analysis project Ga0315279, IMG submission 203694) | Sediment microbial communities from Yellowstone Lake, YNP, Wyoming, USA - YL17G06_20 | ecosystem: Environmental > Aquatic > Freshwater > Lake > Sediment | place: USA: Wyoming | collected...
ATAATCGGGCTAAAGCGGCAATTAAGGCCAAAGGTCGCCATGAATTGAAAAAACCGAGGCTAAACCTCGGCACTGTAATAATCCTGTAATATCGATTGTAAATTCTTTGGAAAAACTTACCTATTACAGAAGAAAAGATTTAAAATAGATCAGAAAAATAAATGATAAGTTTATGAAATCTTAGTATCTCTAACTAAAATGAGATACGATAGAAATAGCATAAAGAAAATAACTAATTACTTCTTTTTAAATCATTTATCTTCTTATCAATTGCTTGTGCGGTCTTAGTAATAGAAAGACCACCTTTTGCGGTACATCTTAAACTTGATGGTAACTGAATCCCTACATCATACATAGCTTTTATAGTTTCATCAAGTGGTATCACCACATCAACGCCTGAAATAATCATATTAGCCGCAGCAAAAGCATTAGTAGCGGCCATTACATTTTTTCCTAGACAAGGAAATTCGACCCGGTTGGCCACTGGGTCACATATTAATCCTAACATATTTTGCAAGGCTATTGAAGCTGCATCAATACCTTGTTTAACATTTCCTCCAATTAGTTGGACTAAACCAGCTGCGGCCATTGCTGAAGCGGCACCACACTCTGCCTGACACCCACAAACTTCTGCAGAAAAAGTAGCTTGCTCTGAAATAAAAACACCAATAATTCCCAAAGCAAGCATCGCTTTGATTATCTTATCATCATCTAAATTCATATACTGCGCTGTGCCTAATATCGCCCCGGGTATTACACCACAAGAACCAGCAGTGGGGACAGCGACGATTAGCCCCATAGAGCTCTTCACCTCCATCATTGCCATAGTAAAAGCAATGATATGATTCAATGCACCTCCTGGAATCAATTTATTTTCTCGATTCGCTTTTTCAATCAACCAGGCTTGAGGTCCTAAAATTCGATCTTGATAAAATGTACCTTTTAAACCAGTCTTAATAGATGATTTTAGTATATTAACAATTTCCCTCATTTTAGAAAATATTTTAGCTTGTGTTAATTTTCCCCGACTACTTTCATATAAGGCAGCCAATTCCCATAATTCTCCACCATTTTTTTCCCAGTAGCTCAATATTTTAGAAGCAGTATTATATGGAACAATACAATCCTTTATAGATACCACCGGCATAACAGGATCTAATTGTTTTATATATAAAATATTTTTTAATTTCTGTAACCAAAGGATTTTAGACGGAGATAATTTTGAACTAGATTTTAAATTAATAATGCCTTGCCCTTGCTTACTATTTTTCGATAAATCGATATAGGCAATTTCTTTAATTTCCTTCTTAATCTGCTCTACTATTTTCTTAATCTTTTTACTTGTTATCCCGGAATAAAATAATAATGTTTCATAAAAATCCCCACAAATTAATAAGGAAAATTCATCAATTTTATTTATTTCAATCAAGCCACCACCAACCGAAATAGCTCTTAAATTAATCTTTTCGCCCTCTTGATTGGTCAACATCATTTTTATGGTATTGGGATGATCAGCAATAAAATCGGTAATTTTAAATTTTATACCTATATTTTCTCCTCTCGCCTTCTCCAAAGAAATAGGCAAAGTCTGATCATCAGGTTGTAATCCTAATAATCCTGCAGCAAGACCAATATCAGTTCCTTGAGTATGGTAAGTGGGGGCGATAGCCCCCTGTCTTTCAAATTCAATCACAACATTATTTAATCTCCCACCTATTAACTGACGTGCGAGATTACCAATCCTAACTGAGGCAGCCACATGAGAACTAGAAGGACCTCTCATAATCGGTCCTATGGCATCGTTAAATATACTGGCTGGTTGTTTTTTAATAAAATCACCTTCTTTTATTTCATAAATTTAATAGCCTTTTCTAATAATCGATCAATTTTTTTACTGTATTCTTTACTTAATGGTAAACGAGGAGAACGAAAATTACCTCCATTTACTCCTCTTCTATCCATACAATATTTTACAATCTGCACTAACTTACCTGATTCTTCTAGTTCTATACATAATGGCAAAATAACATTATAAATTTCCTGTGCCTTTTTATAATTTTTATTGATCACAGTTTCTTCGTAGATTGCCGATGATAGTTCAGGTAACGCATTACCAATTACCGATACCCAACCCTGAGCTCCCAAGAAAAATGATTCGAACACAAGCTCTTCGCTACCACAAAAAGTAATAATATTTCCATGACCAAGCCGTTCAATTTCTCTTAAACGAATGATATCCCCAGTAGATTCTTTAATATATTTAATATTTTCTTTCTCTGCTAATTTAAGAACTGTTTCTAACTGGATATCCACTCCAGATGTCCCTGGATTGTTATAAATCATAATAGGAATATTGACAGCATCTGATATGGTCTCATAGTGATAAATAATTTCTTCTTGTACAGGATTATAATAATAAGGTGGTAGAATAAGTACTGCATCTGCACCAATTTTTTCAGCATGTCTAGTATATTCTATCGTTTTAGTTGTTGTTTCTGCAGTAGTACCTATACATACTGGAAGTCTATTATTTACAATCTTAACCACAAATTCAGCTATTTCATAGCGCTCTTTTTCAGTTAAACTAGCAAACTCACCAGTACTACCCAGAGGAATCAATCCATGAGCACCTTTTTCAATATACCATTCAATATTTTCTTCCATTGCCTTAAAATTAATATTTTGACTTTTATCAAAAGGTGTAACCATTACCACAAAAGTCCCTTTTAATTCTTTTATTTCTTTCTTCACAAAAAACCTCCTTGAGCTTAATTTAATTTTTATTTTCAGCCTTTTTTAAATTTATTCTATAAAATAAATAATTATTTTATGATAATCATTGATTATTAGATTAGGTAATATCAAGATAATGCAGTTTTTCTGGTAATGGTTTACCCGTTTGCTTATCCCATCCTCTTGCTTCATAATATTCATTAAGCATACCTTCATAATCTTTAATTACACATTTTTTTTCATCTTTATAATCACCAAATTTAGGTAACCCTCTCATTCTTTCTGGTAAAAGGTCGTCTTTATTGGTGAAGCCTTCTCTTATATTAAATAATCTTTGTAAATTAATTACCCGTTCTCCTATTTTTAATAGCTCTTTACCATCTATATCCCAATTTGTTATTGCTGAAAGCATCTCAGCATAGTTATCTAAAGTTAATCCGACATACATCAAGAACTTACAAGTACTTAAAATATCTGGTACTATTAAACCATCTTGTAATATTTTTACAATTTTCCCTTTCCCCTTTTCTTCCCATCTATCTACAGTCAAGGGATCAGGAACGCCATATTTCATCATCCCGAAGTCCTTTTTTCCAGAATCATAAGCCATTCCTTCTAAGGGATGAATATGGCACATTCCCCGGTTTGCAGTTCCATAGGTAATAGCTAAAGCTTTCCCCGATCTAGGATCATGAGCAGGGGCTTCCAAGCCTTTTCCATGAATGGCAAATTCTTCTGAACCATTTCCCAGTTTTTGGGCAGCTTGTTTGACTCCATCAGCAAGAAGTGATCCAATCCCATCTCTTAAGGCAATCTTTTTAACTAAAATCGGTAAAACTTCTGCATTACCCCAGGTTAAATCTAAACCATCAACATCATTCTGATTAAGTATACCTTTTTCATAACATTCCATAGCAAAAGCTATCGACGCCCCAGCTGAAATTGTATCAATACCATATTCATTGCACCAATAAGTGCTATTAACCGCTACATTTACATTTTTATTTAACACAAAAGCAGTAAATGCTGCCATTGATTCATATTCTGCCCCTTCATGTACAGGGGTTTTATATGGTCCATTTTTAACCTGTACAATTCTTCCGCATGCTACAGGACAACCCCGATAGCACATATTATTTTTAATTAGATTGTTATGGGAAAAATAATTATATATCTCCTCTCCTTTCCCCCATGAATTAGACTGCCAGTTTTTGGTAGGAAAATCCCCTATAACATCAATCCCCGGCATATCACCTATGGTTCCACCTTCTCTAAAAGCGGCAGTATTAGGATTTTCCTTTACCACCTTCATTGCTACCCGAACAGCTTTCTTAAATTCTTCAGGTTGAGCAGGAGTTATTTTATTTGTACCTTTAACCGCTATCGCCAGTAAATTTTTAGAGCCCATCACTGCACCAGCACCACATCGACCTGAAGCACGGCCTCCAAACATCACGGTAGCATACTTTACCAAATTTTCTCCACCTGGGCCAATGCACATAACTTTGAAATCTGAATCACTCAGGTCGTTCTTTATTTTCTCTATTTTTTCAGTTACTGTTTTGCCTTTCAGATGATCAGCGGGTTTAATGCTCACCTTCCCATCATTAATAATCAAGTACACCGGTTGATCCGCTTTTCCTTCAATAATTATAAAATCATAACCAGCTTTCCTTACTTCTGGTCCAAAATCTCCGCCACACTTGGATTCTCCCCAACCATTGGTTAGGGGTGATTTAAAACATAACTCTATACTTCCTCCACCTGGTACAGCATTCATTGTTAATGGGCTAGTTGTAAGTACCATTTTATTATTAGGTCCCAGGGGGTCAATTCCTTCTTTTACTTCATCATACAAAAGTGTAGCCCCATATCCTACTCCACCTATATACTTTCTTAAATCATCAAAATTTAAATTTTCTTCTTTAGCCTTCTTTTCATCAAGAAAAACTCTTAATAGCTTTCCTGCATAACCATTAACCATTAATAAAACATCCCTTTTTTTATACTTTCAAATTTAATTCACAATTTCGCCAACACATTAAGCAAACCCAATCTTGAATAAGTAATAGAACTTTTTGTAAAAATCTTTGGCTTATTTACTTTTAGGAAAACATCCGGATAAGGTTTTGAGATTTATGCATGATTTCAATGTACCATTCGATAATAATTCAGCAGAACAGCACCTGAGACGAGTTTTTTACAAAAAACCTAATCAATCTAAATAAAATACTTTTTCCATAAATGCCCACCATTCCCCTTCCTTTCGAGTAGCAAGAGGTTCCTGAAGAGGGTCACAAAGTTTAAGCCATTTCTTATAAATCGGATATTCTTCCATCTCTTTCAGGGCTTTATTAACATCTTCCCCTTCAAACTCAAAATAACCAAAGAGATAATAATCTTTCTCAAAGATTGAGAAATTACTGAATCCACGTTCCTTTAAAATTCTATTAACTTCGGGTTGAGGATTTGCATGTAGTCTTTTATACTCTTCAAGCCCTTCCGGCTTAACTTTAATTACCATTCCATAGCGCTTCATATCATTATTCACTCCTATTAATTAATAATATAAATTTAAACTAATACATAAATAAACATTATGCATTATCTGATTGCCTTATTATAGCAATTGAAAAGAGAGAACCGAAGTATTAAATTATTTCATAGAACCTCTGTCTATTATAACTTGCTTAGAATTTGATAAACAAGAGCCTAACTTCACATTTCTTTCAGATATTTTGTAGCCTAAATCACCAGACAGTAGGTATAGGAATATTTGTTATGGCAAACAAAATATCTGAACCATATATACCGATTCTCATAATTTTTACGAGAACCTATCCTTCTTTTCCTTCCGGGACATAAATATCATAAAATCTAATCTTACATGTTCCTGTCATTCATTACTACTTGCATCATAAAAATTTCATTCTATCATTAATCATAAAATGTACATCTCTAAAGCCAAATTATTAATAAACACCATACTCCTGTAAAGTTTCCCACATTATCATAATATTTTCTGGAGGTACTTCAGATTGAATATTGTGTATAGGAGCAGCAATCCAACCTCCTCCCGGTGCTAAATCATCTATTCTTCTTTTAGTTTCATCCCTAACTTCTTCAGGAGTACCAAAAGGCAGTATACTTTGCGAATCAGCAAGGGCTCCCCAGAAAATTAAATCTTTTCCAAACTCTTTTTTTAATATCTTGGTATCCATTCCTTTACATTGAACCTGAACTGGATTAAGTATGTCTATTCCAGCTTCTAATAATAAAGGTATTGCTTCTTTTATTGCACCATCACAATGGTAAAATATATATACCTTTGATTTTGCTTTTTTCTTTATAAACTGAAATAATTTTTTATGATACGGCCATATTAATTCTTTATATGACTCTGGTGAAACAAGTAAACTGTTTTGGCTACCTAAATCATCTGCTGTGGATACAACCAGTACATTTTCTCCTACAGTTTCTAATGCCTTTTCCCAGTATAACATCTTCAACTCAGTCATTTTATTCATTATCGCATGAATAAGTTTTTTGTTAAAATACATATCCATAAAAAATTTTTCATAACCGGTCATCCACATCGCTGTTTCCCACATTCCAGCAAAATGTCTCCCAAGCATATATGCTTTTTTTTCCTTGTAAACTATACAATCAGCACGTTTCTTGAGACAAGCATATCTTCCAGGATCTAAAGCGTCTGGCCAGGGGTAATTTTTAATATCCTCCATAGTCTCAGCATCCTTTAAAGGATGTTTATATAAATCAAAAAAATGTCCACCCTCTATTGGCATTTTCCAACCTATACCAAATTCGTCAATTAATTTGTAATGTTCAGCCTCACTCCACACTTTCTTTTCTAATATATTTTTTTTGATTGGAGGTTTGGGAGGAACAATTTTCACGTCAATTTTTAACTTTTCAACCAGATCATCATCAACTATAGCTGTTTGTGAAACTACATCAAACAAATTTAATTCTTTTTTTTCAAGTCCTAGATAATTTCTTAAATTATTTAAACATTTGATATTTATTCCAGTTACACCAGAACCTCCCAAGTCAAAGGGAACACGATCAGGTTCTCGATGCTCTAAAGCTGCTTTTACTCTTTCATAGCTTGTATATTCCATTTTCTCCTCCTACAGCCAATAATATAATAATAAAAATAATATTCTAAATGTAATTTCTTCAAAAAATCTGTATTAACTTATTACCATTGTTGCTAATTTTTTTTCATCAAGTTCTACACCTAATCCAGGGCCTTTTGGAAGTATTGCCCGGCCGTTCATTATCTTTATACCGCCTTTAAAAGGTGTTGTCTCAAACCATAAATGACCTTCTGCATCTACGGGATAGGGATCTCTTACCGTTGCAGCCAAATGGCATAAAGCAGTATCACCAAGCATGGTGAAAGGCATCGTATCAAAACTAATACCTATCGATTTTGCTTCACAAATATTTATTATTTTACGAGAATTCCAAAATCCTCCCACACGATTTATTTTCAACACAATTCTATCTGCAGCATCATTTTTAGCTATCTGAAGCATTGCTTCAGGAGAGACTACAGATTCATCCAAAATAATTGGCACCTTAAGAACATTACGTAGGTAACTATGACCAGAAATATCAAGATAATGAAGAGGCTGTTCTATGGCAAGATTAGGATAAAAATTCTTATGTAATATATCTTCAACAATATTAATAGCAATTTTTGCATTACCCCAACTCTGATTCGAATCAGCGTCAATATATATATCAGAAGGGACAGCTTCTAAGGTAGCAATCAATTTGTTCTTTTCTTTTTTGAAATTTTCTGTACTAAAGCCACTCATAATGATGCTATCACCTACTTTGACCTTTAAACCGCGAAACCCTTTCTGAACATATTCGCGGGCAGCTTGAGCTTTTTCTTCTGCACTATCTTCATATAAATTTGTTAGCATTTCAAATTCGGTACGGTATGCACCACCTAAAATTTCATAGACGGGACAATTATATGTTTTACCAATAATATCGTATATAGCCATATCTATAGCTGCACGAGTTGGATGACAACCTGGCGCCTTCTCTCCTGAAACCAAATCCATTTTACGATGAATTTTAATTATATCACGGGGATCTTCACCTATTAATACCTGCTCATATGCTACCAGCCAATCCTGCATTGTTCCCATGGTTTGATTAAAATAAGAGCGTATTGTAGCAGCTTCACCAAGTCCTGAAATATCTTTATCTGTATTTACACGAATAATAATCGTGTTAACCATTGCAATAGTGGATAGATCATCCTCTTTCCTATATCCTATCTTAACGGGCTTTAAATTCAAAGGGAATTTTTCTATTCTGGTTATTTTCATTTCTTTTACTTCCTTTCATTGAAATCTTATTGTTTTTTAAATTTTTTTCTTTTATCTTTCCTTATTAAAATAAAAACTGGTTAAGCATTTAACTCAACCAAATCTTTAGGTAAATTCGTAAGAACTTTACAACCATTTTTTTCTATAACCCGAAATCTGCATCTGAAATATTTACACAGATTTTTTGCTAAATTCATCTAAAATCCTAATAAATTTCATGATGAATCTGCGAATCTACATTCAAATTCTACTATTTTCTTTTCTTCACCTCCTTTCAAGGAAACTTTTATTTTTTCTCGGTTAAAAACGGCAAAACTCTTAAACTATCCACAGATAGTCTGTTTTAAAAGCTCTCCTTTGTCCATAGGTCTTGTTCTTTAACAGCTTTTCACTGAAATACTTCTTTATAAGGATACCCTTAAAGAGGCTTCAGTATAGTCTGCCTAGCAGTCCTTATAATCTTACACGCCACAAACACCTATTTTAATCTGAAGGTTAGTATCCACTGCCTATACTCACTGGCTGAAACTTTATCCATTTTGAATAGCAGGAATATGTTGTACACCAGCATCATGATCTGGAAAAACGCTTCATTTGTCCAGAAGGATTTCATTTTCAAAGTGGTCTTCCCCCGATAAAACGGACACTCAGTTAAGCGACCATGGTCATTTTTTCGTATTCCTCAGGGCTATTATACCCTATAGAAGAATGTAATCTTTCTCTGTTGTAAAATATTTCTATATATTCAAATATATCTCTTTGGGCTTCGATTCTCGTTTCATACTTTTTTTGATAGATTAGTTCTACTTTTAAAGTCCGGTAGAAACTTTCCATCACCGCATTATCCCAACAATTTCCTTTGCGACTCATAGAACATCGGATACTTTTTTTACTCAGCAATACCTGGTAGCAATAGCTGGCATATTGACTGCCCCTGTCTGAGTGCAGGAGTAAACCCCAAGAGGGCTTTCTCTGCTTGATGGCCATATTTAAGGCCTCTGACACTAATTCCTGTGTAATCCTATTTTTTATTGACCATCCCACGATCTTACGGGAATACAGGTCCATAATGGTGAATAGGTAAAGCCAGCCTTCCTGGGTATAGATGTAGGTGATATCGGCCACCCAGAACTGATTGGGCTTATCTACCCTAAAGTTGCGATTTAAATGGTTTGCTGCCACCGGCAGTGAGTGTTTAGAGTCGGTAGCCGCCCGGTATTTCTTTTTGGCCACAGCATGAATTCCTGTTTCTTTCATTAATCTTTCCACCCGCTTTTTACTTAAATGATAACCCTCTCGTAACAGTTTTTGATGGATTCGGGGACTCCCATAGGTCCGGCGACTATTATGGTATATTATAACTATTTTTTCTTTTAAATCCATATTTTCTATCTTTCTCTGACTATTAGGATATTTGATCCACTGGTAATACCCAGACCGGGAAACCTTTAGCACCTGGCACATCTTCCTGACACTTTAATCTATCAGCGTGTTCCCGGATAAACCGAAATGAGTCTACGGTTTTTTGGTGAAGTCGAGTAGACCGAGGGATTTTCACCCTCAGCCCCTCACAGAACCGGACGTGAGTCTCTCGGCTCATCCGGCTCTTGTTATCCAATCGCTGGCATTATTCCAACTTTCCAGTGTTCAAATAGATTACTGGAATGTATCGCTATTCTTCGCAAATACCTAATGGCCTCTTTGAGCTTCCATTTATACCTTTTATATTTTCTTCTTACCCAAAAGCTCAGGTGTAGATTAATATGTTCCAATACTCTGGTTAATTCTTTTTTCCCGTACTTCCCATAGTAATTAAGCCATCCCCTAATTATCGGATTATACTTTTGAGCAATGTCAGTAATTGATTGATTGGTCATCCACAATAACCGCCAGCTTCTTACTTTCTGACGTATACCCTCTTTGGATTCCTTGCTTATTGCCGGTAGAAAACTGGTAAAGACTGTGCCAGTTCTACCTTTTGCCTTTCGTGGTTTGAAGGTATAGCCTAAAAAGGTAAATTGAATGTTTTCTTCCTTCATTTTCCGATTGGAATCTTTACAGTATACTATTCTCGTCTTCTCGGGCCGAATCTCTAGAGAACATTCTCTGAACCTCTTTTGGAGACATCTCTTTATCAATTCTGCCTGTTCCTTGGTCCTGCAGTGTATAATCCCATCATCAGCATACCTACACCAAGGGTTATTAGGGAAATAGGTTTTTATCCATTGGTCAAAAGCATAGTGTAGAAATAAATTGGCCAATATTGGACTAATTACTCCGCCCTGTGGCACGCCGCTTTTCCTGGATATGGTTCGCCCCTTAGTTTTTTGCAAGGGTACTATCAGCCATCTTTTCATATAGAGTAACTCCCACGGACATTGGGTATGTTTGTGGACTGCTTTGAACAATAGCTCATGGTTAATGTTATCAAAGAACCCTTTGATGTCAAATTCCAATACCCAATCCATTTTCCAGCATCTTTTTACAGTCACTTCCAGGGCATCATGGGCTGATTTCCCTGGTCGATAACCGTATGAATCGGCCAGAAAGTGTTTTTCTACCTTTTCTTCAAAGCTGGTTTTAATGACCATCTGGGCAATCCAGTCCGCCACGGTCGGTATGCCAAGGACTCTTATTCCCCCCTTTTTCTTGGGAATTTCCACCCCTCTAACCGCTAAAGGGAAATAACTTCCTGAGGAAAGCCTGTTCCAGAGCTTATACAGGTTATCTTTTAGGTTACCTTCAAACTGCTCCAGCGAGATATGGTCAACTCCTGCTGCTCCCTTATTTGCTTTGATTCGCTTATACGCTTGGTACACCATCTGTTTGGTAATGTCAAACGACTTTGTCTTAGCCATTTTAGTTCCTCCCAAAGGATTGGTTGACTAAAAAGCAAAACTGGATAATATAGCCCCTTTGCTCTGCTTCTATTGCCGAAGCTTCTTTGCTACTACGGGCTATTCCGTCCCTTTACCACCTTGTCTCGGTACTTTCGTCCTCGTAAGATCTTTACTTGTGACTTTTCCCTTATCACCAAGGCGTTAGGTTCTCACGTTTCCCATAGGAGCCAGTGTTATCCTCATGCCACCTTTACTCCGGCTACCACTTAGGCAGTAAACAGGTTTCTCCTAAGCTAATCCCAGCGTAGCCATCCCCACTGGTTTTGATAGCGATTGAGCTTTTCGAAGCGTCTTCGATGGTTCACTTGCGTTCATCTTAATAACACATATCTGGCAAAATTTTCTGTTTTGCCTTTTCCTTAACGCTCAATACCCTTGCTTTTGACAAAGGCACCTTAAGGTGATTTGAAGTCACTACCTGTATAGCGACTTCGAGGGGTCTACCCTCATCTCCTGTGGAATTTCAAACACCTGTCTACGGTGTTTCTTCGTGACGCACGAAGGCCAAGGTTTTTTTTAATATATCTCGTTCCTGTTTGACATCATCAAGCTCTTTCTTTAGCCTTCTGATCTCCTCTTCTTGCGGGGTGAGCCTTTGCTTACCATTCCCGGGGAAGGCTAGTTCTCCGTTTTTGCCATATTGGGCACGCCATCTCCTTAGATTGCTATGGGCAATCCCCAGGTCCTGGGCTACTTCTACCACTGTCTTTTCTGATGTCAGACTGTGCCCAACTGCATCTTTTTTGAACTCTTCACTATATTGTCTTCGACTTCCTTCTATATCTTCTGAACCTCCTTTAATTTAATTATAGCTCTTAACTTGGTGTCCAGTAAAGCGGGGGAGGTTCACTGGCTTCTATTTCTTTTGGCACTCTATTGGACATCTTGGGAACTGCTCTTATCTGGGACCTTAAACCTTCGTCTCCTAATCTTTCTCTTCTCTTTTTCCACTTGTATAACCATTTTCTACTCAGTTGATGTTTTTTACAGAGAAGAACAATTGGGATCTCTTTCTTATCCGCTTCTTGAAATATCTTTAATCTCATCTGATAAAGAAATTCTTTCTTGCTCATACCAGAACCCCTTTCTTTTTGTTGCTATTCTATCGGAGGCTCTGGCTAGTATTAAAGAGAAGGAGTTATCCATACTATTAACAATTATCAACTCCCACTCTGAATTCCCCCTATTACTACGAATATTGCTACCATCACTTAAAGATATTACACTTTAAATATTTTACTTTCCGAAATTCTACAAACAAAATTTATTTGACTCCTCCCGCAGTAAGACCGCTCACAAAGTATTGTTGGAGAAAAACGAATAAAATTAATATAGGTGCACTGATGATAATCGCGTAAGCCATGACCAAACCCCATTGAATGATGAAATGACCTAACAGCTCCACAATACCGGTGGTTATCATTCGTTTTGATACTGAACCGACAAAGGTACTAGCATAGAGATATTCGCACCAAGCAAAAAGGAAGGACCATATTCCGACAGCAACAATACCAGGTAAACTGATGGGAACCACCACCTGGAAACAAGCGCTGATTCTTGAACAGCCATCGATCATTGCTGCTTCCTCGATACTCTTGGGAATTTTGTCGAAATAGCCTTTCATCATCCAAATCGAAAAAGGGAGGATACTTGCAGTATTAACCAAGATCAGACTAAATAGATTATCATAGAGGTGCAAGCGAACAATGACTTTGAAAAATCCAACCGCAACCAATATGGGTGGGAACATTGTAGTTGCGAATGTAAGATAAAGTAAAAGTGATTTAAATTTGAATTGGAAACGGGAAAAACCATAACCGGTAATTATGCTCACCAAAATGGCAATCATGGCTACCAAAATTGAGAGGACAATACTGTTCATAAGGCAACGCATGAGAATTTGGTCTCGTAAAATCGTAGCATAGTTATTCAGGGTGGGTTTGATTGGAAATAGAAGAGAAGCAAAAACTAGTTCTCGATCACGAAGGGAAAATGAAATCATGATGAACAGGGGAAATGATGAAAGAGCGGTTAGAATTAAAAGTAAAAACAGGAGAGCTCGATCGGCCTTTTTTCTTTTCATATTTCAAACTCCCCCCTAAGAAAAATTTTTATATACACCATTATAAATATCGACAAAATAATCATCAATATAATAGCCATACTTGATCCATATTCAAATGAACCCTCCAATTGGAAAACCGTTTTAAAAATATAAGTGGAGAGGACTTCGGTTTCATTCATCGGACCGCCCCGGGTAAGAATCCATACCAAGTCGAAATAATAAAAGCTACCAATTGTATCGTAACACAGTATAATAGTTGTCACCGGTTTTAAAAACTGCCAAGTTATCGATCGAAACTTCTGAAGGCTAGAAGCGCCATCGATTTCGGCTGCTTCAAATAATTCTAGGGGGATAACTTGTAGAGCAGCAAAAAGCATTACCATGTGAAACGGAAAGAACTTTAATCCACTCACAACGCTGAGGATAGTTAGGGGTAGGAGGCTGAGATCGCTCAACCAAGAATGGCTCAGGCGAGAAAGTCCCAAAGAATTAAATAGGGCGTTGAGAACGCTGAAATGAGGGTGGAGAATGAGTTGCCAAGTTACGCACCAGACGGCTGATGCAAAGAGCCACGGCAAAAAAAGAAATCCTCTGAGTATGTTGCTCACTATCGATTTTCCCAATCGATAAAGTAGTAGGGCAAACCCCAAACCGATAAAATAGTGAAGCGAGACACTTATTACGGTGAAATAAAGAGTATGCCACAAAGAAAGCCAAAACAAATTATCTTGAAAGGCTCGTTGATAATTTGCGAGTCCGATAAAAGTTCTACTATCTGAGGTCACCTTGAAGATACTCATCAACATAGCTTGCCCGAAAGGATATAATGTAAGAAAAAAGACAAAGCTCACTCCTGGAGCAATAAAAAAGAAAGCCGTCCAATAATATGTTTTTTTTTGAGATGAAACTTTCATATGGGGAATCCTTTCAATTCCAGGAGGATATCGGGTTTGTTTGACATCCTCCTGGAATTTTACGAACAAAATTTAGAGCTGGTTTTTTATTGTTTTGCCATTTCTTCATCAATTTTTTTGGCTAGTTCCTTCATGGCTTCTTCCACGGTCATCTTGCCATAAAGAATTTTCTGATAGGTGTCTCTACCATATTTAACGAAGGCACCGTAGGTTTTGTACCCCCCATAAAATTCAATTCGTTTTGCATTAGCTAATTGATCTGCGAACGGTGCCACCAATGGATCCAAATGAACTATCGGTATCGACATGTTCACTCGATGTGAAGGAATTCCTTTGAACTGTTTAACCAAAATGGCATCGGCTTCAGGTCCAGTGATGAATTTGACAAACTTCCATGCTTCCTCTGGGTGTTTGGTTCCTTTTCCAATACCATATTCTTCTGGACCCACAACTGCGGTTGGGACATCTTTAACTGGGGTTAAGAAGGGTTTCCAAGTTAGCCCAGGCATCATGCCAACTTCCAACATGCTGTTCATCCAATTCCCTTCCGCAAGAAATGCAGCCTTGCCGGCCATGAAGATGTCGCGAGATTCTTTAGCTTCGAACACAGCTATGCCTTCAGGGGCATAATTTTTTTCGATTCTTGTCTTATATTCAATAGCAGCGATAGCTTCTGGAGAACCCAGCCCTGAAGTACCGTCGGGATTTTCAAATACTGCTCCAAAACTGTTAAGCAACATTCGCACAAATTCGGCGCTACTCTTCTGACTGGATACAAAGCCCCACCGCTCCACTTTGCCATCAGCACCTTTGATGGTGCATTTTTTAGCAACCTCTTCAAATTCCTCCCAAGTTTTTGGTGCTTCAGTAAAACCGGCTTCTTTTAAGTATTCCTCTACCATATAAAAACCCATAACATTCGCTATCCAGGGAAGGTAACTATAGGTGCCGGTCCAAGAGTCCTTAGTAGCCATCAAATAATCATCGATGAATCCATCTGGTTCTTTATCGATAAAGGGTTGAAGATCCTCTAAATATCCTCTTTTAGCCATAGGTTGCATCCAATCCCCACCAACTTCGATACAATCAGGCAAAACATTCGCTTCACCTGCCAGTAGGCTTTTTTGTGCAAAAGAATTCCAATCGGTGGTTTCGATTTTGACTTGAATATCAGGGTTTTGCGCTTCGAATGCCTTAACGATTGCTTTTACGGCTTCCGGTCGTTCATTGCTAGACGTATCCCATACGGTTAAGGTTACCTTTTCTGCTTGGGCAAAATCATTAAAACAAAGGACACTAGCAAATACTAAAGAAAAAGTAAAAATTAACATTAGCAAAACTATATTACTCCCTTTTAAAATATTTTCTTTTTTCATTATAATTTTCCTCCATTAAAATTTTTAAAACATACTATTCCTAAAAATCTTACCTACAAAGTAAATTATTCCTTCTAATCACCTCCTTCATACTTTTATGGAAACGTTACCATTTTAGTTTAAACACATTCTACTTTCCATTCGTTTTGAAGATATCACTGAATAATATTTATTAATTTATTTAATTAGCATAAGCTGGGGATTAATCTTTTGGGTAGAATTTCTAATCACTAATTTAGTATGTAAAGTCATAATTAGATATTCATGGCTCGTGATTGTCTTTTTATTTTCTATTTTTTTAATTAAAAGTTCCGCAGCAGTAGAAGTAAGAGCATGTAACAAAATAACGTTTACTTTTGAACCTGTTCTGTTGATTTCGCTGACCTTGGCGAAATGGTATAATTCCATTCCGGATTTACATCGTGATATCGTATATTGAGCTCTTCCTCCAAACTTTTTATCTTTTTCTCTTTTGATTCTTTTTTAAGAATTACCTCATCAAAAATATAAACAAAAAAATATCGATACCTCATATAATAATGTAATAGTTTAGTTTTTCCAAAATCTTATTTTTGGTATATCCCCCCCAAGCTGTCAAGCATTTTTTTGGGAATTGTCAATCCAAAATAAATATGTCATACTTCTCTAACAGATGCTCTACTTACTCCTAATAGATCGGCTAATTTTCTTTCGGAAGGCAGTTTTTCTCCAGGCTTTAAAATACCCTTTTTTATTTGGTCTTTTATCTGTTGGACAATTACTTCTAAAGTAGATTCCCTTTTTATTGTTTTAAAACTCATTTTAACATTACCTATAGGATAATAATTTTGAAATGTGGTGTGTTATCCATTGGTATGACCTCTTACCTGTTTAATATTTTATCACCTTTTTTTTATTTGTCAAGGCAACGGGCAACTTCGCCATTTAGTCCAATTTAAACTCTCCTAACCTCTTACTGCCGTTGTTTTTTCTTATTTTTTAATCCTATCTTTATAGTGTAATGATTATATTTAATACAACTTGGTATATTTTTTTATACGATATTATATAGTGAAACTTAAACAATTTCTTTATATATGATTCTATAACTCAACCAAATCTTTAGGCAAATTCGTAAGAACTTTACAACTATTTTTTTCTATAACAACAATGTCCTCAATTCTCACTCCTCCCCATCCAGGTATATAAATTCCAGGTTCAACTGTAACAACATGTCCTTCTTCAAATATTAGTTCACCATAAGACCTAATATAGGGGTCTTCATGTATCTCTAAGCCTACACCATGACCTAAACCATAACCATTATTATAATCCCCATAACCAGCATCTTCAATAATTTTTCTTGCCTCTACACAGACATTTTTCCCTCTAACTCCAGCTTTTAGTAAATCTAAACCTTTTTGTTGTGCTTTCTTTACTGTATAATAAATATCTTTTTGTTTTGCGGTAGCTTGCCCTACTACAAAAGTTCTTGTTATATCACAACGATAACCTTTATATAAAGCCCCGAAATCGATTATTACAAAATCACCATTATTGATTTTTTTTTCAGAGGATGCACCATGTTCATGGGTAGTTCTTCCACCTGATACAAGAATGAGATCAAAAGCAAGACCATCCGCACCACTTTTTCTCATAAAGAATTCAAACTCTAAGGCAATATCCTTCTCTCTTACCCCAACTTTGAAAAAATCCAGAATATGTTCATATGCCTTTCCAGCAATCCGGGAAGCCTCTTCTATCAATTTAATTTCTTCTCTATCTTTTACTGCCCGTAAAGATTCTATTATTCCACTAGAATCTCCTAATTCTATTACAGATAGGGTATCTTTTATAGTTTTAAACATATCCATAGTTAATCCATTAAATTCAACTCCTAATTTTTTAATATTTAATTCTTCAATAACCTCTCTTAATTTTTTTGTAAACGGCTGACCATATCTAATTATTTCGAATTCAGGACATTGCTCTTCTGCCTGATCAATATATTTAACATCTAATATCAGAAGTAACTATTTTATTACTCAATTTGTAATTTTCTAGTAATTTCAATCCATTGACTAAGTTTCTTTATATCTTTTTTGGCTCCCAGAAGAGTAGACATACCACTTGATCTAAGCACATATTTTTTAATTTTTTGTTTTTTAGATTCCTGAATAATTTTCCTCATATATATTTCCATTTCTTTACTATTTGCATTTTGTACGTGTCTTTGAGCTAAAATTCTACACTCAATTGGTATCTCTTTATCGAGCTTATCCAAGCCTTTTTCCTTATCTTCCATTGACACGCCAAAATCAAGGAGTTCAATACTTTTTAATTTAATTATCTCTGGGATATGCTGGGTAATATCTCCACATGAATGCCAATAGTAAATGCCATTATAAAAATCACACAATTCCTCTTCATATGGAAAAATAAAATTCCTATACTCCTTCGGACTAATCAAAGGAATATCGTCATTAAAAAGATCGCCCTTCTTTATTGGTTCCTCCAAATAATTTGATCTCCATTGTGCATAAGCTTTCTGAGCGTCTGTTACATATCTCATAATTTTATGAGCAAATTTTGGATTTAAAAAAATATCAATTAGAAATTTTTCAAACCCACGAGTATAGAGAGCAACTCCTTGTGGACCTCTATACCAATATGGAAAAATAACATTAAATGAAGGCCCAATTAGTTTTTTTATTTTTTCATAGAAATTTTTTGTAAAATGTAAAAAATTACTATTCTTAAAATCAAATTGATTAGCTAATCCAGCTGTTTCTAAAATTACAGATTCCTTTGCGAAGGTTGGTTCCTCATCTTTATTAAAGTATATTTTTTGTCCTAATAGAGCAGGTTCAAATACAACACCGAAATATACAGGGACGTTCAAGTCAATAGGAGTATCATCTGGAAATTCTTGGAATTTCTTAATTTTCATTTTTAAATAATATTCAAGATAATATTCTGGTTCTTTATAATATCTATCTAAAGTAAAACCCAATATTTCCGTCCAAATTACATTTAAACACTCAACTGTAACTGGCATTATATCACCCTTATTTGCAAAACCAATTGGAATTCCATGCCATTGCATCTCACCTCTAATTCGAGGCTCTTTATTTTCCCATAATATCTGTCTTCGTTTATTCTCGCTTGTTTCATATAAGTTAATTACAGTATCTAAAAGATTGGCTATCTTGCTCATTTTATTTCTTCTTTCTTATTTATAAGAAAAGAATCAATATGTTCATCGTTAGTGAGATTAATGTTATTCTAAAGATACTTTAACATCCCTAATATGTTCGCCCATCAATTCTTTCGCTTTTTCGGCATCTCGTTGTTTAATTGCCTGGACCAAATCCCTGGTGGTTTCAATGGTATTTTCCTTAGTATATCTGGATTTTCCAATAATTCGATTAGTTTCTTTATATAGCATTTCTCCTATAATTTTCATTAATCCATACATGAAGGGATTATGGGTTGCTTTAGCTATGGTTAGATGAAATTCCAAATCTTTAACGACAAAACTATTTAAATCCTTAGATTTATCAATTTCATTAAAAACCTTTTCAATTACATCGATTTCTTCCTGGCTTGCATTTAAGGCCGCTAATCGTGCAAACTCACCTTCTAACATAATTCTTGCTTCCATGAGATAATCTAGAGAATAATTGGAGAATTCCGAAAAAAAATTAGCGATTTCATCATATTTGGTAGCCATCTCTAAAATATAGGTTCCTTTCCCTTGATTTACTTCAAGATAACCTGAAAATGCAAGGGCTTGAATAGCTTCTCTAACAGATGCTCTACTTACTCCTAATAGATCGGCTAATTTTCTTTCGGAAGGCAGTTTTTCTCCAGGCTTTAAAATACCCTTTTTTATTTGGTCTTTTATCTGTTGGACAATTACTTCTAAAGTAGATTCCCTTTTTATTGTTTTAAAACTCATTTTAACATTACCTATAGGATAATAATTTTGAAATGTGGTGCGTTATCCATTGGTATGACCTCTTACCTGTTTAATATTTTATCACCTTTTTTTTATTTGTCAAGGCAACAACAGTGGTATCTTTTTCTAAGGCACTACATTGACCTTTTAAATTAAAACCCTTTATTTTATTATGGCCTTGTCTTTGAATAGGGGGAAAAGTGCGGAAGTCGGGAGGATATCACCGAAACGGGTGAGAAAATATTTTTTTCTTTTACCGGTATTCTTTAGTTTTCCTCTTTCTCTTTTGATACGCAAGTAATTATCTAGATTGGTAAGGGCTTTTTCAAAGACTTTACGAGCTATATTTTGTAATATTTCAAAGAGCATATCTTCTATGCTATCAAAGGTTAGACCTTTAATAGGTATTTTACCCTTGACCTCGGGGAAAGTTATTGCTATAGTATCCATGGTTGTAGCTTACCTCCTTTTTGTAAAGGTTTTTGTTTATATAGGTAAGCCTACACCTTTTTATTATATTTTTACAATTCTTCCCTTGCTATTTGTCTTATTACTAACAAAAGAAAGTATTATTAAATATAAATATTTTTTCTTCTAACTACCCCACTAAAGTTTACACTAACTATGATTTATTAGTATTATTATTGCCACTACATTTTAAAGGATATAAAATGTAAATGCTTATTTTACAAGGGTTTTAGAGGATAAATATCCAAAATTAGCTTGCAAGTGTCAAAGTCGGGGGATATTTTGCCAGGAGTTGAAGACAGTATTAAAACAGACGATTGACGTTTGGAATGAATATCATGAGGGGACGAGGGTCTTCGAAGATTTGGTTAAGGAAAAGGAGCGGGCTATCGCAAGGATAGTGGAATTACTATTATTACCTATTAAGGATAAAGATACACAGCGTGTCCGTAAGCGGATAATAAAATTCAATCAGGAGTTGTTCACCTTTCTGGATAATCCCCTACTTCGCCGACCAATAATCGGGCCGAGCGGCAATTGAGACCATATGTCATCATGAGAAAGATAACTTTCGGCAACCGTTCAGGTTTGGGGGCTTCAAACCAGGCAGTGATGATGAGTATAATTCAGACCGGCATCTTGAATGGTATCGAACCATCAAATATTTCACTGGCTTTATCAGTAAAGCCTTTAACTTCATTTACGGAATTGCCAAAGATAAGGTCACTATGAATTGAGAAAGCCGAGACTAAACCTCTACTCATAATCAATATAGGAGCACCGGCCGAGTTTTTGGAAAAACTTACCTATTACCATCGATATAATCATTTTTATTGGTATGTGTTTCATTAAACAGATACGTACTTCGATAAAATTTATCTTTAAAAAAAGAATAGACACACAAAAAATTATCTTCACCAATTTTTACTTTATATACTAACTTAGTATTCTCTTCAAGATCTGGTTTTTTATCTTCTGTTGCTTTGACCTGTTCCTTACTCATTCTCCAGTTTGCTTTTCTAAAATCATATTGCTGTTTTGATTGTTTAAGAGCTATATCTTCTTTCTCTTCGATTTCCTTCCCTTCTTTATTTTGATAATAAATGCTTAAATTAAATTCGTTTTCCTTTCTACCTTTCCAGCTATTTCCTATTATTAAATGTATATTAGTAAGAAGAGTATCCCAAGAAGTTCCTGCTTCTCCCTTTTTAAAATCTTCAAAAGTCTTATCTTCATCAGGTTCTCCATATTTTTTTATAAAGTATTTAACAGACATACATAACAGCTGGAGAAAAAAACGCCCTGAAAGCGTCTATTTCTTTTGTACCCTAAAAGGTAAAAAATTATCAATTCGATACTTACAACAAATGGTTAAAAGATACGCTCAAAAAGCCGGCTTAAACAAAAGAATTTCACCCCACAACTTAAGGCATTATGTAGATTGTTACATTGTGGTGAGCTCCCCATAAAAGACACACCTATGCCACGCAATACTATAAGCAAACCAAAGATATTGAAACCTTAAGACATATTTTAGGCCATTCAGACATCAGCACCACGACTATTTACATTACTTTAGCCAACATTGACGTTGAAAACGGGATGAAAGCTTTTAAAGGTTTTTTATAATTTCTTATAAAGAGGTCTGAAATTTTCGTGACTATAAGATATGAGATTTATTTTAACTTTAAAACTATTAATTATTTTTAAATTAAGTGACCAATTTCTTATTGAAATTTAGTACATTTTTTGATTATAAAAATCCCATACCACATCTTTTTTTATAATATAATCTGGCTGATTGTTGTCATTTATATTAACTTCCACAGTTCCAGTAGGTCTACTCTTATCAACTTTTATATAATCTGTTGTCAAGCCTACCGCTTTAATGTAATTAATTGCTTCATTACCTAATTTATCATTTTCTATCCCACTCACAATAATCCCATTATGGCCAAGAGCTGAAACATGGTATGCAAAATGGGACAACGTCAAGCTTTCTCCTATTAGGAAAAATATCCCACAATACCTCTCCAATACCAATTATTTTAAATATTTCACCCATTATATTTTTATGGTTTAATATTTATTAAAAAATTTCTTACTCAAAAGTTTTAAACTTTAAACCTATTTATTTCATCAAAAGCAGCAATAATGTTCTCGAGTGGTACGTTAGCCTGGATACAGTGAACAGGAGTGAACACAAACCCACCTCCCTTTGAAAATATAATTGCATTTTCTCTTACTTGTTTTCTTACTTCTTCTATATCTCCAAAAGGCAAAACATGCTGGGTATCCACTCCGCCACCCCAAAAACAAATATATTTGCCAAATTCTTTTTTTAGCTTTTGAGGTTCCATATTTTTTGCAGTAATTTGGACGGGATTTATAATATCAATACCACATTCAATTAGATCTGGCATGAATTCATAAATAGAACCACAGTTATGCATCATTACATAGTATTTAGATCTTTTTTTAATATGTGATATAAACCTTTTGAAATTCGGGAAAAAAATTTCTCTTGCTATCGTGGGAGAAATCATTACCCCTAATTGGACCCCCATATCCTTATGTAACATCATAATATCAGTAACATCTCTTACTGCATTATAAAAAACATCAAAATTTTTAATGAACATATCGGTTAATCTTTCTATAAAATATCTCGTCATATTCTTTTCAAGAATTAAATTTATAAATGCTTTTTCATAACCAAAAATATCCTCTGCAGAAAAACTGGCAGAAATATCTCCTACAACAGCTTTATCGGAATTTTTTAATTTTTCTGCTTCTTTCTTAAAATACTCTGCTTCTTTATTTGTGTATCCAGTAAAATCAAAATTATTGTCTATATCTCTGATGGTGGTTGCATCCTGTAGCAGGTATTTCACCGTATCAAAGTAGTAACCATTTTTTGGCAACTTAAATATATAACCACCCTTTTTAAGCAAATAGGAACCGTCTTCCTGTTTCTCAGGATTGAAATCATTTGAAACTTTTACTTTTAATCCATTTGGCATTTGCCAGTCTTTTTTATCACAATCATTTCTTACTCCCAAAGCATCAAATGGTGGGAGAATGGGTACTGTGTCTATCTTCAATACATCTCTTACTGGATCTTCAACCTTAGCAGTAAGAGTAAAGGAATCCATTATTTCAATATTTCCTGAGTTTATTCCAAGTGCTTTCTTTAAATTAGAATATGTATATGCATGAATTGTTGACTGAACACTCCCTCCCAAGTCTACAGGAACTTTATCAGATTCTTCATGTTTGATTGCATTGATTATTCTTTGTTTCGATGTAACACAGTTCATTATAGTCCTCCTTAACTTATTTCTTTATTAATGGTTTAATCTTTAAATTATTTTCTGTCCCCATGCTTTAAAAACTGTTTTGATATTTTACACAGGATTATTCTTCCCCCACTCACATTGGGCAATTATCCCACCTTTTTCACTATATAGAACATTTTTAGTAATAGTTTAGTTTTTCCAAAATCTTATTTTAAGTATATATTACCCCCCCCCCACACACACAAGCTGTCAAGCATTTTTTGAGAATTGTTATCTAAAAGATAAAACCGGACTGTTTTTTAATGATTTAAAAGATAAAAGTGGACTGCCCAAAAACAGTAAAAAGATATAATCTAGAACTAAATTCTAAAGAGAAAAGAGGTTCTAAATTATGTCAAAACAATTACACAAAAACTTTAATGATAGTCAGGTTAAATCACTTTTTGAAAAATATTCGAAAGGAGAAATCAAACTTAATTATATATTGCAAATTCTTAGAATCAAGAGAAGTAGATTCTTTGAATTACTAACCAAATATCGAAATGACCAAGATAACTTTTCTATCCAGCATGAAAGGAATACTAGTAATTACAGGATCGACCGAGAAATTGAAGCAAATATTATCCAAGAACTAAAGATCGAAAAAGATTTAATTAAAACAAAAGATGTACCAATTAAGTATTATAACTACAGTTATATCAAAGATCTTTTAGAACAAAAATATAGCCAGAAGGTATCTTTGCCTACCATCATCGACCGGGCCAAGAGAAATAATTTTTATTTTTTAAGGCCGAAGAGAAAAGCTCATGATAGAGAGGTAATAACTAATTACCCGGGAGAACTGATTCAACATGATTCTTCTCATCACCAGTTTGCCCCTTATGCTGCCAGAAAAAAGTTGGAAATGCATAGAAAATATCTACGATACGCATCATAATCTCGTCAACCTGGCCTCCATAAAATCCAGAAATTATCCCATATGTTACACCTAATATAAATGCAATAAATGCTCCTAAAAAGCCAACACTTAAAGAAATACGAGTACCATAAATAAGCCTGCTCAATCTCACTAAAACTCCATCTATTACAGTAAATTGTCTTATTAATTTATTTTGAGAAACTGTTTTTATTCTAGATTTCATATGCCACTCCAAATCTTATACGGTATTTTTTGGCAAACAGTTTCATTTGATTCCAATTTTTTCTTCTTGGAATTTCCGTCTTTTAACCTGCAATTATTTTTTTATTAAAAAGTTTTTAGTTTATATTATAGCAGTAATTTTCATAAACTTATCTGGATGTTCAGATTGCTTAATAAGCGCTTCAGGTAATTTTTCCATTATAACAGTTTTAGTAATTAAAGCTTTTACATTTATCTTACCTTCTGCAATTAATTTTATTGCTTCAGGGAATTCTGATCCGCCATTTCTCGAGCCCCTTATATCTAATTCCTTTTTGGTAAATAATGCAGTAGGCATTAATGTTTCTTCTTTAGGCCATCCAACAAAAGCGATTCTACCTGCATATGAAACGTAATCGATAGAACTTCTTATTGCTAATGAAGACCCAGAAGCCTCAATGACTGCTTCAGCCATTCTTCCCTTTGTAATATCTTTAACCATATCTATTGGATCTTTTTCTTTTAAGTTGCAAATATAGTTAACACCTAATTTAATTGCCAGATGAAGTCTTTCTTTTACAAGATCAATTAAAATCGGTATAGCACCTTTATATATAGTTGCTTGTGCAATTAAAATACCAATGGGGCCAGAACCAGTTATTACAACATATTCACCTTCTTTTAATTTTATTCTGTTTAGTGAATGAAGTGCAATAACTAAGGGTTCGATCATTGGCGATTGTTCCCATGGTATATTTTTAGGTATTTTATGAACCATTTTTCTATCATGAGAAAAATATTCAGTAAAACCACCATCTACATGTACACCAAGTACTTTTAAATTTTCACAACAATTTGTTCTATTTATACTGCAAGGATAACATTTTCCACAATATTTGTATGGTTCAATAATTATTCTATCACCAATTTTTAGATTTTTTTCTCCTTCAGGAATTTCTAACAATTCCCCAGCAATTTCGTGGCCAACAATTCTAGGATATGTAACTAAAGGATTAACACCCTTATACGCTGCAACATCAGAACCGCAAATTCCAACCGATTTAACTTTAACCAATACTTCATCCTGTTTTCTTTTTGGATATTGGACTTCTTTAATCATTATATCCTTCGGTGCTCTCAAACAGATTGCCCTCATATCTTTCTCCTTCTAGGATTAATTAAAATATGACTCCGCTTTCGTCAAATTTAATTTTTTTAAAAGAACCAATGACTTCAAAATCTTTTTTACCTTTAATTGTATTACTTTTAAGTGGTGTTTATACTTTCTACTTTTTTCATATTGTAAATTCTTATACCTCTAAATTATAAAAATCTATAGCATTTTGACCCATAATGTGGCTTTGTTCCGTTGGTGAAAGAGAACTAATAAAATCAGTCACAATTCTTAAAACTTGTTCATATTTTACGACTACTGTGCAGA
>Ga0315279_10002772_pt1 | contig 25623 bp, 35 predicted proteins | sample YL17G06_20_MG_FD_203694 | JGI IMG/M metagenome (GOLD analysis project Ga0315279, IMG submission 203694) | Sediment microbial communities from Yellowstone Lake, YNP, Wyoming, USA - YL17G06_20 | ecosystem: Environmental > Aquatic > Freshwater > Lake > Sediment | place: USA: Wyoming | collected...
GCCGTTTCCACCTGTTGACGAGCCCTTCGAATCGTCTTATCACTCAGTTTCGTCGGTTTGGCCATGGCTGCTTTCCTCCATGGCCATATTGTACCATTAGCTCACTTTGACTGCAAATTGGAATCAGTTGCCTCACGCTTGTACTGTGCGGTTATGGCATCGAGCACAAGCTTCATCCCGCCCTGGATTCCGTATCGCGCCTTTGCCAAAGCATCTTTGACTCCACCGCTTCGGGAGAAAGCCCGTTCCACGAGCGCCATGGCTTCGGGCGTTCCCGAACGGCACTGGTCAGGATTCCGGAGATCACCTGTCCGCCGAAGCAAATGGGCATAAAACGCAGTGGCAATCTCAGCAAACTCCGACGGAGACTCAACGGTGACCGAAGAGAGAATGAAGGATGCCCTTGCGTCGTCGGCCGGTCTATCAACTTGGTCTGCAATCGCTTCCGGAGTGATCATTGAAAGGATCCTGTCTAGCGTATGGCCATCAGCAACCTCCGGTCGCTTATCCTGCTTCGGAGCGCCGTCTTCCCCGAAACCCGGGCTAGCCGCAGCCTTCAACAAGGTAACGGCGTCAAAGGCATCGTCCTCTCTGGCAAACTGGCTGAGCAAGAAACACGTTCTCAGATCAATCAAGGGGAAAACAAAACGCGTTCGGAGCTGGGGCCTTGGCACACTCTTGAGCAGATTCGCGAGTTTCTCCCCAAGAGCGCGGGGGTATTCGCATCGCTGAATGTAACAATGCACATAAGCATCGAGAAGTTCGCGCAGACGTTTCTTGTTGAATGTCAGAACGGTGGTCTCCAGTGTTGGCCAAAAACGTTCCATGGTGTCGCGAGCCAAGACATTCCACACACACTTCATGCCGTGCGACAGAGTTGGGTTTGCGTTCTGCGGAAGGCAATACCCCCGCCTAAGAGCGGCAAGAATCCTTTCTTCTTCGTGAGACGCCAAGCCGATTAGGTCCGCAATAGACTGAACGGTCAAAACCTTCAGGGATTGAGTCGCTTCAAAGATTGCACGCCGAATATTCAGGTGTTCGTCCGGCGTCAAGACCTTCAACGATTCGTCATCTTCGGTATCGGGACAGAGCACAATGGATATGCTTGAATCCTGTACCGCCGCCTTGAGTTTCTCCTGCATGCCACGGACCAAGGCAATGTCACCATCAAGGGAGGCAAAGCTTCCGGTCGGCAGCACGTCCTGCCGTATGGGTAAACCGAGGGCCAGGGAAAGCATGGCCAGGAAAACGGATGCATCGGAAGAGTACCCGACAACAGAAATAGGGAGGTCTTGAGCTGTAGCGGCGTTGAAGTTCGCAATACTGATGTCAAAGCTCAGACGAGGAACCTCCAGCATATCAACAACGCAATCAACAACAGCTAAAACCACGTCGCGAATGTGCGCCGCACTTGCTTCCTCGAAGGCGCAGGGGCCCACGAAGCGAACCCGATTGCTGCAGTCCAGTTTCCGAGGCTGTGCCACTACGCTGGTCACTACGGCAGCACTACCGCGTTGGGCAACAATCGCTGTTCTCGCTTTGCCTAACTGCGTTTCTGCCACGTTGACGCGGCCGACATCGGTTCTAGCCAACCTGGACCTCCATGACTCCGGCCTCCAGACCTGGGAAGATCCGCACGGAGATCTCTCCGTTCAGCAACCGCAGCTCGCGGGTTGGCGGCTGGTCACCGAACCCCGAGTCCGCAGCCAAACGAAACGGCTGTCCGGGGCGCGCGGCGGCCCAAATGACGTCGGCATCCGTCAGATCACCTTCCCATAGGTGCCTCCCCGTGGACAGGCTCAACCGGTATATCCCAGGCCGAATATGTTTTAGCAGTTCAAGTTTTCCTTTTTGACCAGCATTGAGGCGGGCAAGAACTTCCTCTCCACTTTCCACGATGATTTCTAACGTGATTTGGCTAGGCATCAGTTGTTGAAGCTCGCTCGCCAATCTCTGGCAACGTTTGTAAAGGATTGGGTCTCTTTGTAGCTCCGCACTCGGTATTCCTTCTGGGTCCATCCCTTCACAGAAGGAGATAAGGAATTGAACCACTGCATGGTCCGATTCCGGTTGCTCAGCCAACGAAGTGCCTTCGCCGACCATTTTCATGAATTCCTTAAACCGGGCATAGCCGAGTTCATATCCCGGTTTCTGACCCAGCATGATGATCTGTGAGAAGGCCTCTCGCAGGGCTTCCCGGCACTGCGTCGCATCAAGCGCATCGAGGAGAATGGGAAGAAAATAGAGTTCATGTGCCATAGGGCTCTACCTCATCAGCTTGTTCCACTTCAGCATCTTGTTCTACCTCATCATCTTGTTTCGCGTCGATCAGTCCCATCTCACGAGCGGTTTCGATAAAATCCCGGTGCTTCTTCAGAATGCGAGCCGAGTTCACCGCTAAATGTGGCGGCGGATTCTCGTGGTCCTTGCGCCATTTATTCCAACGTTGGCGTCCTGCGAAGCGGCTGAATGTGGCTGTGCTGAGCCCGAAGTGCCGCGCGATCTCTAAGTCCGAGTGTAATTCGGAGACGATGTTGTCCAGAATGGTTATCACCAATTCGACAATTCTGTCGTAGCCCAGACTACGAATCGCTCGCGGCAGTTTCTTAGCTTCAGCCGCCTTCTCATGGGCGATCAGGTGACGCATCGTGACCCCGTCTTCAACTTTGAGCCCGGCGTCAGGCGGCGGCAAGCTTCCCGCTAGTCTATCCGCGAAATGCTCGTCTATCGAAAACTGCATTTGTCGTCCGAAATGTTCGTCGATGAGCGCCTGGATACGTTCGAGTTCTCCATCTGTGGTCAAGTCAGGCTGGCCGATATGCTCTTCAAGCCATAGCTTGCGGGGCCTTCCACCGAACGATTTCGGGAACCACACAATGATCCGGCCAGATCCGAAATCCCAAGCATATCGGTTCATTAACGGATTCGCTTCGCGTCCGGCCTCCTGTAAGCAATAGAAGAACTGACGCCAAAGAAAACCCTGCATGAGAAATGCCTCGCGGCGCTCACGTTCGAGTTCTCTGGTCACGGAGTTTCCTGTCGAGTGCTTCTTGAGAAAGGCGATGAATGACCTAAAATAGACACGACGATCAACGTTGCAGCCGTCTACTTCTGCGTCCTCATGGTTCTCCTCCGGTGCAGAACTGTCTGGCGCGGCCTCATTGGACGGAAGATTTGTGAAGCGCGCAATGAGAAGCTCCACCGAACGGTCGATGAACTCTGTTCCTTTGGGTCGCCACCAGCCTTTCTTAAGAGTTTTATCTCGGATCAATTCCACGTATGGGCCGAACAAGAGTGCTTTGGGTGGTCCAAGCCGCCATGGCATGAGGACCTCAGGAAGTTCGGGCGGGACCGTAAACACAGGGCGATCTGTCAGGAATTCGTCTAAGGCAGCGGCGCTTCCCTTGGCGATGTGTTCGCAGAGAACGCCCAAAGACACGCTTTTGAAGTCGACTTCTTCTTGAAGCGGCTCCTTCCGTTCGCCCAAAACATCTGTCTGCTCGCTAGCCACGTCACGCATCCCTATTAGCTTCCGACGGGCGTTCTTTCGCCCATAACGCTGAAAGCCTATTCTCCGAAATAGCCCGAGGATCGAGACTGTCGAACCCTGTCCTGCCCCATAAGCATCCCGATTTCTGAAGACAACGCCATCGAGGCGAGAACTTTTCTATTTTAGCACGGACGCCGCCTTCAAAGCTTGTCCGGTACCTGTGTGATCTTATGACGACAAGCCGGCTCGATGGCTGAAGACGAAGCGGCAGAAGAGCCGGGGAAAGAACCGCCCGACGAGAAAGAAAAGCGAACCAGCCCAGAAATCAATGCGCTTTTTCGCAGGTGCACGTTCAGCCGGTCGTTTCCTGTCGGCATAATCCCGACACCTCGGTCGAAAAAAGGGGGCGGTTCCCAGGTTGGGATCGTCCCCTTTGTCGTGCGTCAGGCGACGCGCAGGAAGGCGCCTTGTAGGCCGACCTTACCGGTGACCAAAGCAAATGCCAGTTCCTCGTCCGTGTACGTGTTGTTTTGGTGGGAGGCTTCGAGAATCGCATCGCCACGCATATGTTTGACCGCGTACATCGTCAGAATGAGGTTCCGCAGATAGGCCAGGTCCTCAATGAGCGGCAACTCGGCCACACTCGACGGCGCGCTTTGCATGCGAACAAAGCGGTGCCTGGCAAAGAACCGGTCAAGTTCTGGCAGTCTTTCCTGGTACTTCTTCGCGGCCAACGCCGCCAGCTTCTGAAGCAACTGATCCTTGTTGCCGGTCATGGACACCTCGTATTGATGCAGGATGTCCTTCAACTGGTCGCCGGTGGTTCCGGCTCGCGCGTACCGCCCGATATGAAAGGCCTTGACGTGCGAGGAATCCACCACGGCACAAGCCGTAGGCGCATGTTCCGCTGAGTTGTAGTTCAGGCTTGGAAACGAAGGCTCAACCACTTTGCGCTCGACCATCTCGATGAGTTTCTCCGTGGTGGTTGTGAAACACAACCGCCCCTCATCCGTCCGCCATTGTGCGGCGAATTCCTGAATATGGACCCGCTTGGCCTTGGCGTCTCCGATGTCCGGCCGGAACCGCCACATCGAACCCTCACGCGCGACATGCCAGACTGTGTGAACATAGTCCGGCTTCAGCGGCGTCTCCGTCAGGGTCACGTGGCGGATTTCCGGCACGAGGCGCAGCCGGCCTTGATCGTCCGTCACCTTGTTCAGAAACGCGGCTTTGCGGAAGTTCAGAGTCGGGATGGCGTGCGAGATGATCAGGTTGTCCCGCTGTTCGAAGTCATCCAGCATAAGTACCGTGGCCAAGTCATACTGGTCGACGTCCTCATAACTGGACAACTTGATCTGTTTGCTCTTGCTCTTGAGGAACTGCCGCAGCTCCTGGAATCCGGGGTGAGCGTCTTTCGCCATTTCCCGGACCATGGAGTGCGTCCACTGGCTGCGTAGCATCGTCTTGGCGATGTTGAGCAGATCGAGGTACGACAAGTCATCCACGAAGTAGACGTGTTCGTGAATTGCCTGCAGGACCCGATCAAGCCGCGACGGTTTGTCCCATGCGTAGCCGGAAAGCACATTCACGTCGCCACAATAGCCAAATTGCACCAGTTCCGGGAGCCTTGCCGTCTCCTCATTGACATTTCGCAGCATGGCTTCAGGCAGTGTGCTGTGCTTGTCCGGCCCAGACCAGGGATGGACCCCGGTCAACAACACATCCTGGACAGACACGCTCACCGTTGCCCATCGCAGGCGACGGAACTGCGGAAAATCCCGGTCCGGCTCAAGCCATAACTTGAAGGTTTGCAGGGTATTCATGCTGCCTTCCCTCCCAAGCATTGGACCGAGTCCGCCGCGTCAGACGCCTTGCCAGCCAACAACGCTTCGAAGATACGAATGTCCTCGCGGATCGCATCGCCGATGGTTTTGATCGTGCGCGGGTTGATATTGCCCGTGTCGACCAGTTCGGAGACGCGGTGGTAAGCCACGAGCCGCGCCAGGTCCGTGTCTTGCGTGAGCAGTTGCTCGACCTCCTCGATGTACTCGACCGCGTCGCCATCGAGCCGGGAGATACACTTGGTGCTGAGTTCGCCCGGCATGATCTTCGCGGAAAGCGACGCGAGCAACTCCTGCGGAACCGTTCCGGGACGCCGGGCCTCGACTTGCAGCGCCGTGTAGGCGAGCAGAGTCAGGTCCTTTTCCCCGGCCATGAGGTCGGTCCACGCCTTGGAAAGCGCCATTTCGCCCAACGGTTGCGTGAGCAAGAGTTCAGCTTTGCGCATCGGGTCCGGCGTGGTGAACAACTCGTAGATCATGTTCACGCGGGACAATTCGGCGCCTTCCTCGAAGTAGCTCGATAGCAGGTCGAAGCAGATCTCCATTTTGTGGACTGCCTCTTCCCGCTTGAGCGACTCATCATTCAGACCGACGGGGATGCTGGACTGCACCACGTACCGCGCCGACTGTACGAAGCTCGGCAACTGGCTCTGAAACACTTCGGCTTTCGCAAGTTCGACGGCGCGGTTGGCGAGCAGATTGCGGTGGATGAACCCCAGCCGGCGGCCGTCAAGGGCGACTTCGCCTTTCGTTTCGCGCATGAGCAGGTCGGCGAACTTGGCCAGAAACTCGGCCAGCGTCGGCATCTGCTCGCGCAAACGCAGGAAGTGCCGACCGGCCACCATGAGCGTGTCACGCATCTTGGCGCCGACCTCATTCACATCCGCCTTGGCCACTGTTCCCGCGGATAAACCACCGGTCCATTCGGACAAGCTCGGCGCGTCATCGCCATTGATATGCATAGCCACACGAATCCGGTCTTCCTCATCCATCTGGAGCACGTCCGGCGGGTAGAGGAAGAACGCGAATCGGCCAACGAGTGCGGCATCGAGGGCGTTCGTGGCTGAGTAGCTCATGGGATTCATGGCCGCCCATACCCATTTGACCTGGGTCGGAAAGCCCATGATCTTGCGCGAACGGATGATCTCCAGCCATTTAGACTGAAGTTCCGGTACCGCGCGGTTGAGTTCATCGATGAGCACGAGTTCCTTGTCCCAGATCGTAACGGGACTCGGCACGTACTCGACGACACCGTGTTTGAGTTGCTCGATGTTGGGATAGCCCAGCACGTCCTCGAACATGGCCTTCGATGCGTCGTAGACCAGGAACTTGCGTCCCAGGGCCTGCGCCACCTTATTGGCCACGTGTGTTTTTGCGCACCCGTGGTTGCCGATAAGCAAGAGCGGGTCGCCGGTAAGAAGCGAAGCCAAGACAAGATTCTCGTCCGCTTCCTTCCATCCGTAGATACCAAGTTGTTGCATAACCATGTTTGTTCATCTCCTCTTGATGTTGGTTTTGAAACAAAAAACGGGAGACATCCCAACAGCGGGATACCTCCCAAAAACACAGAGCCCTATTCGTGCGGTGGCTATGGTTTCAGGTCACATTCCATGACGCTGAAACTCGTGCCATCGTCCGACTTGCATTCGCGGGCATCTTGGCTCTTGATGCCCTGTTGCTTTAGCCATTTCTCTTCGGCGAGTTTGGCCGATGCTTCCGTCATGTACGCCGTGGCGTCATGAACGACGCCTTGGAACGTTTCGACGGCTACGAACACTTTCACGATATTCACCTCCTTTGGGTTGTTTCATGAATGACGAAGGGGAGATGTCCCTTCTTGGAGGCATCTCCCCTTCACTGGTTGCTGAGGGTGTGATCGTCAGGGCGTTTCTGACGGGGCTTCTTCGCTGAGGTCCACGTCGCGGCGGTTGCCGTGATCGTCAGTGACGACGAAACAGGTAGCGATGGACTCCGGATCGCGCTGGATGTCCAACGCTTTGCGTGCGGCCTCCTCGAAGGATTCGGCGTCGATGTCTATTTCCCAAACAACTCTGTACAGCATGGGGCTTCCTCCTATTCCGTTATGTCGGCAAGCTGGACCACGTCTCCGAACGGCGCGAATTCATCGCAGTCTGTCTTGCCGCCGAACAGCACGGTCAAGATGGACACATGCCGCTCTTTGAGCCGCTCTGAGCTATCTACCCTGAGGCTGGCGTAGCCGTCGGTGATGACGACGGCTTTGTCCAGGTCTCGTTCCAGGATGGATTGGGCGATGCAGTCGAAGTCTGTGCCGTAGGTGGTTTGGACTTGGCCGGCAAGCAGCGCCTTGAACGGAATCTCGACTACCTTGTTACTGAACAAGAAGATTGAGGTCAGTTCCGCCTTCAGACTGGACAAGACACCGACGATCTCCGGAAGATGCTCTGTGACACTTCCGGACACGTCCAGGTAGACGGCCAGGCCGTGTTCTTTCGTCGCCACGCGTTGCACGTGGTTATGGTAGTGGAACGGCGGGATCCCTGCTGCAAGCAGGACAAAGTCCCGTTTCGACGGGTGCAGCGGAATTGGCGACACGCCGATTTTGGGCTGGTGGATGCTCTGTTTGAAGCGGTCCACTTTTCGCTTGGTTGCGAACTTCTGCAGCAGGACTTTGCGGATGGACAGGTGAGTCTTGATGGCTTCCAGGAAAAGGTCATAGAGGTTCTCTCCCTGGCCTGCCCTCCGATTGCCTGGGAATTGCGCCGCCTGTTTCAGGTTCTCTGCAATACGGCAAAGATCCTCGGCGGACAACCCCGAGAGGCCAGGCGCGTCCTTGCCGTCGCCAACTTCACCCGTTGCGTGCGAACCAATCAACAGGAGGGTTGTCGAATCGTACGACGCGGTCAGCACCTTGAGCGCTTGGATGACTTCTCCGGTTGTAAGTTGGTCCTCTCTATGGCGATTGCCGTAGAACACGTCATACAGGTTGCCGTACCGGCTGTCGTACATACGGCTCAGAGGACGGAGAAGACCTTCCATACCGTGAGGCTGGTAGATTTTCCTGAACAGGCTACCGCAAGCGGATGCCTCCTGGAACAGCAAGCTGATGCTCGCGTTGATGACCATGTCCGCCGCGACATTTTCCAGGTTGCCGCTCCTGTAAATAAAGTGGCCGAACATGGGGTGCATGATCTCATGCATGACCAGGCAGAACAGGTCTTCGTCGCACGCGATGTACTTTGTCGCAAAGGCGGGGTTGTATCTCAGAACGCCATCGGACGAAATTGATGCAGTCGGGCAAGTTTCGGTCTCTTCGACCGACTTCACGAACGAAGCGACGAAGCTCTCCCGTCCGAGCGATTCCCGCAGGATGCTACGGACGGTTTCCAGCGTTATCTTCATTGTGTCATTCCTCCATAATGCGTGACGCCCCGAAGGGCATGGTTCTGCCTTCGGGGCGTCACAGGGGTTGCGAAGCATGCGCGTGGGAGCGCTGCTCCAGTCTAGGGGTTTAGAATCAGGTGAGGAATCGTTGCTTGCCGATGCGTCTACCAACGTTTCGAGAGTCTGGTGTCGCCGGAGTTCTTCCAAGGCGCGCAGAATCGCGTCTTGGGGCCATGCGTCAGGTTGCTCGGGCCAGTCGCTTTCACAGACGATCGTGAAGATCCTGTCCGCCGCTCGCTTGGTTGCTGAGTCGGCACACGTCGATTGTTCCTTCTGCGGACTGTCTTCGCCGTCTTCGTCCTCGCGCTTATCCTCTTCGAAGAGTTGCTGCGCGCGTACAAGGTCAGCTGGCCAGTCCAGGTCATGCGCATCGCACCAATGGCGGAGCGCTGTGAGGAGGGAGATGACATATCCTTCCGCATCTTCAGCGGGGTCGTACTCGTCTGGCGCGTATCCGTCAACGGACGCGCGTTGCAGGATGGCTTTATGTGCGATTTCTAGCATCGTATCGCGAGTACTCATGACACGGCGCCCTCCTGGTGTGGACCCGGCGAGTCGTCCTTGTCTGGGACTTCCTCAACTGACCACGTGTCCCGGCCCAGTTCATGGCTGTACTCAGAGAACTCGCAGTCCACCACGGAGTCCGCCCGTTGATGGACCAGGTCCTTGGCCTCTTCTTCGTTTTCCGCTTTGACTGAATAGTGGCGGAGGTAAACTTCGCGGACGCAAACGAGAAATGACTTGCTCATGTTTGGTCCTCCTTTCGGCGTTCTGGGTAGTCCTTGTAATACTCTTCCCTTATGGCTTCGGCGAACTCCTCTCGGAGCGCGTCGACCTCAAGTGACGGTTGATAAATGACGAAACTCTCGCCGTCATCAAGAGACAGTGTTGTCTCTATGAAGTTGACTTCATTTGAAAAAGTGACGTCAGTGATGGTCCGTCCCTTGAGCATTGTTCGGATCTCCTCAAGATGCGCCTGGCCTTCCGGCGATCTTAGGAACCTCTCAAGATCGTTCATGTTTGATAGGTCTCCCATGGATTCGTTCTCCTTTCATTTGGGTTTGTGGTCTTGGGGTTTAGTGGACGCGGAACACAACGTTTCCTGCACCCGGCATGAAGCAGTACTGGCAGCTCAGACACGAATCTGAGCAGCCGTTCTGTTCACGACATTCAATACCCGCGGCGCGCGCATCATCTTCAATGAAGGCGACACGCCAATCCTCGGGTGGCATCGGCATGGTGCAATCCGTACTGGCAAGCACCTGCACGTTGGCCAATTGCCTCAACTCTTCCAGAGCGGGCCGTAATTCAGGTACAACCCATGCGCGCGTGTACGCGCAGAAATTGATGGCGGGGCGCTGGAAACAGATGCTCTGCCAACTTTTGATGTACTCCTTGCCATATAGATCCCCGCACACATGGATACGGAAACACGGCAAGTCCTCCGGAATCGCTTTCAGCATGGCGCCAATGAAGCGTTCCGTGTCCCACGTGAGGACAAGGTTGCGTGAGTAGCCGGCGCGGCAGAACGGTCTTAGTCGCTCGAACCGGCGCGCGTAACAGTGCTCGATGCACCACGCACTCGCGCCAGGGCATGTAAGCCGGGACGGCAGGCTGAACGTCGGTATGTAACCGAGCTTGCTGTTCCCTGTCCCCACACACACTTGAAGAACATTCACAACATATCCTCCTTTCCACGAATGAAAGGGGCGAAGCCGCCCACTGTAATGCGGACGGTCTTCGCCCTTTTCGGTTGATGTTCGCTTGGTTTGCTAAACTGATAGTTCGTTACTTGGTGGGGTTAGTCCTCCTTTCCCAGGCCTGCGCGCAATGCAGGCGCGATTTCCTCGAAGTCATGCCAGGACCCGTTAATGAGCAGGCCTTTGCTTTCGGCGAACAGGTCTTCGAAGAACTGGCGTTCCTGTTCTGTGGCTTCGGCGCAGGCTTTGGTCAGCAGTTGCAGGGGGTCTTTGGGTACTTCCTGTTCTTCGTGATCGTCGGCGTAGCTGCGGAAGTAGTCGTCGTAGATCCGCCAGCCCCAGCCGCCGTTGTCGCCGTTACCGGCGAATAGGGTTCGTTCCAGAGATGCTCGATTACTCATCGTGTTACTCTCCTTTCCTTACAAGTGTGCCTTGGCGCGTAAGTTCGCGGAACAGACCGCTGAACTGCTCGCACAGGGTTTCCAAGAACAACTCTTCGTCGTTGAAGGCGTAACACTGTCTGTTGTTCAGACGGAGAATGGTCGTCAGCCCTTCTCCATTGTTGATAAACGAGACGTCATCGATCATGTGGCCCTTGAGGTGGCCGCGGATTCCGTCCAGAAACTGACGGCCATCCTCGGACTCGACAAATCTCCTCACCTCGTCAAAGTACGTGTCGCTTGGCATGGTCGTTTTTCCCTTTCTTCTATGTTGGTGAGCGTGTAGATGTCCCACCAGGTCTCACCGCACGCGACACAAATCGTTTCAATGGACGCTGCTGGGCCGTCAACTTCAGGCTTTCCCGGCGCGTCAAGCTGCCGGCTGTCGCAATACGGGCAAAGCATCCCCTTACAAGCCAGATACTGTTCACGTTGTTTCTTGGACAATCGCTTGGACATCCAAATTCTCCTTTCCACCAAACGTTCGGACGGTCATTTTGTTGATAGTCACGCGATCGGTGTCATAGGCGCGGTCCATCCAGTTACAGAATCGATCCAGGACTTCCCGAAGGGTCTCAGGCGTGTAGTCCAACGTGAGACACGACCGCGGATACTTTGCGTCGTGCTGCTGGAAGAATCCGCCTGTAAAGCCCTTGTCTTGGAAGTGCTCGATGGTGAACTTGGCTCGCCACACGAAGATCGAGTCCGGGTGGTGGTACGGGCTCTTGCCTTCCGCGAGCTCATGGATATGCCGGACTCGTTCCAAAATTCCGTCCGGCTCGATGTTCTTCTGTGCCCAGCCGATGTACACGCACGAGCCCAGGCCAAAGGCCTTGCTCTTTCTACCTGTGACGATGCGCCATACGACAGGATGGTCGTCCGCCCATGCGATGGTGCGGGCGAACATTGGGTTGATCGTATGCGCTTCGGGCAGGCACTCCGACTGATAGATGATGTTCGTGATTGTCTCAGTGATGGTCTTCATTGATAGCACCTCCTTCAGTATTCGTCCGGCAAGAGCAGCGTGGTGGCTGCACGATTGCCTTCATCGTCTGCTGCTTCCGTGATGATCCACAGCTTGGTTTCGTCCGGCAGGAAGTAGGCGCTCAAGAGGCGGGCACCGCTTTGGAGCGCTTCGTTGTTGGCCTGTTTGTCGCTTTCGCAGACGATGCCCCAGTCACATGAAGCATGCCGGCGCAGATACTCCAGGCCGGTCGAATTGTTTCGCCGCAGCGCTTCGAGGGCGCCGGGCGTGGCCACGACCTGGCCGAGTGGGAATTGCACTTTCTGTTCGGTACTCATGGTTGGTTCCTCCATAAACAGTTATGGCCCGGCAAGGACGTATTAATCCTCACCGGGCCGGTTTGGGGTAATGCGCCAATGCTGTTTGAGGGGTGTGGCTGTTCCTTGTTGCTAGACCCTCACTCAGTTTCAATGACGCACTAGGTCGAAGCTATTGCCTCGCCTTAGCTACTTGCCAAAGTGCCGCTTCATTATGGGTAGCTCTTTCCAGTCTTCTGTACCTTCCGGCATTTCCGCGTCGTAATGCCGCCCACCCACAAAGACCCAGAAGTGCCCAGGAGCATCCGCCTCCCAGTCAGTGCATATCACCAAACACCCTGACAATTGTTCTGCGAGTGCTAAGGCAAATTCTTCACACTGTCCGTTATTGATATCGTATGGCGTTCCGCCAAACGCGGCCGTCAATTCCAACACGGCTCGTGTTATCACTTCCGGCATGTCGGGAGGCTTGAAGCTGTTCTCTGAGTCGTAGACGTTTAGGTCTTTCTCGTTCCCAAGTGCATTACGTGTCAATGACTTGCTCATGGTCAGTTCTTCCATCAAACAGTTGTGGCCCGGCAGGGACGTGTAAGTCCTCGCCGGGCCGGTTTGCTTTCCTCGGTAAGTGGCTACGCCGCCATTTCCCGACCCTTGATCTGCTGATAGGTCTCGCGAACAGTTCTGTTCAGTTCCTCGATAGCTTCTTCGACCATGTCGTCGAAATAGCCGCCAGGTTCTCTGAAATCGTCCTCGTCCGCGTATGAGCAGCAGCCAAGATGGGCTCTGCCCTCGAACGGGCCCCAAGTCACAAGTAGTGTGACTGCGGCCTAAGCCCAGACGTCGCCCTGCTGGAGTCGGCACAGAATGTTGTTCGCGGTAGGGACGTCGGTTACCCGACGCCCCCCGCACAGATCCGTACTCGGAGCGCTACTCCATACGGCTCCTACCTTGGGTGGACGATCAACCTTTGGTCTGGGTACGGGTGCTGGATTGTTACCTTGGGAATCCATGTTTCGATGAGTCGCTCGAATCGTTTCCATGTCAGCCTCTTGCCTTTCCGTTGGCTGCGTCTCCTGAGAGCGCGCAGCCACATTCGGCAGATGTGCTTGCGGAACGCGCTTAGGGTTTCGACGGTTCCGGGCACCGCAAAGTAGGCGCAGTACCCTCGAATCACGCTGCGGACCCATTGCCCCTGTTCGGGCACCGGTCTGTGGCGGCGTTTCATCAGGGTCTCCTTGATGGCCTTGAGCGTCTTTCGCATGCGCTTCGCCACCGGCTTTCGCCCGACGGTGAATTTGCCGCTCTTGCGTGTGGTGCCGCACCAGTGCGTGAAGCCGAGGAAATCGAGTGTTTCCGGTTTTCCCTCGCCCCGCTGTGTGCGGTCCCTTTCGGCGAAGCGGCCGAATTCAATGAGGCGCGTCTTGTCCGGGTGGAGTTCTAGCTTGTACTCCCCCAGTCGCTCTTGCAGTGCCTTGAGGAAGGTCTCCGCGTCCCGTTTGGACTGGAATCCCATGACGAAGTCGTCGGCGTACCGGACGATTATCACGTCCCCGTGCGCCTTCGTCCGTCGCCACTCCTGCACCCATTGGTCCAGCGCGTAGTGTAGGAACACGTTCGCCAGCAGCGGCGATATCACCGCCCCTTGCGGCGTGCCTACTGTTGTCGCGGACCATTGCCCGTCCTCGGATACGCCAGCCGTGAGCCATTGGCGCACCAGCCGCAGTATCCGCCGGTCGGCGATGCGTGTCTCCAGGAAGTTCATGAGGCACTCGTGGTCGAGCGCGTCGAAGAATCCCCGGATGTCCGCATCCAATACCCAGTTGACCTTGCGACACATGAGTCCGACCCAAAGCGCGTCCAGCGCATTGTGCTGGCTGCGCCCTGGCCGGAATCCGTAGCTGAATCCCAGGAAGTCCACCTCGTAAATCGCATTGAGAATCTGCATCACGGCCCTCTGCATTATCTTGTCTTCCAGCGCCGCGATGCCGATGGGCCTAAGCCGCCCATCGTCCTTCTCGATGTAGATTCGCTTGGAGGGCTTGGCCCGGTATCGGCCACTGTGCACCCGGTCATGCAAGTCCGACAGGCGGCCCATCAGCCCCTTCGCGTACTCTGCCCACGTCGTCGCATCCACCCCGCTGGCCGAATCCCGGCGCAACGCGTCGAAACTCTCCAGCAGCAGGTGGGGCGTCAGGTGGTGGAGCAGCGTCGTGAAGTGTATACCCCTGTCTTTCCTTGCGGCTTCTCGTACCCAGTCCAGCTTGTAACTCGCGTCGGTCCAGTTCTGCGATTGGGACGCGGTCAGCGGGTTTGGGTTCCCCTCGGTCACCGGCCTTCCCTCCCCCACCTCCGCCGCGGGCTGTTGCGCCTTGTTCGGTGGGTTCACGGGTACTACGCCGATGTCAGACCTCCCGGAGGCGTACGTGTCGGGGTCATACGCCACTGGCCTTTCCCGACCGGCCCCGCTTTCACGGGGCGCTCTCCGGGCTCTCCCGGTTCTCGTGCATGAGGTGTCCGCGCTTGCATGGGGTCTACGACTCCGCCGGCTCATCGCGGTCCTCGCGTTCTAGCGGACCTCGACGCATGGCCAGACCCGTCGAGCAAGTAGGCTGGCAGCCCGAGACTGATGCTTTCGGAGCTCAATACCCAGCTCACGCTTTCCCCGCTGGTCAACGACACTTCGCCCCGCACCTTGGCCCTATCGCCTCTCGGCGTCTGGCTGCTGTGCGGCACGCATGACCGGGGGCCATGGCGGCTCGCTATGCCCTCCATGTAGGATTCTTCCATTCCCTACCTCATGCCGGTTTATCCCGGCGACTCTGCTCGATTTCCCTGTCGAAATCGTCATCGCCTGACGCGCAGGCATTGCCTTCGACAGGGATATCGTCAGGTTCAGCGAGGACGCGGATTGCCGCTTCCTCGCGCGTGATGGGTCGGATGTTCATGGGTGATTCACCTCTTGAAACGATTTGGCCCGGCAGGGGCATTGAGTGGTCCTGCCGGGCCTTGGTTGATGTGGACGGTTTAGGCGGCAACAACGACATGTTGCTGTTGCGACGTTTCCGCGGTATCCATGATGAGTTTGACGCAGTTGCAGACGCGGTCGAGGACCTCGATGCAGGCCCTTACGGGGTCCCGCTTCGACTCCTCGGCGTAACGCTGAATGTAGCTGTACGCGCCTCCAAGATCCGCGTCATGGCTCATGCCAAGACATTCGAGCAGTACCGCGCCGCCGAGTTCAGCGACGATTTCTTTGTGCGCCCGATCAGTCTTTTGCTGGGTATTCGCCAATCGATGGTCGGCGGCGTGGACCATTTCGTGCGCCCAGGTAGATAGATTCTCTACGCCGAGCATTACGGCCTGGCCGGAAACGTTGCCATACTGAAAGTATCCCAGTGGCGTGGTTTCGCTGCCGGTGTATGTGCCGACGGTGAGTCCCCAGGCTTTGGCCACTTCCAAGAACGGAAGTTCCTGTACCCAGGAATCGTACCGGTCATCGGATGCCGGCAGCGGCTCGCCTTCGGTGTCTTCGACCGCGAACACAGGGATGGCTTTGAATCCGTACAGCACGCGCCGCACGACTTCTTCGCCCTTAACGCTCTTGTCCTTGATGTTCTTGACACAGGGACCGAGAATCCAGACGGCTTTGCTGCCCTTCTTGACCTTGCGCTTCACTTCGTCCCATTGGCGGAAGCCTCTGGCGTCTGTGGTGCCGCATAGCGCCGCGATGAGTTGGTTGTGCCAGGACCATTTCCGGCACGGGACATCATCCTTTCGATGGATGAAAATTGGAGCAAGCGCTTGTGGCAGTGCTTCAGGTTGTCTGAACGCTTCCACGATGCGTTGCCCTACTTCTTGTGCATGTCCGAAAAGTTTCATTCTTAAACACCTCCTTTGTTGAAAGGCCCGACAGGCCATGGTTGTCCTGTCGGGCCGATACGTGGTTGTGCCACACGGTCATCCGTTCGTATTCCCGAACGGGCGTACGAAAAGACGGTCATATGACGGTTGCTGGTTAAAACTCAGTTCTTGGCAAATACGAGCGATTGTGAAAATTGAGGCGGGAAGGAATCAGGCGGGATTGCTGACAGCTTGTACGTCTGCGGTCTCGACGCAATAAAAGCGCGTCCCCCGCGGGCTGTCGCAACGGAGAAAAAGGTGGGTGGCGTTTTTGAAATCGCCGAAGCCCATGTGGTCCAGGCCGGGAAAGTCGTGCAGGCGCGGCAGGTTCAGTTCCGGAACGGTGTTGAGGCCGCCGTCGATGATATCCTTACCCTCGGCTAGCAGCTTCTCCACGTATTCTCGGTCTGTGATGACTGGCGTTGGCTCCTCGCCTTCGCCCAGGTCATACCCCCGGTGAATGGCATCGGTTATGCCCCAGAGGTGGTTCCAATTGCCCAACTCAACGTGTTGGCCCGGACACTCGCGCGGCGTGCAGTCCATCTTCTCGGCAACTTCCAGGGCTTCCTGCTTGGTGAGGTTGCCGAAGTCCAACCGGATGGTCACGCCGCATTTCTTGCATTGCGTTCGAATAACCATAGCGTTGGTTCCTTTCTTTGATCTGGGTTGTTATGCATTCAGAAACAGTGAGAGCTATCGCTCTCCAAATTCTGGTTGTCGACGGAATCATCCGTCGGAGACCGCTCAGGGTCTCGATAGTTCATGCTCATCTCCTTTCGATGAAGGTTGTGGGCGTCAGCCGGACTTCCCTTGCGGGTGCCGAAGCTGCTGTAGCCCTGATGGGTTGGTCGCGGTTGAACACCGACATGAGCGCGAATGCGCTGCTTTGCCGATGCTTCAGAACCGCGAATTTTGTAGTTACAGGCCGGTAGTGAACGCTAAGATATAAGCTTTTCGGTTGGCGCGAACCATACGGTCGGATGAGCGTGTGATGATACGGCCGTGTGATAACGCGACGACGGTGCATAGGATTGAATGAAGCGCGCGGAAGGTTCTACGCAGTGAATTTAATACGGCTAGGGATGTCGTAACACCCGACTTGTTGATCATCAGGGAATCGGGATGACCTCTTACGCAAACCGTCCATTGACCAGGGAGTGCGTTTTACGCGTGGACAGACAAAGGACCTCGCTGTTGTGCTGCCGTCGTTTTCACTCGCCAGTGCTCGGAAAAGTCTATAAAGACGCGGGGCTTTCATGTCCGCGGTAGGGGCAAGAATCGAGTTCATCTAAACAGAGAGTACCGAGGTATGGGTGAGGCGCGTTGACGCGTAAACCCAACCCCCTACCCCCGCGCAGAGTTCCCGCGCTTTCACCGAAACCTCTGCTTAAACGTCTCGGCGGCTATCGCCGCGTCGAAGAGCAGGCGGATGTGGTTCGTGTACGTTCTATTGACCTTGGTGGACATCAGCAGGATGAGCCCGCAGGATTGCAGGTGGCTCAGGTTGTTGTAGAAATGCATGTACGAAAACGGCGATTCGCCAATGGCTGCGCTCAGGTCCTTGTACGTCTGGTACGCATCTTTGACGAACCCATTCTTTGTTCTCCGCACACTTTCCAGAATCAGAAGGGATTTATCGTTCAGGTCGTGAATGACGTCGACGACTACGTCCTGCGTGGCGCGTTCGAATGCATGCTCGACGGAAAGCCCGGATTCGGTGGCGGCGTAAAAGAGCGTCTTGATGGCGACGCGGACATCCGAGTTGCTGTCGCGCACCGCAAGCGCCGCGATCTTTCGAAGTGTTTCCTCATCAAAGCGAACAAGCCCGTCCTTTGCCCGATCAACCAGGATCGCAAACATCTGCTCCGCATCATAGTCCTTGAAATGCACGATCTCCGGTTGAAGCGTGCTGCGCGTGGACGCGTCGAGTTTCTGCATCAGCCGCGGGCTGTTTGAAAGAAGGACCGCCATATAGTTGTTGCGGCTACGGGATAGGCGGTAAAGAATCTCCATGTTCTTATCGCGCGGCCCTATGAGGTCGATCTCATCAAGGACCACAACGGTCCTGCCAGCATACCTCGCGCGGAAGGCAGAGAAGAGGTCGGCGAACGATGCGCCCTTGGCCTGCGCATGCAGTAAACACTCGAGTATTTTGAAACTTGTGTTGTGGTTCCGGACATTGGCGTAGAGAATCTTCACGCCACCTTCAGAATGAAGCTCCTTGGCGAGGTAACGGACCATGAGCGTTTTTCCAGACCCCCTGCTCCCGAAGAGCGCGAGGTTCTTCGGTATGCCCGTATGGTCATACCGTAATACGGCGTCAATGAGGATTTTTGCCTCCTCGCGCATAACCGGCTGGGACGGGATATAGCTGAAATCGAACACCGAGAAATCCTTGACCTTTCCTGCCTCTTTCTTGATCTGCTCCTTCCGCCCCTCGAGATACGCCTGAACGTCCATCTCCCTCACCTCAAGTACAACCTACTGGACGCGTAAAACGGAGGAGGAATATAAGACTTTCGCGTCACGCGGGAGTGACGGCAAGCTGTGCTTTGAAGTGAAACGACAAGCCCGATCCATCCGCTTTGTGGTGGATCACCCATAGAGGCTGATATTCTCAATAAGGAAACGGTTCTGGAGGCCAAAACCATGCAAGACTGCACGTCGGACGCAAACATATCCTCAGAGGAGCTTGGCCTGATTCGAGCTAAACCAGGCAAGACCGCAGCCGGAAAACCTTTTGACTGGTACGTGAGGCAGAAGGTAGAGACTGGCGAATGGCGCCTTGAGTCTGTGAGCGCGGACGTCTTGGGCCTCAGCCGACCCCTTGAGATCTATAGGGCCGAGCGGCGTACAAACTTGCTGAAGCCATGGTCCGTCTCTGATGATGCCGAGGCGTACTGCCCCGCTCACTGGGCGGACTTGGCCATCGGGCGAGGCGCATGTGGCCTGCGTTGCCGGGCCTGTTTTCTTGTCATGACGCACCGGGTCTTCTGCGATCCAAGCAGGCATGTTGTCTACGAGAATGTCGAGGACTACGTCGAGCCAATTCGTCGCTGGCTGCGGAAACCGAACCGCAGGAATCTCGGTCTGGGCATCGACTGCAGTGACTCTTTGTTGTACGAAGGCGTGACGGGGCACGCCCGGCGATTGATTCCCCTGTTTGCATCATCGGCGACCAATCCGCATGCGTGCAAGCTGATTCTCCTGACAAAGAGCGTGAATGTGCGTTACCTTGAAGGTCTGCCTACGGAAAACGTCCTCGTGACTTTCAGCCTGAACCCCGAGCGAATCGCGGATCTGTGGGAAGGGAAGTTTGATGACGGAGTCCGTGTGACACCGTCCATAGACAGCCGTCTCGATGCGTCTCTTCACGCCCAGAACCTGGGCTTTGAGGTGCGCTGGCGGGTAGATCCCATAATGCCGATTGAGGGATGGCAAGAGATTTACGCCGACTTCTTCAGCGTGACCGCTGAGAATGGCCACAGGCCCATTCGCATAACTCTCGGCACCTATCGAGAAACACAGACCACGCTCCATACGTTCGCCGAAGGTTGGGGACTCCCCCGGATGGAATGGACGCCGGCAGATCTTGAGAAAGACGGCATGCACTACCATATGAGTGTCGCCCGGCGCACTGAGATCTACGGGGCTTTGGCCGCTGCAATCTCAGATGCGTGGCAGGGGCGGGGGAAGGCTCCCATTGTCGCGCTATGCAAGGAGCCCAGAGCAATTCGCCAAGCAGTCGGATTGGACCACGATACGTGCAACTGCGGGCCTTAAGGACACAAGGAAATGGTTATCACGATTGACGGCTGCTGAGTGAACGGCTCACAGGTACCTGTGAGCATCGCGATCCTTTTGCTCCTGAGGTCGCTCAGCAGTTGACTTGAATCGTGCTATCTGCTCCGCAAGCCGGTTCAGACCCCGCTCGAATCTACGGGAGAACACCCACCCTTCGCGGTAGCCGCGTTGCTGGTTAAAACGGCTTACATGGTCTATCAGACCCAACCGGCGCATCTTGGCGCGGACGGTTTCAAGCGTGCGGCGGCTGATGCCGTGTTTATCCGCAATGGGCTCCAACGCGGGCAGGAATTGATCCTGCGCCCACTTGAGTTCCACGAACACCGCGAGAAAGGCGCGTTGATGGTTCCTGTTTGCTGGGCAGAAAACTCTAGCCATGTCGTCCAGCCCTTCCATGCGGGCGATCTTGTTGTTGTTCAGGTCGATCTTGCTGTTTGGTGTCATTTTAACCCCTGCTTTCCGATTCAAAACTGGGCAATTGCGGAGGAGTGGCGTGATCGCGGTCATGTTAAAGAGTCGAGGTTTGCCCGTGATGTGCATGCTGGCCGCTAAGTGTCCCGCGAAAGCCGTGCGAATCCGTGCAGTTTGTGCGCAGGTGGGTGCTGTTACAGTGAAAACGGTCTCCCGGAAGGGCATTCTACGGCCTTTCGAGGTAGACCGAGGCCAACACATTAGGAGGGTGAAAACCTTGCCTATGTTGAGGCGGCGGCTCGGGGTCCTTCAGGGCGCCTTTTCGACGGGAAACAGACCCATCGCCAAGTTTGCCAGGTTTCACTCGTGAGGTGTCCCGCGCTGTGCGGTAGCGAACGTGGCCGTGCACACAGCGGGAAGTGGCGGGAACCCTCGAATTGTGCCATTATAGTAAGTAGGCGAGCGGCCCTTGGGCTGACCGCGCTCGCAGGAGGATTTGACCATGTCGACCTATTCATACCGGTGCGAAGCCTGCCGGAAGACCTTCTCGCTGCAAATGACCATGGCACAACACGACAAAAAGCGGGTCAAGTGTCCGAAGTGCGGCAGTCGGAAGGCTCGGCAGCACTTAGGGGCGTTCGGGGTTAAGACGTCCAAGAAGAGCTGATCCGCGCGGGTGATTGGTGGTCGTCAACGTTCCTCGCCTCCGAATCGGTTGCGGAACGCTTGGTTAGGTTCCGCTGCGCGTTTTCGCAATTCTATCCGCTGCTTGGCGATGGCAATCGCATGGTGCCTAAGATCCGTTCCGAAGTTGGCCTCGATCCACCAGACGCGCTCGTAGGCCTCCACATAGACCTCGTTGAAAAGCCGCTGGAACCGCCACCTGACGCCCTGTCGGGTCATCCCGAATACGCGTTCAATGCGGTCGCCATAATTTTGGCGGAGGACCAAATGCTTGAGACCATCGTCTTTCAGTTCGATGCGCAGTTGCTTCTCTTCGAGAAGCTCTCGCAAGTTGTTGAGGAACGCCTTATCCTTCGACGTAAGTTTCATAGGGCATCACCAGTATTCCATGCTCGCGTTGTTCAAGCCAGACCTCGCGGGCCTGTTCCATGAAGAGCAGCGTGATGAAACGTCTGATACGGTCAAGGCGCTTGTCAGGGCACACAGGAGGCAGAGTATCGAATCGGACCGTTCTTCCGTGTAGGTTTGCAAGGACCATTGAGCGATATGCTTCCATCTGAAAACAGTCCCGCCCAAGAAACGCGTTGGCATCCAACATTTGCTCGTGGCCTACAAAGGCATCCAGGACCTGGGAAAAGGAATCGAGAGCTGCGTTGGTAGGAAATTCCGTGATCGCTACGTCCAAGGAACGAGACGCCGCCAGAAGGCGCTGCATGGCCTCCCTCCGGCGGCGTTTTCGTTGCCTGGATTCAGACATCTTCTCACAATGGTACGCTGCATCAAAGAGCAGCTCCTGAAACAGAAACTTGGACGCGACCTGTGCGCCACATCGCGTGCAGGCGTAATGGCATCGCTTCCTTCGCAGTCGTGCATCACAACAGACGCTACGCTGGAACTCGATAGTGGGGTCCAAGGCCGCGCTGCACCTGCATCGCCATTGGCCTGGGGCCACAACTCGCATTTTCTCGCCGCACGCAGGGCAAAGGTGTGTCGTCAGTAGGAGTTCAAAGTAGAAATCGCGTGCATGCCTTGCGTACATCGACACCCGGTCCTGGACGTGGACGATGCCTTGAATAAGCGGATTGCAGGATATCATCGAGAGCGTGAAGAGGAGACGGGACACAAGTCCCGGGCCCCTATACGCAAACGGTCTCTCGATTGGTTTTGCTGAAGGGCCGGGAATCGCGCCCCTGCAGAAGAGGAAATGGCGTCGGCTATAAATACTTTTGGGTTTCGTGGAAGCAGCGCTCGGGATATTCCGGGCGCTGCGAACCGCGCCGGCCTTATTCAGTCTTCGATTTTCCGAGCGTGATCCACGAAATGGCGCTCGGTCCGCCACCGGTCCAACACGTACAGACCCTCGTTGCCGAGCAGGAGAAGATGCCGCGTTCGAGCCTCCAGCCGCCGGGCTGTGTCTCTGCATTCCTTCAAGAATTGTTCGGGGATCTCCGTCATCGATGCTTCCATGTACGCGGCGCTTATAAAATTTTCGGTCCCACGATCAAACTGCGAACCATGACGATCCGAAAAGCGAAACTTTTATATGCTCAGGCTTCTTTCGGCCATCAACGGTCGTTCGACAGTGCGGCCGTACGACAATATGACCAGATGCCACACCATCGTAATCTTCAATCACAAAGGCGGCGTCGGCAAGACGACCACGGCCGTCAACCTAGCCGCAAGCCTGGCTCATCGTTACGGAAAGCGCTGTCTCATCGTGGATATGGATCCTCAGGCGAACGCCACACGGGCGCTATTAGGCAGGGAGCTGGATGAAGCCCAGCCGACAATCCGCTGCGTTCTTGCGCCTGACGGCGCCGCCCCCTGCACTTTATCCGATATTCTCATGGACACTGTCGTGCCCAATCTGATTCTCGCGCCAGCGGCCCTGAACTTGTCCGAAGCGGAATTCAAGCTGGCGTCAAGAGCTAATCGAGAACTCGTCCTGAGAGAACATCTCCGCACTGTGGCGCCGTCGTTCGACTACATCCTTATCGATTGCGCTCCGAGCCTGGGACTCCTCGCGCTGAACGGGCTCGCCGCAGCCAACCGGGTTCTCATTCCGTGCGAGACACAGTTCCTGAGCCTCAGGGGGCTGCGCTATGTCCTCGACGTGCTGGCCCTAGTCCAGTTCAAACTCAATCCCACCATGACCGTCCTGGGTGTTCTCGCGACAAAGCATTACATTCTGTCAAAGGCCAACGCGGAAGCACTCGACTGCCTGAGGAACTTGAAACAGGTGCGTGTCTTCGACGCCGTTATTCCCCGTGATGTGAAAGCGGAGGAAGCGCCCAGCCATGGCAAGCCGCTCGTCATCTACGCTCCCGATGCCCGTGTCACAAAGCAATACCTGGAACTCGCACGAGAGGTGATGGCACTATGCCAACAAAATTGAACCTCGACATTTTCAGTACGGAAACCGTCAAGCCGGCGGAACCGAAAACCGATGAACCCGTCACGGCCCGTCGCGACTCTGAGGCACGGCAAGAAAGCGAACTGGAAGGTGCTCCGAGCGGCCAACCTCGGCCTGGTCCAAACAACCCAGGCCCCAAGTTCGTTCCAGTCGGCTTCTATCCACGCCACCTGTCGTTGTTGGACGACGCCGTGCTTAAGCTACGGAGAAGCGGACACTGGCGTGCTTCCAAATCGGCGATCATCCGCAACTTGATCGAAGCGAATGCCGAGGACTTGGAACGATTCGGTCGGCGCAACGACTAGCGCAGTGTACGTTGGGCATTATTGGGCATCTGTGGCTCAGTTCTCATCATTGCGTGCGCTCTCATGGCGCACGGGAGCGGGTCTGTACCAAAACTCGGTCAGCCCGTCCTCGGATTCCTCAAGCGGGCATTTCCGGGCGAGGCACTGCCTGCTTTCCTTGTGCAGGAATACGAGGTGGTCCACTTTGGCGTCCAGTTCCTTGAGCTTCTGCTCCATTCGCTTCTTGGCCTTCAGCAACTTCTTGATTTCGTTTTCGATATTCATCTTGAACCAATGGAAATCGACCCGGCTTTATAAGGCTTTCGATTCCGTTGCCACTCAGAAGTAGAAAAGAGTGCCGGGGCAGCGCCCCGGCGATGATCACTGAGCGGCGCTTATTCTCCACCGTCCTCTTCCCCGTCGCCTTTCTTTTGCGTCATGAACTCATATGCCTTCTGGAGAGCTGCGATTGCCTTGGGCACATCGTTCTCCTTCAGGGAGTGGGTATTCTGCCACTGACCGCTGGAATCTTTGAAAGCACGGTCCATGGTAACCGAACGGCTTGCGAATTCCTGGCCGGTCGGGCCTTTCCGCATGTCGCACCACACACTGACGCGGATGCCTCCGAATTTGAAGTGCTTTTCTGGTTTGTTGTTCTTTTCCATATTCATTACCTCCTTGTTTTCGTCTCGGGAGATCGCCTTCTTAAGCTTTTCGCTGTTATGCGTTCGCTTGACGGTTTCATTTCTCCCGATGCCCAGCAACGGGGAGAAATGAACCGCGCGTGCGATTTCAACTTGTCGCGATTACTCCGGACAAAGCGACAATTACTTATAGTTGCTCTACTTCCCAGTGGTAAAGCCGGCCGAGACGGCGCACGAGGTGAGTTCCATTCAGACAAAAGCACGATTCACGGGGGAAGGAGAATACGATCTGTACTTCACGCTCAAATACATTGCCTACGACGGAGGCGCGGTAAGCCCGAGGCCGGCGCCCCATTCATACTCATGCTGGACAGCCCGAAAGGCGGAGGTCGCTGCGTATCATGCAATTGACGCCCTATTACGTGCCCCATTGCCAGAGGTTGTGCTCTGGTGGGAACGAAAGCGGCTTGAAGACAAACTCTTCGGACCGCAAAGACCCTATAGCCCTTTCCTTTGAGTCCCATGGCCGCCTTGATCCGCTGGAAATGCTGGTGGCCGGTAAGCTTCGGATTGTTGAGGCGAGCATCGAACAGATCACCCAGGAGATCGAGGGTCGAGAGGGTCTACGAGACGGCATGCTCGATGCCATCGACAAGGAACTCTGCCAGCAGAAGGAATTGCTGTACCAGGTCGCCCCACACGGGTCTTCGACGTTCACCATCGGTGACCCAAAACGACGCAGTGGCATCGAGAAGGCCATCGCCACGCTGGAGGCGGAAAAACGGCATGAGACCGGTTCTGCCTGGAAGGACATCGCGGGCCTGAACAAGGAGCTCAGAATTCTCTTGCGTGAACACGAAGAAGAGAAGCGAAGGCAGCGGGTGATCGGAGAATGACCGCGCGAGACATTCTGAGAATGCTGGCGCCGGTCATCGGAGAGGAACGCACGAATCGTCTTTGGCGCTCTTACCTGATCAGCGACGCCAAAGAAAGGCGCGACCTGGAGTGCATGTTCGAGGCGTACGCCGCGCTGGCTCTGAGGGACGTTCCTTCCGGAGGGGCTGTGGGATTGTTTCCACCGCCTCCGCCGGAAAGGGCTCTGGGCGACATCGACCTGGGGTATGTTCGATATGCCGGCAAGGATTCCTTCCTGTTCGGATTGAGAGACGAAGAGCTTATTCGTCACGTCGGAATCTATGGTTCAAGTGGCTGTGGCAAGTCCAACGGCATCGCCCTGATTCTCGACGGTTTGATGAAAGCCTCTATTCCGTTCCTGCTCTGCGATTTCAAGCGAACCTTTCGCGGTCT
>Ga0315279_10002774_pt1 | contig 25611 bp, 37 predicted proteins | sample YL17G06_20_MG_FD_203694 | JGI IMG/M metagenome (GOLD analysis project Ga0315279, IMG submission 203694) | Sediment microbial communities from Yellowstone Lake, YNP, Wyoming, USA - YL17G06_20 | ecosystem: Environmental > Aquatic > Freshwater > Lake > Sediment | place: USA: Wyoming | collected...
ACGCTCGTCCCAGCCGTCTTCCCATTGAGGTAAGAGACGATCTGCTGGATCGCGGCGCCCTGGTCGTTCACCACCTTGACCAGCGCTGCCGTCTGCAGGGTCGCCTCGATCTTCGCGAATCGCACGAGGCACGTCACCGCCAGCGCGATGATGAGCGCGAAGATGATGACGTCCTTTAGGTCGACCTCGATTTTCTTCATGATGTCCTCCATCCCGATCCTGTAAAGTGATCTATGATCCATGACCCGGCCGCGATGACGCAAAGCCTCACGACGGCGAAGGTCTCCTCGGCCAGGTCATTGTAGAGCGTGCCGCCGGCGCTGGAGTCGTTGATCGTATCGGCCCCGCTGGCCTGTATCGTTAGTTTCCCCGCCCCGCGCTTCACGAGAGTTACGGCGAGGCTTACATTCGCCGCAATCACGGCCGGGAGGGTGAACGTTTTCGAGGCGGCCGAGTTCATAACAAGGGTTTTCCAGAAGTCAGTCGCGAGGACCGCATAGTCATCTGTTTTCCATTCGACCTTAAATAGTTCGGTTAAATCCACGCCGGGTTCCGCGACGGCATCCGATATGGGCCCAAGTAAACTGACGCGTCGTTGCAGGCGACGGGATCGGGCCAGGACCGCGTCATCGGAGGAAAATCTTTTTCCGATCATTTTCAATATGTCAAGGCGTCCAAAAGCGTGACCAGATGGCTCGACCTGTCCTCGGGGTTCTTATGCACCTCGAGGATCCGGAAGAGGATGCCGTTGAGGGCGCCGCCCGCGTAGTCCGCGCGCGGAAGCGTGATTTTAACCTTCATCGTCGGGATCAGGTCGAAGCCATATCCGGCGAGGACGTCGAACTCCGCGATCCTCGTTGGATATTGAAGGTTCACCTTCCGCGTCGATACGGGGTCCGTCCCGAGATAGTCCTTGGCCGCCTGGACAGCGTCCGCCGCGTCCTTGATCGCCGTCTCGATCTCGATCGACTCCTGTCGGTTGTACAGGTATCGGGCGATGTCCGATTTGGCCTCGGCCATGAGCCAATCGCCGGTCGTCGGGTCCTGGTAATATTTCACCTTCGCGACGTGGAAGACATTCGACCAGACCCGGCGCATGGTGAAGTTCCGGATGTGCTCCTTCTTGAGATGGGGGGTCCCCGGCGGTTCCCCGGACGCGAGACATCTGACGGCGAAATCCCCGCCGAGCGATGGAAGGAATTTAAAGAGATGTCCAGCTTCAAGAATCTGTTTGGTCTGATCAAATTCAGCTTCGTCGGCTAGGTAGAGTGCGACATCCTGATTCAGGCGAGCATCGTGAAGTGTGACAAGGTCGGCCGCGTTGATCCCAGCCACGGTGCCGCCGATGATATTAACATAAACGTCTTTCAGGACATCCGCGACATTCTCCATCAGCGACGTGTCGGGATTTTCCAGGCCCTGAATGTCGCCGACAAGGTTCGAGACCCCCGTCCGGAACGGGAACCCGGAATGGCCGTGGCCGGGGTCGGGACTGTCACGGCTGTTCCAGTTCGATTTCACGCCGACGAGGGCCGCGCCCGGCGCCGCCGGGTTCGCCTGCGCGTTCAGAATGAAGACCCGGAATCGCCCCAGTATTCCCGAAGGATTCCGGACCTCGACGACGACGGCTGTGCAATAGAAATTCGCGGTCGGCTTGAACGATTGCGCCAGCCAGTATCGGGCGTTGTCGTCCCTGAGCCCGATCAACGTATGGGGCGGCCGCTCTACGTAAGAATACCGATTGTCGATCTGATGATGCCAAGGATCTGAAAGGTCCGCCTTTCCGCAGATCAGGAACCGCAGGTTATAGCCGGTCTCGGCGTGCCAAACTCCGGCATTGGATATCGTAAACAATTCTCCGTCCGGGTAGATGCTGCCTCCATAACTCGCGTCGTCGAATTGCCACAGTCTGATATAGTTTGCCTGTACGCCAACTTCAAACGCCTCGATGACGAAATAGTAGGTCACGCCTGCCAAGAGATAAGGTGACGTAAGGATTGAGAATTCCCCGACCGCAAGCTCTCCGGGCGTCGCCGTATAGTCCGCCGCCGCCATAGGCACTCCGTTATCTCTTATCTCATCGATCGCATGGAGCAAACGTCTTGAGAATTTGTATTTCCAGGTCGTCGTGTCGATGCAGACCGGCGTCACGTTTTTCAGCACACCATAGGCCTCGGGGATAGGCAGACCTTCCGCATCGTCTTGGAGGTTCGGATACGACGTCTCGCCGGCCGGGGCAGACTTCCAGTATTTGAATCTCGGGATCATGATTTTTAGCATCGGCCTATATGACCCCCGTCATGAGGTCCTCGACGGTGACCTCGACCTCGTTCTCGCTCCATGTTATGTCGCCCGTCCAGCCGTCCCAGAAGACGGCAAAGTCCGCGTCCACCGCCCCATTCTTGCCGATCCGAGGGGTGAGCCGCTTTCCCTCGTAGATGTAATCGGTGAGATCCGTGTCGAAGTATTTCTCGCCGTTCAAGAATTTTAGGCTGCCAAAGGTCTGCTTTGTGCCCCCCTCATGATAGCCGCCCGTCACATAGGCAACCGACGGGATGGAGTTATTGCCGACGAGCGGGAGGTATGGCCTGCCCCCGAAGACATAGGGCCGTGTCCCGAAGCGGCGCCAAAGATAGGCCGCGATGATATATCCCCCGTCGCCCGGATCGCCATTGTCGGCGACATGGACGTAAAGCCTCTTCGCCGCGGCGTCCCAGTACCAGCTCGAGGCCGTCGCGTGGCATTCGGCCGGCGTGTTCTTCTCCGCGAGTTCGACCGCGTTAGCCTTGACTCTGGACGGCTTGCCCTCATGCTCGCCGAACTTGTCGCAATAGGTGTGCGAGATCCACCAGGCGTTCGTGTTCGGCGCATCGGCTTGGGTCCAAGTATCGACGTCTATCCTGTGGGCGACCTCGATGTCGACGAGGACGACGCTGTCCTGGTTCACCTCGCCGGGTGCATAGGCCATCAGAGCTCCTCCCTGAACAGGAGGGTCGTCTCCCAGAGCCGACCGTCGACCATCGACGGGAAGGCGATGTACTCCAGGAAGTGGCCGTAGACCGTGCTGGCGATTTCGTCCGTCGTGTCGATGCAGATCCAGAGCGGCTTCTTTATCCCGCATTCCGTGTCGATGGCCGCGTAGGCCTGGGCGTCGGCAGCGCCGACGATGGTGATCGGCAGTTCGTAGACCCAGAAAACCGGCCGCTCCGTCGCCGATGCCTGGCCCCCGTCTGAATAGCTGATCACGGAGTCGCTCTCCGGCCATCTCTTCCACTGCGTCCTGTAGCTCCTCACCGGCTCGAAATAAGGACCGAGGTATGGATGCGAGGCCGAGAGATAAGTTATCGCGCCCCCGCCGGCGGACATCTTGATCCGCCACCATCGATAGGTCTCGGCCGCCGCCAGGAAGACGACGATCCGCTTGGCCGCGGCCATCGCCGCGGTGATCGTTATGACATTCTCATAGGTGGTGTGTTCAAGGGCCGTGGGGTCTGCGGCGTGGCCCCCGAGTTCAACCGTCATCCCCACCGTAAAGTTCATATTCTCCAGGACAAATGCCTGGACGGGCTTCGTCGCCCACGCGCTCCCGAGATCAGAAATAATCTCGATGCCGGCGGCTACGCCTACGCTCCGCCAGTCCCAGGTCTTCCATCGGTTCTGCAGGTTCGAGACCGGGTAGTCGGCTGCCTCGGAGCTCGCCGTTACAGTCGCCGAATCGAAGTAGTTCAACCACATGAACCGGAGCTTTTTCACAGCCATCACGTGCCTCCAATCGTCCGCGGCGGTATCAGCCGGTTCGACCGCTGGTATTGCGAGTGGAGCCACTCGACCCGGCCGTTCGCAATCCGGAGCATACGCTCGTCGAGCTTTTTCCCGTCCAGATAGAACGGGATCGTCAGGTTAATCGGGGCCTGCCCCCCGAATCCGATGCCTCCCATCTGGGACTTCCGGAATATGTATTCGGGGTCGCTTCTCGTGCCGTGGACGACCATGAGCTGCGTCTGCGTCGAGACGGCGCCGGCCGCGGCCCCGGTCAGCTTTCCGATGGTCTTGTCCATGCTCTTGAGATATTTCACGACCTCGCTCAGGTAGCCTTTGGACGCTATCGTCTTCAGATAGTCGGCGCAGGACTTCAAATAGTCCTTCGAATGCTGGACGGCTGTACTGATCGCCCAAAGGGCCTTCTTCATGGCCTCCAGTTGCCCGCGGTTGTCGATGGTCAGGTCCCTGATTTGCGTCATGAGGGAGATCTGGTTGTCCTGCCGCTCGACGACGCGGCCCATGCCGTCGCCGGCGCCGCTGCCGCTGCTCGCGAACAGTCTCTTGAGGGCCGCTATGGTCGCGTAGATCCCCACCGCGATCAGCCCGACCACTATGAACGCCGGGGCCGCCGCCGCGAGGATCGTCGCGGCCGAGGCGATAGCCGTGGCCAGCGTCACGATCGCCGCGCCCACGCCTGCTGCGAGGCCGGAGATGAACCCGCCGATGCCGGTCCCGATTCCCGATATGAACTCCCCGATCGTCGCGCCCAGCCCCTTGACCTTCCCGCCGACGCCGTCAAGCGAATCGGCGACTGAGCCCCCGCCTTTGCTGATAAGCTTTTTCGCTAAGTTGGCGATCATGTCGCCTACGGGTTTGAACATCGTCGTGAGGAAAATCGTCGCCATGTTCTCACAGGCCGTCGCGAAGATCCCCTTTACCTTGAACCAGAGGCTGTTCTGCCTCCTCTCCTCGGCCCTCGCCTGCGCCTCCCGGGCCGTGTCCTCCTTGACCCGGATGGCGTCCAGGTCGGCCTGGTGCGCGTTCTGCAAATCCAGAAGCTTCTTGAGGCCCGCCGCGCGGATACGCTCTATCTTCCTCTCCTCGGCCTCCTGCCGCGCGTACCTCGCGTCCTCGCGCGCCCGGTCCCGGGCGACTTTTGCATTCTCCCTGGCGATCTCCCTGGCGAGCTTTGCGGCCTCGAATTTCCTCTCCAGCGCGTCGAGCGCCGCCTCCTTCTGGGCCTCCGTCATCTTGCTGTTCTCGATGGCTTTCTTGTCGCGCTCGTACTGGGTCTCGTATTTCCGGTCCTCGGCTTGCTCGTGGCGGCTTCTCGCCCGGTCCTGGTCCTCCTCGGCGCGCGAGATCGTCAGCTCCTGCGCACGGTAGGCCTCGTTGGCCGCGTTGATGGTGGCCTCGCTGCTCGCCTCCATCAGGCTCCTGGTCTTCTCGTAGGCCGAGGTGGCCGCCTTGACCATGTCGTCGTAATAGGACGTGTCGAATTTGGCCGCCTTGGGCGCGGCTCCGAAAAGCCCCTTGATGTCGAATGCGCCGACGATGGTCGAGGCGATGTCCCGCATCGAGTCAGAGATCACGGTGGAGCATTCCTGCCAGACGGACTTCGTGGCGTCGGCCGCGTCCTTGCTTGCCGCGGGGATGTTCTGCAGGTGCGCCGGGAGGTCCTTCATGGCCAGATCTTCGAAGTCCTTCTGCATCTCGTCCCTGAGGTCCTCGAATTCCTTGGACATGGCGGCGGCGACCTCCTCTGCCGACAGGGGGAGGTTGTCCATTGTCGCCATGAGCGCCTGGAACGTCTTGTCGAGGTCGACGATGGTCGGCTTGAGCCCGCCGAGCTTTTCGGTGGTCGCCTTGAGCGACTCCGCGACGCCCTCCATCCCGGCCTTGTAGTCCGCCGCGCTTATGGTGCCGGCCTCCCTGGCCTTCGTGAGCGCCTCCTCCTGTTTGAGCACGTCAGCCATCGCCCCCCTCAGCGGGTTGTATTTGCTTATGATCGCCTGCGCGGCCTCGGCGAGCTTCTTCTTGACCTCGATCGCCTTGAGCTCCTCCGCCGTTAAGGCCCCCGTGGCGGTCCCGGTCTCGTTGATGGGCTTCTTCAGCTTGTCCGCCGCCTCCTTGGCCGCCTTCATTTCGGCCGTCCAGTCGCGCCCCCCGTCGATCGCGACGCGGATAGTCTTGTGGAACTCGGCGTAGGTGTCGTTTAGCTCTTTCTGGGCCTTGATGGTCACGCCTATGGAGATGTCGTAAAGGGCCTTCGCGAATTTGCCCGCGAACTCCGCCGCCTTGACCAGGCTTTCGACGGCGCCCTTGAGCCATATCTGGAAGTCGGGCGAAGATGCCACCTTGTCGATCCAGGCCTTCAGATCCTTGATCGCGTCCCGGACTGCCTCGTTCTTGATGACCGCCGTACCCGCGGTCTCCAGAAGCTCGCCCCAGGAGTTCTTCAGCTGTTTCAGCGATCCGCCGAAGGTATCCGTCTCCTTCACCGAGCGCTGGTAGAGCGAGTCCAGCCTTTCCAGGACATAGGCCTGCTTCTGCTCCGCCGTCATCGTCTCGTTGACCTTGATGCCGACCCGGCCGAGGGCCATGTAATTGCCTTCCATCGCCTTCGTGACCATCATGGTCGCGGAGTGCAGGTCTATCCCCATCGTCGTCGCCAGGCCCATCGATCCCTTTGTCGCCCGGTCGATCCCCTTTTGGTCGAGGTTCGTGAGTTGCAGGAGGAGCGTCTGGGTGGCCTGGATCTCCTCATGCGTGTAGGTTGTGACCGCCATCTTGGCCTGGGCGAAGTCCAGATAATGCTTGAGATTGCCCTCGATGGTCCGTCCCGTGATTTCCAGGGCGGCCTTCAGGTCGTTCTCGGCCTTCTCCTCGTCGATCGCGCCCTTGATCGCGGCCTCGCCGACGCCCTTGAGCGTCTCGTAGGCCTTCTTGAGTGCGTCGACGGCGAGTTGGCCGGCGGCGAACTGCTTCCAGAGCCCGCCGAGGGTCTTGTCGGACTTCCCCGCCCCCTTCTCAACTCCGTCGAGGGCCCGCTCCGTCTCGTTGAGCTGCTTCGGCGCGCCGTGGGTGTCCGCGTATACGTCGATCCTTACGTCAGGCATCGGAGTCCTTCTTCGCTATGTCCATCGCGTGTTTGTAGATCATGTTCATCTTCTCGAGGAAGAGCGGCCTCTCGGCCGGGGGGATTCCCAGGCCCCTCATCAGGTCCGGCATCAGCCCGAACTCCCTGACGAACTGGTTGACCGACTCGTTGAAGAACTCGTAAACCGCCAACGAGTGCTCGTCGAGCGGCGGCGGGTTCTGCTCCGGGCGGTCGCCCTTGCCTATCTGCCCCGGTTCGACCGCGTTGCCCCAGGTCCTCTCCCAAAGCAGATAGGCCCTCAATTTTTTCGGAAGTTCTCGTGGTTCCGTATGATCGTCAGCACTTCGATCCATAGGAATTGAAGATCCGGGGTCTTCTTCGAGGCGTCCACCGGCTCTTCCTCGCCCGGGTCGAATCCGGCCGGGGGGGCGGCCTCGGCGGGCTCGATGCGCCTCTTGACCTCCTCCCACATCAGCGCGTCCCTGAACCACGGCTTCATCTTCTCCTCTTCCGTGCAGGGGATCGGCTGGCCCCCGAGGGTGAGGTCCCACCCGATCACGTGCTGCATGATGACCGGGACGATCTTCTCGAACACCGGCCAGAATTCGGACACGTCCGTCTTCTCGAGCTTGAGTTTCTCGACCGAGGGGACGCCGGCGAACGCGAGGAAGCCCTCGAGCTGCCCCTTGCGGAAAAGCGGCCTCAGCTGGAGCCTGACGATCGGCGGGTCGATGATGTCCGTCTCGAGTTCGAACCCCTCCCAGATCGACGGACTCGCGAATTTCAGTTCACCCATGTTTTACCTCCTGTAAAATGTCCGAAGGGCGGACCCCGTCGGCCCGCCCCCCATCGGATTTCGTTTATGCCAGGTAGTCCGTCGCCTGGAGGTTGACGAGCTCGATATAGGGCCGCACGTAGGCGGTCATGCCCGCCGGGCCCGTCGCGGCCTGCTCCGCCTCCAGCGTGATCACCGTGCTCATCGCGTCGGCGAGCGGGGCCGCCGGGGGCTCCACGAACTTCAACCGCGGGAACCCGAGGACGAGGCTGTATTTGACCCCGCCCCCCGCGTTGATGGTCGAGGTGAACGTCACGGTGAGCTTCTGGGCCGCCTTGGCGTTGAACGACGCGAGGTACGCGAGGTTGGCCGGCGACGTCCGCGGGATCGTGAGCTTGACGCTCATCTTGAACGCCTTGGCGTCCTGCGCCTGGATGATCCCCTCGTCCCCCGCCGCGTGATAGGCGTCGAGAGTCCTCTCGTAGTCAATGTCGACGTCGCTTATCTGCAGAACGTCCCCGATCGCCAGGGCCCCGCCCCCCTGGAGGTTCATCCAGATCGCCCCATGCCCGAACCTGACGATGTTCGCCGTGTCCACATAGGTCAGGGCGTCCATCTCCGTCGCCCCGTTGACGCCCCCGTCGACGCAGTGGTTCCCCCTGAGCGATATCGTGCCCTTGAGCAATCCTTTGGCGATCTTCAGCGAGAGCTTAAACGGTACGCATGACGGGACCTCCCGGACCACTCCGGGACGTTCGACGGCGAACGTGAAGAACTTGTCGATATAGTCGGCCCAGGTGAAGACGTGCTTCATGGCCACCCCGACGCCCGTCGAATCGGACACGTAATTCAGGGATCCCGTGAGGTCCGTCTCCGCATAGCCGCAAAGGACCGAGATATCGAGCGCATGGTTCGTCCCCGTCGCGAACAGGAGGGAACACGTGGTGGTAGTGACCCCGAGAGTGAACTTGTTGGTCGTGGGGTTGTAGGTGCAGGCCCAAACTAGGGTCTTACCCTGGATGGCATTGAGGGCGAGCGCGATGGCCGTGGCTAAGGTCGCGCCCGTGTATGTGCCTGCCGGCACAGTCGCCGTTAATTCGGGGGGTGTGTCTGAGCCCTCTTTCACGTTGACCTTGTCGTTGACCCCCGTTACGACCTCGAACACGGGCGTCGGGGCCCCGGCCACGCCGAAGAGGCCCGCGACGAGGGACCCCAGAGGGCCGGGGTCGTACCGCATCGCGAACTCGGGCGAGAAGTCGACCGGCTCGATGAGCCCCAGATCTCCGTCGAGCGGCATTATGGCATCGATGTCGTCGCGGGCCTCATAGGCCCGCTTGGGGGACGGGTTCCCGTCGTTCTCAATCAGGATCCCTTTCACGATCGGAAGGGCCGTGCCCCAAGTGCCCCCCTTTATCGCGCCTGCCGCGTAGAATCTCTTGCTTGGATAGATTGGTGTTGTCATGTTTGCCTCGTGCCGCTTTGTCTTGCGGCCTTCTCTTTCCTTTCGGGTTTAGGGGCCTGACCTTCCTCGAGCACCATCCTCGCCTGGCCCGTTCTCACCCATGCGCCCACGACGGCCGGAGGGTATGCCCCCGCGTCGTGCTCCTTCCCTTTCTCAAGTCGCGGCCCCATGCGCGGGAAGGCCGAGTCCTGGAGCCATACGAATTTCGCCATGTTTCACCTCATGCAAGTTTTCTGAAATAGTCGGCCGTGAAGGCCAGCTTGGATATTAGATAATCCTCGAGATATTTCTGCGCGGATGCCTCCGAATTTAGCGCCAGCAGCGGATCGGAGTCGAGCGCCATGATCGCCGGGTCGTTGACCAGGTCGTCTTCGATTGCCTCTCTATCATCCAGAGCTCCCTTCCACGTCGCCCGGGCATCACGCTTCATCTTGTAGGCGATCCAGATCGCGATCTCCTCCCGCGGGTTCGCCAGATTGTCCATGCCGTAGCGGTTCTCTATGACGCGACTCTCGATCCTGTACGCCTTGTGGATCACCGAATCCGGGACGTTGTCGAAGTCGAATACGGCTTTCGTCGCCGTGAAGCCCAGCGCGGCCATCCGAGCCTCGACCGCCTCGATGATCGACCTAATCTTGCTTGTCGTCATGCCGTCACCTGACCAGCGTCAGTTGGCCGAGCCCGCTTTCCTCGTCGGCCTCGATCGTCCCGCTCTCGTCCTCGTCGTATTTGATCTGGAGCGCCGCGAACCTCGCCGTGAACAAAGCGGCGTATTTCTCATACCGCTTCCACCAGACATCCTCTGGGTTCTTGGCGAAGTTGAAGAAGATCATCTCGAACGTCTTTATGATGACGAGCTCCCGGACCTGGGAGCCGTCGATCAGCATAGAGGGCCGCCTCCCCTTGTCCTTGATGAGCCGCTTGACGGTGCTGAAGGCCTCGGCGACCTGGCCGCTGTAGCTTGTCGTGCCAGCCCAGATTTCTTCCGCCAGGAGCGGAAAATATGCCTTGAGGTCATTGTCCACGACATCACAGGCGAGCGGCGTGATGACGACGTCGAAAAAGAACGTCGCCCGATAGACGACCGTGTCGATTGTGTAGTTGATTTCGATGACGGCGTTCTCCCAGAGGTCCGCCGTCTTCGCCGCCTCGAGCAGGTAGGTCAAAGGTCCGGCGGTCTCGACCTTCATCGCGGCAGCCGGAAGGATTTCCGCGCCGTCGGGGTCGCGAATCGTGACGGTGGCTGAAGTCGGTTTGACGATCGTTCCGGCTAAGTAGACATTTGCCTCGATGGGGAAGGCCGCACCCCGGGGGGCCTGATCTTCTGCCAATTTCACGACATAGCTCATTTTCCGCGCTTCCTTTTCTTGTCCATCCCGAAAATCTGCTCTACCTTTTCTCTTTGCTCGCGGTCGGCCTTGTTCGCGTAAACCGGCGGTTCGGAATCCCCCTGAGATTTCTCCGGGATGACGGCAGGGGCCGGCGGACCGGCCCCCGCTTCTTTGGTTTCGCTTGCGGGTTCGGGTTCAACGATCAGGCATCCGAATTTGGATACCAACCGATCCGCATCCGCTTTCGAGCTCGTCGATCCCTTTCCGTGGGAGAAGTCAACGCCGCCCCTGTACCCCGTGAAGTCCGATCCTGGAAATTCAAGGATATAGATCGGCATCGCCCCTCCTTACTTCTCGACCGTGGTGACGAGGATCTCGTAGGTGATCGACTCGGTGCCGTGAACGGCGGTGGTCGAATACCGCACGTATTTCTTGGTTGCCCGGAACGGCAGTTCATAGAGGCCGACGGCTAAGAGGACGGGGAAAGAGGTGATCGTTGTGTAGCCGCTCGCGAGGGTGTCGCTTTCCTGGATGCTGATAGCGAGTGTGCCAGCTGTGGCCAGGGCCGTGATGTTGACCACGGCCTTGACGAGGTTGGTCGGCCCGATGGGGATACCGGTTCCGTCCACTACGGCCGTGCCGGCCGCGCTGGCCCGGAGGACCAGCAACTCGTCCTTGATGATTGTGCTTTGTTCGTGACTCATGGTTTCCTCCTTACAGAATCCCAGTCTTTTTGGTGACGCCCACAAGCCTGGCCGCGCACCGGGGGTGGAACATGGCCATGCCGATCAGCCATTCCAGGCGGTACCGGTAGACCGGCTTCACGTCGATTTCCCCGAGGTCGACGCCTTCGGGCTCGCCGTTCTGGAGCCCGCTAACGTACTGGTCGATGCCGAACTTGAAGCCATAGGCCGATGCGCAGATGCCGGTGGACGTGCCGACGGTCTCGTCGAAGCCGAGGATGACGCTGCCCAGGTGGTCCTTGTCGACGATGCCGATGGGGATCCCGTTGAAGAGCCTGATCCGCTCGCCCCACTGGTTCTTGTCGATCTTGATGATGGTGCTCCCCTCATAGAGGGCATCGACCTGGCGGTCAAATGCCTTGCCCCACACGAGAAGATCCGGCGTTTCGTCGAGCGCGTCGATGAGCTGGAGGAGCTGATTCTTGGAGAGGTTCGCGCCCGCGGTTCCCGACCCGTCGGCGTAGATGATCTGGCCGCCGGCGATCCGCTTGTTGACGCCGTCGAACCCCTCTATGTCGGTCGCTTCGTCGCCGTCGAAGAACTCCTTCGAGAAGCGGAGCGCGGCCGCCTTGGACTGCATCATGATGTCGGTCGACCGTCGGGACGAGCCGTACATCTTGACGAGCGCCTTGTCCGTATCCATGTCCCCGCCCATGATCTTGATCTTCTCGGTCAAGGGCAGGAGGACGCCGACGCTCTCGCTGTACGCCTTGTTGATGCCGCGGAATCCGATCCCGGGCAGAACGCTTTCCTGGTTGTAGGCCAGGGCGTTCCCCTGAATGCTCTTGAAAGGCAGGGCATCCAGGATGACGGAGGACTTGGCGAACGTCTCGATGACGCCGCTCAGAATCGGGTCCTGCGTCTGCTTACTGTACTCAATTAGGGTTTGAGCCATGATTTTTTGTCTCCTCTTGGAGGCCCGGTATTATTTCTTCTTGCCTTCGAGCCCCCGAGTTATCCGGTCCAGAACGCTTTCGCCCGGGACCGGCTGTCCTAAAATTCCCTTGAGGTGCGGCTTGGGCGTCCCGGGAGGCGGCGTGCCGGCCTTCCCTGCCTCCTGGAAGAGGTGCGGTTTGATCTTCGCCAATGCCGCGACCGCCTCCTTCGCACCCTCCACGGTCTCCAGGTCGTCCGAGACCTTGATTCCAGCCCTGTCGACGGCCAGGACCACAAGGTCCGGGTCTATCGAGTCCAGGGCGATCGCCTCGTTCTTGATGGTCAGGTCCGCCAGCCTCTTCATGAAGCTGGCCAGGGCCTTCAGGTTCTCGGCTTTCGCACTCTCGGCCAGTTCCTTAAACTTGCCCTGTTCCTTCAGGGCCGCCTCTTTCGCCTCGGTCTCGGCCTTTTCCTTGGCCTCGAGCTTCAGGCGGTAGGATTTCGCCTCGGCGTTCGAGTCCCGCTTCGTCTTGAGCAGGTTGGCGATGGCGTCGGGGTCCTTCATCAGGGCCGCGATCGTCGAATCGAGTTCGGGCTTGGTTTCGCCCTCCTCTTTCTTCTCGCCCTCGGCCTTCTTGGCCGCGTCATCCGCCGCTTTCTTGACGGCGATTTCTTCTGGTGTAGGCATCTTGCCCTCCTGTTATTTATTAGCTTTCCGCTTCGTGCGGATGAGCTTCGCTTTCTTCGATTCCCGCGTCCAGTTCTCCCATGCCTTCTTCGCGGCTGGAAGTGCGGGAACAATAAAATCTACCAATCTGACACACGCATCGCTGAAGTTTTTATGCTGAGCGATGAACAGATAGTCGTACATATCATGTGATTGGTCATCGGTCGTATCATATCGACATTTGAGCCTTGACAGAATAAGTTCCAAGGCTTCATGCAGGATCGCGACGACGACGTCGTCCCATTCGGGCTGATCGGCCCCGACCTTGATCCTGGGGATATGGCCCTCTTCGGGCATCGCGTAGAACTCGCCGCCCGTCCCTTCGCGCAGGACGAGTTCGCAGTACTCGACGCCTACAGGAAAATGACCGACGATCTTTTGCTTCATCTATTTCTTCCTCGGCTTCTTGTGCCACTTGGCCGTCGCCTTTTTACGCGTGTTCATGGTCGCGTAGAAAACGGATGTTCCTCTCTTCCCATACCGCTTTGAGAAGCTGCGCCTGATTCTCTTCCCGACTTTTGTCAGCGGCATTATTTCCCCCTCGCCCCCTTCGCCAGCGCTAAAATTGGATCGTCGTAATATTTCTTAGTCAACTTCTGGACGGCCGACGGCGCGAGGTTCATGAATTCCCGTTGGGGCTGTTTCCCCGTGCCCGTCGTGTGGATCTGGGCGAGCATGTCCGAATTGGCCCCGCCCTTCTCACTGACCGATGAGACAAAAACTGCGCCGTGTCGCGCGTCCTTGACTTCAGTCTTGAGCGCCCCGAGCATTGTCCCAGAAAGCTTCAGGTTCGGCCTCCCTGTCGCTGTCATTCCCTTTTTCTTCTCGGCGTACTTCTTCGAGTACGGCTTGAAACTCCGGCCCATGTAGTCAAGCCCGCTCGACGTCTTGACGAGGATGATGTCCTTGATGTCCGCAACAATGCCTTCCATCGGCTTCGTGGAGGCCAAGAACGCCTCGATGGCGGCGAACTGGCGCTTCACCTCAGCGATCCCCGTGATCTTGATGCTCATCCGCCACCCTCCCGCTCCTTGATGAGCTTCCGCAGATACGTTTCGACCTCGAACACGTCCATGTCGTAGATCTCCGGCGGGAGCTTGCCGTACTTCGCGTTCCACTCCTCCATGATGTCCTTCAGGCCCTGTTCCGATGGCGAAATGTCGACGACGCTCCGGATCTCCGTGCCCTCCTCGCCCCTGAGCTTCACCAGGTCTGAGATTTCGGGAAGCTTGTCCATCGCATCGACCGGGACCAGGATGCAGTGGCAATCGTCTTCGCAGTACCGCGCAGAACTCCCAGGGAGGCCCCACTCGCTCGAGGCCCACTCATCATGGGTCATCGGCTCCTGGTCGGCCGCGTCAACGCAGATCGGACACGGGTTCGACGACAGGATCACGTTCTGAAGCAGGACGTCGGCCATCACCTGACCTCTTTCGTGTACGCCATAATATGGACACGGTTGATAAATCCTGCGACCTCACGCTTGATGGCCTTGTTGAGGGCCTCGCGTTCCATCGCCCACCGCGACAGTGGATTCTCGCGCATGGCCTTGATGGCCTCGGGGGTCGCCCCGGCCGCCTTGTTCTCAGCCACGAATATCCGCATCTTCGCCGCATACTGCTCAAGCAGGAACCGGACCTTCACCCGGAAGACCTCGAGCTGGGGATTCTTATCGGCCATTGATGGACTCCCCGAGTTCAAGCCCGAGCTCCGCCGCTTCCTTGACGCCCTCGAAAATGTCCCGCGCAAGCGCGTCCGCATACTCGGCCGCATAAGCCTTGCCGTCCTTACCGAGCAGCCGCGCCTCGTCCATCAGCCGGAACCTGAGCCCTGCGCGCTCCGCCATCCGGTTCTCGACCTTCTGGAGCTTGAGGACGTGGCCTTTGAGTTCGATCACAGAGCACCTCCCCTTTCGGCTCCGGCAACCTCACCCAGCTTCTTCTTTCCCGAGTTCATGATGTAGTCCAAGGCTTCGTCGAGCGACGGGTTCGCCTCCCGCGTCGCCTTGAGCTTGTTCAGGTTCTCAAGGATGGCCTTCTCCGCCTCATCGACGTCAGTAATATCCGGATTGAAGCGCTGGTAGAACTGGCCGAGCCCGATGATGCCGCTCTTTAGCCGCTTGCCCTCGAGGTCGATCTCGTAGACGGGGTCCTCCGGGAATTCGATCTCGCCGAAGTCCACCGTGAAGATCGCGTTCTCCGGGATCTGCTTCCAGCCGAACCAGCCGGCGTGGGCATTGTTGACGATTCGCGTTTTCTCGAAAAGGTCCGTTTCGAGCTGTCTGTAGGTCGGGATCTGCTCCTGCCGCTGCTCGAGGAGCGCCATGTTCCTGATCTTGAGCGCCCGCCCCGAAATCTCGCTCACCGAAAGCGACCACATGTCCGCCGAGATCCCATAGTTGTTGATGATCATATTGACGTCGGCGACGATGGACGCGTCGAGCTTGTCGATCGCGATCTGAAGGTCGAGCGTCCCGATCTCCGCGTTCTGGCCCATGAGATGCAGCATCGTCAACGGATCCAACCGTTGTTTGTTCGGGACGTTCAGCTCGTCGGCTATGACATAGATCTGCTTGAAAGAGGCGGTCTTGAAGTAATAGTCCTTGAGCGTCATTTTCCAGCCAATGCCGACAGCCGCGTTATAGAGGTCGCCTCCCGAGTCCTGGTCCCAGAACGAGTCCTCGGGGTGCTGGTGGTGCGAGACGACGGCGGGGATGACGAACGCCCCGCCATTGTCGCGGTAAGGATAGGGCGCGCCCCCCTGTGAGCCGTCCAGGCTGTAGATCACCGAGATGGTCCGGAAGTAACCATCGAGGATCGCGTGGTTCCCGTTGACATCCCAATAGGCATAGCGGAGGTCCGCCGAGCTCGGCGTGTTGACCGATGTCAGCCTATAGACCAAAGCGTCCATCTTCGAGGGGTTGTCCGGATCCTGGATGACCGTGCAGACGTTCGGCGTGATGATGTCGTAGCAGATCCGCCCTTCGCGGACGGCGACCATGACGACGACATCGTTCAGGGCGTTCGTCAGGCGGTTCACCTTTCTCATCCTGGCGTCGATGTCCGTCTCTTTCTTGATGGCCTCGTAGCGGTCGCTCTCCACGTCGAGGGCGCGCTGGGCGTCGGCCTTGTAGATCATCGAGATCTGGTTCACGACGCGCTTGAAGACGTTCTGGCTCTGGTTGACGTGGTAATAAAGATTGTCGTAATTCTCCTTGCAGAACAGCTTCTTGAGCGCGTCGTGGATGATCTCCTCATAGTCGTCCGAGTAGATGGACAGGCGGTTGTCGGCCTCTTCCTGGCGGGCGCTCTCGGCGCGCCACTTCGCGGCCAGGACGCTGTTGACGACGGTCTGGGGAACGATGGATTTGAACATATTAAGCTACCCCGCACGAGGATTTCTTGACGGGGAACCGGTTGATAAAGAACTCGCCGAGCGCATCGATCCAGTGGTCGGATATCCCGTCCTTGAGCGGCATCTCGCTCTGAATGTCGCCTTTGGGGTCCGGATAGCGGTACATCTCGAACGCCTGTATGAGGTTCGTGCAGGACAGGGAAATGAGCAGCTTCTTGTTCCGGAGCCATTTGCGGATCTGGTTGATCCGGTCCTGGATGACGCCGGGATACTTGTTTTTATACTTGACGACGCTGTACCCGAACACCGCGCGGAGTTCGGCGACGGACGACGTGCCGAGGGCCTCGTTTTTCGCGTCGCCCGCGGGGTCGCAACCGATGAGCGTCGGGCGCGTTTGGGCTACGGCGTCGATGATGAATTGGCAGATGACCGGGATGGGCGTCTCGCGCCGGCCGAGCTCCTTCCACACGAACACGTTCTCCTGGGCGTCGACGTTGATGAACAGCACCGCCGTCGGAGCGCTCCACCCGAAGTCGATGCCGAGGCAATACTCCATTCCCGGGTTGAACTTGATCAGTTCCTTGGCTACGTGCCGTTCCCGGCTGAAGTCCGTGAATACCTGGCCTCCGAAGGTCTCAAAGCTGGCCTCGTATTCCTGGCGATAAACACGCGGGTCCATGTCCCGTTTCGCCCGCTCGAGTTCTTCCGGCGGGATGGTCCCGGCTTCCGAGGTCTTGACATGCTTCGAGTACCAGTCGGCCGGGTTCTTTGCCGCCATGTTGAAAAGGTCGTAGAAGTGGTTGTAGCCCTTCGGCGTGCCTATGAACATAACCGGCGCCTTCATATCGGAAGTGGCCGGCTGAAGCACCTCCTCCCAGATCTCCTTTTTCATGATCGCGTACTCGTCGATGACGAGCCGGTTGAGTTTGACGCCGCGCAAGGAATCCGGCTTATCCCCGCCCTTCAGTTGGATGACCGAACCCGTCTTGAGCCGGATAAGCAGGTCCGATTCGACCACCTTGTCGATGAGTCCATAGCGGTGGAAGTCCTCGAAGTTGCGCTTGAAAATCTCCCAAGCGATGTCTTTGGCCGCCCCGTAGGTCGGCCCGACATACCAATTGACAGAATTGGAAACAGTAGCTGCACCGATGGTCAGGTCGTCAGCGCCGAGGATGGTCTTCCCGCTCCTGCGGCCGGCCGGGACAACTTTGAACCGATGCTTATCGTCCTTGACAGCCTGTTGCCAGGGAAGCGGCTTGTACGGCAGGCGCAGTGGGATGTATTCGGCGCGGTCGGCGGCTTCCATCATTTCTCCGGCTCCTGGTAGATGATCCTGTATATCGCCCCTGAGTGTTCGACCTGCGTCTTCTCCCGCCAGTTCTCCGGCTGCCGGTTCTTTAGCCAGAAGATCATGGCGGTCGTGTCGCCGGCCTTCGCCTTCTGGTAGAGGCTCTGCGTGATCTGGAAGTCCGCCTTGAGCTTCCCCCTTTTTAGGGACTGCAAAAACGCGGGCTGTTTTTTCCAGTAATTCAGGGTTCGGGGGCTGATATCGAGGATGACGGCGATCTGCTCATCGATCAGCCCCATGCTGGCGATGACCTCCACCTTCTCGAGCTTGAGCTGGTCCATCTTGAACGGGTGGTTGAGCTTCGCGACTTTGACTTTCATCGTTAAACACCACTGATCGGCGCATGGATAAGCGGGTTATAATCGACCAGCGCCTTGATCTTTTTCAGGTTATGGCTTCTCTTATTCCTGTCGATCGCCACGATCTTCCCGCCCCATTTTTTTCTTAGTGCCGCCATCTGTTCCCTCTCTCTCTCGATCGTCCGATACGCCGCGCACCCCCCGGTCTGTTCCGACTGCTTCGCCACGTAATAGGCTTTATTGATCCTCATGACGATCCGATACTTGTTCAGTTGTTGGAGCGTCATGTCGTAGTCCTCTTTCAACGGAAGCCGTTCATCATAAAAGCACTCGTTCCCTTTTAGGAAACATTGAAACGGCCCTCCAACAAAAGACAGGGTCGCAAAGGGGGTGTTTTCCCGATAAACCTGCTTGTCCTGATTCACGTTGACCCCCCAGAACTTCGCCCCCCATTCTTCCGCCAGTCTGGAATATTTCTCGATGAACATCATTAGAGCATCAGCATTAAGCCTCACCCTCTGGTTCTTCTCCCAGATATAAACCCCATTGAGATCGTCATCGACAATCAGGACGACATCCGCCCCTCGCTGTTCGAATTCTTCTCTCAGAATGTAATTACGGACCCTCGATACATTCCCTTGAATCCCTTTCGGGCACGCCACTATATCCGCCCCTGGGTTTGCTTTCCGATATTCCGCCTCCTCCGACGGATCGACGTATACCCGAAGAAACGGGAGATATTCCAGCGTCAGGACTCCCTTCGGCCTTTTGTAGGATAAGTTCACTACAGATATCTTCACTCCAGCGCCTCCCCTCTGATTCTCCGTATCGCCTCTGACCCTTTCATGACCCGGCCGACACCCGACGCCATGAATCCCTTTTTCGCGTGAAGGGCCTTGACCGGCTTGAGTCCCAAGAGTGTCTGCGCGTTTAGCCAATCGATCGAGTTGTCGAAATATAAGACGACGTAGTTGTGTTCTTCCAGGAGTTCTTCAGAGAACTTGATCTCCGGTTCTTCGTCTTCATCCCCGGGCGACGCAACATCGTCGAGCAGGCTTTTCAAACTCACCGCCTGGCCGACGTCGACCTTGAAGTCCTCGAGGTTGAGCTTGGCCATGTAGGGGAAGATGAGCTCTGCCAGCTTGTCCTCCTCATAGTAGCCGGCGCGATCGTTGTCGGAGAGCGCGTACTCGATCCGCTCGGCCTCGGTCTTTGGCTTGACGATGGAGATCTCGACCTCACGGACCCCGAGCTCCTGCAGGGCCCGGATCCTCATGTTCCCGCCCAGGACGACGTACTTCTTGCCGTTCCGGTAGCAGACGAGCGGCTTGTAGATGCCGAGGCGCTGGATCTGCTTCTTCAGGCGCTCAAAGTCCTCCGTCTTGATACCGCGGGGGTTTTTGTCCCACGGGACGACGGAAGAGATCGGAACCTTGAGGATCTTCATGCCTTCCCTATGAACTTCTCAATGAGCCTGTCCAACTTGCCGTCGATTTTGGTTAGAGCCTCGCTGGTCGTTTCCTTGAATTGAACAAGGCCCGCGATCGCTTCTCCGTGTTCCTGACACTTCTTGCCTGTTCCCGGCTTTTCCACCGGGATTGATTTCGTGGCGCAGTTCCCGCTCGCCTTCCACTTGCGGTTGTTGAAAATGATCGAAAGCCAAGAGCCGACGGCAGCCACTCCGGCCAGCCCTACCGCAGGCCACGTGACAGGATCACCATGCCGAATGGCCTCTGAGGCCGCTTGCGCCGTGAGCATGAGCATGGGCAGAAGCATCATTTCTCCCCCTTCGCCTCGAACTCCTTGATCCTCAACTCGAGGACATGGACCTTCCAAGCGAGCTTGTAGGTCGTATACCAGAGCGCCTTCGTGACGATGAGATAATCCCCGGCCTGATTCTCTCCGGGCTCGAATGAAGCGACGCCGTTGACGATCTTGCCGACGATACGCGCGTCCCCGATCGCAACGGGGACGGTCTCGATCCTCGGTTTACAGCTCGTCCAAAAGCTCAGAGAGCAGCAAATTAAGAGCAGGCACGTCGCCGGCCTCAATCGCCGCCAGAGCTTTCTTTCTTTTCTCATCGCGCTCTTTCTCCATTTTCTCAATCTTGGCCTGGACCTTCGCTTGCTCGCTCGGGTGGATCATCGGCAGAAGTTCGGCGAGAATCTTGAGAAGCTCTGCGATCATGAGGGAAGCCCCTTGAACGGATCGACTATGATCCGGGGTCGCTTCCGGTAATCCAGCGGCCGGATCTTGACAAAGGCGTTCCGGGCGATAGCCTCTTCATTTGTGTCGGTCCCGGAGGCTCCGCCGTCCGCGCCGATGGCGAAGGCGTTATCGATCATCAGGACGACATGCTCCGCCCGGCCGTTGCGGTCAAGGTAAAAGGCAAGACACCCGGCATAGCCGAGCGCCACCTGACTGGGACGGAAAATGGAAAGCAGATCGTTCGCGGTATAGTCCCGGTCGTGGGCCAGCCGGCCGACGCCCTGAAGGACTTCGACGATAAGGCCGGAGCAGTCGAAGCCTTCCATCGGGTCATCGCCCCCCCATCGATAGGGCGTCCCGATGAAGTGCTTGGCGTAGTCCACCGCGACGGCGCGGAGGTAGTCGGCCCGGATGAGGTCCTCTTGCTTCACGCTCCAATTGTAAGGGGTGATTTTTGCTGGGTCCGGCTCAGGTGGGGGTTTTGGACGAGTGAGCCGGGGGTTTTGGACGGGTCAGGCGGGGGAATTGGACATTGACAAGGTTTTCAAAGTATGTAGAACTTGAACTCTCCGCCCTTCCTCTGCCAGATCTCACGAGAGCAGATCCCGGGTCGCGGGGTGACTCCTTTCATGGCCTTGAAATCGTCGGCGGTCACTTCGTCAAGGACAACGCGGACGAACTTCGTCTCAGTCGATCGGTTCCCGATGACGCCGACCGGCTTGTTATCGGAAATGAACACGTCGAAGCCGCGGTCCCGGAGCTCGCGGACGGCCGCCGTCTTCGCCCTGGATAGGCGTTTCTTCCTCAGATCATCAGGCATAAATCACCCTTTCAGCCCCGGAAAGGGGCCGGGCGAAAGGAGGTAAGACCCGACCCCCCGAGGCTTAAAATTTCAGTTCGTGGCTTTGTAGATCCCGTTCGCGGCCAGGAAGACGAAGACGGTATAGCCCACGAAAGCAGGGACAGTAAACGATCCCGCTTTGACAAGGAAGTACGCTGTCGCGGCTGCGCTTACGATCCCTGAGATCACGTAGGCCAAAACGCCGCTCGCCTTGAGCCAGGTCTTGACCATCTGTGTGATCCCCACGACGGTCAAACCGCCTACGCCTAGAAGGATCAGCTCCACGACGGCTGGGTCATAGGTCGTGTCGCCTTCCGTTTGCGCGGCGGCCAGGGGGATCGCCAAGAGGACCATAAAGAAAAACGCCATGAGGATGATCTTTTTCATCCTTCACCTCCTATTGAGAATTTCTATCTCGCGCGATCTCGTAGCCGAGGCCACAGACCAGCACGAGGATGTAGACAAAGATGATGATTGGACTCATAGCGGAAGCTCCCTCTGCTTCCATTCGCTCGGGTCCAGCTTGGGATAGAACGCCAGGATCGTCGCCACACGCCGGTGAGCCACGATCGGCCCACCCGGTCCCTTGGATAGATACTCTCTGAATTCCAAGACCTCGGCCGCCGTCGTCGGAAGGAAAAGGCCCTCCGGGCTTGAGCAGATGGGGAGCGTTGAATACAATTCCCGACATTCACGATCGGTGAATCTTGGGCGAAATAAACTCAGTTCGGCGAGTAGCGCCTTACGCGGCATGGCGTTGGCCCTGCCTCGATGCCCTTGCATGATCCTCATAACCTGGTTACGAAGAAATACACTCATGATTGCCCCTTATCATTTTGGTGATGACTGGTATGTTTTCCCTTGGAAGGAAATAGCATTAAATTCTCTTTTCGATTATCGGCCGTATCCCCGTTGATATGGTGGACGATCTCGGTTGGTAATAAAAAACGACCGATCTGTTCCTCCATAATCAACCGATGTTCAAGAATGTAACCACTGCGGTTGGCGAATGGGTGATCTGGGCAGAGCACGGCGACATATCCGCCCTCACGAACATGGCGGCCGCCCTTCCACGCATGGTGATTTGCCCCCCTCCATTTCGCCTTTGTTTCTTCGGGAATTTTGCGGCCGCGTAATGTTGCACTCACCTTAGCTTTGAATTCCAGACTACGTTTACGGCCACGATTTGCCGCACTTATCTTCGCTCGGGTTTCAGGGCTTACCTCATGTCCGCGATTAGCCGCGCCAATCTTTGCTCGGGATTCCAGACTATGTTTATGACCTGGTCTTTTCATGCCCAGCCTTCCCGCATGATCTTGTTGCGGAGGTAGGTGTTCATATTAATCCTCCTTTGACGGCCTTCCCTGGACCGTCAGCATCAACGCCGGGATGACCCCGTCCCGCTCCATGCCGAGCTGCCGAGCCGCAGCCCTGGATAGGTCGATATCGCGTTCCGTCCACTCTGCTGGCCCGCGGTCCGTTATCTCCACGAGCGTCCACGTGAACCGCCTGATGTCCAGAACGAGGACCAGGCTCCCGAACGGGAGCGTGCGGTGCGCGGCCGTGAAGGCGTTCATGTCGAAGCTGGATCCCGATGCCGTTCGCTTTCCGTGATGGGCGTCCGCGTAAAACGACGCCAGCCCCGACCAAGCGATGAACGTCGCCCTGTTCTGCGCCAGCTCCGTCAGCTCGATATTCGCTTCGGCCAGGCTTGCGTTCGCCGTCTCGACCTCGGCCTTCAGATCCATGATCTCGACATCCTTATTCGCAGCCGTCACCTCGTGGCCGGCGAAGATCCCGAAGCCGAGCGCGAGGCAAATAGAAATCCCCGCGATCGCGACCAGCGTTGCGTCTTCTTTTAGGCGTAGTTTCATCTCTCCTCCTCACATGGGCGGTTCATATTTAAACTCGATATAATCCCGCCATCGGTTCTTCATCAAAAAGGTCGCGGGGTTCAACGGCTCCTGTTTAAAATTTCGCTTGACCTGCTGATCTTTGAGATAGTCCATGTATCCCCGGGTCGCTTTCTTCAGGTCGGGGATCTTTCCGGCCCGGGCCAGGATCATGAATTTCTCGCGGGCGTATTCTTTATGGATTTTCTTCGGATAACCTTTCCAGAATTCTTCAAAGAGCGGGTCGAATTTGTCTTGAATTCGACCATCTCTTATCTCTTCTTCTTTATTCTTCTCTTCTTTATTCTTCTCTCTTCTAGCTTCCGCCTTTTTGGAAGGCGGTTCCATTTTTCCGGAAGTCACCTCCGCGATTTCGGAATCCCCTTTTATTTCCGGGGTCTTTTCCCGCTTCCATCTATCAGATAATGAATAAGCCTCCGTGCTTTTTATGTAGTAGATGCCGGGTGTTATTTCGGATAGCTTCCCGACCAGCGGGTGAACACAGATGCCGATTGTCGCCCTGACGTGATCGATCGGCACGCAGAACATTCCGGCGAGCTGTTCGACTGGGTATGGCGTCGTTTCGTTGGCCCGAATATATCCGCCGTCTTTCTTGGACAAGGTCATGAGATCCACGAAGATGCCGCGGAGATCCGTGAACTGGCGGCCGACGATCGACTTTGGGACGATCGGGATAAGGTCCGGGAATCGCTCGGCCCATCCCGGGCCTATTACCAACTCGTGACGGGTCGAGCCGAAGAGCCATTTGTCGATATAGAAAGGGTACCAGGCGTCGATTTGCTTACCCCTCTTCATGTGTTTTTCCTTTCATCTTGGTATCCGGGAGGGAGGGGCCTTGTCTGGCCCCTCCGACGCGCCACGGACTCCCGGAATAAGTTCATGATCAGGCCTGAGCCTCAGCTGCCGACCGGACCGCCGTGCTCTTCTCCGAGTAGGCCCTGACGCCGGGGATGTTCGCGTCGCCCTTCAGCGCCCGGACGATCCGCCCGATCTTTTTCTCATCGGGAATCAGGTATTCCCTGGGGATCAGCGCCGCGTCGATGATCGAGAACTTCCAGTCCTCGCGGATCACAAGCCCCGCGGTATCGGCCTCGTCCGGGATCTCCGGAGCCGCGGCCAGGATCGCCTCGACCTTGTCGTGGGCCTCGTCGATCACCTTCGCGGCCTTCCCACCATTCCCCCCGGCCTCAAGCTTCTCAGCCTTGCCCACGGCCTTCTCAGCCAGCCGCCGAGCCTCATCCTCGGCTGCCAAGCGTACCCGCTCGGCCTCGCGTCGCTTTTCCAGGAGCGCCGTGACGTGGGCCGCGACCCGCTGGCCGACGACTTTCTTCGCCAGCTCGAGGGGTTCAATAAACCACTTCTTCTCTGCCAAGAGCGATTTGTGGAGGTCATGCGCTTTTGCGATCAGCGGATTTGCCTTTTCATTGATCTGGTCGATCATGGCGTTGACATCATGGAGAAAGCTGTTGGCGACATCGAGCGTCGCTTGGTCGCGGACAACGATCGATTTGACCCTGGCCTGGAGCTCCAGCGCCCGGGCCTTGACCTCCGGGACTGCGAGGGCCACCCCCTGGGGTTCGTTCTCCGGGAAATCTTCTTCGGGCCCGGACTTCATGGCCGCGATCGCGTCCCGTCTCATTCTCTTGCTCGCGTAAAAGGTGTTCATCTCAAGCCCCCTTCCCGTTGATCGGATCGGCGGCCGCCCGCTTTGCTTCGAGGTGCTCGGCCCAGCGGTTGAGGTAGTCGATGGCCGTGTCCTCTTCTGCCGGCGAAAGTTCCACGAGCTCAGCGAATGCGTGCCTGTGGATCTTCATAATGTAGTCGCCGAGCCCCTTCCAGGCTGTCTCGTTCGTGATGCCATACTTCTGAACCGAGGCGATCCCGGCCTTGATAACCTCGGTGTTGTAGCGGGGCTTCTCCGGGCCCGGTTCTGCCGCCGGCCGTTCAGTCGGGAATTCCTCGGCTTGTTTCTGGGCCGCAGACTTGACCGGCTCCTGCTTCGTGACAGGCGCTCCGCCCTTGAGCCAGTCCATGATCTTCTTTCCCGTCATCTGCGTCGGCTTGAAAACCTGGCCGTCGAACAGGCTGGTCCTGTCTTTCGAGGCGATGGCGTTGTGGTCCATCGCCAGGTCGAGGACAGTCGTGAATTCGTATTCCATCCCATCGCGCTGGATCGGCGCCATCCCGACCTTCTTCGGAACGCTCTTCCCCTTCGGGTTGAGCTCGAGGACGTAGTCCTGTTTGGAGCGCATCGTACAAATGAGGTGAATGTCGGCGGTGAGAATCCGGGCCTTGAGCTGTTCGTGTTCCTTCGTGATGCCGGCCCAATTCGTGTAGCTGTTCGAGCCGGCACGCTGGTCCAGGGCATCTTTTTTGTCCAGGAGCCCACCCTCGCCAGCCCAAGCCGGCGAAATGCCGTCGATCAGCAGGACATCGTATCCGCCCTTCTCGGCCATGTCGATCGCTTCGACATACTTTTGAATTGTGTAGGGCGGCTCCACAGCGAGCGTATCGAAATCGATCCCCACGAGCGGACCCTTGTCCATTCCCGCGTAGAGCGAAGCCGACCCGTTTTCGGTGTCCACAACCGCGATCTTCTTTCCGATCCCGGCCGCGATGAGCAGCGCCGAGAATGTCTTGCCGGACCCGCTCGGTCCGGTGATGGCGATCTTGAGCGCCGTTTGCCGGCGCTCCGCCTTTTTAAATTGAGTCATGTTATTCTCCTTTTCCTTTTTCCTTAGAACGGGACGTCCTGGTCGTCGTCAGGGAATTCCGACGCCGGCTTGGACTCCTGTTTTGCCTCAGGCTTCGGCACGGCCGGGTCAGCCAGGTACACAATGTAGTCCGGCTGCTCGTCCTTCTCCTTGAAGCC
>Ga0315279_10002776_pt1 | contig 25600 bp, 19 predicted proteins | sample YL17G06_20_MG_FD_203694 | JGI IMG/M metagenome (GOLD analysis project Ga0315279, IMG submission 203694) | Sediment microbial communities from Yellowstone Lake, YNP, Wyoming, USA - YL17G06_20 | ecosystem: Environmental > Aquatic > Freshwater > Lake > Sediment | place: USA: Wyoming | collected...
AGATAGCAGGAAGCGTGAAACTCTCAGCGAGCGGCCTACCGATCGTCGTCTTCAACACATTGTCGTGGGACAGGAAAGATATTGTCAAGGCGAAGGTCACGAAGGATCTGATACCGAAGCATCCCTGCGTCATTGATGCGCAGGGCAAGAGAAGCGCTGCTCAGGCAGACGGCGATACCATACTCTTCATGGCGGAGGTGCCCAGCTTGGGCTACAACACCTACTACTTGTCGGAAGGCGAACACGAGGATCGTGTGCTGGTGAGTGACAAGCTGGTGCTTGAGAACGAGGAATTGAAGGTGGAACTCGACAGCAACTCGGGGGCAGTGAAAAGCTTGTACGACAAGCCGAACAAGAGGTTCGTGATCAAGTCCCCGAGAGGCGAAGCTACCATGCCGATCATGAGCAACCTCTTGCAGGTTCTGTACGAGACGCCGGCCGCTATGTCCGCATGGGTGATAGGGCAGATATCAAGAGTCGAGAACCTCCTCAAGGGAGCCAGAGTGGAAGTACTGGATCGCGGACCTGTCAGAGCTAGGGTCAGGGTGACGCACGAGCACGACAAGTCCAAGATCATTCAAGATACGACCATCTACAGTGGCATTCCCAGAGTCGACTTCCAGACGTCAATCGATTGGGGAGAGATTGGCAACGAAGAAACCGAGGCACCGATGTTGAAGGCATCATTCACCCCAATGCTGGGAGCGTCGAAGGCGACCTTCGAAGTGCCGTTCGGCCACGTGGTTCGTCCCGCAGATGGAAGGGAGGTCCCGGCTCTGAGATGGATTGACGTGTCAGACAACGAATACGGGCTCAGCCTGCTTAACGACTGCAAGTACGGCTTCGACGTGAGTGGGAACACGATGAGAATCACACTCGTGAGGAGCGGCTATAACCCGGACCCGACCCCCGACCTAGGGAAGCACGAGATGCTCTATTCCCTCTACCCGCACAAAGGAGACTGGAAGAAGGCATTGACGTTCAGGAGAGGGTACGAGATTAACCACCCGCTCGAAGCCTTTGTGGTTGCTCAGAAAGGGAACACTAGTGGATCCAGGCCCGAGAGTGACAGCTTCATCAGGTTGTCAGCTGACAACGTTGTCATCTCCTGCGCGAAGTTCGCAGAAGACTCAGGGGATCTCATAGTGAGACTGTACGACGCCACTGGCCAAGGGGCCAAGACCGTACTGTATTTCGACCGACCGATAAAGAAAGCAGTGGTGACTGACCTAATGGAGAGAAGAATCTCTGACTTGAAGAGGGAGAAACGCCGCCTCTTGTTCAAGCTTCGCCCTAATGAGATCAAGACCTTGAGGGTTGCCCTGTCCTAGTTCAACCGGAGCAGTCGAAGCTGGGGCTAAGGGGGCGGAGGCGGAGGTAGAGCCCGCGAGCTCCGCTTCTTCCAAATGACAGCTCCCGCAAATGCCACCAAGGCTATTCCCGCTGCGATCACTGCAACAGTCAGCCAACCGTATGGGACGTGAAGCTGAACCTGCTCACTGGTCGACGGGTCCAATTCCGAGTTCCCTTCCCACGAGGCGCGCACCAGCCAAGTTCCGGCCATATCGGGGACTAACGTCTCTCCGAATTCCCCAAATCCATTTGTCATGGAGCTTGTTGTGTATATGGAACCGTCCGGTCGGGTGTACGTGATGGTGATGGCAGTAACAATGCTTGGAGCCAGTGACCCTGAGACTACGACCTCTGTATTGGGTCTGCGAAGCACCGGATCGAATTCCACATCCCCGGGAGATACAGAAAGAGTGAGGTTCGTTCGCCTGTCCAGGCCCACGCTGGCCCAAGTGATCGGCACGTCTGCGGCCGAACCGGCTGGGTAGGGATTAGACACTCTCCATGTTCTAGGCGGTAGGCTCACGTCCTGCTGCCACAGACAGAGTCCCACGGTCTGGTTCCTCGCCAGTTGCAACGGTATCGAAAAGGCTGCTTCCCAGTAGTTAGACCCATTCGAACACCATGCAGTCCATCTGTACCGTACCACATGCCAAGACCTCGAACTCACGTTGTACTCGTGAACCCATGGGCTTCCGCCTCTGTTGATGTAGAACCACCGACAGTTCGCGTCTAGTTCTCTACCAACGACTCCCGCATCGAGACGTATGCTGAATGAGTCGGACGAGTCATAGGTGTCGTCTGGTCCACGAAACCGGAGGCAGACTGAACGGTTCAACCAATCATACTTGAGCCAGACCGTGACATTTCCGCCCCCCAAAGCGCTCGGGAACGAAATCACATGCGCATCCGACCAGCATGAATCAGAGAGACCCACTACCGGAGTCGCTGAGATCGGGACTGACAACGAAACGGCTTGACTTGAGGCAGGTCCGACCCATGGGCCAATGAGGACTACCGTGAGCATGAGGATCACACCTAGAGCCACTCTCTCAGCCATGACTGGAGCATACACTGGAACCATGGATAGATAAGACTTGACGGCGTGAATCGAAACGTAAGACAATCGGACTGTGGTTCAGACAACAAGGGACTCAGTAGTGCTGCCACGATCCTTGCTGGGGTGCTTGATGGCCGGGCTGTGACCCCAAGCTGTGTGTCAGAAGTCTGATGGTTTCGCGATAACCTCTCGTATCTTCAGATCAAAGAAATTGGAGGAGTTCGCGGGCCTCAGAAGAAGGGCAGTATCGGCGCCTTTTCCTGTACCCGCCATCGAGATGATGTCTCTGTCTACCGGGAGAAAGCCAGCGTCGGCTGCCATCAACGCTATCTCAACGCAGACTTTCGTGCCCTGCCCGAAGGTCCTGTAAGTGCTGGCCACAAGTTCCATCGGCTCAAGGGTATTGAACTTCCTCCTGATCGCTCCCTCCACGCCACTGAGAGCGTGAGTTCCCGTCACGATCTTGGCTCCGTTTGCCAACATCTCCTTTCGATGCTCCTCGGTGAGTTCAGTTTCGCCGGATTTCGCGAACCCGAAGTGATGCGTGACGACGACCAGGTTGAGCCCCTTGAAGATCTTCGAGGCTTTTGCTCCCGTCGCTCCGGTCGTCGAAGCAACCACGAGGTCCTTGATGCCCCGCTTCTTCGCGCAGTCTTTGACAAACTTGAACAACATCTCCGTGGCTTCCTCCCCTGCCTTCTCGAAGTACAGGGACTTGTGCTCCTCAGACTTCATACATCGGGTCACCAGACTTGCCGATATAAGCGAGCATCTTTCTTACAGCTTCCAAGCAACGGCGCGCGCCTATGAGAGGTGTATGCCGATCCTCGCCTGTGGATCTGCTTCCGCGAACCTAAACGAAACTATGCCGTCAAAGCTGCTCAGGTCGCCGTTGTTCTTGCCTTGTGACAGCTTCACCATCTCCTGTTGAACCTCCGGTTGACCAGGAAGCGAAAGGTCATACTCGAATACCTCAAGGGTGTTCGCTTTCGTTGCCCGAACTGTCATTCTCGTCTTCCGGTACCCGCTTAGGGGTATTCCACCCCAGTGAGAGGTCCCGAGGTCAGTTGCGGTCAACGCGATGTCAAGTGGTGGAGGATGTTTGCTCAGGATATCTGGACTCAGCTGCAGTATGTCCCTGTGTCCGGAATCCAAGGCAGTGGTCTTGTACGATGAGACGTTGGGCATAGTGTTTCCCGCAACGAGGAGTTTCGAGGAGCAGCTCTCCAGAGATGTCACTCTGGATCCCAAAGTTGCCACCACCCTCACTGATGGAGGTGTCACGTACACTAGCACGGACGGCATGACTATTGGAGCCCTGCTCAATCCCAATGTGTCAGGCAGGGAATTGTACGCGGTGAGAATGCCTCCTCCAACCGGCAATGAGTTCGTCCTGAAGGGCGAGACCTGACAGCCAGGGAAGTCGAACAACCTGACGAAGGAGAACGCATCTTCTTCAGAGCCCGACAGAGGATCCCCGACGACAATGCCACTCCTGACGAAAGCGAACAGCCGCCCAAAAGCTGAAGACAGACTGCCCACGAAAGTCAACGAAGTCGATCCACCATCCCTAGATGTCTTCCCGCTGAGGTCGAAATCGTATCTCTTCGTGCGGTGGTCATGTAGGTTGATCAGTTGAACACCGTCCATGAAGAGGCCACCCGTGTTGAATGCGGCGTGGTCCATGAAGACCGTCCCGTGCAGACCCGGGTCCTCGGATATTCTCTCCACATGGTTGTCGCGGAGCGAGAGCTCGTAGATGCCGAGGTTCCTGTCCCCATCTGCCCTTGCGAGTAGCAGTTCATCTTGCACGGGGTTGTGCAGGATCTCGGATACTTCGCCGACCCAACCGAGCTTGTCACCTGCTCCTTCCTTCCACAGAAGGCTGACCTCGTCGTCCTGTACGTTGTACTTGTGAACGTGAGAGAACTTGTTGTAGAAATGCAGTGTCCCTTCCTCCTTCGAGATGACGGCAGGGGTGTGCACCCATCCGCCGAAGTAGATGTCGTCATCGACTGCCGCGACCGCGTTGTACGTGTCGCCGCCCGAGGCTGGGCCGGGGCCCACCAGATCATAGTGGTAGACCTTGACCTCTTTCCCCTTCACGAAATGCGCCTCGGCCTCGAATGCGAGATTGAAGTAGAGAGTTCCCTTGTGGTACCTCAGACCGAACACACCACCTGATCCCCACTCAGGGCCGAACCTCGGCGTGAACCTCCAGAATCGCTCCAAGCCCGTTGTCATGACCGGCGCTCGTGATGATATAACCCTCTTCACCGCTTGACAGCGTCTCGTCTGCGAGTTTTTATCCTCCGCCAAGTTTCACGGCCAGTGCAATGGAGAGTGTGCCGAGCAAGGTTCTTGTGGTCGTTGCACACCCTGACGACGAGATAATCGGCACAGGAGGGACCATTAGCAAGCTTCATTCCGAAGGAAAGACTGTGAAAGTCATCGTGTTTCACCTAGGAGGGGAAAGCGTCAGAGGCGTTCTCGATGAAACGCAAGGACAGGATGTAAGATATAGGGAGCTGGAGGAGGTCTCGAAGTACTTGGGGTTCGCGCATGAGAGCTGGGGCATACGTGACGTTGCCGATAGAAGGGATGTAGTAAAGAAGCTCGTAAAGGAAATGAGGGACTTCAGGCCCGACTTGGTCTTCACTCACGCTCCACAGGACAGGCATCACCTTCATGCATCAGTATCATCCACAACTACCGAGGCTGCCTGGCATGCCTCGCAACTCTACTACCTAGATCTGGGAAAACCGTGGAGAACTTCGTCCGTGTACTACTTCGAAGTGTGGGATCTCTTCACATCTCCATCCTTCCTCGTGGACATGACGCAATTCATGGAGAAGAAGAAGAGAGCAATGTCACTGTACGCCTCACAACTGACAGCGTTCCCCAGGATCATGGAATACGTCGAGGCGCTGGCGATAGTGAGAGGAGTTGAGGCAGGGTCGAAGTATGCCGAGGCATTCCAGAGAGCACCAGTACTGCCGCAAATCAGATAGTCACTCCTGCTGACAAGTGACATGTCGGCTATGGCAAAGCAACAGGCGACCTGACTTCAAGGCTCAGACACTCAAGCCGCAGGGATTCACCCCGTGTCCTGTTTGAGCTGGTCCAGCGTCTGGAATGATTGTCCGTCGATGTGGATTCGCATCTGTGCGTACGAACCCTTGCACAACTAGACCCTCCGTGCGGCCCAAAGAGCTGCGTTCGTGAGGATCCGTCGGACGCTTGGGTTCATCATGATAGGGTAGGTCTCGTGGCCTGGTCTGAAGTAGAATATCCTGCCCTTGCCTATCTCCCAAGTGAGGCCAGACCTGAACCTCGTTCCATCGTGGAAAACGGACGTGAAGACGACATCCTTGGGCGGCGGAACATCGAAGGGTTCAGCATAGGTTTCAGTGCGCTCTATGATGAAGTCTCGGATCCCTTTCGAGATCGAGTGGCCCGGGGTCTCGACGTGGACCCGCTCTGGTAGACCGTCCTCGTCCCAGCTCCCTAGGGAGCACTTGGTCCCCATAAGCGCAATGAACGGTTTTGAGAAATGTGACGAGTGTATCGGGACGAAACCCATCCCTCCATCCCTCACGCGGGTCACCACCCTCTCGACCGCATCATCGCCGACTTCGTTGTGCTTCGCGTGCCCCCACCAGAACAGCACGTCAGTCCCGTCTAGAGCCTCCTGACTGAGACCATATGCGACCTCAGAGAGCTGCGAAGTCCTGGCAGTAATGTTGGGATGCAAGTTGAGGAACGAAGCGACTTCCCCGTGAATCCCTTCAGGATAGACCTCCTTAGGCTCAGTGAACTCAGACCAGACAAGAACCCTGATCTTTTCGACAGTCGTCATCACTTGTGGCAATCATTGTGACCTTTTTAGTCTTGACTGGTGCCTCCGGTCGAATGCTGGCGTGTCAAATGGCGACACGAGTCCAGGGCACTTCGAAGGCGATCAGCCCCCTGCATCCATGAATCTTAAATTCGCAGACACAGGACATATGTCCATGGGCCAAGAGAAGTCCGTGAAAATCCCTCGCGAAGCGTGGTATGTGGCCTTCATGTTCTTTCTGTTCATGATGCTGCACAACGCGGACAAGTTCCTGATATCTCCCCTGTTGGGCCTGATCCAAGCTGAGTTCAACCTATCGTACACGCAGTTGGGCGCAATCCAGACGGGCTCCGTGATCGTGGCTGTGATATTCATGCCAGTTTGGGGCTATGTCTTTGACAGGTTCGCGAGGCCACCGTTGGTCGCTCTCGCAAGCGCCATATGGGGAGTAACGACGATTCTGTCGACCTTCTCAAGGAACTTCACAGAGCTCGTGATCACCCGAGCGTTAACTGGAATAGACAACGAATCCTACAGCGGGGTCTACTCCTTCCTGAGCGACTGCTTCCCCCCTGAGAAGAGAGCGACTGCGGTGGGATTCGTCAATACTTCGACCGCATTTGGGACGCTCCTGGGCGTGATCATCGGAACCATAGCAGGGACGACCCTTGGCTGGAGAAACGCGTTCATCGTCACAGCAGTGCCAGGGCTGATCTTGGCCGCCGTCATCCTCTTGACAATCAAGGACAAACCCAGAGGTGTAACCGAACCTGAGTTGGCAGAGGTCAAGGACAAGCTGAAGGAAACCTTCTCTCTTCAATCGGTCAGGAAGCTCTTCGAGAGGAAGTCAGTCATACTGCTGTTCACGCAGGGGTTCTTCGGGGTGTTCCCGTGGCAGATACTATCATACTGGCTGATGCTATACATGGCACAGATCAGAGGCTTCACAGCTGACGAGCAGTTGATTGTGATGCTCGTGGCACTCCTAGCCATGGTGGGAGGGAACATAGTGTCGGGCATCGGAGGAGATTGGGCCTTCAAGAGATCTCTCAAGGGTAGGACGATGTTCGCTGCTGTCGCGGTCGCAGTTGGACTGGTCTTGTTCGACGCCACCGTTGCGGTCAGGGGCGGTCTGGGTCTTTTCCTGGTTCTAGGTGGACTGACTGGCTTCTTCATCCCGATGGCAGGCCCGAACGTCTCTGCCTCTATCCAAGATGTCGCGCTGCCAGGAGTGAGAAGCAGTGCACTTTCGCTGCAGGTTTTCTTCGAGAACATCGGCTCGGCATCTGCACCCCTCTTGACCGGCTATCTTGCAGACATGTTTGGGCTTGAGGCAGCGATACTGATCATAGTCACGATCACTTGGGCGCTATGTGCTGTCCTGCTGTGGTTGACCTCCTATCTGATCCCGAAAGACATAGCCTGGAAGAGGCAGGAACTCACCGAAAGGGCCAAAGAACTATCAGCAAAATAGTCCGATCCCGCGGTCACGAGGGGCACATCGAATCCGTGAAGGGAGGCGCATCAACCTCCAGACATCCAAGTGGCCAAAGAGGATTGGTCACGAAGGCTAGCTGCATTGATCCGCTTGACGACTGCCCGGACTTTCTCCGGTGAGAACCCTCGGTCACGGCAGAGGAACTCCAGCAGACCTTCCTCATCCGGCCTTCGGAAAGTCAGCCCGTACTCATCTGTCACCTCCGGCTCTAGGAAGGTCTTCCTCACCTGTTCCAGGTTCGCAGTGACCTTGGCCAAGACGTCGCCCGGCATAGCTTCTATCGATCCGTATCTCCTAACAAGCGTGAGCGCCTTCTTTGGCCCGATGCCGCGGACTCCTTCGTTGAAGTCCGTCCCGACGAGCACCGCCAAGTCAATCAGTGAACTCCTCGACAGCTGGAGATCCTCCAGCACCGATCTCAGTTCTATCAGCTCCGGCAGCAGCCGTCTCGATCTTCCCTTGCTTGGCAGATACTCCTTCCCGGTTATCGTGATGTAACGTACCAATCTGGGAGCACCGTACAACAGCGAATCGTAGTCTTGGCTGTTTACTCCCCATACGTCTCCCTTGGAGGCCATGTGAGATCCCTGAGCTTCTGCGTCTGAAGGGGCCTGGACGCTGGGGAGCCCCATCAAGTCAAGCAACCTCTTTGCGTCCTCCACCATCAGGCGGGAGAGTCTACTTGATGCGACGGCCTTGGAGAAAGCCTTGGCGTAGTCCCCGGCTTTTCTCGCATCCTGCCATTGCGCCAGCGCCTTCTCGCGCACTTCTCTCCTCCTCTCCAGTTCAGCTCCCTTCAACGAAGGAGGCTTGCCGTCGAAGACAAACGCCAGCTTCATTCCGTAGTCCGTAATCAGCCGTGTCGTCCTGAACAACAGCCCTATCAGGTGCGAGGTCACTCTTCCTTGGGAGTCGGTCAACAGGCTGCCGTCCGGTTTTCGAATCAATGCTAAGAACTGGTAGAGCACGTTGTTCGCGTCAACTGCAAGCGATCTTCCTGAGAGGTCTCTAAGCCGCATGACCTTCCTCTTGATTATAGGAGTGAGGAGGACCCCCAAGCTGAGCGATACGGCAGGGCTCCGGATTTAAACGAACTTCTCCGCCCAGTGACAGGCAACGGAGTGAGCCCCCATCAGATTCCTGAGCGGAGGGATTTCGGATTCGCAGATGTCAGTCGCGTATGGACACCTCGGATGGAATCTGCAGCCCGGTGGCACGTCGATCGAAGAAGGGATCTCCCCGCGAGCTCCTACCCCTCCAACGCTCTTGGGGCCAATCTTCGGTGTTGCCTCAAGAAGCATCTGTGTGTAAGGATGGATCGGCTTTGACGTGATGTCGGCGGTCGGGCCAAGCTCGAACACCTTACCCAAGTACATGACGGCCATTCTCCTGCCCATGTACTTCGCGACACTGAGGTCGTGCGTTATGAAAAGGTATGACAGATGATAAGTGGTTGCCAGTTCCTGCATGAGGTTCAGGACTCCTGCCCTCACCGAAACATCGAGCATGGAGACAGGCTCATCCGCCACAATAAGCTCGGGATTGGTCGCGATTGCCCTAGCTATTGAGACCCTCTGCCTCTCGCCCCCACTGAGCTGGTGCGGGTACTTGTAGAGGACTTCCCCCTGGCTGAGCCCAACCCTATCCAAGAGGGAAGAAACGACGTCCTCCTTTTCTTGTCTTGTCTTCACCATGCCGAAGACCACCAGTGGAAGCCCAACTTGATCCACGACCGCAGCACGAGGGTTCAGCGACTCATATGGATCTTGGAACATCATCTGGACTCTCTTCCTGTAGTCCTTGAGCTCGCTGCCGTTGAGCTTCCGTATGTCAGCACCCTCGAATTCGGCCGACCCGCCCGTGGGTTGCGTGAGTTTGGCTATGACCCTACCCGTGGTGGTCTTTCCAGATCCGCTTTCCCCCACCAAGGCCATGGTTTCCTCCTTCGCGAGGTTGAACGAGATCCCGTCCACTGCTTTCACTGACCTCTTCTTCGCAAAGGGATTGAGACTTCGAGAGACAGGAAAGTGTACGTACAGATCCTTCACTGAGAGCATCGGCGGGGTCACCTTTGTCTCGCCTGACGCTGTCGTCGACATGGTTACTTGTTCACCAGATGACATGCCACTGACCTGCCCTCCTTCGGAGACAACAGCTCCGGCTCTTCAACCACGCACCTGTCAAAAGCGTACCTGCATCTGGGCCTGAACCTGCATCCCTTGGGCACAGCCGCGAGGTCAGGTGGAGCCCCAGGTATGGACCAGAGCTTCTTGCCCGGGGTCGCGATTCCCTGAAGTGATTCGAGCAAGCCTTGAGTGTAGGGGTGGAGGGGAGACTCGTAGAGTTCCGAGGTCGGCGCCACCTCGGCAATCCTGCCTGCGTACATTATCGAGACCTTGTCGCTGAACTCAGATAGAGCCACCAGGTCGTGTGTGATGAACATCATCGAGAGGTTGAGTCTCTTCTGCATGTCTATCATCAGATCCAAGATCTGCCTCTGCACGACGACGTCCAACGCGGTCGTCGGCTCGTCCGCAATCAACAACTCTGGGCTGAGCGCCAACGCCATCGCGATGACTGCCCTCTGTCGCATTCCTCCGCTGAACTCATGGGGATAGTCCTTGGAGCGTGAAGCATCAACGCCGACCTGCTCCAGCAATTTGGCGACTCTTTCCTCCATGTCCTTCCCCTCGACGCTTTCGTGCGCGCTAATCGCCTCTGCTATCTGAGATCCGATGGTCATGACTGGGTTGAGGCTGTTCATAGCTCCTTGAAACACCATGGAGATCTTGCTCCATCTGAAAGACCGCAGTTCTTCCTCACTTAGGGAAAGGACGTTAGTCCCCCCGTCGAAGATGATCCGTCCGTCCTTGATCTTGCCAGGAGGCTTTATCAGACGCATCAAGGCGAGCCCGGTCGTTGACTTGCCGCAGCCGGATTCGCCCGCCAGTCCCATGATCTCTCCTTTTTTCACCTGCAAGCTCACGTCATCGACTGCCTTCACCTCTCCCCTTCGCGCCCAGAAGCTGACCCTGAGGTTCGAGACGTCGACTATGGATGCCGATGACATCAAGCGGATCTCAACCTCGGGTTCGCTATGTCTGTGATCGCCGATCCGATGAAGGTGATGGCCAAACCTATCGCGGCTATGCTGAGGCCTGGTGCTAAGATCCAAGCCCAACCGTTGTTGTAGAAGGCGCCCTCAATCTGGGCGAAATAGAGAATCGTCCCCCAGCTCATGTTGAACGGATCTCCGAGTCCTAGGAAGCTCAGAGAGGCTTCACCCAGAATGGCCGAGATTATGGACAGTATCCCGTTTGCCACTATCAAAGGGGCGATATTCGGCAGTATTATCTGTGCCATTATCCTGAGGCCGGATGCCCCAGAAACCCGTGCAGCATCTACGAATGGCCTTTGCTTGACTGAGAGGGTCTCGGATCGGACCATCCTTGCCATTGAGGGCCACCCGAAGACAGCAAGCACGATAATGGTGTTCCACATGCTTTGTCCGAGCATGGTCGCCATCCAGATCATCAGAGGTAGACTCGGCAAGACCATCAGCTCATCCGTGAAGCGCATCAGAAGCTCATCCATGAGACCTCCGTAGTAGGCCGCAGCAAGACCGATGGAAGAACCTATGACTATGACTGAGACAGCTACTATGAACCCTATCAAGAGTGATATCCTCGTTCCCCAAAGGAGCTGACTCAGGATATCTCTACCGATTCCATCCGTGCCGAGTAAGTGCTCCAGCGTTGGCTGCAGATAGGGGAGAGCTCCGAACTTGTATGGGTTGTACGGCGCGAGCCAAGGTGCAAACAATGCAGTCGCTAGAAAGAATGCCGCAATTAGAACTCCTATTCTTCCTCTTCTGTGATTCCACACGTCTACTGCAAAGGCGGTGATGCCGAACCCTCTCTTTCTCTTGGCCGAACCTTGCGTCGTTTCACTCGGCATTACAGCCATCCCGTCAATACCTTATCCTAGGATCTAGGATCGTGTACAGGATGTCGGCCACCAGAGTCGAGAGAATGACAGTGAACGCCAACACAAAGAACGCACCCTGAATCAGCGGATAGTCGAGCCCGGTGACCGCACCGTAGAGCAGAAGCCCTATTCCTGGATAGCTGAAGACGGTCTCGGTGAGAATGGACCCGCCTACCAAGAATCCGAGGCGGAGCACGAAAAGGGTCATCACCGGCAACACAGCGTTCCTGGCTGCGTGCTTGATCATTATGTCCTCCCTCTTGACTCCCTTCGCCTCGGCAGTCAGGATGTAGTCCTCGCCCAGAGTTGCCATCATGTTGTCTTTCATGATCAGTGTGTAGCTCGCGAAGGAACCGATGGTTAGAGTCAGGACGGGCAGTGCACCATGATACAATACGTCAAACAGCCAGGGGATGCTGAACCCGTTGTATACGGCGCTAGGAGAAACTGCCCCGGCGAACGGGAACAATCTCAAGAACACGCCGAAAAACAAGACTAAGATCATCGCTACCCAGAAGTACGGCACACTCAGCATGAACATTGAGCTCGATGAAATGAACGCCTCGAGCTTTGATCCTCTGTACCATGCGGACATCATGCCGAGTGCAACTCCCAGAATAGCTGTTAGTATCGAAGAGGTACCCAGAAGAAAAATGGTCCACGGCAAGGCCTGAACCAGAAGGGACCAGACGGTCGCAGGGTAGAAGTTGTAGGACAGGCCGAAATTCGGCGGGAAAGTGAGCAAGACGTTCTTGATGTAGAGCACGAATTGCGTCTCGATCGGCTTGTCCAAGCCGAACATCTCCTTCAGTTCCGCAACGACTGGCCCGGGAAGCCTGTATTGCGACGCAAACTGGTCCGTCGGGCTTCCGGGCATCAGCCTCGGGATGATGAAGATGAACACGACCGCTACGACGAAGGCCAGGACTGAGTTCAAAGTCCTCCTGACGAGATACCTTGCCGTGATCATTTCTTTTTTCTCTTTCGACTGCGCCTATTTCTTTCTTGTTAGGAAGTAGAGGGCTGCTGCCACCACGACGATCACGAGAGCTCCTCCAACGTACAACATCGTGTTGTCAGGCGGCGGGGTGACCTCGTGGCTCGGTAGGTGTAGGGCCATGGCGAGTCCGGCCATTGGGAGCATGAAGCCTTGGCTGACCGGCGTGTCGTATCCTTCGAAGGTGTCAGTCCTGCGGGCCCACATAGTCTGCTGGTAGTAGAGAGTGAAGTACGGGACTTCGTTCGCGACGACTTCTTGGGCAGCAGCAAACCACTGGTACTGACCCGCATAGGTGGTTGCCGCTCTTGCCTGTGCCAAGTCATCGGTCTGCTCCACGCTAGCCCACCTGCACCAGCCGTGGTAGTCCGATGCTGGATAGGTACCTATCGGCGCGACACCGCCCGGGGAATCTCTGAAGATGTTCAGGATGAAGTCAGGGAACGTGGGCCTGTTTGTTGTCAGTATGGAGAACTCGTAGGTCCCGTAGTACCAGCTGTTGACCACGGTTCCAGAGGCCAGCACTTGGGTCTGGACGTTGATCCCCACTTCCTTCAAGTTCTGGTCGATTATCGCGGCGATGACGGTTGATGGGCCTCTTGCCCTCAGGGTCATGACTGGCCTCCACTGAGTGCCGTTCGCGAAGGTGTAGAAGCCATCCGCACCCCTGATGAACCCGGCTTGCTCCAGCAGTGATCTCGCCTGTGCAATGTTGCGTGCCCACGGTGCCAAGTCAGACGGCACCCATGAACGGCCTTGCGTATCCGTCAAGCCCGCCGGCAGACCACCAGGACTGGCGACAGAACCGTATCCGCCCAAAGCATAGTCCACAACGGCTTGAGTGTCTATGCTCAACGCTATGGCCTTTCTGACCCGCGAGTCGGTGTAGGGGGCTCTCAAGCAGTTGAAGAGCACTAGACTTGCCCCGACTTCTTGATCACCCACGAATGCCTGGCTCCGATAGACGTCAACTGTGCAGTTGGCCTGCGATATGATCGCGGGCACCATGGTTCCGCCAGTGAGCTGTACGAGGTCGAGCTGCTTCGTCTGAAGAAGCCCCGGGATGTTTGCGTCAGGGTTAAGCAACATGATTGTTATGTTCTGAAGGTGTGGTGTGCCTCCCCAGTAGTATTGATTCCTCACCAAGTGTATGTTGGTGTCACCCGGCCTGAAGTTCGCGACCTGGAAGGGACCAGTGCCAATCGTGAAACTCTTGTTGTAACCGTCAGAGCCTGTCTGAGCTGCAGGGGTCAAGAACTCGTGCTTCGGGACTATCCAAACGTAGGTGAGGAAGTAGTCGAGCCATTGACCGAATGCCTGCTTCAATGTGAACCTGATACCGGTCGCATTGAGTATGTCGATCCTAGAGACGTATGGGCAGATCGCGAACTCGTCGAGCCTGACTGAGGAATTGTACACCTGAAATGTGTAAAGGACATCGGTGGCGTTGAACTGGACCCCATCGCTCCATTTTGCGTTTCTGAGATTGAACGTGTAGACAAGGCCATCGGAGGATGCGGACCAGCTGGTTGCTAGCAAGGGGACATATGTGCCGTTTGGCAGAGTAGCAGCCAGACACTGGAATGCGAGGCTGTAGATTATGTCTCTCGCTCCCACTGAGATCGGGTTGTTGCCAACGGTGACAAGTAGCTTCACTGTCATCAACGGTGCGTTGGCAGCGTTCGGAACACCCACCTTGAGTTCTCCACCTTCATTGTAGACCAGGGCAGCTTGTGCTGGAACGAAAGCAAAGGCCATTCCGCCAGCAAGTAGTGCGATTAGGGCAGTCGAAATGATTCTGGTGCTATTTTTCATCATTTTTGCATGCACCTACATAAGGAGGCTGTTTTACGTATATAAGTATTCGATTTCGAGATGCGGGGGCACAGCGATCATCTGCTTCTCCTTTTTCGCAAGCTGTGCCCTCTTCTTCCGTCAAGCGACATCGAGAAGTTGAAGGGCAGAAGGAGTCGTCTTCCATTGACTCGCCGTTCGTCTTGATCGCAAGTCATCAGGTTTTCCTCTGGCGTGAATCGGTCCTGACCTCACAATTCACTGGTCTCACGCACGTCGACAACGGTTCCCTTGGTCACGTGCAGCAGATCGGTTGGTTGCACCTTTAGGAGGGCCCTAGGTGATCCCCCGCCACCGAACACCACCTTTTTGTCAAGTACTCTGGGATCTATGAAGACTGCAGCATCATAACCGAATGGTGGGACTCCTCCGACGGGGTAGCCTGTGTGCTCCAACACTTCTCTGGGAGTGGCGGCGCGCGGTACCGGAAATCCGACTAGCGCTCCGATCTTTCGAGGACTGACCCGATCGGTTCCCGACACTATCGCCACGAAGATCTTGCCCTGCTGAATCAAGACCATACTCTTTATGAGGTCGGATGCACTGCGCCCGAGGGCGACAGCTGCCTCTTCCACCGTGTGAACAGAACTCTCGAAGATCAGCTGCTCTGCATCGATCCCGTTTGACTCGATGAATCGTTTGAGCTTGTGCTCGAACTCCTCAGGAGATTCCATGTCTATGACCACACCAAGCTTCCTGAACCGTCGGATCTAGTTCAGTCATTTCTCGTAACATTGCTCCTCTGGGCAAGCTTGGGGAACTTGGCATGTGAGAACCTGTGTTCTTTCTCCTGCGGAATAACCTCCTCTGTGGTGTATTCCCGCGAGCCCAGCCCCAGTCTGCTGGCATACTCGATCACTGCGTAAGGGTCCTTGTATGGCCCGTGTATCCTCTGGAAGGGATGCAGACCGTCTCCTTCGATGATCTCCATGGATTGGGGAACATTTTCCTTGATTAGACTCTTGTTCGCCAACATGTCCAGGGTCGCCTTGTCCAAGGCAATGGGATCTGTTGACCCGAGCACGCCAAGGTCTTCCAAGACGGAGCCAGTTGTTATCCCCCAGCAGTCGCAGACGGGCATGATGTCAGTGGCTACACTGATGAAGAACCTATCGTCCTTGCTGAAGTTGGCGAGCGCCTCCCTCGTGGTGAGGGCCATCAGTTCCTGGAACGCGTGGAAGTTCGCGGGATTAATCTCCAAGCAACCATGGGGGTTGCCCTCGACGCATCTTCCACATTGATTGCAGCTGTCGAACTCTATCCTGACGCCCTTGGTCTTCTTGCTGATCGAGATCGCGCCATAGGGACATGCACTGACATGAAGCTCCGGATCACTGCACTTTTCGGGGGACCAGTACTTGTCGTACTGCATGACACTATGCATCTTCGATCTGGTTCGGGCCGTGAAACTGCCCAGCGCGAGATTTTTGATGGCTCCCCCGAATCCCACGGTGTTGTGCCCCTTCGCGTGAGAGAGCGTGACTATGACCTCAGCGTCCTTGCACAGGCCGCCCAATTCCACCTCGTCGACGTTCTTGTATTTCAGCTCTCTCCTCACAAAGTAGTTGTCAGTTGGCCCCGCGATAGGGAAGACGGGACAACCCACGACCTCTGGCGTGTATCCCCGGGAAGTGGCGCCCTTGAAGCACTCGAGGCTGTCCGCTATGAATGGTCTCCCGCCAGCTTTCCGTATTTTGGACACCAACAGACCCACAAGGAACGGGTTGACCGTGCTGAAGCCGACATTTACACCCAAATGCATCTTGATGAGGACAGACTTGTCCTTGATCCTATTCTCTACGCCGAGTTTCTCTATCACCTGAGTGAACTTGGCCGCGAAAGAGTGTTCCGGCGCCAACGAACGCGACTGCACCGAACCGAAGTAGACTGTGCTTGAAGCCATGGGCTGATCCGAAATCCGCTCCTAATCTGTCTTTCCCGAAGAAGGGAGGCCCCGAATCCTTTGCCTAGACGTGGGCACGGCCTTCTCACAGTCCGAGCTCCTCCAGTCTTCTCCTTCTCTCCTCCTTCATCTCGCCAGCCCTTCTCCATGTCAGCAGCACGAAGGACAGAAGGAGGAGCATCACACCGACTGCTATCACGTCAATCGCAGGGTACGTTTGCCCCCCACTGGGCGGAGGAGGTTGGTTCCCATCCGTCACGATCCCCACTTGTCGGGCGACGTCAGGCTGGAACACGCTCGCCGAAACCTGCTCGATAAGGCTGGTGACCTGTGAGCCATTGTACACGTTCACGGTGGCTCCCGCTGGAAACATAAGGCGAAAAGGCTTCTGACCGCCCAAGGCCAAGTACTGCCCGTCCGACTTCGAGAAGACCGAGATGTAAGTGAGCCCGCTGTACTCCCAAGTGTCTAGCGATCCCAAGTCATTGATCTTCGTCCAGTTGCTGCTCCCTTGTCGCATGAACACGCCAACGTCAAGACCAGTTTGGAACGAAACGTACTTGACGAATGATCCTTCCCCGTGAGACAGCAGCACAAACAAGTTCGTTTCTGCCACGGCACTGGCTTCGAATGAAGTGCGGACATCGGACGCAACGATCTGTGGAGAGGTCAGGTCGACCCTCAGGCTCTCAGCGGATAGGGCGGAGATGTCACTCTCGAGGTCATCAATACTTCTCTTCATGTCGGCGATGACCTTCCACATGTCATCCAGACTCGTTCTGGTCTGGTTCACGCCCTTCATCAGTTCGCCCGACATGTTCAGGAGCAGCGCACTCTGATTCAGATCTGCGGCTCCCACCTGCAGAGACGCGTTGCCCGCTCTCTCAAGGTCATACAGCAAACCCGACACGCTGAACGCGAAGCTGTCGTAGAACCTGACGAACGTCTGGACCTCATCTGCAACCAGTCTGACATTGATCTGGGAGAGAGTGCTCTGCATTTGCACCAAGTTCTGTAGAGATTGCTGGATGCTCTGGAGAGTCAGCTCATTCTGCTGATAGATCTGCGTGACCATCGCTATCGCCTGGTTTAGGGCGATGACCTGAGCCGTGTCGTTCGTGGTCTCGACTAGGGCAGTCAAGGTGGCATTCAAAGCCAAGAGCATTCCTTGTTGCTGGTGGATGGAGGAATCTGTGACCTCAAGCACCGCGATGGTGGTAGTGAGGTTGCCCTTGAGGTTCGTGATTGTCCTGTTGATGTTCTGCTCCGTGGCGAGCTCACCGAATGCGTGGATGAGGTTAGAGTAGTTGGCCAGCCCGCCCACTATTTGGCGCAATCCTGCCGACACTGACAGAATGGAATTGCCTATTGTTGAGCTCGCTGTACCAGTCAGGTTCATTCCCTTGCTGATCGCATCCAAGAACCCGGACAGGTCCGACAATGTGGAAGTTGTCTCGTTTGACGTTGTCCAGATCCCCTCGAAGAACTCCTCGGTCGAGTTCAGACTGTCAAGCCTTGCCTGCATCCTCTGAACCATCGTGGGCAGCTGGTCTGACGAATACGATATGATGAATGGGGTGACCGTGGCGACACCCCAGTCCGAGAGCTTGGAGACCTTGGCTTCGATCTCGACCACGCTCTCTCCCCCCAGCAAGAACACCCAGTAGTTGGCTCCCTCTGTGGTGGTGGAGTTCGGATGTGGCGTCAAGGTTTTCAACTCAAAGTAACTCTTGTCTAGACTCACGACGAGGGTCACCGGTATTGGGGGGTTGAGCGAGCTGTTCTCAGCTCCCAGCATTGTGTTCCTAACGCGAACCCTCCAAAGCAGAACATCGCCGACATTGGCGGAGAGAAACCTGTACTCGCCGGCCCGAGTTACGTTCGGAGGACCGTTGTTGACAAGCAGACTTTCATTGACCTCGAACGGGAACGACCTTGGAGTTCCGGCGAGTTCCCAAGAAGACTCACCCGGAGGAGCGCTCAACTGAACCACTAGCTCCACATACCTTCCGAGATCCAGCCTACTGTTTATCGTGAGTTCTCCGCTGACGACGCTCAGTGATGCTGGATCTACATCATGAAGCGTCAGTGATATCGCGAGTTGCTTTGTTGATGGGTCAGAGTTGTCGACCTCCAACACGTATGAGAAGGAGGCGGTCGACGTCCCGGCTACCGGGTCAACTTGGAGTGAATAGGTAGCTTGCCCGGCGAGTTCCACGCCAGGGCTGTCTGGTGCATGCACGCCTGCGGCCACTCCTGACAATACTAGCAGACATGATATCAGAGCGAAAGCCTCTCGTGAGTTCATCGCCTTTTCTCCTGCCTCATCTTCTCCAGCCTCTCAAGATTCTGGACGAGTTTCTCCTCCGAAACCTGACCGTCTACGAACCTCCTCTTCCAAGCCCCTTCTTCAATCTCGAAGAGTCTGCTTAGTGTCGCGCCCAGTTCGACCGGCGGCCCCAGTTTTTCGCGTCGGGCTGCGCGTATTGAGGAGAGGAATGGTTCTGGCGCAGTATTCATGAGCTCGCCGTCTCGCATGAACCTCACTGTGTTTGCGTGTGCTGCGACCTCCGGATTGTGCGTGACTATGATGACAGCGAGGTTGATCACGGCATTCAACGATCTGATTATTGACATCACCTTTGCTGAGGAGTCAGCGTCAAGATTGCCCGTGGGTTCGTCCGCCAGTATGAAGGCCGGGTCGTTCGCGAGAGACCTCGCAACTGCCACCATCTGCTGCTGTCCACCGCTCAGTTGTCGAGGCGTGTTCCTGTGTCTGTTATCCGGGAGCCCTGTCAGCCTTAGCAGTATCTCGGCCTTGCTTGTGGCCTCGTTCGAGGTATATCTCCCAGAGAGCAACATCGGGAGGCTCACGTTCTCCACGGCCGTGAGCTGGGTTGCGAGGTTGAAGAACTGGAACACGAAACCCACTCTCTCCCTTCTGACCACCGAGAGCTGGCTCTCAGGAAGGGCCGTGACGTTCTGCCCATCTATGAACAGCTTCCCCGTGTCCGTCCTGTCAAGCGTTCCAGCTATGTGAAGCAGAGTCGATTTGCCCGATCCAGAGGGGCCCATGATCGACACGAGTTCGCCGCGTCCGACCTCGAGATTCGTCTGCCTGAGCGCGTGTATGACCGAGCCTCCGAGCCTGTAGTCCTTCGAGACCCCCTTGCATACTAGCGGCTTGATGTCATTCGTATCTAAGTGCTTCAATCGGTCTCACCTTCGTAGCTCCCCACGATGGGATTAGGCTCGCGAGGGCGCTCATCAGAAGGCCTATGGCGAACCCCCTTGCATAGGTGCCCATGTCGTAGACGAATGGGAATTGGAGCGCGGTCCCTATGATGCGAGGCAGAAGTTCCGTCACTATGTAGTACGCAAGGGCATACCCGCCGAGACCGCCTAGGATCCCACCGGCAATACCCATCACAATGCCCTGCAACAAGAAGATGAACAGGACGTGCCAGTTCTCAGCTCCAATCGACTTCAGAACGCCTATCTCTCTTCTTTTTTCTGCCACGCTCATCCCGACCGAGTTCATTATGCTCAGGCCCGAAACCGCGAGGCTGACCATGCTGACGGAGAGCATGAGTGCGTCCAAAGTATCCAAGATGTTGTTGAGGTTGGCCAACAGATCCTTCTCAGTGAGGACCTTGAGCCGTGGGAAGGTAGCCTTCACATCTCGTACGACCTCGTCCGCAACGTCAGCCTGAGCCACCCTGATCACGAAGTGAGTCGCGTACCCTCTCATGTTCAGCAAGTACTGAGCCGCCGCCAGACCAGTGACGATGACCGATCCCCTGCCCGCAGTGAGTCCCTGGAAGAACCCACCTATCTCGGTCGTGCCAACCAATTTCAGATTGATCCCTCCCACGTATACCTGCGTAGTGACCTTCAGGGTGTCGTTGATCCTGAGTCGCATCGAAGAAGCTCCTAGATCTGTCGTGATGAACTCCAAAGCACTGTCCGATGAGGGGAACCTGCCATCGGGGGATGGCACAAAGGATAGCATCTCAGAGACCGGGACCCCAATCAATATCGCGGCTTCCTTTCTGGTGTAGCCTCCTCCTATCACTATCGGGACTACGGACGTTACCCCAGGGATCTGGGCGATCGTGGAAGCATGGAATACCGGCATCGGCTGCATGTCCACATCAGAGGCAAGTATGGCAGAGCCCAAGAGAGATTCGACGTCCTCACTCACTCTCGTCTTCATCGAGAGAGTCAGGCTCGTGAGAGACGCCATGAATGCAATCCCTATGGTGATGCCGAGAATCGTCAGGACGGTTCTAGTGGGCCTGGCCTTGAGATCCCTCAATGAGTATCTCGTCAGATAATCCAGTAGCCCCATCGGTGAACTTGCGAATTCTCTGCGGTGCTCGTAATTAAGGATTGCTCAATGATTTTGGACGTGAAACATACATTGAACGGAATCGAAACCATTAAATCGGGCGCAGGCGAGTGGCGGTGGGTTGCGTCGAGTTCTCGCTTGCCTTGTGCTTGCCATGATAGTAGCGATGCAGCTGCTCGTTGTTCCGGTATCCAGTCAAGAAGCCAGACCATGGACGATCAACTATGTAGTTAGACTGGTACCGGCTAGCCAGGATCCCTCGTTCGCGCCGGAGCCGATGATCATCTCCGGAAGCATAGGTTTGGGCGGACTGGCGAACTACACCTCAATCCCCTTCTCCGGGAACCTTTCACTGGCGCAGAACGTCACCGGCACCCTCATAGCCGCCAGTGATAACCCGCCTTCCTCCTACTGGATAGACTATTTCACAACGGATAGTCCTCAATATGTGGTGCCAATCCTCACAACACAATACAACCGCCCCTACAACTGGAGATTCGAGAAGGTGGGTTCATCCTACAGGTTCTACACAGTAGGCCAACAATACAGAGACTACTTCTACTCCTCGCCCACGCAGTCAGACTACTCAATCATCACAGATTACATGAACTACACGACAAGAGTAGCAACAGTCGATGTCAAGCTGAAGATGTCTCGCGCGATACTCATCACCTTCAACCAGACGGCGTTCTATCCACTGCTCAGCAGCGTGTCCTTCGACATTCCCTCAACTTATCATCTTTCGGGCGACAGCTCATCCGCCCTAGTCCCTGCTTGGATGAGCACAACACAACTCTCGGGAGCCTTCACTGTGGTTCTGCCTGCCCTACCGACCCCGACGAGCGCGAACATCCCGTTCACTCTTAGCCTGAACACAACACAGTCCGGGCTCGTGGACGTGGGCAGACCACTCATATCGACACTGAACACGACATCGTTGACTTGGCTTAACGACGATGAGAGCTTCTTCCTCAATGCCCTCCTCGATGACCCCGAGACTATTGACAGGATAGACGAAGGAAAACGGGACTTAGATAAGGCGCTGAAATCCTTCGCAGCAGGTGACATGATCACCTTCGGGTTTTCTTTCTCCAATGCGATGAAACTCACGGCAGAAATCAGACAAGCTAGGAACGACGTGACGTTCTTCGCGGTCTATTTGATCGCGCCTATCGTGATTATGTTCCTGTTCGTCATCTCCGCCATGGTTGGGCACCTTGCCTTCAACGGGAAATTCTCCTACATTGTCGCAGTTTTCGTCGGAGTCCTGGCAGTCTCCTTTGTGGCCCACCCTGCACTCAGGATCTATGCACTCTCCATCGAGACGGACGTGAAGGCGATACCTTCCATCGTCATTACCGTCGTCCTGGTCGGGGCTGAGGCATACATGATATTCAAACGAGCTGGCGCCCAAACGGTCTACGGGTTGGCGATCTCGACCGCGATGAGGCTGATAAGGGCTAGAAAGCTCAGAGGCTTTCTCTCTCTGGTAGCAGTAGTTGTGGTAGCTTCCTCGGTAGTCCCCACCGTGGCCTTGAAGACCACATCTCCCGTTCTGACATCACAGACCGCGGTCACCAAGGACTATTCCTTCTCTTCCGCGTTCGCCACGTGGTCCGTGCACATCAGGACTTCGGCGAGCGACAGGACCATGGAGGGACTGCGCCCCCTGCGTCTCGGAGAGGCCGGCTACTTGGCGGAAGTGGCGAAGCTCGATCCGTGGACCACTCTGTCTGTCGGTAGGGCGAGCCTGTCCATCGCTGAAGGATCGGTGGGGGGAGCGCTGGTGGTTTTGGACCTAGACAGGCTCAGCGAGATCACAAGGGTGCCACTCAGTTCGCAGACTGGCAACCTGTCAGGCGAGATCTTCCTTTCAGCAGACATTGCGACCGGGGCGTTGGCATCGGCTGATTGGGTGAACGTAAACGGGAAGCAGGTTCGAGTGGCAGGCGTTTTCCAACCCAGCGCTGTCGTTGGGCCCGACAACAGAACGCTTGTCGACCTTCTACTGAACGTTCCGATACTGACCGGGGGCTTCTCACTTTCAGGAGCTTCCGTGACCACTGTTAGCGGACCTTTCATAGGCATACTGGACAGAAGCAAGGCCATTGAGATTGGCCTCAGCTTGTTTGATCTCGGCGTGATAGGCAAATCAGAGAACGCCTCAACCGAGGCACTCCAAGGTGTCACGCTGGCGAACAGGGACTGGATGACCTATGTCGAGCCCGAGGCCCGGATATCGGTCGACGCAGTTCTCTCGTACAGGTTCGGTGTGGTTTCGGGTTCATCATTGGAGACTGTTTACGCATCGCTACCCTTAACGGTTGCATTGGGTTCCTGGGCATCTCAGCTGCTGCTGATGGTGATGGGCGGGCTGGTTGTCATGAATGTCGTGGTGAATTCCGTAATCGAGAGAAAGAAGGAAGTCATCACGTTCAGCAGCCTAGGTGCGAGCCCAAGCTTCGTTACTAACCTGTTCATAGCGGAAGGGTTGACTCTGGGCGCACTCGGCGGAGCCATAGGATACGCCTTTGGGTACGCAGCTTCTGCGTGGCTTGGTGTCAGTTCTCCTGCGATAAGGGCGGAGCTTTACACTCTGACCCCGCTGCTATTGGTACTCTTCCTTTCAATGCTGACGACCGCACTGGGGTCCATTGTCCCCGCACGGTCCGCGATCCTCCAGATCGTGCCCAGCAGGGAAATCCTCAAGCGTGAGGTCGGTGAGATCAGGTTCGACCCGAACGGCGACGCCCTGATAATGGTCCCGATGCGTATCAAGATCACGGGGTGGAGGAGGTTCTCGACATTTCTGCGAGGACTCGTTAATCTACCCACCACTTCATATGCTTACGGGATGTGGATAATGGGGCACAAAAAGGTCGATTCTGTGGACAGGCTGACGGTAGACTACAAGTCCTTTGGGGGCGCTCTCGCGGAGAGGAAAATGACGTACTTGGTCGACGTGAGACCCACCAGCATGGGGGAGTTCTCTGGAGTGGAGCTGAAGGTCGCGGGCTTCCCCGAGTGGTCGGACGGGCACAGAATGCTTCTCAAGGAGATGCTGTATCAACTGAAAGATGAGCTGGTCAAATACACCACCTACACTGCAGCAATGGAGGAGCTTGCCCCTGAAGAGCAAATGGAGGACATCAGAGAGCAGCTGGCGAGAATGAGGACGGAAAGGGAAGGGCTGGCGAAAAACCTGCGCGATTTGGATTGGGCGATCTCTGATTTGGAGGCAAGGGCCGACAAGCTCAGCAAAGAACCGGGCCAGAGCACCAAAGAAGACGACATCGCGTAGAACCGGCACGTTAGGCAAAATCGCGAATAAGCCGCGCTTCAGTCGAAAAATGGTTAAAAAGTCACACTCAGAGATGGGAGAATCTGATGCGAACAGGGGGATCAGTTTCCATGAGGGAAAGGCGAACTGCGACCGTGCACCCAGCTCCAGAGAAGGTCAAACCAGCAAGAGACTCAAGGATAGTCAGCATCGTAGAGGCGATCAAGTCGGTGGGACCCAGAAACTGCTCGCTCATATCGAGGATGACTGGGATTCCGATCGAGACGGTCAGGTACAAGATAAAGAAGCAGCTGATGAAGAAGGGGATAGCGTTCCACGCTGTGGTGGACTACGAGCTGCTGGGCCTTGAGAGGTACTGGGTGACGATGGACTTCTCGGAAACGTTCAGGAGTCGGGCCCCTCAGATTCTGGACGCGCTTTCGAAATTCGGATTGACCTTCTACATTAGAGTTCTGCCCTACTCGTCCTACGAGACGATGATCGCAATTCCTGCTGGCGGTCTTGAGAAGTACAAGGAGATAATCGGCCACATGACATCTGCGGGTGTACTGAACATGTACCACGTCGAGCCGCTCGATTGGGTTCACTGTGTTTCGCTGAGGCCTGAGTACTACGATTTTGAAAGGGGAGTATGGGACTTCGATTGGTCCTCATTGGTCCCTATGACTATAAGGCCAAACCCACTGCAACGTGTGCCAGACGGCGAGACGAAGCCGGACATGATGGACCTATTCATACTCAGTGAGATGCAGGTCAATTCACTGACACATTTGACAACGATTGCGAGGAAGTTGGGGGTAGGGCCCAAGACTCTGAGATACCACTATGTTCAGCACGTCACGAAAGACAGCCTACTGGCGGGATACGCCGTCAGGTGGAACGGCCTCAGCAGGACTGCGGGTAGCCTGGTCATCCTTCTAGTGCGTCTGATGGACATTGGACCCGACTCAGTATCCGACCTTGAGAAGGTGTTCTTTGAGCTGCCCTTCACGTGGCAGCAGGCGTATTCCCAGAGAGGAAAAGTGTACACAGCGATCCTGAGCCTGCCGTCCGACCAGTATGTGAACACGCTTTCATACCTAGCGTCTGCGTTGCCTCAATTCAGGGGGAAGACTGAGACACTTGTCCTTGACAACAAGTACGCGATGTCATACACGATACCGTACGAGATGTTCGACCCCGACAAGGGATGGATCTTGAACCCGGCAGCTGCCCGTAATGCGCTGGATCGGGTTGTCGGCAAGGTCGAAGCGCCTGGCCAAGAGAACAGGCGCGTTCAGTAGACCACTACAAGTAGTTCCCCACACACGCACACGTTGCGCGCTCAGGTCGTCGGCTGCTTGCCCCGGCAGATCTCTCAGCTTGCTGAGAACCTAGGAACGCTGAAAGGTCAATCGGAACAGAACTTCGGCTGCCTTGCTTCGGCTGCGGCTGCATTGGCCGGGGCGTTCAGACTCAGCG
>Ga0315279_10002778_pt1 | contig 25592 bp, 35 predicted proteins | sample YL17G06_20_MG_FD_203694 | JGI IMG/M metagenome (GOLD analysis project Ga0315279, IMG submission 203694) | Sediment microbial communities from Yellowstone Lake, YNP, Wyoming, USA - YL17G06_20 | ecosystem: Environmental > Aquatic > Freshwater > Lake > Sediment | place: USA: Wyoming | collected...
CGAAGTCAGGCAAGATTCAGCTTAGCATGCACGACGGCACGTGCGTGCTCGTGAGCGCAAGCGACGCGAAGGAGGCCGCGGCCGGAGACACGATCATGGTCGACATCGCCTCGAGGAAGATCGACGGCCTGCTCAAGCTGGAGAAGGGCGCGGCAGTTGTCATAACCAAGGGAAAGAACGTCGGACTCGCGGGCAAGGTCGAGAACATCGTTTCGACGGGCACGAAGGAACCGGCGAAGATCATATGCAATGTCGGCGGAGAGAAGCTCGAGGTAATCAAGTCGTACGTTTTCGTCGTCGGCAAGGACGAGCCAGTGATAAAGCTCGCGGCCTGATGATTGCGAAGATTGCAAAAGGTGTCTGTTATGGTCGAAGCAAAAAAATCCGGAGCGAAAAGCAAATCCGCGAACCCGATTCGGGCGGTGAAGCTGGAGAAGATAACGCTCAACCTCGGATGCGCCGGCGATGCGCAGCTCATCGAGCGCGCGAAGAAGCTGCTGGAGATGCTGAGCGGAGGGAAGAAGCCAGTAGTAACGGCGTCGAAACGCAGGAGCACGTTCGGCATAGCCAAGGGCAAGCCAGTGGGCGTGAAGTTGACGCTGCGAAGGAAGCAGGCGGCTGACTTTTTGAAGCAGTCGCTGGCGGCCGTGGACAACAAAATCAAAGCATCGCAGTTCGACGCAGAGGGGAATTTCAGTTTTGGGGTGAAGGAGTACATCGAGTTGCCGGGCGTGAAGTACAAGCACGAGATAGGCGTGCTCGGTTTTGACGTGATAGTGACACTGCAGCGCACCGGCTACGGCATAGCGCGCAGGCGCGTGCAGGCCAGGAAGATTCCGAAGGGCCAGAAGATAACGAAGGCCGACGCGATGGAATGGTTGAAGAAGAATTATGGCGCATCGATAGTGGAATCGTAGGCACAGTTGGGCAAGAGGCGGATTGTTTTGGCGAAGAACGAAAGAAGCGCGGCCGAGCGCGAGATGCGCGAGCTGAAGAGCATGGAAATGATGGTCGACAAGTCGGAGATGCGGAGGCTCACGGAGTTCGTGGACGCCACCAACCGCATCTCGGGCGTGGTGCTGCGCAAGGCAGAGCTGGAGGACAACTTCAGCGGCGTGTACGCGAAGGCAATCGAGAAGATGGTCGAGCTGCAGATGACTGGCGGCGAGGACGCTGTGATAAACGACGAGTCGTTCCTGCGCATATTCGGCGAGACCGGCGGGTAAAAGGCAAAAACTAATAGGTATAAAACGAAGAATAAAATGTCAAAAGTTCGGAGGTTTGCATAGAAGGATGTTAGCGCGCATGCTGGCGAGCAATTCTCAGAACCTGGGCAAGCGCAAGGACGTTTGAGCAGGCCGGGTTTGGGTTTGGTTTTGTAGTTTTACACGGGTAGAAACCTATGGGAAAGGAAAAAATCGTCAAGAAGAAGAAGTTCGGCCGCGGCACGCGCGTTTGCAGGCGCTGCGGCAACGCCCGCGGGCTGATAAGGAAGTACGACCTCTACTACTGCCGCCGCTGCTTCCGCGAGATAGCGACAAACGTGGGCTTCAAGAAGTACAGGTAGGCGTTCCTCCTTCTGAGCTGGAGCGGAAATAATATAGCTGCCGCACAAATACATACAGGGTAGCATGCTGCAGCTGATAGCTTTCATGGTCGCGCTCGCCGGCTCCGCGCTGGGCGCTGCGTGGGATTTGCGCACGACCGAGATACCGGACGAGATCCCGTACGCCATGATAGCCGTCGCGCTGCTGCTGTACGGCTGGCAGTCGTACGCCGATGGCAGCCTGTGGCCGATTGTTTGGAGCGTCGCGGTTGGCGCAGCTTTCTTCGGATTCGGATTTATCATGTACAGGCTCGGGCAGTGGGGCGGAGGCGACGCGAAACTGCTCGCGGCCGTGGGCTGCCTGCTGCCATCGATTTCCAATCTGCCCGCTGAATTTTCGGCAGTCGGCGTGAATATTTTCCAGAACGTGCACACACTGTTTCCATTTCCTGCGAGCTACTTCTTCAACGTCTTCTTCATCGGCGCTGGTTACATGATGCTCTATGCGTTCTACGTGGCAGCGCGCAACCGAGGCGTGCTTTCGGCGTTCGGCCGAGACGTGAAGGCTAGCAGCCGCGTTTTCCTCGCAGCCGCGTCCGCGCTGTTCGTCGTTTTTGCTTTGGTCAATTGGATGCTTTACCAGAACTTCAAGATGCAAATCAGTGTGCAATCGATGCTTTCGAACTCCATGCTGCCCGTGCTCGCGGCCGCAGGCGTCTTCCTCGTGTGGAGATTCGCGCGAGCTGTGGAGAACGTCGGGTTCAGGAAAAACGTCCCGATAAGCAAGTTGCGTGTCGGCGATGTGCTTGAAAAGTCAAAAATATGGGAAGGCGTAACGGTCGCTGACATAAGGCGGATTAAAAAGTCCGGCCAACGATATGTGCGCATCAAGGAAGGCGTTCGCTTCGCTCCAGCTTTCCCGCTCGCGCTGCTGTTCACGCTGTATGCGGGCGACGCGATAATGCTGGTGTTCAGATTCCTAGGATAATTCAACTTCGCAACTTCGAAAGCATGCTTTTATAAAATTTGATTTAGAACTTATACCTATGAAGCCAGACAATTTTACTTTGCATGCAACAGGAGGCCAAGTTTGGTTTTATCATGATGATTTGGAGAGCTTGATAAATTCTGTAACAGAAGAAGACAAGAGGGAAATCGAAAAATATTCTGCAGGACTGGGAAAAATATTTGGTCGGGAAATAAAACTTTATTGGGGTTACCAGTCCGGGGATAAAAGGATTGAAAACCTTTTATCGCATGTATCGGGGGATAGGCAGGATTTGGATTTGGTCGAACCGGATGAAATCGAGCATGGACACCTAAAATATTTAGAACACAACGTAACAAACGATGGGGTAAGAGCCCCTGTACTTTCCATCGCGACTATGTATATATCGATTTTGATAAAACAAGCCGTAAAATATAAGAATCTCAGACAGTTGTAACCTATCCTTCGTCCCTTTCCTTTTCCAGAAGCTCCACTATTTTCAGCAGCTCTTCGTCCTGTACGCTCATTTTCGCTCCCCAGAACGCTTCGAACTTTTCCTTGGCATGCCCCTCCTTCTGGTACTCAACCGCCTGCAATATCGTTTCCAGCCTGTCGAGTTGCCTGAAGAGTTTGCTCTCCTCGGTTTCACGTGCGGATAATTCTTTCAACGTTTCCAAATATTTCGACTCGATGTCTTTCGGCAGAAGCGCGAGTATCTTCCGCAGCGCTTCGTCCTCCTTCTGCTGCTTCTCTGCCTGCCGGCCGTCGAGCTTCGTCTGCAGCGCGTCCCAGTCGCCGATTATGGATTCTCCAAGGTCGTGCAGCAGCGCCATGCGCATTATCTTTTCCGTATCGAGCTTGCGTTTGTCCGCGAGCATCATCGACATCAGCGCGACGCGGTACGAGTGATCCGCCACGGACTCGCCGTCCTTTATGCCGACGCGCATGTTCCATCCTGTGCGCTTGGTCTTCTTCAGCTTGCCGGCGAACTTGCAGAACTCGATTATGTCTTTCAAAACGTTTTCGCTGGTCACGACTTTCCACCTTCGGTCTCACTTCTTCCCGATCACTTCTACCCCAGCCATGTACGGCCTCAGCGCTTTCGGCACTACGATTGTACCATCGGCCTGCTGGTGCTGTTCGATTATCGCGAGCATCGTGCGGCTCGTGGCGAGTGCGGTGTTGTTCAGCGTGTGGATGAAACCTTGCACGGGCTTGCCGCTGGACTCGCGCCATCTGGTGTTCAGCCTGCGCGCTTGGTAGTCGGTGCAGTTCGAGTTGCTTCCGATTTCGCGGAACTGTCCGTCGGCCATCCACACTTCTGTGTCGTACTTCTTCGCAGCAATGCTGCCTATGTCGCCCGTGCATACGTTCACGACGCGATAGTGCAGTCCGAGCGCCTGATAGAGGTCCTCGCTGTTCTTCTGCAGCTCCTCGTGTATCGCCCAGCTCTGTTCGGGCAGGCAGAAAACGAACTGCTCGATTTTGTTGAACTGATGCATGCGGAAGAAGCCCTTTGTGTACTTGCCGTGCGCGCCGACCTCGCGGCGGAAACACGGGCTGACGCCCGCGAATCGAATCGGCAATTGCTGCTTGTCCAGAACCTCGTCGCGGAACATCGCTCCCATCGGATGCTCGCTCGTTGCAATAAGATACAAATCGTCGCCGTCGATCTTGTACATCACGCTCCCGAAATCTCCCAAGTCGGTAACGCCCTCGTATGACCGGCGGTTCATCATGAACGGAGGCTCGACCACTGTGAATCCGCGTTTCATCAAGAATTCCAACGCGAACCGCTGTATCGCAAGATCGAGCATTGCTATCTGTCCTTTCAGATAAACGAAACCCGCGCCCGCGACCTTTGCAGCTCGCTCCTCGTCGATCAGGCCTAACGCGTTTAGTATGTCCACATGATTTTTCGGTTCGAATCCGAACTCCGGAAGCTTGCCCACGCGGCGGATTTCTACGTTGTCGTGTTCGTCCTTTCCGAAAGGAACGCTCTCGTGCAGCATGTTCGGCAGGCTCATCAATCCCAGCCGCAGCTCGTCTGCAAGCTCCGCCTGCTTCGCCTCGAGCTGCCTGATGCGCGTAGGTATCCGCGCCGCTTCTTTTACTTTTAGTTCGGCTTCTTTCACCTTGCCTTCCTTCTTCAGCGCCGCGATCTCGAGGCTTATCGCGTTGCGCTTGCTTCGCAGTTCGTTCACTTCTGCAGTAAGTTCGCGCCACTTCTCGTCCGTCTTGACGACCTTGTCAAGCAGTTTCAGCTTTTCCTTGTCCTGCCTGCGCTCGATGTTCGCACGCACCGCGTCAGGCGTTTCGCGGATTAGTTTTATGTCCAACATGCCTCTGCTTCACCTTCTTATTCTAGATTGTATTTACACCTTATTTCAAATTAACTTTGGTTGGCATCATTCCTACTTTTGTACGTAAGGTTTGACCATTTCTTCTATCTGCGATATTTTTTCGTCCAAGCCATCGGCCGTAGTGAAATACAGGCTCACAGCTCCGGCTGGGTCGTATGTAACCTTGAACACGCCAAGCGCTTCGAGCTTAGCCCCCATTGTCCTCATTAAAATGCTCCTCAAAACGCTAGCATCGACTGCCGGGTTTCTTATTACGTACTGCGGATATTTCATAAGTTCCTCAGCCCGCATCGGATCTTCTTTTAGCACCATTTCCTTTTCCTCCGTTTTTGATTTTTTAAACCTCACTCTAACCTCGTTCCTTTAGTGAACCTCCAGAAAACCAGGTTAGAAGATTGCCAATGTGTCTAGCTCGCGGAGCCGGACGCACTGGAGCAGCTGGAAGAGGACGAAGAGCTGGAGCTCGAGCTGGACGAAGAAACGGAGCTATGCTCGCTTGCGTATCCAGTCTTGCTTAGCATTTTCTTCGGACCTTTCAAACGTCTTAAAAATAATTAAAGCGGAAACGTTATATATCTATATGAAACGCGTTTCCCGGCGTCATCGGTCCGCCCCGAAGCTCAGGCGCGACATAACCTTCTTCTCCGCAGTCGTGTACGGCATCGGCATAATCCTCGGCGCTGGCGTCTACGCGCTCATCGGGGAGGCGGCCGGCATGACGGGCAACTCGCTTTGGCTGTCGTTCGTCGTGGGCGCGTTCGTCGCGGCGTTCACGGGCATGAGCTACATGGAGCTCATATCCATGTTTCCCAAGTCAGCCGCCGAGTACCTGTACGTCAAGAACGCGTTCCGCAACCGAGGCCTTGCATTCAACGTTGGATGGGTGGAGATTTTCACGGATCTGATTGCGACCGCAGCCGTGTCGCTAGGCTTTGCAGGCTACTTCAACGCGCTGTTCGGCCTGCCGGTTGTGCCTTCGGCCCTGGGGCTTATCGCGTTGATGTCGCTGGTAAACTACATCGGCATAAGCGAATCCTCGAGGCTGAACTTCGTGTTCTCGGGGCTGGAGCTCGGCGGGCTGCTGTTCGTGATACTCCTGGCCGCGTTCTTCGGCAACTTCGGTTCCGTGGATTACATGGAGATGCCGAACGGGCTTACGGGCGTGTTCAATGCAGCGGCGCTGATATTCTTCGCGTACCTCGGGTTCGAGGAGCTGGCGAACCTCACTGAGGAGACGAAGGACGCGAGGAGGACCATGCCGAAGGCACTTCTAGTGTCCGTGGCGATAACGGCCGTAGTGTACGTGCTTGTCGCGCTGTCCGCAGTGAGTCTTGTCGGATGGCAGGAGCTGGCCGCATCGAAGGCGCCGCTGGCGCTGGCCGTGTCCGCCGTGTTCGGGGAGAAGGCGTTCTGGCTGATGTCCGTGATAGCGCTCTTCGCCACGGCGAACACCGTGCTCATCAGCCTCATAGTCGGGTCGCGCACGATATACGGGATGGCGAAGGACAGGTCGCTGCCGAAGCAGCTCGCGGCCGTGGACAGGAGGCGGCGCACGCCGTGGGCGGCCATACTGGTGTCCATGCTGCTCGCGATGGCGTTCGTGCTCATCGGCCGGATAGACGTTGTCGCGAGCGTCACGGACATAGGCACGTTCTACATATTCGCATTCGTGAACGCCGCTGCCATAATGCTGCGTTACAGGATGCCGAAGGCGAGGCGCGTGTTCCGCACCCCGTTGAACGTGGGCAAGTTCCCGCTTGTGCCGCTGATCGGCCTGCTGTCGTCGATTGCGCTCGCGCTCCACCTGAGTCTCGAGTCCATCGCAATAGGCGCGGTCATAGTTCTGGCGGGCGCGGCGTTCTACTTTTTACAGAACAGGAAGAAGGGCATACGCGGTCGCCTCTGATGATTGGAACGACGTCCGGGCTGCGTTATGCGCTGCCGGAAACGCAAAAGCCTTAAATAATTCCGGGTGTCAAAATATATGCCTATGAAAAAATACTCCTTCGAGCTCCGCCTGAAGGCGAAGCCCGTCGAAAGCACCATTAGGCATCTGACCCGGGCTAGGTGGAAATACAGAAACTCTATTTATCTGGCCGCGGGCCTGGTGGTAGCGTACCTTATAATCAGCACGGACAGGTTCGACGCGGTCGTGGCCGGACTCAAAAACATGGAGTACTTCGGCATACTCCTATCGGGCCTGTTCTATGCCTTCAGCCTTACGACCGCACCGGCCACCGTGATATTCTACAAGCTCGGCTCGTCCTTCAGCCCGGTGCTGATAGCGGGCATAGGCGCGTTCGGAACCATGGTCGGCGACTATCTCATCTTCAGGTTCGTCAAGAACAAACTGATGGGGGAGCTGAGGATGCTTACTGACGAGGTTGGTAGCAAGATATTCTTCCGCAACTCAATATTCTACCGCATATTCCCGTTCTCCAACCTGCTGCTGTCGAAGAACTTCAGGCTGGCGATGTTCAAGATAGGAAAGTCGAAGGCATGGCGCACGGCCACGATAGTGCTGGCAGGCGCGGTCATAATGCTGCCGATACCGGACGAGATAGGAGTGGCGATGATGGGCGCGGTCAACTTCAAAACCAAGTACTTCCTGCTGATGTCCTACTGCCTGAACTTCGCGGGCATACTGATGATCGCGTACCTCGGCGGGCTTTAGCCGCTATCAATGCTTCCGCTGCCGAACGAGCTCGGCGTGACCATGCTCGGGCTGCTTGACTTCGAGCCGAAGAAGTTCATCGCCTACGTCTACATTATCAGCTTCGTTGGGATTCTAGGAGTCGCGATGCTCGGCGCCGGTTGACGTCGAAATGGATAACATTTAATCTTTACTGTTGAATTAGGAACCATGTTCAATGTCAGGCTCGTCGAGGCCGAAGGGGAGCTTTACAGCTTCTGCGACAAGTTCGGGCTCCCGCCCCTCGTCGCGGATTACGTAGACAGGAATGATGTCGAGCGAAGGGCTTATTCGATGTTGCGATTCTTGGACAGACGACCCAACTTGATGCCGGATGATTCTGCAGAAGCGTTCTACCCGAGCAAGGTCAAGGACGGACGCGTGTACGACGGATGGATGGCAGGAGGTCGCTCGGCTGCAATCGAACACGAAGGAAAGACCTTCAGGCTCAAAGGTGCTGTCTACGCTCCGAGGTTCGCCGGCATACTCGAGGAGTACGACAAGGAACTCATAATGCCTCCGCTAACCGTACCTTATATCGAGCACACGGAGGGGCGTACGCTTGAGGAGCTCCAGTGCTACGACAAAGACGGGACCGAACGCACCATGTTCGCGTTTAAACCGAGGGGGGTCCTCCTAGGGTTTGCAATAAGGGAGGGCCTAGTGTACGACTTCGCGGACTCTCTGGGGCTGCGCGTCGGCGAGCGATGCGATGGCGTGTGCACGTATAAGGGTTTGCGGTTTTTCAACATGCCCATGGGGCACGAGGTTAACGAACCGCTCGGAAGGCTGGAACGGGTCGACGAGCTCGTCTGCGGCATAACGAACGAGGGACGTTTGCCTTCGATTTCCTTGAGGACGTTAGAGAACTTGAACTCTCTTCAGGATTCCCTCGGCGGGTTGGATCTTTACGAGATAGTGTTCGATAAGATAATGAAGAGCACAGGAGAGGCGCTGTCTCGCATGCACCAGAAGGGGATAATCCACGGCCCGCGGCAGAGCAACTTCGGAAACGTCAGCCTGCCCTGCAAGGATGGCATTCGGATGTTCGACATGGAGAATGCTCTTTTGGCGACCGAACTTTCAGAAGGTCAGTTCAAGAAATTCGCCTTCCAGGATGTGTACAATCAAATGGGTACCGTAGATACAATTACGATGGGATTGGCTAACGCAATAACGTCCCACAAGTACGATGGCATTGGCGAGCGCGCACCCGACGGATGGGAGGAGGTCATAAGGTTGCATCCGTCTACGGATTTGGCAGTTTTGGAAGGCTACCTAGGGTACCTGCCGCAGTTTGCGAAGAATGGGAAGTTCACAATTAAGATGCTTACAGACGAAGTCCTTGCCTCAATTGATTACGAGAAGATACGCCGCGAGCAGCAGTCCGAAAAGGAGGAATTCCTTGGCAAGATGAACTACATGGGTCGCAAATCCTTCCCTCCGAACATATTGGAATGTAGTCTATTGTTCAACCGGGAGGAGGCGATGTCATCAAATTTGGTCGGCGGCTCGGGGAAGCCTGATATCACCGCGTGACCTGCGTCTGCTTCACGGTCTCGTACAGCTCGTGCGCCTTCTTGTTCTTCTCAGGGGAATCGCACTCTGGAAAGTGGTAAAGCTAGAAATACACTATAATATCATTTGAAGGCTATGAGATTCAAGCTGCCTGTAAAAACGAATAGAATATTGCTTCCGTTCGGATTCAGAAAAAATCTCATAGGGAGGTTTTTTCTAGTTGACATAAACAAGTCTGACAAGAAATCGTCTTTTCTTTACAGAATGACAAAAGACGAAAGGATAATTATACCCAAACATATCAGGTCAGACCTTCGACTAAAATGTGGCGATATGCTAGGCGTCGGGATAAAAACCGTTCGCAACATGCCGCGAACCGGCAAGATGCTTTCCGGGGATGTTTTTAACACAATACATTATGTCCCAGAAAAAACCATTTCCGGCTACGAAATATTGGCAACTTGCAACTGCGGCAATCTGCTGCTCTGGTATTCTGCGAAAGGCCGTCCGAACGAAGTTGAAATCAAGAAGTTCGCACTCCCAGAGTTTTCCAGGTTTTTGGGATACTACCAGGCGGAAGGCGGAAAGGTGAAACTATCAAAAAGGCGCGGTAGGGAGCTGTCCATAACGAACAAGTCCTTCAAAATCATAGAGGATTCCGTGTCGCTTTCCGGAAAGTTTTTTGACCGCAGGCTTTGGAAGGCGACGATAGTTTACAACGGAAGAATGGCCGACGATGAGATTGAGAAATTAAAGTATGACTTATCGGGACTTGGAATCCGCAGAAGGAGCATACATGCCACGAAGGGTGAAGACGTGAGGGAATACACGATAAAGATTTGGATAACGAACTCTATCTTGGCGGAAACCATTTTCAATTTTTCTAACAAGGTAAGGAAACATATAGTATCTTGCAACCTCGACGCTAGCGTAAATATGGAAGTTGCCGAGAACTTCCTGAGAGGATTGATAGCTGGAGATGGCAACCTCAACGTGTGGAGAGACCGTAAGGGATCCCTGCACAAACGCCTTCAGATATTCGAAACTAACAGGGATTTCATAGAGGATTATTCCGAAATCTTAAGGAAGTTCGGAATATCGGGAAGGATATCCAAAGACAAAATAAAGCGGCTCTACACGTACAGCGCTTCGCTTAACTGGAACGCGCTGATGAGGATAAAGAATTCCGGTTTGCTATTGGCCGGCGGCCACATGAAAAAGCTAGAAACGGCCATACGCGAGCAAAGGAGGTTCAGGAACGAATCTGGTACATGGTGTAGTCGACAGGCGGTATCATCTAGTCACGCCTGACTCTTTGAAGACCTCCATGAGTTTGGCGTTCGCGGGTTTCTCAAAGTGCTTCCTGACGGGTTCGATGATTTTGTTCATCTCCCTCCCCACGCTGGTCTTGAGGTCCTGCGGGTGCACTTTCCCCTGGACGAAGTCCTTCTCGAGCTCTTCGTAGCTTCCGTACTCCTTGTCGCCTCCGAACTTTGACGGGCGTTCTATTTTGAAACTTTTGGCGTCGTGAAATATGACATACTTTGCAAGTTCAAGAACAGGGTTCATTTCGGCCGTTTTTTCAGGGCACCAAGCTTTCGCAAGTTTCGCGCCTATCTCCTCTTCGCTGTCGTGGACGAATATGGCCGTCCACGGCTTGCTTTTGCTCATCTTGCTGGCTATCACCCGGTCCAGTTTGTCGTCCGACTGCGGTTTGACCGGCTCGGACAACCCCATCAGCAGATGATGATGAAGCGCCACAGGTTTTTCCCAGCCGAGCTTCGGGTACACATCCCTCGCCAGCACGTGCACCTTGCGCTGGTCCATACCGCCGTGCGGTATGTCCGCGCCGAGTGTCTTCACGTCCACGGCCTGCATCGGCGGGTACATGTACTGGGCGAAGTCTAGGCTATCGCCTTCGCTTCTTCCCATAATCGTCAAGCAGCGCGCGTCGCGCGCGACAGTTATGTGCTTGCTGAACCTGATGATGTTCTTCCAGTATTCGTCGTTGTTGTGGTACATTTCCGTGCCGGAAATTATCTTCGTCTTCGGGCAGAAGAACCTAAATCCTTCGCCGAAGTACTTCGCGGCTTTCATGATGTCCTCCCAATTCCCGCCGAGCTTGTTGTTGATGACGCTGTGATAGTCCGCGAGGTAGACCTGCGTGCGCACACCCGCCTTTTCCAAGTCGTTTATCTTGAAACCGCACATTATCAAGGTGCCGATGTGCAGAAGCCCGCTTATCTCGAATCCTATATAGTGGCCGGGATGCTCCTTCGTTTGGAATAGTGTCCTGAGCTCGTCCTCCATCAGTATCTCTTCGGTCGGTGGTTTCTTCGCCAAATCCATCCTCGTTTCTACGTCCATCCCAACACCTTGCTCCTATTTCAATTATTCGACTTGAAAGACTTTAAATGATATTTCGAGGGTCTGCTTCGGCTCCCTGAACCTCCAGTGGTCTATTGATATGCGCCCGACTTCGCCGGTCGTGGCGGTGTGCTCCTTGTTGCAGGCATTCGTGTTCCACCCTTCGATATTCGCGATCTTCAAACGCGTGACGTTCGCAGGTATGGGGAACGCATCGTAGATGACTTTCCCGTACTTCGCGTCCGCCTCTGACCTGTCCATTTCGATTATTCCGACTGGCAGATTATTTTTCATGCATTCGTTCGCTTCAGCTTCCACGGCCGACATCTCTTCGTCCGTCGGTTTGCGTTCGAGCTGCACGCTGAGCCTTCCGCTGTCGCCACCGACATAGACGCCGTTCGTTAGCTCCGCGCCGAGCACCTTCTGCACCGCGCCCTTGAGCACGTGCAGCGCAGTGTGAGTTCTGGTTTCAACGTCCATGCTCGAGCACCTTCGTAATCATATTTTCTCATTTCGGGTTTAAACGTAAGTTTCGGCCGCCCCCGCCGCATAACCTTCGTCGAAGGCCTTCCTCTCCGCTTCCGTGGTGGGCGTGTACGCTTTGACGTGCGGCAAAGCAACCACACTCGAGCTCGGCTCGCTGTTGTAAAGCTTTGCAATCGCCGCGTTGAGTTCGTTCACGTCCAACGGCTGTATTCCGACCTTGTTCGATGCTTCGGTTCCTATCACACTCATATTTCATATCACCTTCGTTTTTTTTGGCTGAAGCAAGCCCGAAAAAAGATGGTTCACTTGTAAAGCGGCTTCGTTATGTCTACGCCGAACACTTGCTTGATTTCCTCTGCTAAGGCGAGTTCCTGCTCCTTGGTTGAGTAGAATCCCTGCACGCACCCTCCGATTCGCTTGAACCCGACGAGCTTCTGTTCGGCCTCCCTGTTTTCAATCTTCGACATTTCCTTCAACCCCCTTCCATTTTTCAGCTGCAAGGTCAGACCTTTCCGAAGTACAGGCTGTCCGTGTTCGGCCTCCCTTCCGCGACCAGGCCGTTCCGCACCTTCTTCGATTTTTCGGCGGACGCAACGTATGCGTCGTTCGCCGCGCCTATGCCTGGGCAGCAGTAACTCATTCCCATCGCCGGCACTGGAGTCTCCGTCTGTTTCGATTTCGCTTCCAAGTTACTCACGTCTCCATCTATCAACATCTTGTTCTCCTCCGTTTTGTTTTCATCCGTTCGCTTGTTGGGTTTGTAAAATCCGAACCCCCTCGGTTCCTCGTTGGGCATCTTGCTCTGTATCTCCTCGCTAAGCAGCTGCGCCTCATACGGGGACAAACTTCTGGTCGACTGATTCGTGTATACGCCGCCTAACGCCTTCGCCAGCGCGGCCATGTCTTCCGCGTCCACTCCCACGTCATTGTCCCTCATCCCAGATCCCTCCTTTGTACGTCTTCGGTTTATTGGAAGTTTCGATAGTGAGCTGCGAGCGCGCAAGGTTTATGTAGACTTTACCATCTGGAAGTTCTACGCTTGCGTACGGACCCAACACCTCGACCATCCCCAGTTCCGTCAGGCTTTCGCAGGCAACCCCCGCCAGTTCGTTTATCTGGGCGATGCTCACCGGGCCTGCCTGGACTGGCCGTGCAATGTAACTTTTCGATATCATTTTTGGCTAACCTCCAACCGCTTTTTACGGCTGGAATGCAGCTTCATGCGTGCGTCGAAGCAGCGTGCAGAATGCGCGGGTTCGGTTCCAGGAAACGCGGAAGAACGCCGGAGGATGACAGCATTTAGCAGTCGGTGTTGATTGGCAGCCAGCCGGCGTCCGCCGCTGGAATCCGAAGAACAGAACCCGCGGAATCAGCAGCGCGCATAGCCGAGATAGCGCTCAAAGCGCCATGTAGGCCTATACATCGCAGTACAGGAGTCAATGCGGCCGTTCGGCATTGCATCGGACGTCTCTGCTGACATTCCAACCTTTCCAATATTATGGGGAATCAAGTTTTTAAACGTATCCACAGTTTTTCGCGGCCGGAAAATCCGTTTCGCAGATTTATTTTGTGCCGCGAGAAGTTATTAGAAGATATTTATGGTCAAGCTCACTTTCCTCGGCGCCATAAACGACATCGGCGCGTCCGGCGTGCTCGTCGAAACAGGCGGCCACAGCAGCAGGCGGGTCGTGCTCGACTACGGCTCGGACGTTCAGGAGATTCCGCAGCGCTTCCCGCACGCCGTGAAGGGAAGCATCGACGCTGCAATCCTCAGCCACGCGCACCTCGACCACTGCGGCGGGCTTGCGTTGCTGTCGAAGCGCGCCACGTTTCCCATCTACTCGCTGTCCGTTAACAGGCCGCTGGTCGAAATGCTTCTGGAGGACTCGCTGAAGATCGCGAAGAACGAAGGCCTGCACCTTCCGTTCACGCGCGACGACGTGCACCGCACCCTGAAGCACTTCACACCGATGGACTACAAGCAGCCGATTACGATAGGCAAGTCGAAAGGCAGCGACAAGGTCACAGCGGTCGCGTACGACGCGGGACATATACCGGGCAGCATGATGACTTTCATAGACTTCGGCGGCGAGGGCTACGGAAAAAGCAGAACAAAATCGGGCAAGTGCTGCAACGTGCTTTACACGGGCGACTTCAACACGAACAGCACGCGGCTTCTGGCGCACGCGGACACGGAGCTGCCTGAAATCGACACGCTGATAATGGAAAGCACGTACGCGAACCGCGACCACCCGGACCGTGAGGAAGAGGAGAAACGGCTGGTGCGTCTGGTCGAAGCGACGATCGATGATGATGGCATAGCGCTAATTTCCAATTTCGCGACCGGCCGGACGCAGGAGATACTGCTGATACTCAACAAGTACGGCATCGATTATCCGATTTACATGGACGGAATGGCGCGCAAAGCCACGACCATAATCAACACTTATCCGCGGCTGATGAAGGACCCGACCGAGCTGGACAAGGCGCTGCGCAAGGTGCGCTACATCAACAACGAGCAGGACAGGAAGCGCGCGCTGAAGGCGCCGTGCGCCGTGCTCACGACGAGCGGCATGCTCAACGGCGGGCCGGTCGTGTGGTACATACAGAAGCTGTACGAGGATTCGCGCAACGCGCTCATACTCACAGGCTTCCAGGTAGACGGCTCTGCCGGACGAACGCTTCTGGACACGGGTCGCTTCATTTTGGAGGAGGAGCGCAACAAGCTCAACCTGCGCATGCGCATGCAGGTCAGCCGCATGGACTTCAGCTCGCACGCCGGCCGCAAGGATTTGTTCGCGTTCGTTGAGAAAGTAAAGCCGCGACGCGTGTTCTGCGTGCACGGCGACGACACGCCGGCTTTCGCCGACGAGCTCCGCAAGAAAGGGTTCAACGCCATCGCGCCCACGGCGAACAACCGCACGTTCGACGTCTAGCCGCGCACAGGATTCCTTTTCGCAAGGCATCTGGAAGTGTTACCACTAAACAGTAACATTTATATACCCCTTCTAGTCATAGTAACCATTAGCAAGTAGCAACAGGTGCAGAACGATGCCCATACACGAGCAGATTGCGACGTGCGCCGAACAGTACGGCAGGTGGAAGCGCCTGGCGCTGGACGCGCAGACGCTGCCGGCAATGAAGGAATGCCTGGGCAAGGCGCTTTTCTGGCTCGAATTGCAGAGCTCTTTCGTCGCGCTGTGGAGCGTCGAACGCACTATTGGCAACGATCCTTCTGTCAAGCGCAAGCTGATCGTGGCCAAGAGCAACCTTTCGAGGAAGCTTGCGGACTACGCGCAGAAGACGCTTGACGAGCTGAATTGGAAGTAGCGAAGCGAAACGAGGCGATAAACTATGTCGAAAATAGAGATACCGTACAGCGTGCCGATGCTGCCTGAGGACGTGCCTGTAGACGTCGGTCTTATGGTATTGCGACTTGAGGCCGTGACAGACAGCAGGTTTTTGCACGAGGCCGGCAGGTATGAAAGACGCAGGACCGGCAGGCCGTATCTTCCGGCGTTCTGCCTGTACAGGAAGATTTGAGCTTCTTTTTCTTTGTTTTTCAAAAAGCATTTCTGCTTCCAAAGCCAAATACAATATAAATGGCTTCAAAGACGAAGAAACCGGCCAGGCGTAAGGCTGCGAGGCCGAAGCCCGCTGGGAAGGCGAGGCGCTCGCGCAGGAAGATAGTATTTCTCGTGATAGACGGGCTGGCCGACGTCGCGAAGGCTGGCAGGAAGACGCCCCTGCAGGCCGCTCGCAAGTCGAACATGGACTGGCTGGCCGCCAACGGCGCAAACGGCGAGCTGGAGCTGATAAGCGACTCGCTCTGGGCAGCCATCGACCGCAAGGGCGTAAGCCAGTACGCGAACGTGAACCTTCTCGGTTACACGGCCGAACGCTATCCGCTCGGACGCGGCCCGCTCGAAGCCGTGGGCGCCGGATTGCCATATACGAACGGCCACCTTGCGGTGCGTTGCAACTTCGCCTCGGCTTCGGCGGACGGCAAGGTCGTGGACAGGCGGGCCGGCCGGGCAACGTACGGCCTGAACGAGCTGGCGCGCTACGTCAACGAGCACGTGCATATAGATGCAAAGCACATGTTCATGCGCACTTACGGCCACCGCGCCGTGCTCATCATCCAGGAGCCGCTCTCGGACAAGATCGAAGGCAACGACACGGCCGGAGGCGCGGCGATCGGCAGGGTGAAGCCGCTTGCAGCCGAGGCGGAGCGCTCGGCACAGCTGGTGCAGGATTTCGTGGACAAGGCAAGGGGCGTGATGGAGTTCCATCCGAAGAACTCCGAGCGCATCGACAGGGGGCTGCCGCCTGCGAACTACCTGCTCGTGCGGCAGCCGGGGAACAGGATAGCAGCGCTGCCGAACTTCGCCAGACGCTGGGGCGTGAAGAACGCGGTGTGCATTGCCGAACCGGGGGTGATGAAAGCCACATGCCTGCTGGCCGGGTTCAGCTCCATAAACGTGCCCGAGTTCGAAGGCCATGACACGCTGTCCGGCCAGCTAAAGGCGTTGGACTTTATCTTCGACAACATCGACTCCGCTCTGGCCGAGTACGATTTCGTCTACGCGCACGTCAAGGGCGCGGACGAGGCGGCGCACGACCGCAATCCGGAAATGAAGCGGAAAATAATCGAAGCCATCGACGCGCGGCTTGTCGAGTTCAAGAAGTTCAACGGCGTGCTTGTCATCACGGCCGACCACATTACGTCGAGCATCACTGGCAAGCACGAACGCGGGCCAGTGCCTGTTCTGATATACGGCAAGCGCAAGGATGCGCTGAAGAAGTTCGACGAGCTTTCGGCCAAGAAGGGTTCGCTCGGCAAGCTTACCGGCCGCGAGCTGATGAAGCACATCTTCTGACAGGCGATGGCGCATGAAAGTCCTGGGAATCTGCGGAAGCCCGAGGGAAGGAAACAGCGAACTGCTGCTGCGCGCCGCGCTCGACGGAGCGGAGGAGGCGGGCGCGGAGACGGAGCTCGTTTTGTTGCGAGAGAAGCACATAGGCTATTGTGACGGCTGCGCGACGTGCGAAGAGGGCGGTGAACGCGAAGGCGAATGCCACATAGAGGACGACATGCAGCCGCTCTACCGCAAGCTCGAGGAGGCGGACGCGATAGTGCTAGCATCGCCGAACTACTATAGCAACGTCTCCGGCCTGATGAAGAGCTTCATCGACAGGATGCTCGTGTTCTACAGCCCGCGCAAGGAGAAGCTGCGAGGCAAGCGGGGCGGGATAATAGCGGTCGGCGGCGAGAACGGCAAGCCTGCGATCGACGCGATGAAGGTGCTGTTCTCGGCGAACGACATCGTGCTCGTCGGCACGGTCGATGCGTCCGCGAGCCACGCGGGCGACGTTGCCAAGGACAAAGAGGCGCTCAAGGCAGCGGCGGAGCTGGGCAGGAAGCTTGCATCTGATTAAGTTCTATTTATTTCCTGCGGAAATCCCAAATTAGAATTGAGTGAAGTCTGCATGTTAGTCCGCGGCCTGAAGATACGCAAGGTCTTTGCAACGAACAGCAAGCCGACGATAGAAGTCGAACTGAAAACGAAGTCGGGCGAGTCGCGCGCGGCAGTCCCGATGGGCACAAGCAGAGGCAAGTACGAAGCGGTCGCTCTGCCAGCAGACGAGGCGATCCGCAAGTTCGCTCTCGTATCTCGGCACTTCAAGACCGAAGAGTTCTACGACCAGGAGGAGGTCGACCTTACGCTGCGCACAATCGACAAGAGCTCGGACTTCCGAGAAATCGGAGGCAACCTCGCACTTGCTATTTCGTCTGCCTTTCTAAAGGCATTCGCGCTTGAGAAAGGTTTGGAAGTTTTCGAGTACGTGTATGCGCTCGCGGCGCAGAAAGCGAAGGAAGAGGCGAACAGGCGCATGGAATCGCTGCCCGCGCCTAAGCAGCGGCCGAGGATAACGATGCCGCTGCCGCTGTGCAACGTCGTGGGCGGGTGGAAAGGCAAGTCGGGCGCAGGACAGTCGGACATACAGGAGTTTCTGCTCCTGCCAGTCAGCCAAAATTCCTTTTCGGGTTCGATTGCGAACATCGCGGCGGCGTATCACGAGATCGGCGCTGCGCTGGAGGATGCCGATGATGACTTCACGTACGGCCGCAACTTCGAATCGGCATGGACAACCAAGCTCGGCATAAGCCAGATTTTGAAAATCCTCATTCCTATCGCGGGCAACCGGCTGTTGAAGCTTGGCATAGACATGGCCGCGAGCAACCTGTGGAACGGACGGCAGTACTCGTACACGCAGGGCGTGTTCCACATAACGGACACGGGCGACATACAGATGAACGAGAAGCTCATACGCACGGAGCAGCTGGATTTCGTCGAAGAGCTGACCAGACGTTTCCCAATCGTTTACGTGGAGGACCCGTTCGAGGAGGAGGATTTCGTTTCGCACGGCGCCCTTACGCACAGGCTTGCGAGCCGCGGCATACTCGTGACAGGCGACGACCTTTACGCCACGAATGTGGGCAGGCTGCAGCGAGGCATCGACATCAAAGCAACGAACGCCGTGATCGTGAAGCCGAACCAGGTCGGAACGATAACCGACACGCTCGCGTTTGTTGCGGCTGCGAAAAAAGCGGGTATGAAAACAGCGATGTCTCATCGCTCCGGCGAGACCGAGGACACGCTTATGTGCCACCTGGCTGTCGGGCTGGGCTGCGACTATGCGAAGCTTGGCATAAGCGGCGAACGCACGGCGAAGATAAACGAGCTGCTGCGCATCGAGGAAACAATTTTTTAAAGCGATTCTGCATCAAGGATAAAAATTTAGTTTACAATTTTATATTCAGCAATCCAGGACGTGTTTCGATGAGGATAGCAGAAGCAGATGAGCTGGGAGTTTTCTTGCAGGATATAGGCGAGGACATAGGTGCCAGCCCGGCCGAAACGATGAACATGACGATAAGCACGCCAGACTACTTCGCCGCATCGGTGCACCAGTCCATAACCCAGGAAAGGATGCTCAATCTTGGGGCGAACGTGCTGTACTCCGTCATTTTCTGCGTGAAGAACATGCAGGTTCCGAACTTCGACGAAAATATCAAGGAGAAGATAAACAAGCATTTGGAAAACTTTCGAACGAGCGCCATTAAGAAAAGAAAGTACGATTTGGCGATGCATAACTATGGCCTGATGGTCTCGGTAGGAGACACGTTCGTGGTATCCTTGGCTAGGAGGGTTGACATTATCAACTACGGCAGCAGGCTCAAGGAAGAGTACAACGTGCAGGACGGAAACGAAGGTACCGCGATTGCAAAGACGTTCAACGAACTGATAGGTTCTGTGATAGCGAGCACGAAAGAAACAACTCCGCGCTACGTCGCATAGGATTGGCAGGCGCGTACCCTACCCTTTTCTGAAACCAATTTAAGCTATGCTGCCGAAATCTGGGATATGAACGCATTGTTCATGACGTTGGGCGCCGTGGACCTGCTGGCAGGCGGCATACTGTTCGCGGAGCCGGCTGCCATAGTCAAGGTCATAGCCGCAGTGATGCTAACGAAGGGCGCAGTCACGGTGATAAAGGCGCTCGAGCACTACTGAACGCGAAACGCGCAAATCGAACACGCGCGGAGTCCTTAGGACGAGATACCCAGAACAACCGAGCCCGCTCACTCGAGCTCCTTCACGACCTTGCCGAGTATCAGCGAGAAACCGCCCGTCGGTTCGGCGACCGTCTCGCCGCACTTGCATACGACCTTCGTGGCCGCCTTGTTGAACACGACCATCTTGCTTCCGCATTTCCTGCACTCGACTTCGACGAACTTGCTTGCCGGCAGTTTTATTTTCGTTTTCGTGTTTACCATAACAATCAGCCTGCTTGTTTTGCTTGCTTTACTTGCTCTCCTTGCTCTTTATCTCGAACTTCTTCGACCTAAAGCCCTGGCCGTGTATGTGCCTGAATCCGCAGACGCTGCACTTGAACCGCAGGTCCGTGCGCTTCGTGGGCTTCTCGCGGCCTTTTGGGTTTTCTTTTGGAAAGGAATGATAACCTTCCATCTTGCGCAGGAAGCGTCGCTGCCCGACGGCCATCTTCCTCCTCGTGTGGCGCTTCGACTGCTCGACCGTGTGCTCGGTGTGCTTGTTGCACTTGGGGCAGTATATGCGCAGCTTCTTCGGGTACTTCATTCTAATCCACTCTACTTGCTCTAATTTACCTTATTTGATAAGTTATTAAATTTTGTCTTATATACTATTTATTAGAGTAAATGTCAGCAGATTTCGGAACGGCAACCATCGGGCAATACCCAAAGAAGTACACTTTTTCTATTTATGGCGGTACGCACCAAGGCCTGTCGAAAAACGGTGAATTCTCCTATTATGAAAGCGTGATTAGGATTTTTGAGAAGTTTGAAAGCACTTTGGAAGCCGCTGGGCATAACAAAAACGGGGACATATACCCATTGCACGAACATCTATCACCTGAGTTTTACCATCTACTCAGAAGCAGCATCAGTTTAGGACCTGTTGTATTAGAGGGGCCTGTTGGGTTGGAAGAAGTTGAAAACTACGCAAAAAGATTTAAAAGAGAAAAAATGAAACACGGCCTAAGTAAGATTGATTTCAGAGCACTGAGACAGTTCGGGTCGTTGCCTCTGCAGGTCGAATACATTGCCGAGTTAGGATCGTACGGACTTAGAAAACCGGGCTTAAGGAGCCTGTTAAGGAAACTGATAAACAGAGAAGACCCGGAGCAGGATTTGGGAGGAACGTTCGAGGTAAGAGGTGTTGTACATGCGGTCAACGAAGAAGCGATGGAGAAGTTCAAGGAGCTCGTGAAATCTGTCTTCTGCATAGAAGGACCCAAATATCAAGAACTGAAATAAGAATTATAAACATTGCAAAGAGTTGAGAAATTTATTTGTTTATCGTGAACTCGTCGACTATGTTCTGCTGCAGCAGCACGAGCCTGTTCTCCTCCGGCAGCTTGGCTATGTCGCCCTTCTTGAACGGGCCGTAGCTTCGCATGTCCGCGCCCACGAATGCGGGCACCTCCTCCTTGAACACGACGAGCCCGAGGTTCTCCATCGAGCCCGTGGCCAAGGTCTCGGGCGTGACGAGCGTATCCAGCAGCTTCTGCCGCCTGTCCTTGACCACGTAGACGATCTGGTCGAAGAAGCTTGTTTCTTCCTCGGTCAGGTTCTCGGGCGGTATGCGCGTGCGCGCGGCGATGAGCGCGAGGTTGAAGATTTTCCGCTCGCGGCGGTTGAAGATGTCCTCCACGAGCCGCTCGACCTGCTTCGTCTCGAGTCCGCTCTTGCGGCTGTCCGTGTCGCGCTTGCGCTGCAGGTACAGGCGCACAGCGTCGTAGAAGCCTTCGGGCAGCTTCGTGAGCTTGGGCACGCGCTGCTCCTCGCGCTGTATGCGGCGGATTAAATCAAAGGATATCGCGTTCGGGTTCTCCTTTTCAGCATCCTCGGGCAAGAAACCACCCACAGTTAAACATAGTCCGGCAAAGGATAAAAAAGGATATCGGCGGCGCATCCAACATGCGTCATCTTGTAATGCCAAGGCTTCTGCGGAGTTCGTTCATGTATTTACTGTTCCAAATCCAACGTCTGTCGATGTAAAAGCCGTAAAGGGTGCACTTCACCTCGAAGCCGTCTCTGCTCTGAGGGTTCCGGTAGCACGAGCACTTCTTACCAGACTGGCCACCACCACAGAAAGAATACTTCTTGCTCCACGCCTCGTGCGGGTCACCGTCTTTGCACTTGGCTTTCTTCGGGTCGCATTTGGGCTCGTACTTAACGCCGCCTATGGCCGCGGCTGCCGCAGCGTAGTCGCAGAACACGACTGGGGATTGAACTTCTTCGGCCGATTCTTCCATGCGTTTCACCGCCTTGAAAGGAATCGTCCGGGAAAAGGAATCGACTCATTTTCCGCTTGTCGTTTCAGTTGATTATCTATAGCTCCCGATACTTTTAAAACTGACTGTTCTGCGTTGTACGCAATGCTGCCTACGGCCGCTTTATCTGCGCAGCTCTCGTCCACTTGGGTCCGCGCGGTCTGCCCTTTGCTTTCTTCGCGCCCGTTTTCGGTTGCAGCCTGTCTTCGCTCCGCAGCTTGCGGAACGCGTAGTTAACCGGATTCTTGATCGCTATCTGCCCGGTTGCCTTCGCGCCCACCATGCACACAGCATCGGGCTTGCACACGCCGAACGATTTGTAGAAATTCTCGTTGTCGCAGTTTGGCGGGAGTATGTTGCGCTCCTGCTGCAAATGCCATCGCAGCTGCGTGCGTATGTAGTTGCTCTGCATAGGAGGGTAGTTCTTCTCGTTCCACTCCGCCAGCCGCTTCTCGATCTCCTCCTGCTTCCATCCCATGTTGCGCAGGAAGTTTATGAGTATGAACACGCTGCGTTTCTTCCCGTCGGCCAGGCCCTTGAAAATCGTCTGCACGCACGGCGGGAACTGCGGCTCCGCGAACCGCATAAGTTTCTCCGGCTGCTTCTTGGCCTGAGGCAGCGCCTCCAACTTTTCCTTCATGTGCGTTGCGGCCCAGTCGAACGCCTCGACCACGAGCGCTTCCGCCTCCTTGCGCTTCACGTCGCGAAGCACGAACGTCTCGCCGATTTTCGTCTTGTCCGGCGCGGCGTCCTCCTTTTTGAACGCGTCGAGCCGCTCGAGCTTTATCGGCAGGCTCACGAGCAGCGATTTCTCGTGCAGGCTGTAAGGCAGGCGGAACATGTGCCGCGAGCTGAAGATGTCCATGTTGGCGATCTTGAACGGCTCTATATCACTGCCATCGTTTTTTACAATATCCGCGGCGGGTTTGCCGACCTTATCCGCAAGCTCTGCAGGGCTCGCGAACGAAAGCAGGCTGTCGCGCAGAGGTCCGGTCGTGTACCATTTCAGATATTCCAAAATCTTCGCCATGGCTTCCGGGTATTGCAGAACGATCGGTTTCATGTCCACGCTCTCGGGCAGCGCCTCGAACGGCACGACCATGTGGAAGCTCTTGCCGCCGGTGTACTTCAGGCCGAAGCTGCCTATGCCGTGGTCCTTCAGCGCGGCCGCGAACTGCTTGACAAAGAGCTTCGCGATGTCGAAATCCTTCACGTCCACGTCTATCAGAACGTCCCATCCGCTTCGCATCGCATCGAGCTGCTGCCGCGTCAGCCCCGGTTCGAGCTGCATCGGCTGCTTCCAGCGCTCCACGCTGCCGTGGAACGACGCTGCGCCGTCACGCACGGCCTGCTCGATGTCCGCCGGATACTGCAGCACGTCCGGCCGCTTTCCGAAACGCCCGTCGCGCAGAACCGACACTATCTCGCGGTTGCGCCCCGCCTCGAGCAGCGCCTTCTGCACGTCCGGCCGAGAATAGTAAGCTTGCAAAGTACGGAAACCTTCGTCTGCCACGTTAACCCTCAAGAATTATTTGAAGGGTTGGATTTAAACAAGTTTGGAACGTCGGTTCCCGTGAACCTAAAATTACTTCTTCTTCCATTTCGTTCCTTTGGCAGTGTCCTCAATCAGCACGCCGAACTCCGAGTCCAGCCGCTTCCTGACCTCGTCCGCCTCGGCGTACTTCCCCTGCTTGCGGAAATCCTCGCGCATCTTTATCAGCCGCTCGACTTCGTCTGACAGCTTCTCCTTCTTCGCAGGCTTCACTTCCTTCAGCCGCAGACCCAGCACTTCGTCAAACTTCATCAGCAGTTTGTACTTCGCTTTGTTGCCGAGCGTCGCGTCGCGCACCATCTTCCACAGGACGGCCAGTGCTATCGGAGTGTTAAGGTCGTTGTTCACCGCCTCCACGAACTCCCTTTCATACGAAGCAGCTTTCTTTTTGTCGGCCGCTTTCGGCCTTTCCCTCGCGGCCTTGAACTCGAGCACGCGTCCGCGCAGCGTGTCCAGCGCGCGCGCCGCGTCCGCCAAACTCTCCCAAGTGAAGTTCAGCTTCGAACGGTAGTGCGCCGTGAGGAACAAATAGCGCAGCGCCAGAGGGTCCGCGCCCTTCGCCTCGATGTCCGCCATGTTGTAAAAGTTCTTCTTGCTCTTGCTCATCTTCTCGTCGTAAACCATGAGGAACTCGTTGTGCAGCCAGTAGTGCACGAAGCGCTCGCCTGTCGCTGCCTCCGACTGCGCGATCTCGTTCGTGTGGTGTATCGGTATGTGGTCTATGCCGCCTGTGTGTATGTCGAACGTGTTGCCAAGGTAGTGCATGCTCATGGCGCTGCACTCGATATGCCAGCCCGGAAAGCCTTTTCCGTTCCAAGGCGAATCCCATTCCATCTGCCGCTTTACGTCCGCGGGCGAGAATTTCCACAATGCAAAGTCCGACGGGTTGCGCTTCTCCGGGTTCGGCTCCACGCGCGCCCCCTCCTGAAGCTGCTGCATGTTCAGCCGCGCAAAATCAGCGTAGCGCTTGAACTTCGAGGTGTCGAAGTAGACGCCGTCCGAAGTTTTGTACGTGTATCCTTTCCTCTCCAGCTTTTTTATCAGCTCGATCATCTGCGGTATGTGCTCAGTCGCCTTGCATACGATGTCCGGCCGCTGCACGTTCAGCTTGCGCATCGCGTCAAAGAAATCCTTCGTGTAGAACGCGGCCAGCTCCCATGCGCTCATCTTTTTTTCAGCCGCGGCTTTCTCCATCTTGTCCTCGCCTGTATCTGCATCGGACGTCAGATGGCCTACGTCCGTTATGTTCATCACTGCCTTGAGCTTCAGCCCGTTCGCGGCGAGCACGCGCTTCAGCGTGTCCACGAACGTGTATGCTCGGAAGTGCCCGAGGTGCGCGTAATCGTACACGGTGGGGCCGCAGCTGTACATGCCCACGCGGCCGGGCTTCAGCGGCTTGAACGCCTGCTTGTTGCGCGTCGCGGTGTTGAAGAGCTTAATCGGTATTTTTTCCATTCTTCGCACCTTGGAAGGAGAGCAGAGCGGGGGAGTTGAACCCCCTTAAACCGGTTTCAGCGAACTGCACTGCAGCCGGTTGCATAGCCGTTCTGCCAGCTCTGCATTTGCGCAACACGCGCTATAAATTCTATTCCACGTCCTATTTTAAATGTATCGCAGCCGGCTTTGTTTTCCGACGTGGCGCCTGTTTCAGGCCGTGTACTATATTGTATACCATGAAATAGACCATTTGGGATACGATGTGATGTACTATATGGAGTGCACTTCAAAGAACCAGCGGAGACAAAAGCGTCCACCGGCGTTTCCACCCATCACCATTTCATCCACCCTAGACCTTCGCCAGCTTGCCCTTCTTCGCAGCTTCCTTCTTCAGCTTCAGGAACTTCATCTCGAACCCGCACTTGCACGGGATGTTGAACTTCTTGTTCGCGCCGGTGCCCGTGACGAACGGCTCAGCCCACGCTATGCGCTTCTTCTCAGCGAAACCGCAAGCAGGGCACGTGTACTCCACCAGCGCGTCCGGCTCGCCTCCCATCTTCATCATGCGTATTTTGCCCTTCACGCTGCCCGACTTGTCCGCGAGCTCGCGCGTGGTTACGAATTCGAGCGCCATCGAGAATCAGCTCCTTGTGCATCCGGACTACTTGCCGGCCGTCAGCGTCGGCCTGTTCTTCGGTCGAAGCTGGTGGCTGCCGCACTTCCTGCACTTGACCTTCCCGAGCCTCACGTGCCTCGGGTCT